>Ga0214917_10000028_pt1 | contig 162859 bp, 125 predicted proteins | sample LL_1208_BB_MetaG_FD_177983 | JGI IMG/M metagenome (GOLD analysis project Ga0214917, IMG submission 177983) | Freshwater microbial communities from Lake Lanier, Atlanta, Georgia, United States - LL_1208_BB | ecosystem: Environmental > Aquatic > Freshwater > Lake | place: USA: Georgia...
ATGCCTTGGCTCAGACCAAAAAAGACGATTTATGTGAGAGCCGGTACCTTCACATGCCTTGGCTCAGACCAAAAAAGACGATTTATGTGAGAGCCGGTGCCACCACATGCCTTGGCTCAAAAAAAACAAAACAGGATTTATTTGAGAACCGCGACATGCCTTGGATTTGATTGGATTTCCTGAGCCAAGGCATGCCTTGGCTCTACAACCAACCCTCCATCGTATTGCGCACATGCTGGCGGGTGAATTCGGCCGATCCCAAAACCGGGGGCATGATGCGAATGCGCACCTCGCCGGGGCCGCCCCTGCCCGGCCAACGAAATAAATCGCGGGAATGGGGCAGCCGCTCCAAATTGTTCTCGAAATAGACGCCCACCACCGGAACTCCGGCCTCTTCTGCCAATTTAAAGGCCCCCTCTTTAAAGGGCAACAGGGTGCCGGACCGTGGATTTTGCGTGGACTCCGGAAAAACTACCATACTTATGCCCCCATTCAGTTCACCCAATGCCCGGCGAAAGGCCTGCGATGAATCTGAAGCACTGCTACGCTGAAACGATATGTGTGTTTTGCTGAATAATATGCCAAACAGTGGCACCCGCGCCAGCTCGGCCTTGGCCATAAAATGAAAGGGCCCGCGCGCTACAAAATACATCAACAAAATATCCAGAAAATTCCGGTGATTGGGCGTAAACACATAAGGCCCATCCTCAGGCCTGGGTAATTCACCGATTATTTTAACACGAATTCCAACGGCGTCCAACAAATACGCCGACCAAAACCGCTGTAATTTCAATGCCCGATGGTAGCGGCGGGGAGAACGAAAACACCACCACAAATACGGATAAAACAGCAGCAAGGTCAGGGCGAATTGCCCGGCAAAATAGTACTGCCACATCACAGCCGCCAGCGAGGCGATGAAATTGGTTGGGGTATGGGTATTGGTTTCAGCCATGAGCCCCTGTTCTTAAGCACCATCCTGCCTGAGCGCATTTTAGAGATGTTGTACTGCAAGCAAGGCCAATAAGCCCGTTGACGGAGTTGCCCAGCAAGCGACGGTACTGCAATGCCCCGGCTAAGCGGGCCTCACCGGGCATTACGGCCGCTGCAACCCGCCGTATCGAAGCGGTTATATGGTAGATTTTAAATTCAATTCCTTCCATTGCTGCGCATCAATTTCAGCCGGAGCATCAATCATTAAATCTCGACCGGCATTGTTCTTGGGGAAGGCAATCACATCGCGGATGCTGTCTAGCCCGGCCAAAATGGAACACAGGCGGTCGAAGCCGAAGGCGATACCACCGTGGGGTGGAGCCCCATATCGAAAGGCGTTCAGCAAGAATCCGAATTGCTTTTCCGCTTCTTGCGCCGACAGTCCCAGCAAGGCAAACACGGTTTCTTGAATTTCGCGGCTGTGAATCCGAATGGAGCCCCCGGCAATTTCGCTGCCGTTTAAAACCAGATCGTAGGCATTGGCGCGCACCGCTTCCGGATTTTTCTTTACTTCCTCGTAATCGGCGCCATAAGGACTAGTAAAGGGATGGTGCATCGCAAACCAACGGCCTTGCTCCTCGTCAAATTCAAACATGGGGAAGTCAAGCACCCAGAGGGGACAAAACGAATCGGCAGAACGGAGACCCAGTTCATCGGCAATCGCCAGGCGAAGCGCCCCCAATTGCTTTTGAACCTTTTGGACTGAGCCTGAAAGCAACAGTATTAAACTGTTGGGTTGGGCCGAAAGGGCCTCAGCCCAAGTTTTCAGTTCAGATTCAGAATAAAATTTATCGACACTGCTTTTTAGGCTACCGTCTTCGGCCACTTTCAGCCAAACCATACCTTGGGCTCCGATTTGCGGGCGCTTAACCCAATCGGTCCAGGTGTCGAGTTGCTTGCGCGACCAATCGGCGGCTCCGGGCACACAAATGCCTTGCACCGTTTCGGCCTGCTCAAACACGGGGAAAGCTCCGTTGCGGGTAAGCGCCGTAACATCGTGAATTTCCATGCCAAAGCGCAAATCGGGCTTATCTGAGCCGTATTTTTCCATGGCTTCGTCGTACGACAGCCGCAGGAATTCGGGCAATTCAATGCCTTTTACCTGTTTGAAAATATGCCGCAGCAATCCTTCAAAGGTGGCCAACACATCTTCGCGCTCTACAAAAGCCATTTCGCAGTCGATTTGGGTAAATTCGGGCTGCCGGTCGGAACGCAAATCTTCGTCGCGGAAGCAACGCACAATTTGGTAATAGCGGTCGTAGCCCGACACCATGAGCAGCTGCTTAAAGGTTTGTGGCGATTGGGGCAGGGCGTAAAACTGTCCGGCTTGCATGCGGCTGGGCACCACGAAATCGCGGGCACCTTCGGGGGTAGAGCGGATTAAAAATGGAGTTTCAATTTCCAAAAAGGCATTGGAATTCAGGTATTCTCGTACGGCTTGGGCGGTTTGGTGCCTCAGCATGAGTTGGCGCTGCATGTTCGGCCGGCGCAAATCCAGGTAGCGGTATTTCATGCGCAGTTCATCTCCGCCGTCGCTAAGCTCTTCAATGGTGAAGGGCGGAGTTTCGCTGGCGTTCAACACCTGCATTTCAGTTACGCGAATTTCAATCTCGCCGGTGGGCATATTGAGGTTTTTGCTTTCGCGTTCGGTAACAGTGCCGCTCACCTGCAGCACAAATTCCCGACCTAATTTCCGTGCTTGCTCGGTCATTTCGGGGCGGGCTTCCAGGTTAAACGACAGCTGAGTAATGCCATATCGGTCGCGCAGGTCAACAAAAGTCATTCCTCCCAAATCTCGGTTGCGCTGCACCCAGCCGCTCAGGGTTACCTCCCGGCCAACATCGGCCAGCCTCAATTCTCCACAGGTGTGTGTTCTATACATGTTTAGCGTGTAAGGCACAAAGGTAATCAAGGGCGAGGTGTTGTCAAAGTAGAGCCAAGGCATGCCTTGGCTCACATAAGGCATGCCTTGGCTCAAATAAGGCATGCCTTGGCTGAACGTAACGGCGGGGGGCGGCGGGGCGGGGCGGTGATGGTTGTGGGCGGCAGCCGGGCTTTCCGGGCTACTCCGCGGCCTGAAAACGGGCCGGCCCTTGCCCGGCAGTAGCTCCTCACGTCGCTCTGCCGGGCGGGGGCCGGCTTCCGTTTCAGTCCTTGCGGGGTAGCCTCGTCAATCCCTGCCGCGGGCGGCGTGGTTTTAAAATGCAACTGAATTCAAATCGGGGGTGGTTGCGGGAAAGTCGTGGGGAAAAATGGCGGGATTGCCAAAAAGTCGTACGAGAAAATGGCGGGATTGCCGAAAAGTCGTGGGACTTTTATGCATTTGAGAAGCAAAGCACGTACAATGGACCGCAATTCAACCTATGGATGTATCCAAACTATTTTATTGGCTCTAAACACCCCACCTTCGCTGTTCATTTTTCACTTAAAGGCAATCCTCATTTCCATTCCTGCTCTAATTTTTCCTTGGATTGCTGTTTTTTTTAGCTGATTATGCGGGTCTTTTGCACGTTTAAAGACCTTAAATTCCAATGGGATTGTTGGCGGCCTCAACCTCGCCCAATCAAAAACGCGTATTCCAAGGCCAATTCTTTAAGGCGTTCAAACCGACCGCTTTGTCCGCCGTGACCACTGTTCAGGTCGGTGTAAAACAACAGTTGGGGCATACCGGCATTGAGCTCCCTGAACCGCGCTACCCATTTGGCCGGCTCCCAGTACTGAACCTGAGAATCATGGTAACCGGTGGTTACTAAGATGTGCGGATAGGCCGCTTGCCGAACTTGATCGTAGGGCGAATATTCCAACATACTGCCAAAATAGGCGGGGTCGTTGGGGTTGCCCCATTCATCGTATTCTCCGGTAGTTAACGGTATGCTGTCGTCCAACATCGTGGTAACCACATCTACAAAGGGCACCTGAGCCACCACCGACTTCCACAAATCGGGCCGCATATTCAAACATGCGCCCATGAGCAGCCCCCCGGCACTGCCGCCCATGGCATGCAGATGCCCGGCCGCCGAAAAGCCCTGTTCTATCAACGCTTCTCCACAGGCAATAAAGTCCAGAAAGGTGTTTTTCTTTTGATGCTTTTTACCGCTTTCGTACCACTGCCGGCCCAATTCCTGACCTCCACGCACATGGGCAATGGCAAATACCCAGCCCCGATCCAACAAAGAAAGGCGGGCCGAACTAAACCAAGGATCCAAGGAAATTCCATAGCTGCCGTATCCATACAACAAACATGGGTTTGTTCCCTTTTTGAAGAGTTCCTTTTTGTAAACCAAGCTAATGGGAACTTGCGTTCCGTCTTGAGATTTCGCCCAAACCCGTTCACTAAAATAGGCTTCGGGCAAATGCCCACCCACTACTTCCTGTTCTTTCAGCACCTTAATTTCCCCCGTTTTCAGGTGGTATTCCATGGTTGAAACCGGTCGAGTCAGGGAGGTATAGCCAAAGCGCAACACCTGGGTTTTATGCTCCGGATTCGCGTCCAGCCAGATTGAAAAGGCCTGCTCGCTCAAGGGCACAAAATGGTCGGCCGGCGCCTGCTGGTGCAGGGGAAATATGCGCAGGCGCTGTTGGCCTTGGTGGCGTTCTTGAAACACAAACACATCGGCAAAGGGCTCTATAGATTCAATCAACACCTCGGGCCGGTGTTCAATGACTTCGTTCCAATGCTCCATTCCGGATTGATCCAGCTTGGCCGTCATCACCCTAAAATTCAAGGCCTGCCAGTTGGTTAGTATCCAAAACAAGCCTTCCCGGTGGGTAGGGTAATACAGCAGGTCTTTGATTCGGTGCTGAACAAGGTGAAAATCCGCACCTGGATTATTGGCAAAGACAAATCGACTTTCAGAGGTTTGGGTACTAAGGGAATGGATAAAAATCAGCTGTCCATCGCGGCTTTTATCCAATTGGCAATAAAAGGTTTCATCGGCCTCGTAATACACCTCCATTGGACTTTCAAGGTTCAGGGCATTTACCCGATACACCCGGCAGGTTCTAAGGGTTTCAGGGTGCTTTCGTTCAAAAAACAGGGTGGCATTATCGGCCGCCCAGACGTAATTCCCGTCGGTATCGTCAATGCTTTGCTCCAGTACGCGTCCGGAATCAATGTGCTTCACAAACAATTGGTACTGCCTGCGGCCTACCCGGTCAAGTCCATAGGCCAGCCATTCCCCGTTGGGGCTAATGCTGAGCCCAATTTCCTGAATGTAGGGCTGGTCTTTCCCTTCTTCGTTCACATCTAAGAGCAGTTGTTCTTGGCCTCCATCGATGGGCTTTCGATAGTAACGGGCATGTTCTTGCCCTTCTTCAAACCGGTGGTAATACCAAAATCCACCTTTGGAATAGGGGACACTGTCGTCGCGTTGGGGCATGCGGCCTTTCATTTCCTGAAACAGGGTTTCCCTTAGTTCCTTAAAGGGGGCCATTTTATGTTCCAGGTATTGGTTTTCGGCGGTCAAATAATCCAAAACATCGGGGTGGTCGCGCTCGCGCATCCAGAAATAAGGGTCGGGGCGCTTTATGCCATGTTCGGTATGCACCATGGGTACACGCTTGGCGATTGGAGGATTTAGGTGAGGTTCAGACATACCTCAAAGGTAAACCAATCGCGGCACGAGCGCTTAATCGAACTCTTATCTAAGCCTAATTTTACTGCCTGTTTCCAATGGGCTGCCTGCCCCTGCCCTATTTTTTTTCAACAGCGCTTTGGTTTTGATGCCGTATTTGTGAGCAATGGAATGCCAGGTATCTCCTTCTTGAACCGTGTATTCTTCTGTTCCAAGTGCCGCTGAATTGCGTAAGGGTTCCAAGAAAATTATTTTCCCCGGAATCAGCGTGTCTGCGGGTCCCAATTCATTGTATTTCATCCACCGTTTTGCGGGCAATTCGAAGTCTTGTTCAAATTGAGGTCGAGAGAACTCGCTCAGCAATTCTACGGCCCGAAGTCCGTTGATGTAGAGCAAACGATGGGTTTGTCCGGGTTTTGATTTTGAGGGAGCGGGGTTGGGTTGAGGCTTAGGTTGGGCGGTGCCGGGTTTGGTTGGTGAGGGCAAGGGTGCACCGGGTTGATCGTAGGTATGCAGGGAATACCGTTCAACCAATCCAATCAGCAATTCCGGGTATTTTGGATTGGTGGCGTAGCCGGCGGCTTTTAGTCCGTTTGCCCAGCCCTTGTAATCGGTAATGGGTAGTTCGAACAACGAGGCATAGCGGCTTCGGCCGCGCAAAAATTCGGCATGGTCGCGGTACGAATCAAGAACATGTTCGTAGGAACGGAAGCATTCGTTGGGGGCATCGTCGTCCATGTGGTAGGTCTTACCGGTCCAACCCGTATGGCATTTAATCCCAAAGTGGTTTTTTGCGATGCGTGCCAGGTCAGAGTTCCCGGATCCGCTTTCCAGAATTCCTTGAGCAAGGGTAATGGAAGCGGGCACACCTGATTTTTTCATGTTTTCAACGGCGGCCTCGGCATACAATTCGATATAGGATTCTGTGCTTAGTTTTTCTTGGTCTTGCGCGGCCACATTCAAAGCGGAAATGACGAAAAGGCAAAAGAAATAAAAACGCATAGGAAACCGATTTTAACAAAGGTAGAATTCGGGCAATTGCCGTTGGGTGCAAGGTTGGTTATATTTTGAACAGCGGAGCGTGAATTGAAATCGAATGGATAAATCAGGAGATTCAGGGGGCAGATTCAATCGTGTGATTTAGCGAATTGGTGAGGGTTTAGGGTGAACCAGGCTCATGTTTCGCATGGAAACGGGAATTGGAATAAGCAGATTCCAAGAATTGGGGCATTTGCGGCAGGGATTGAGCCAGAAAGCCCGCAAGGGTGGCGGGGAGTGGCCCGCGAGGCGCGGAGGCGACTTTAGGAGCCCCCGCAAGCCCGCTGGGCCGGTGCCCGGCACCCGCGGACTTGCCGGCGAAAGCCCGAAGCCGCCCCCTAATAATGCAGGTTGAGAATGGCCGCAGGAAAAAGGGGTTAACCTTCTAAAAAAACAAAGGGTTGCCCGTTTTGCAATTGCACCTGAACAAACTGCCCTTTCAGAGTAGAAATGCGGGCTCCGGCGATATCGGCGGAAATGGGATAGGCCTTATGCATGCGGTCAACCAGCACCACAAGTCGAAGTATGGCCGGCAATTTCAGGGCCGCGGCGGCGATAAGGGCCATAGCTGTTCGCCCGGTGTTGAGCACATCGTCAACCACCACCACTTGTTGGCCTTGTAAATTTATATGGGTCAGGGCGTTTACTGCCTCTGATTCAGGATTGGATTTATTCAAACAAATGGCTGCAAAATCAATGGTTAAACCGGGGTTTTGCTCCAACAGATGTGCCTTAAGTTGCAAGGCGAGCGGGCTGCCGTTTTTTTCTATTCCAAGAAGAAAGACCGGTTGACCGGTGTCGATTAATTCCAGCAATTCCAAGGCCATTCTTCGTTGTGTGGTAAGCAAATTCAGGTTTCGGAGTATTTGTTGTTGCATAAAAATAAAAATAGGCGGAATGAATCTACGGATTTTTTTGGCATTTTTGAGGATTGAAGTGCCTGCCGGCAGTTTGAAATTTTATCACAATTTCATATTGGCAATTTAACAAGGGGTTAATAATTTGTACAAATGGCAGGAGTACCTTTAGTAGGTAAAAAAATTGCAGTCCAGTTATGAAAATTACGGTTATGGGTAGTGCGGGAGAAACAACCGTGCCGACCATTTTCAGCCAAAAGCATGGTCATCAGCGGGCTTTGGAGTTGGGGCACAAGGACATACGCTCACGCAGTGCCTTGATGATTGATTCCAACCTTAAAATTGATTTTCCGGCAGACACCTTCCATCAAGTGGTAACGCAGGGTTTAGAACTGCATCATTTAAAATACGTTTTTATTACCCGTTCTTTCTATCCCAATTTTGCAGCGGAAGAAATGGCAAGTGTATTGCAATTCATTGGAGAGCGTAAAAATGGGGAGCATTTGCGGATATTCGGAAATTCAGAAAGCATACAAAAAGCCAAGCAACTGTTGCAGGGGACTTTTGCGGTGAGTTTTCATGAAATCCAACCATTTCAGGTGCTGAATTTGGGTCCGTATGTAATTCATCCGATAAAGGCTTTCAACAACGGCGATTTAAATCCATTCAACTATGTTGTTCGCAAAGGTCGGACTTCGTTTCTATTTGCCACCGATACGGGTTTGTACGACGAAAGGAATTGGCGGTATTTAAAAAGCGGCAGTATTTTGGATGCAGTGGTATTGGGGTGTTTGAATGGGGCTCGTTCCTCGGCCGATATGCATAAAATGGGCTTTCCGGAATTAAAGCGGTTCAAAGAAAAAACGGAAGAATTGGGAATTACCACACCCCGAACCCGGTGGTTGATGACACAGGTTTCGGCGAGCGACGGATTTTTGCATGAAGAGTGGAGTCGGTTGGTAGCGCCATTTGGATTTGAGGTTGCCTTTGATGGGATGCAGGTGGTGTTGAACGAGCGTTCGGGCGGTTAATTAAAACGGCAGGCCAAAAAGGCGATGTCGTCTTTGTAGGGAAAGTCTTGGCGGAATTGTTCTAATTTACGTACTACCAGGGCATTTAAATCTTTAATGGTTAGGGTGTGGTTGTCTTGGATTAGTTCCTGCAAGGCAGGTTCTCCAAACCGGATTCCATTGGGCGATTCCAAATCGGTGGCACCGTCGGTGTAACATACCAGCACAGATTGGCTGGGCAAAACGGCCGATTTGGGCGTTGCCGGGGGCAGAACATCGAGCATTCCCAGGCCTACGGTCATGGAAGAAAGGAGTTGCATTTTTCCATGGACAAAGAGCATTGGGGCATTGTGTCCACAGTTCAAATAAACCAGGGTACGGGTTGCTGTGTGGTAGCGTCCGATAAAGCAGGTTATGAATTTTTCGCCTTTGGCCAGGCTGTTTACCTTGTCGTTTAAAATTTCGGCCATTTTTTGCAGGTCAGGTTCATAGACGGACAGGGTGCGAAAATTGGCCTGAAAATTTGACATTAAAAAAGCGGCATCAACGCCCTTGCCGGATACATCGGCCATGCAGAACATGTATTGGTGTGGGTGAGCCTGAAAAAAATCGTAATAATCTCCGCCCACTTCAGCATGGGTTCTAAAGAAGCCATCCACTTCAACACCGCCGCCGGAGATCATTTCTTCCGGGAAAAGTTGCCTTTGCAGGGCTGCGGCGACCTCTAACTGACGGCTTAGTGCGGCTTGTTCCGAGCGTTGTCGGGCATATTCCCGGGCCATGAATTTATTTTCAAAAGAAACGTAAAGAATGTTGGCCAATGAGAGGATAAAATCGGTGTCATGGGAATCCATTTCATTTGCATTTTTCAGCAGTAAAGCGGCCAGCAAAGTAGTTTTATGGAAAACAGGGATAACCAGGTCGAAGGGCCAAATGTCTTCTTTGAGCAGGGTTTGCAGATTCTCGTTGGGTTCAATTCTATTCAAGTAATCGGCCAGAGGCAGGTCGGCCAACTGTTTTGCTAAGTTGCAGGAATCGTATTCCAGGTAAGGCTGATGGTTTCGTAGGGAATAAACGGCAAATCCTTCAATTCCTAAATGAATTCGCAAGACACTTTCAAGGACTTTGAGCAGTTGGTTGCGGGAGTAGTTGTCTTGGATTGCTTTGGTAACCTGTAAAACAATTTGCAGCCGTTGTTGTGGGTTTCGGTCCACGGCTATATCTTTAATTTTCGAATGATTTGGGGCAATTTTCGAATGGCGATCCATTGCCGCATGGCTGCTTTTACTTCTTCGGCAGGAGCTCCCAAGTAGGCTTTTCCGGGAGCTAGGCTGCGCATAACGCCTGATTTGGGAAGAACAACGGCGCCTTTGCCGATGGTCAGGTCTTTGGCGATTCCGGCTTGTCCCCAAATTTGAACAAAATCTTCAATTACCACCACTCCGCTGATTCCAACTTGAGCGGCAATCAGGCAATGTTTGCCCAGAATTGTATCGTGGCCGATGTGTACTTGGTTGTCTATTTTGGTTCCCTGGCCTATACGTGTGATGTGGGTTACCCCGCGGTCAATGGTGCAACCGGAGCCAATTTCGACATCGTCTTCGATGCATACGCTACCACAAGAGGGGAATTTTTCGTAGCCGTTGGGTCTGCGCTTCACATAAAAGGCATCGCCGCCAATGGTAGAATTGGCATGAATAATGACGTTGTCGCCGATCCGGGTATTTTGGTAAATGCTCACGTTTGCGTGAATAAGGCAATTTTTACCGATCCGTACGTTTTCACCGACAAAGACGCCGGGTTGCAGAATGGTACCTTCTCCGATTTGAGCCGATTCAGCCACCAATTGCCGGGAAGGGGTCATGGTGTTGTATTTTTCAATCAAGGCTTTGAAAATGGTGAAGGGGTCGGGAAAAATAATCAGGGTTTTTTCATGTGGAATTTCAGGAATCTTGTCAATAATAATGACCGAAGCTTTAGACTTTAAGGCTTTTTGGTAATATTTAGGGTGGTCAACAAAAGTAATTTCGCCCTCTTGTACCACGTGGATTTCATTGAGTCCTGTGATAGGAAATTGTGCATCACCCATGCAATCTGCCTGAAAGGTAGAGCATATTTGCCGGGGTGTAAGGGGGCTGGGGAAGTTCATTGAAAAAAAGACCTTATTTAACGCGTTCGTTGTACGCCCGTTTGCGTGTATCTACCTTAATTTTATCGCCTTGGTTCACAAACAAAGGCACACGAATTTCGGCTCCTGTTTCAAGGGTAGCCGGCTTTAAGGTATTGGTGGCGGTATCGCCTTTAATTCCCGGTTCGGTGTAGGTAACTTCCAATTCTACAAAGTCAGGAAGTTCGCCGTACAATACCAATTCTTTTTCGGCATGAAAAACGATGTTGATGGAATCGCCGTCTTTCAAAAAGTCGTTGTTTTCAACCAATTCAGGTTGTACATAAAATTGGTCAAAGGTATCGTTGTTCATTACAAACAAACCACTTTCGTCTCGGTACAAAAACTGATGGCTTCGGGTTTCAATTCGGGCGGTTTCAATCTTTTCTCCGCCGGTGAAGGTATGGTCAATAATTTTCCCGGTGTTCAAGCTTTTCAGTTTGGTACGAACGTTCGAGGCACCGCGTCCGGTTTGAAAGCGTTGGAATTCAAGAATAATCATAAGGTCGTTGTTCATTTCCAAACACAAACCATTTCTAAAATCAGAGGTAGTTGCCATGATTAAAAATTAGAGTTCATACATTTCATTTGCGTCCAATATTTCCGTTTCAGGTTGATTGGAGGCCACCAAAATTAACCTTATATTTTTTTCTTGACGAATATAATGGGAATAAAAATCAAAACCTGACAGGTCAAGGTTTGAGGCGGGTTCATCGAGCAACCAAAAAGGCACATCGGAAAGAAATGCCAATAAAAGCCTGACGCGCTGTTTCATTCCCGATGAAAAGGCCTGAATAAGCTGGTTTTTTTCCTTGAACAAGCCTGCCGATTCCAGGAGTTCGGATTCTGCCGAAGCCCTGTAGCGGTTTCCTAGGAGTACTTTATGCAGTTTTAGCAATTCGTTAAGGCGGATTTGTTCGGGCAAATCTATGTAAGGGGCCGACAAAACCATGGTTTTGGGGTAAAGTTCCGGCGAAAGAAGAAGTCCGTTGACAGAAACAGAAATGCTGCCCTGATCGGGGCGCATCAATCCACACACAATTTTTAACAGGGTAGATTTGCCTCGGCCGTTGATTCCTGTAATGCCAATCAAGCCGGGGCCTTTAAAATTGAAATTATCTGCATCAAAAATGATTTTAGGCCCAAAGCGTCGGCCCAAATTTTCAACCTGAATTTCCAATTTGGGGGCTAAGGTCATTGGGGGTTGCGAACCAATTGGGCCATCATTTCGCCTTCCATCACCACTTTTTCATTGACGTAAGCTTTTCCTGCCATGTGGCAAATGCCCCTTCGAATGGGCGATAGCAATTGCAAATCAAAAATTAAGGTATCCCCTGGAATCACCTTCTGTTTAAACTTCACCTTTTCAATTTTGATAAAATAAGGGGTGTAGTTTTGGGGGTCTTCCAGGGTACTCATCACCAGAATTCCCCCCACCTGTGCCATTGCTTCAATTTGCATGACTCCCGGCATAACGGGATTTCCGGGAAAATGCCCTTGAAAAAAAGGCTCGTTCATGGTTACATTTTTAATTCCGACCACGGAATCGGAATCCAAATAAACCACTTTATCAATCAGCAAAAAGGGATAGCGGTGGGGCAACATGCCCATAATGGCATGAATGTCGTGAACCGTTTTAGTTAAATCAATTTCAGAAATGCTGCGCTCATTCATGGCTGTAAAGTTCTCTCAATTTTCTTGCAAACGCAACATTTATAGCATGGCCCGGGCGCTCTATATTAACAAAACCCTGAATTCGCCTACCTACTAAGGCCAGGTCACCCACTGCATCAAGCACTTTATGCCGCAGGGGTTCGTTTGAAAACCGAGGGTTAAGGGCATTTAAAAGCCCGATATTGTTGCCGGTTAGTTTTTCGGGGCCAAAGCGATCTGCCAGCCGTTGAAGTTTTGAATCGGATACAGGTTGTTCGGCGTACACCAGGGCACAATCCAAATCGCCACCTTTGATTAAGCCTTGGTCCAGCAGGTATTCCAACTCGTGAAAAAACACAAAGGTTCGGGCGGGAGCCAGTTCCGATAAGAACGATTCGGGACCGGAAAGGTTGAATGTTCCACCGGGTACCTGCAGGCTATTAAAATCAATGCTGCATTCCAAAGAAAATCGATGGGATGGTGTGGCCATCACCACCGAACTGCGTTTAGAATCCATAACGGTGATGGGTTCTTTAACAACCAGGAATTGCCGTTCCATGCTTTGAATTTGAACATCGCCGCCCTTCAGGGCATCAACATAAGGCTTGGCACTGCCATCGAAGATGGGCATTTCAGGGCCATCAATTTCAACCAGCACATTGTCGATGTCTAAGGCCCAAAGGGCGGCCAGGCTGTGTTCTACGGTTGCTACACTTTGCCCTTCCAAGCCTAAAATGGTAGTTCGTTCGGTATGGATAACATATTCAGCCAAGGCAGGAATATCAAGGGCATCTGACAAATCAACCCGGCGAAAACGAATTCCGGTTCCGGCCTCAGCGGGTATAAAACGCAGATAAACGCGGTGCCCCGAATGCAGTCCGTTTCCTTGACAAGAAACAGGTTGTTTCAGCGTTTTTTGAAAAACCGGAGCTTTGCTTTCTGAAGCAGGAATCAAGGCACTCAATGGGTTATTTTTCATGGGCAGACCATATTTTTACCAATTCAGGCAACCTTCTAAATAAGACAAACGATTTGCGAAATTGTTGTGCCGGCATGGCGGGGGAGCCCCAAACCTTGGCCCCGGGTTCTAAAATGGAATTCATGATTCCGGATTGGGAAGCCACCTGCACCCCATCGGCAATCTGGATGCCATCAACAAAACCCACCTGCCCACCAATTCGACAGGCCTTTCCAATGCGAACGGAACCTGCAATGCCGGTTTGGGCGGCAATTACTGTATGGGCACCCACCTGAACATTGTGGGCAATATGAACTTGGTTGTCAATTTTTACTCCTTGCTGAATTCGGGTTGGGCTTAACATTCCTTGATCGATGCTGCAATTTGCCCCAATTTCTACATTATCTTCAATGACCACCGACCCCAGGTGGGGAATTTTTTGCAATCCCTCAGCACCGGGCATGTAGCCAAAGCCATCGGAACCAATTACCGTGTTGCTTTGAATTATGCAATGTTTTCCAATTCGGCATGCAGCCAGCAATTGAACCCCTGAACCAACGGTGGTATTGGCACCTACCACAACCCCGTCGGCGATGTAAGCCCCTGCGAGCACCTGCACATTTGATTCAAGCACAGCCCCCTTGCCTACCACCGCCCCGGCTTGAATCCAAGCGGTTTCATGAACCACTGCAGATTCATCCACCCGGGCTCCGGACTGGATTCCGCGGTTTGTATTTTGATTTTCTTTGGCTTTTTTCAGCAAAACCAACAGCGATTGGCGTGGATTTTCAACACGAATAAAAGCCCTGTTCGTGAAATTTGAAAGGTCAAACCGGGCCGAAATTAAAATTAAGCCAGCCCCGGAAGTTAAGAGCTCTTCCAAATGCTTTTCATCATCCAAAAAACTGAGCTGGAATTTTTCTGCCTGGTTCAGAGCGGCAAAACCGGTGATAGGTTCATCGATGGTTCCAACCAATTCCCCTTGAACCCAATCGGCGATATCGGCGGCAAGCCATGAAAATAAGGGCGGTTCAGTGGGGGTCTTCACGCAATCCATACTTCTTTGGGAAAGCAAATAAAATGCTTATTCACTTTTTTGATGGGATTTTCAATGGAAAGGTTGTCTGAGGCCGAAAAAAAATCGCGGATTTCTCCGGTTTTCATAAAAAACCGAATGGGAAACTTTTCGGCATTGTAGGTCTGATTGCTCACAGAACCTTGAGAAACAAAAAAACCGGCATCTTCAACCGAGCAAGAAAAATACGCAGAAACGGCCGCTAAGCATGAATCCATGAAGGATTGGGAAAACGGGTCCGACTGAATGCGCACCTTCTGCAGTTTTCGGTGCAACAGTCGGCGGCAAAGTTGAGATAATACCGGGTCTGAATGAGTGCACCACACCTTAATGGCAGAAATGGCATCGGAGTCATCCAATTGAGCAAAAGTCTGAATGGTTTCTAAATCAAGTGCCTTTTGCTCATTGAAATTCAGCACGCTCAATAAAGCGGGGGTTCCAAACAATTCGACCCGGTTTGCCGCCAACTCTTTTGCCCGCCTAAAAATCTGGTGCATAAGGGCCTCGGCACCTAGAACCGTTTTGTGCAAATACACCTGCCAATACATAAGGCGGCGGGCAATCAGGAATTTTTCTATGGAATAAATGCCTTTTTCTTCGACCAAAAGCTCGTCTTGAACCACTACCATCATTTGGATAATGCGTTCCGAACCAATTACTCCTTCGGCCACTCCGGTATAAAAACTATCGCGTCTCAGGTAATCCAGTCTATCCACATCGAGTTGGCTGGCGATGAGTTGATTGAAAAATGGCCTGGAGTAGGTGCCTTGAAACATTTGAATGGCAAGGGATAGAGCTCCATTAAATTCCGTGTTTAGCTGTTGCATTAATTCAAGGGTCAGTGCTTCGTGGTGGACTTCCGGAATCAAGATGCCTTCCAGGGTATGAGAGAAAGGCCCATGCCCAATGTCGTGCAGCAAAACCGCTGCCATGCCTGCCTGCAATTCTTCCTTAGAAACGGCCGTTCCCTTGCGTTGAATAACCAGCATTGCCTGTTCCATAAGGTGCATGGCTCCTAGGGCATGGTGAAATCGGGTATGTTGTGCACCCGGATACACCAACTGAGACAAGCCACCTTGGGTAATCCGCCTTAGTCTTTGAAAATAAGGGTGGTCAATTATTTGCTGTAGCAAAGGGCTGGTAACGGTAATAAATCCGTACACAGGGTCGTTGAAAATTTTTGAGTGGCCGGCTTTGGTCATATACGCAATTTTGTGCCTACCTTGGCGTTATGGGAGCAACCCAACTGCAAAGGCGGCAGCACAAAGGTACATACCTGCGGCGAAGGATTAAAAATGAAAAAACACATGGAACATGTTTCTATTTTATGGGCTGACGACGAAATTGAGCTGCTAAAGCCCCACCTGATTTTTTTGCAAGAAAAAGGATACCGGGTACACACCGCCACCAATGGCCAAGATGCCCTGGAACTATTGCGCGGCACCCATTTTGACCTGGTATTTTTAGATGAAAACATGCCTGGTATGGGTGGACTTGAAACCTTGTCCGAAATAAAGGCTCAGCGTCCGGAATTGCCTGTGGTTATGGTAACAAAAAGCGAAGAAGAGCATATTATGGAGAGTGCCATTGGCGGAAAAATTGCCGATTACCTGATTAAACCCGTGCGGCCAAACCAATTGCTGTTGTCGGTAAAAAAAATCATGGACAGCCGGCGCCTGGTTCAGGAGCAGAGCTCGCAGCAGTACATCCGCGAGTTTCGTGAAATTGCCCTGCGCATTGGTGGACGCATGGATTTTTCAGATTGGGATGATGTTTATAGAAAATTGGTGTATTGGGAAATGGAATTGGCCGAATCGAAAAACACGGCCATGTTGGAAATTATAACCGCCCAAAAACTGGAAGCCAATCAACAATTTGTGCGTTCGGTTCAACGCGACTACCCGGACTGGCTTTCAGGGGGAAGGGGTGCACCCTTGACCTCGCACCGAATTTTTAAAGAAAAAGTTCAGCCCTTGCTGCGCAGCGATTCCCAACGCCCCGTCTTTTGGGTTGTCATCGACAACCTGCGCTGGGATCAGTGGCGCATCATCTGGCCAATGATGAACGATGCATTCCGCATTAAGGAAGAATCCATGACCTGTTCTATTTTACCCACTGCAACACAATATGCCCGCAACGCCATGTTTGCAGGAATGATGCCCGACCAAATCAAGCGAAAATTCCCCCAATGGTGGATAGAAGAAGACGAAGAAGGTTCAAAAAACGCCCAGGAAGAAAACTTGCTTCGTGAGCAGTTAAAGAGTTTGGGATTGAATGTAAAAATGGCTTACCATAAAATCACCAACCTGCAATCGGGGAAACGCTTGTTGGAACAGTTTGCCAATTTAAACCAAAATGCCTTAAACGTGATTGTGTATAATTTTGTGGACATGCTTTCTCATGCACGCACCGACATGGAGGTAATTCGGGAATTGGCGGCCGATGAAGAAGGGTACCGAAGCGTAACACGAAGCTGGTTCGCCAACAGTCCATTGCAAGAAATGCTCAGAAAGGCAGCAGAAATGAAATCTACAGTGGTTGTAGCAACCGACCATGGTACCATTCGGGTAAATACCCCCATTCAAGTGGTGGGCGATAAAAACACCAGTACCAATTTGCGCTATAAAATGGGAAAAAACCTAAGGTACAATCCGGCCGAAGTGGTGGAATTTGAACGGCCCGAATCCATTGGATTGCCAAAACCAAACATGAGCAGCAGGTATATTTTTGCCGATACCGATGGATTTTTTGCCTACCCCAACAATTACAATTACTATGTGAATTTGTATCGAAACACCTTTCAACACGGTGGGGTTTCGATGGAAGAAATGTTGATTCCTTTGGCCGTGCTCGAATCGAAATGAACACCCTGGAATGGTTCATTTGCAGTGAACAGGATTGGGATGTTCCCGCCGAATTTCTGGCCCAAAACCTAAAATCCGGCGATTTAATCTGGCTTTTTGGCGCTATGGGTGTGGGCAAAACCACCTTGGTTCAACGTGTTTGCTCATTTTTGGGCTGTACCGAATCCATTCAAAGCCCTTCATTTGCCATCTTGAATCAGTACCTTTGCAATTCCAAAAGGGTTTACCATGCTGATTTATACCGAATTGAACACGAAGAGGAACTGTGGGATGCAGGAATATTCGCCCTGCTTGATGAACAATCCGGCATCTTTTTTATTGAATGGCCGGAACGAATTCCCGAGCTCATGCGGGCAGATTACGAACCGGCCTTCCATGCAATCCTAGATTTACTGCCCAACAACCAACGCCGTTTTCAATTAATTTTACCTGAAAGATGAACCAAACCAAGGTACCCTTTTCTCGATTGCAGGCCAATTTCGGCCTGATGCCTCAAGAAGAAATGCTTGAGGTTGGCAGAAATGCCGCTAGGTTGACCATAGGCATCCCCAAAGAAACCACTTTTCAAGAAAATCGGATTCCGCTTACTCCCGCCGCCGTTGCCTTGCTCTGTGCCCACGGCCATGAAATTGCCATGGAAGCCGGAGCCGCAGAAAATGCTCATTTTGCCGACAAAGAATATGCCGATGCCGGTGCCCGCATTGTGTACGAGGCCAAAGAAGTTTTTGAAGCCGGGATTGTTTTAAAAATTTCGCCGCCAACCCCGGAAGAATCGGAATGGATTCGACCCAAGCAATTTATTTGTTCGGCTGTGCAATCAACAAATCAATACGGCGGAATTGTTCGAAAATTGGTAGAAAAAAAGGCAACAGCCCTGGCCTACAATTACTTAAAAGACGACGACGGATTTTATCCTGTGGTACGTTCCATGGGCGAAATTGCCGGTTCGGCAAGCCTGCTTATTGCCGCCGAATACCTGTCGAACGTTAATCAGGGAAAGGGAATAATGCTGGGAGGCGTTACGGGCGTGCCGCCGGTTGAAGTCATCATTATCGGTGCCGGAATTGTAGGCGAAAGTGCCCTGCGTACCGCCATTGGGCTGGGGGCTCAGGTTCGGGTATTCGACAACAACCTAACCAGACTTAGCCGCCTGCAGCAGCATTTTGGCGGGCAACGGGTTTTTACCTCTCTGATCAGCGGCGATGAACTAAACCAAAGACTCACCGCTGCCGACGTAGTCATTGGTGCCCTTCGGGCCCCTGAAGGCCGAACCCCCATGGTAGTAACCGAAGACATGGTGCGCAGCATGAAATCGGGAGCCGTAATTATTGATGTGAGCATTGACCAGGGAGGCTGCTTTGAAACCTCTGAAATAACAAACCACCAAAAACCTACCTTCAAAAAGCACGGGGTAACCCATTATTGCGTTCCCAACATTTCAAGCCGGGTTGCCCAAACGGCCAGCATAGCCTTGAGCAATATTTTTTCGCCCATGTTGATTGAAATTGGCCAGGCGGGAGGCTATGAAGATTATTTACGCCACCATCATGGCTCAAGATCAGGCATTTACGTTTTTCACGGTATGGTAACCAATAAATATTTTGCCGGATTGTACGATTTACCCCTTCGGGAACTTGACTTAATTATGGCTGCTCTGTAACTTTGCAGCATGAGTTGGAAAATAGGGTTTGGCCGTCGGCTAAAATTGTACGGCATTGGTTTGGGATTGGGCAGTCTATTGGCTTGGGCTTTGGTTTGGAGAAACCATTCCAATGGTCCGGCGATTTGGCCCGCAGACAAAATCCGGGAATCCATCAGAAATGGCGTTTTCCTGGCCGATTCAGCCAGCTTAACCCAGCTTCAACAGGTAGGGTTGAAACCCGAACAGCTGAGCGCTTGGGTCGATTCTTCCAACGTACAGATTTCTAAATCAGAGCCTCAACGTAGCCCTCGAATTTATTTCCTTGAAAATCAGAGCGAAACAGTAGGAATTCGGGTGGAAATTCAAGATTCCACCTACCGCATTTTAAGTACAGAATTTCTGAATTGAAAAGGTTGGGGCGGCAAACGGGCTTTCAGCGCTTGTCCGCGGTGGCCGGAAGGCTGCCCCAGCGGGCTTGCGGTGGCTCCTAAAGTCGCCTCCGCGCCGCGCGGGGCAGGCTCCGCCCACCTTGCGGGCAAGCTGCTTCAATCCCTGCCGCGGGCGGCATCGCAGCCTTGATTGCAATAATAATAGCTCAACGCCGGGGTCTGCCCGGGCCTTTCAATACCGCTTCGCAAAAGCCATCGAATCGTGGAAGCTGCTCCGGTTTTAACAGTGCCTTTACTTCAGAAAAATGCTGTCGGGTGGCTCGCCAACGTTCTTGCTCAAGCCTTAATAAGTTGGCCTGCGTTTCAGCAGACAGGCTGTCTGTGGCTAGATTTTCGGTCGATTCCAAAAACAGGCTCACCCGTTCCTCATTGATTCGCATCATGCTTTGGTGGTGATGCCGGGCCGATTCATGAAAAGCCCTTTGTTGTGCCTGATCCAGGCCAAGCAACTGTATGGCCATGTACTCAGGTCCATGCGGTTGGCCCGGAAAGTCGTTTGACCTTGGCCTTAACCAAAGCCAAGCCAACAGAGCCGAATTTAGCAGCATTCCAATCAAAAGAAAATAACGAAACGCTTTCCCATTAAGGTTCATACACATATAGGTTAAAGGGTTCATACTCTTTTGGGGTCGGTTCGATGGCCTCCTTTTCCTTGGGTTGCATATTTATCGTCAACACTGAAAGTCCAATCAATAAAACAGCCGCTATGCCGAAGGCAAAAATCTGTTTCTGTTCTTGCCACCTCTTAGTGTTGTACTGATTCCAGATTTGGTTTGCTGAGGTTGCAGGGGCGGAATGTGCTCGAAACCTATTCCAGTAAAGTAAAATATCGTCTATTGAATTTCCGGGTTCCATTGATTATTTGAGTCGAATTTTGTGGTTAATCCCTTTGAGGGCGTGTTGTTTTTTGGGGCATATGGTTTCAGATTCAAGCGCAGATTTTTTTTTGCGCGTTGAAGCGTTGACTCCAGGGCCTTGAGTTTAAGACCAAGAATGCCGGCAATTTCTATTTGTGGAATTTGTTCTATGTAAGCCATAACAAAAGCTTCGCGTTGCTTTCGGGGCAATTGACCGATGGCATGGTACAAGGTTTGAGCCAGCTCTATTTGTTCTAAATTCCACTGTGGGTTCTCAAGGATGGGGATTTCGGGCATTAATTGCCCTGAAAACCGAAGGGCATTTAGCCAACCCATTCTTTTTTGGGCACGATGAGCCCGGAACAAATCGGCCGCTCGGTTTAATGTAAGACGGTACAACCAGGTACTTACTTTTGATTCGCCCCGAAAGGAAGCCGCACCCTCTAAAACTTCCATAAAAACATCCTGGGTAATCTCTTCGGCATCTTCTTTGGATAAGGAATGCGACAGAGCCCATTGAAAAACGGAGGATTTGTATTGCTCATAAAAGGAAACAAAAGCTTCCCGGTTTTTGCGGGCTATTTCTTTTATGAGTAACAGGTCGTCCATTGGCTACGTAGTACCTATTGCTTATTTTTAAAGATATTGGGAAAAAACCGGGGGGTAGATTTGATGTAATTTTTGTATTCCGGATATTTTTCCAAGGAAATTCCTTCGCTGAAATCGGCCGAACCCTTAAATAGGATAACCAGCAACAAAGCACCGGCTACAGACCAATTGAGCCAGCGGTCGGTGGCGGCGACGCTAAAAAAATAAAAAACCACCCAAATGGATTGTTCTGCAAAGTAGTTTGGGTGTCGGGAAATGCGCCACAAACCTGTATGCACAAAGCCCGGGGCGTATTTGCCGGTCAAGGTTGCCCCTTCGCGTATTAGTCTGTGTTTTTCTTGCTGATAATCCCATTGTTGTTGGTCGGCCACGGTTTCGATAATAAGTAAGAAAATGGTGGCGAAAATAGCGGTATAATCAATCCAACCCAGCGGATTGCTTCCGGTGGCTGCCACCATAATGGGCATGGTAAACAACCAGATTAGGCCCATTTGGTATAGAGAAATGAAAAACAGATTAAAGGCCATCCATTGCCATTTTCCGCTGAGTTCGGGGCGTTTGCGAAGAACTTCCCAGCGGTAGTCTTCTTCGCCGGTCCAGAATTTCCAGGTAAAGCCACCGCGGCGGGAGAAATTGTAAGAGAGTCTGATGGCCCAAACGGTTACCAGCAAAGCCATTAAGATAAGGCGGGGTTGGGCGTTTTGGGGCACAAAATCGGCGTTGGCCACAATGTGCCAGGCATAAATGGCGGGCAGAATGCTCCACATTTTATCGACCTGGCTGCAATTCCCGGTGATGGTACTTACAACAAAGGCTGCCAAGGCCAGGGTCAGGGCGATGGCTCCGCTTTGCATAAGCAGGTTCAGTTGATCGGGGCTCATGCTGTGCCGGTCGAAATACACTGTAAAAACAGGCACAACAATTAAAGTAAACAGCAGAATGGCAATGGTTTTTATCATAACAGAAAGGTTTATGAACAGGGTCAAATGTACGGAGAAAAAAGTGAGAAGCCGGTTGGGGAATAAAATGAAAATCAGGGGCAAGGAGCAATGAGGCGGCCTGCGGTAGGGATTGAGGAGGCTGGCGCGCAAGGTTGCCGGCCATTGGGGCCTGAGCTGCGGAGGCGACTTTAGGAGCCCCCGCAAAGCCAGTGCCCCAACGGCCGGCAAACGCGTACCAGCCCCGAAAGCCCGGTTACCGCACAAAAAAACAGCCGGAAAAAACCAGGGAATTAATTTTTGCCAAATCCTTTGGCAAAGTCGAAGCTTAGGGTGAAGCGCAGCGTATTTGAGAGCGGATTTGTGCGGCCGCCGACGGGCAGAACGTATGCGAAATCCAGGCCAAATACTTTGTAGCGAAGGCCGGCGCCCAGGGTAACATATTGCCGATTGCCTTTGCGGGGCGATTCATAGAAGAAGCCGGAGCGAACGGCCAGCACATTTCCGTACCAGTATTCGGCGGCGATGCTCCAGACAAATTCGTCCATTTCTTCTTCGAAAACGCTGCCATAGATACCGGTTCCAGGGGCATCGGCAAGCGAAGTAAACATTCCGGTCAGAACCGGCCGGTTGCGGTCTTGGCCGGCAATAATGGTGTCGCCTGCTTGATTTGTTTCGGGTGGGGTAGGAACCAAAAGTTTGCTAACCTCAAGGTTTAGAGCGATGCGGTTGTAGTCGTCGATTTTTATTTCGGCACCACCGCCCATTCTAAAGTTGACGGGAATCCATTCGGGGCCGCGGGAGCTGCCGTAATCAATTTTAGAGCCGATGTTTTGAATTGCGGTGCCAAAGCGGTACATCATGGGGAAACCGGCGATTTTTCGTCCGGGTTTTTGAAAATAAAATCCCAAATCGCCGGCACCGGCCAATCCGGGTTGGGTGGGTTGGCCATTCACCTGCTGACCTAAGGTTAGGTTTGAGCTGATGAATTTAAAGCTGATTCCCATGCTCCAGTTTTCAGACAGCAACAAAGAGCCGCCGGCATCGACGGCCAATTCGTTTGGGGTAAAGGTTCCCATGAACATACCTACTTCATCGGTAAAATTGATGTCGCCCATGTTGAAATAGCGAAGGGAAGCACCTACAGTAAAGCGATCGTTGATTTTACCGTAGAATCCAACATAAGCCAAATTGATGTCCGGAACCAGGTTTCGTAACCAGGGAGTGTAAGAAACAGAAATTCCCATGGGTTTTTCGACGAAAGCGAGTTTGGCCACGTTCCAATGCAGGGAATTGGCATCGGCCGAGGTAGAGACGCCTTGGTCGGCCATGCCCCCTGCCCGGGCGTCAGGCCCAATGACAAGAAAGGGAACGGAAGTAGTTACAACCCGCGTGGGGTCGGTGCTTTGAGCTTGTAGGGAATGAAAGGCGAGTCCCAACGAAAGGCAAGCCAAGCCATAGTATTTTGATGTCTGCATGATTTACGATAAGATTCCTGCTGTGCAAATATAGGTCAGATTACTTAATATCAGGTTAAGGATGCCCGGCATAAATAACTCGGGCATGTCCGGTGATGGTTTGGTTGAGTTCATCGGTTAAATCGACCGAAACGATATACAGACCCGGGCTAACTCTTGAGCCCTTGTTGTTTCGGCCATCCCAGGTTAAATTTACTCCTTGAAAGCCATCGGGAATGCCTGACCAGGTTAACTCCCTTACCAGGCTTCCTGTTGGGGTAGTGATTCTGGCCTTGACTTGCAGCTGTTGGCCGGCAAGGTTGTGTTGAAAGGTAATTGCAGTGGATTCGTCGAAAGGATTTGGCCAGGCTTCGGTGCGGATTGCGTTGGGTTGATTTCCGACCACGGTAAAGTGTAGGAATTTGCGGGTAGCGCGGTTGCAGGCGTCCCAAACGAGGAGTTCGGCAGAGTAAAAACCTTCGGGCAGGTTATTCAGTTGAAATTTGAGCGAGCCGGATTGAAAGCTGTTGATGGCGGCCTGGTAATAATCGTTCAGGTAATAGGTTTGGGTAATCGGCCCGGAAAGGATTAGTTGAATTTCGTGCCCAATTCCCCCGTTTGCGGTGTTGATTCCGCTTTGGTCTGAGAGTTCTGCATAGAAAATTGGGGCGTTGTTGGTAATTCCCATATCCACGAAAAGGGAATCGTTCATAAACAAATTGATATCGGGGCCTTGCAGGTCATTCATGCAATTTCCGGAAGCCCCGCCCACCATTATTTTCTCTTCATATCCATGTGCATCTACATTTCCATTGTGAGCGTAATAGCTTATTTTGCCTTCGCCCACCAGGTAATTGATGTCTAGAGGCACTTTGAATTGAATGTTCCAGCGCCCATTTTGAACGCTGGCTTGCCCGCGAAAAACGGCCGAATTTTGGAGTTCAAAATCAAAATTCAGTCCATCCGCATCGTTTTTTAACGTTTTGAGTTGCTGGGGTTTATCAAAAACAGTAACTGAGATCAGGCCATTAAAGGAATCGAGTAAAAGGCTATCGCGTGAGGTAATTTTGCCGCTGATTCGCACCAAATCGGTGGCCTTAAGAGTGTCGGTAAAGGATTGGATATTCAGGGGTTGTCCGTTGATGCTGTCGGTTAGCACCAGATATCGGGGGTATGCCGGTCTTAGGGCCGGGTCGCCAAAAAGCAAGATGTTGTTTTCGCCGCCGTCGCAGCTGGGAATGCATTTTCTAGATTCAAAGAGAATATCGCCAAGCCGGGTGTCGTTGGCGTGCAAAGAGCCGAAGGATGCTTCTGTCCATTTTTTCAGGTAGGTTGGCACAACGGGAATGGCACGAACGGTGCTAAGCAAAGCCACGGCGCCTTGGTTTTCGCGTTGTAAAACGCGTACCCCTGCTGATTCGAAGGTGGGGTCATCGAAACGGGTGAAGGTGCAGGTAGCCGTTGAAAAAATGGAGAATTGATTGGAATTAGACCATTTTTCGATGTCGTCGATTTGCAGAACTCGCTCGGCGGTAAGGCCGGATTCCCCTCCATGCCCGATGTAATTTAGAAACAGGGTTCCTTTGTTGATGCGGCGGTTCAGGTAATCGTTGGCCTCGGGGTAGCGTTGGCCGGCTGAAGTATTTTGCTGGAAAGCATCGATGTAGATTTTATCGACGTTCCAAACAGGTTTGTTGGTTTTAAGCCAATTGTAAATCCATTCGTTGTCTGAGATAAAACTGCTTTCCCATGAGGCCTCCATGTCGTCTGAAAAGAGGGTTATTGTATTTCGCCAATCTCCAAAGCATTGATTGTTTTCCTGATAGTGGCGCACCTTTCTGTTGTAGGCAAATCCTTCGCTTTCGGTGACAGCTAAAACCCGGCCAATTCCAAGCCAAATTGGGGTACTGCTGCTAACGACTCCATCGCTGCTGGTATTTGGGCTAAAAGAGGCGAAGAAAAAATCTGAGGGGTGGGATCCCCCGCTTCGGCTTCTGGAATCCCAGGTTTGAAAGGAGGGAACCATGTTGTGGTTGTTGGCGGACAATCGGTTTCGGTGAGGCAGGTAATCAAAACTTCCTGACCCATAGAGCATAAGGTAGCGTGGGCCTATGGAATCGCCGCGGACTTGAAAATAACTACGTACAAAATCCCGGATTGCCGTAATATCCTGAACTCCGCTTGAAAACTCGTTGAAAATCTGGGTTGTGGTTAGCAGATGTACGGTCATCCCATCTTGGATTTGATGCATTTCGGCAAGTTCTTCGGCGGCCTTTTTCAAGGACGGATGGGTAACGATGACCAAATCGGGGACGGGTTCGGAAGCTACCAAGGCATGAAGGTCTTGGTTAGGAACAGAACCAAAAAACACGGGCGAAGGCAAGGTAGAAGCAGCTCCAAAAACCGCGTATTTACCAAGTTCGGAATTTGGGATGCGCACATAATTGAATGAAGTTCCGGGTGCTGTAGCCAGCACTTGAACATTGGCCATGTCATCGACTTTCCAAACTTGGAAAGGAAGGTTTGAATTGGCAATTCGGTATTCGGCAAATCCCTGAGCCAAATAATCCTGAAAAACAAATGGTTGCCCTGTAAATTGTAGGTTTGGGCGGTAGTGAACGGTTACAAAGTCCAGCCAGGCCCGTTGGTCTTCGGAGCCGGACAAAGGTTCGGTTCTGTTTACCTGAATTGTTAAATTGGAAGTATTTATGGGGACTTTAGCTGAAAAAGTGTTTTCGGTCATGTAATTGCCTGCATAATTGTTGGAAACCTGACCTAAACTGGCAGAACCGACCAGGGTTCCATTGGCAAAAAAGCTGAAATTAGAGGAACAGCTTACGCAACGGGCAGCGGTGGCAACCCTGAAAACCAAAGAATCGCCTGCGTCCCAAGAACCCAACGTAAAGGGGTAGGAATATGAATTGGTAAAGCTAAACACATCTCCGAACCATTTTCTGCCTGACTTAATCAGGTTTTGCTTTTCTTCTTCGAAATAGTGGAAAAAATCTCCTTTGTTTGAAACATACGAAGGGCTTCCTGAGGGCATGGCTTGAACAGACAAGCGAGGGCCCGGTTGATTTGTACTTAGGAAGGCATAGACGGTATCGCTGTACATGTTGTTGTCGTGAACATATTCCTGACCATTCCACACCCAATTTAATAAGCCATGGGTATAGAACAAAAAATAATCACCGGGACCAAACTGTGCATCGCCTCCATCAACCATAAAAAGGGGGATGGGATTAAGATCCATGGGGCGCCCCTGATTTAAGTCTTCGGGAAGGCGGTATCCACCATTTCCAATCATTCCGAATTGCGATGAAGCGATGGGCGAGGAAATAACTTGCCACTGAATCAATTGTTCGTAATCCAATCGATGGACGCCTTCGGCAAGCATACCTACTTTAAACCAAGACCCTTGGCTTAATGCAGAGCTGTTGGACAGGGTTTGTTGAACCGAAGCCGGGGAAGAAAGAGCCTGTGGCGAAGGGTACAGTTTGAGTTCTTTGGGAATCAATGCATTGTTATTTTCATCGTGCATTAAGGCAGGCCCGATGATTCGCAAAAAGCGTTGGCCACGCACAGAAAAGGGCAAAAATTGAATTCGATTTTGAGCCGCTGAAAGTTGAACCATTTCAGCAGGAACCACAGGGGATTTTAGGGTATCAAAACTCAAAAAAGAAAGGGTTGGGGCTGACAAGGCTTGAGCTCCGGACAGGACCAAAGACCAAGCCGGGTAATCACAATCGTAGAAGGCATTGCGGCCCGAAATATGAACTTGCCCCTTTGATTCCAAATTGGAGGAAAGCTGCAAATCGAGTGAAAGGATTTCAGGACTTTTTTGAGAAAAAGCAGTCAAAAAAGAGCAAGAAAGAAAGAAAACAACCTTTTTCATCATTTGGAGTAAAGGTACAATCCCATTTGCATTCAGGCAAGGCCAAGGTAAACGGAAACAAAAAACTTGAAGAGAATCCATTGATTTTTTCAAAAAGGTCGTGTATCTTTAGTGAAATAAAGGCCTAAAAACGGGTTTTCAACGAAGAAAAACGGTTTTTCGTGCGTAGAAAACAGAAAAAGTTGACCAAAAAGGTGGGGTTTTTCTGTTTTGCAACTGAATTGGAATGTCGTTTGAGGCCTAGATTTATCATCAAAGTGTTAAAAAATGTTCTATCTTTGACACGCTTTTCTTATATTTGAACCTAATATGTCCATTCTTCGGTTATGGTGAATCGCATTTTCAAGAAAATTTTGCTTGTGTTGGCCGGTGGGTTAACCCTGGGAACGGCTGAGGCTCAAGACCCGCAGTTTACGCAATTTTATGCCAACCAGATTTATTTAAATCCTGCGTTTGCGGGTTCGGTACGGTGTCCTCGAATTTCTATGAACAGTAGGTTTCAGTGGACCGGGATTTCTGGAAACTATCGGACTTACGCTGTTTCGTATGATCAGCATTTTGATGCATTGCAAGGAGGCATTGGAATTAGAATGATGCGTGATGAGGCAGGCACCAATACCATCACATCGCACAATTTCGCAGTAAGTTATTCGTATTTGATAAAATTATCGAGAAAAGCCAGCCTTCGCATTGCTGCTGAAGTAGGCATTTTGCAGCGCAGTTTGGATGTAAGTAAACTTACTTTCGGCGACCAAATTGATGATCGGTATGGGTTTATTTATGCGACTCAGGAGGTGTTTGATAACGATGAAAAAGTAATGATTGATTTTGCGGCAGGAGCTGTATTGTACAATCAAATTTTTTACGGGGGAGCTGCCATACATCACATAACTCAGCCCAACGAAGGTTTTTTGGGTGCCAGTGCCTTGCCTTTTAAATTAACCACTCACTTTGGGGCTATGATTCCCTTGGGCAAGCGCCGCAAGTATTCCGGAGACTTGTTTATTTCGCCCAACGTATTGTTTATGTTGCAGCAATCGTTTTATCAGTTAAATATTGGATTGTATGCCGGAAAAGGTCCTGTGGTTGGGGGCATTTGGTATAGGAACAACGATTCATTCATTGCTTTGTTTGGGTTGCAGCGTGACACCTGGCGGATTGGATATTCTTATGATGTAACGATTTCCAGGCTTACGAACCGCACCGCCGGGTCTCATGAAATTTCGCTTGGCTTAAAAATTCCTTGCCGTCAACCAACAAGACGATTCCGGACTGTTCGTTGCCCGTCATTCTAAACTTGTTCATACAATAAAGTTTTGTACTTTCGTTCTACTTTAAAATAGCGTAAAACTGCCTTGGCATGAAAAAATTAACCAAAGTTGGATTGTTAGCCGTTGTAATCGCGGCTTTTGCTTCTTGCAAAGACCAACAAATTTCATCAACAACCGGCTGGGCTTACAACGATGCCCGCAACGGAGGTTTTGAAGTTCCCCCATACATTGAGCAAGAAACCGGCCCCGGTTTGGTGCTTATTGAAGGTGGTACGTATGTTATGGGTCAAGTTGAACAGGATCTGCTGTTCGAACACGACAACATGCCTCGCCGTGTTACCGTTTCTTCGTTTTACATGGATGAAGCAGAGGTAGCTAATGTTGCATACCGCGAATATTTGCATTGGGTTCAACGTGTTTTTGGTGAAGATTATCCGGAAGTTTTGAAAAAAGCGTTGCCTGACACATTGGTATGGAGGTCAAAAATGGGATTTTTCGACAACTACGTTGAAAATTACCTTCGCCATCCGGCTTACAGTTACTATCCCGTTGTTGGGGTGAGCTGGATTCAGGCCAACGATTATTGTGCATGGCGTACCGATCGGACCAATGAAATGATTATGGTTCGGGAAAAAATCATGGTTTGGCACCCTCAAGAGCAGTTGGCTGAAGAAAATTTCAATACCGAGGCGTATTTGGCAGGTCAATATGAATTGGGTTTGAACAACAAAAAGAAGTTTCAGCCTGTGGATATTTTTACCGGAGAGCAACGTAAAGTTCGGATTGAGGATGGTCTGTTGCTTCCTAAATTCCGTCTTCCAACAGAAGCGGAATGGGAATATGCCGCATTGGCATTGGTTGGAAATACGGATCCATCTACCGACCGTGAAATCATTAAAGAAAAGCGCCTGTATCCATGGAGTGGCCATATTTCTCGCAATCCCAACGAAAAGTTTAAAGGAGATTTCTTGGCGAACTTCCGCCGTGGTCGTGGTGACTACATGGGCAGTGCAGGCCGCCTGAACGACATGGCAGACGCAACAGCACCCATTTATTACTATTGGCCAAACGATTTTGGTTTGTACCACATGGCCGGAAACGTATCGGAATGGGTGATGGATGTTTACAGACCATTATCTTTAATGGACTTTGATGAATTCAGGCCATTCCGCGGTAACGTGTTTAAAAAGAAGTTGTTGGATGATGAAGGTTTCCTTTCTGAAAAAGACTCCTTAGGTCGAATCCAATATGTGGACGTTACCAAAGACGATGCCGCTATGCGCAGGAATTACAAGCGTTCTAATTATCTGGATTACGAAGATGGAGATGTCGTTTCGTCTTTGTATTACAACGATGCCAGTTATGCCGATTCTGTTTCCGGAACGAACGCGATGTATGATTACAGCAATGTAACCTTAATTAACAATCAATCCCGGGTAGTTAAGGGAGGATCTTGGAAAGACCCTGCCTACTGGATGGTTCCCGGCACACGCAGATTTCTAGATGAACAGTCTTCAACAGAGTGGATTGGTTTCCGTTGTGCCATGGATAGAATTGGTCCTCCAATGGGCATTGCTAATCACAATCGGTATATTCACCGGGCCGGGACTCAATATGCCAAGCCCGACAAACGAACCAATTAAAATTTAAACCGCGCCTTGGCGCGGTTTTTTTTTTCTCTTTTTTGAAACAGCTGTGCCAAAAAATTAAAAAAGTTGTTTCGTATAAGCGTATCTTTAGGGTGTGTTTAGGCTGGGTAATCGAATGTACTCCATTTTGAATATGCGTTGTCCCCGCTGTCATGAGGGTCCCATATTCCATAGCGACAACATTATAAAGCCGTCGAAGGCATTGAAAATGCATGGCGGATGTTCTTCGTGTGGATTTAACTACCAACCCGAGCCCGGCTTTTATTTTGGTGCCGGTTATGTAAGTTATGGATTGACGACTGCGATTGCCATTGCAGTTTTTGTTTTTCTTTTGCCTTTTTTCAGTTGGGAAGAGGAATGGATGTATTTCACCGCCATTGGGGGAAGTATTGTGCTTAGTTTTCCGGTTGTTTTTCGACTGTCGCGTTCCATATGGATGAATATGTTTTTTCGCTATAAAAGTGCTGAAGAACGAGCTTTGGGAGAAACAGCGGATTTTCCCGATTTAAGAAAGCAATAGGCGACATACTCCGCCATGAATGGCATACAGCGGCCTAGGAATGAAGCTTTGAATTCCTGCTGTTTTTAATGTGATGGTCGCCTAATATGTACTGCTCAGGTGCCGTTTAAAAAATCCAAACCAATAGACCCTAAGCGTACCAATAATAAAGAATGGAAAATCAAATTTTAGGCAGAAGAGCTTCCCGTATTACTTGTTACCTTTGGGTATGGAAATTTGGTATAAAACCTTTTCTTTGGCAGAAATAAACGCCATTTGTGGGAATACCTTAATGGAGCACCTGCAAATAAAGGTGATAGAGGTTGGCGATAATTATTTGAAGGGACAGATGCCGGTAACCCATATAACTGTTCAGCCGGCCCGTCTTCTGCATGGTGGTGCGTCGGCGGCCTTGGCAGAATCATTGGGAAGTATTGCGGCTTACATGACGGTAAATCCGGACACCCATGCCTGCCTGGGCGTCAATTTGGACATAACCCATATAAAAGCGGTACCTGAAGGGAGGGGGCCGGTAATTGGGATAGCAAGGCCGGTAAAATTAGGCAACACCTTGCAGGTTTGGAATATTACTATGCAAACGGAAAGTGGACAAACTGTGGCCGAATCAAGGCTGACCCTATTTGTTCGCACTTTAAAAAATGCATGAATCAGATTCCTGTACAAATTACCCGAGGCTGGAAAGAATACGAGTTAATTGACTCAGGTGGCTTTGAGAAATTAGAGCGTTTTGGAAAGGTAATAACCATACGGCCGGAGCCACAGGCCATTTGGAAAAAAGACCTTTCGGAGGCGGAATGGGAAAAAAGAGCGCACGTACGGTTTGTAGGGAGCAGTCCACGAGATGGAAAATGGATTGAACTAAAACCCAGCCCGGAGCGTTGGACATTGAACTATACATTATCAAGGGGAAGTACATTAACCTTTCAATTGGCCCGTACAAAATTCAAGCATATTGGAATTTTTCCCGAGCAGTGTTTAAATTGGGAGCGGATTGATAAAGAATTGTCGGGCATGAGGGCTCCTGAAAAAAATGCATTAAACGCTTTTGCATATACCGGTGGAGCAAGTTTAGCGGCAAGAGCTTCGAAAGCACAGGTAACCCATCTGGATTCTGTCAGGCAAGTGGTAACCTGGGCGGCCACCAACCTGGAACTTTCAAACATGGATGGTATCCGCTGGATGGTAGAAGATGCTCCTACCTTTTTAAGTAGGGAGCTTCGAAGGGGTAAAAGGTATCATTGCATCGTGATGGATCCCCCGGCCTATGGTCATGGTCCAAATGGAGAGTCTTGGGTACTTGAAAAGCAGATTAATGAATTGGTAGGAAAGGCTGTTGCCTTGTTGGATGAATCTGAGGCCTTTTTGTTGGTCAACACCTATTCGTTGGGTTTTTCCTCTGTTTTAATGTACAACCTGATGCGGCAGCATGCCTTGGCAGGAGATGCCATTGAAACCTCGGAACTGTGTCTGGAGGATGGTTTTGGAAAACTACTGCCATTGGGTGTAGTTACCACCCTAAAGAGGGGACAAAAGCCTTAAGAAAAAGCAGGGAGGACAATGGGATTCGAACCCACGACCTTCAGAACCACAATCTGACGTTCTAACCGACTGAACTATGCCCTCCATGTCAAAGAAATCGAAAACGGGGAGCAAATATAGCAATTCTAATCAACAAAACGGGAATTGAGGGTGGAACTGCTAAAATCTGAAAATTTGCACATGGTTTCAATCTACACTGTCGTGCAGGAAGGAATTGTTGTCGCGCAAACGAATTTCGCCGCTTTCCAACGAAAGAGTAGATTTTGATGCCACCCGGTCATTCATGGTTGGAGTGAGGTCAAGTTCTACCTTTTTACGTAAGTACGCGGGGCTTTGTTCCAATTCAGCAATACGTGAAGGATTCTGAAGTTTGGCTGTAATATTTTCAAGCATTTCACGGCGTTGCCCCATGCTTGAAATGGCAGTTGGGGTTGGCGTTTCGATTTTTGAAATTGAATCCAGAGGCTTTTCGTTCGGCTCTTCTTTTTGGTAAATGGTGTACTCGGAAGTATTTAATTCCCTGGGGCTCTCATCGCCAAGCAAATCGATTTCGATGGTAGATGATTCGTTTACCGCATTTGTTTGAATTTCCGGAAGCGCTTCTAGGCTTTCCAGCCCTTCGAATTCAAATTCATTTTGAGCATTACCGGGTTCAAAGTTCGTATCCAACCGAACGGTCAGCGTTTCGTTACGAGCAATTCCTTCAGAATTATTGAATCCGGTGGCAATAAGGGTAACCCGAATGGACTGTCCCAGGGTTTGGTCTTGGCCTGTACCCCAAATCATATTTGCATTCATTCCGGCCTTTTCTTGAACATAATCGGTGATTTCTGTTACCTCGTCCATGGTAAGTTCGTTTTGATCATAGGAGATGTACAGAAGGATATGGGTTGCCCCAAAAATATCTGAGTCATCGAGCAAGGGGGAGTTTAAGACTTGTTCTGCAGCGAGCATTGCCCGATTCTCACCCTCGGTTATTGCGGCCCCCATAATTGCGGCTCCACCGTTTGCCATTACTGTTTTCACATCTTCAAAATCCACATTGATGTATCCGGGAACGGTAATAATTTCGGCGATGCCTTTGGCAGCAGTGGTTAAAATATCATCGGCTTTTCCAAAGGCGTTGGTTAAGGACAAATTACCGTAAATCTCGCGCAGTCGGTCGTTTGAAATAACAATTAGGGTATCAACACTGTTGCGGAATTCTTCTAAACCAGAAGTTGCGTGCATGCCTCTTTTTTTACCTTCAAACTGAAAGGGAATGGTAACAATTCCTACGGTTAAAATTCCCATTTCTTTGGCAAGCTTAGCAATAACGGGTGCCGCACCGGTACCTGTTCCTCCGCCCAACCCGGCGGTTATAAAAACCATTTTGGTATTGTTGGAAAGGTGTTGACGAATATCGTCTATGCTTTCAATCGCGGCTTTCCGTCCAATTTCAGGAATCGAACCTGCCCCGCGTCCTTCGGTTAAATTTTGACCCAAAGGAATTTTTATAGGAACAGGGCTTGTGTTTAGGGCTTGGTGGTCGGTGTTGCAAATCACAAAATCCACCCCGGTAATACCTTGGCGGAACATATGGTTAACAGCATTGGAACCACCGCCACCAACACCAATTACTTTAATGATGGAGGCATTGTCTTTGCGGGGCATTTCGAAGGAAAACATGTTATCTTGGTCTGCGGAGGTTGTCGTCATGGTTTCGGGAATTGTTTGTTTGTTAATAGGTTAAGAGTGGCTTTATTTCATGGTGTCGTTTGTACCGTCTTCTAAAATGGAATTGATTTGCTTTTTAATGATATCGAGAAAACCGGACCTAAAAGTTTCGGGGGTTTTTCCTTTTGATTTTTGTTTGGGCTTTTCATTTAAAAGCGGCTCAGGGCTAATTTGATATTTCTTTCGAAATCCCATCATCATAAGACCAACAGAGGTTGCGTATTTAGGATGAGCAAGAACATCGTCCGAGGCACCATGTACATGGTTGTTGGGCAATCCTATTCGGGCATCAATTCCGGTAACATAAGATGTTAATTGACGAATGTGCCTAAGTTGAGAGCCGCCGCCTGTAAGTACAATTCCTGCTCCTAAGTGATGGGCAAAGCCACTATTTCGAATTTCTGCAAGCACGCACTCCAAAATTTCTTCCATTCTTGCTTTAATCACGTTTGCCAAATTTGAGGCGCTGATGGCTTTTGAAGCGCCTCCTTGAACTCCCGGAATGGTAATAACCCTATTTAGCATTTCCTGAGAGGGAATGGCATAACCATGCTTGATTTTAAGAATTTCCGCATAGCGTTGAAGCAATTGGCACCCGGCCATAATGTCGCGGGTAATGCTGTTTCCACCAAATGGAATAACGGCGGTATGCCTAATTATGCCGTCTTGAAAAATGGCGATATCTGTTGTTCCTCCGCCAATATCTACCAAAGCCACTCCGGCTTCTTTTTCTTCTTCCGTAAGCACCGATTCCGATGAAGCGAGGGGTTCTAAAACCAAATCAAGAACCTTCATTCCGCTTTCTTCCACACAACGGTAAATGTTTTTTGCCGGATTAACCTGCCCGGTAATTATATGGTAATTGCCTTCCAGCCGGGCGCCTTGCATGCCAATAGGATCTTTGATTTCAGGCAAATCATCAACCACAAAGTTTTGAGGGATTACATCGATGATGCTTTCCCCCGGGGCCAATGCCATTTTTTGCATTTGAGCGGTTAAATCATGGATGTCGGCTTCGGTAATAATGTCGGCTTCAATTCCGCGCATTTTCACGCTGGTATTGTGATAACTACGAATATGCTGACCTGCAATACCTACGATTACCTGTTCTACTTCAACCTGTGCCGCATCTTCAGCAAGTTCCCTTGCCTTTTTAATGGCCTGAACGGTATGAACGATATTTGTTACCATTCCTCTTTGAACCCCTGTAGATGGGGTGGTTCCTGAACCCACAATTTCAATTTTACCGTGTTCATTCAGTTTTCCAATCATCATTACAATTTTGGTCGTGCCTATGTCAAGACCAACTGTTAGGCGTTCGGGTTTGCTTGTATTTTTTTGTGTGCTCATAAAACAAATTAATTAGGGATGTTGCACTGAGGCGGAAGTGTCGGCCGTGGCCAGGGAATCTTCGGCCTGAATTTGAATAACCGGGTTTAAGGTTGAGGGTTGACAAACAATCTGCCCTTTAAATCGGGCATCAATGATTGAATAGGAATCCCAATCTGCGGGATGAAGTCCGTGCATATAAAACAATTTCAGTTTTTTCAATTTTCCGGGCAAATTGGCCGCTTTACCCAAAACAATCTGATGCTTACCAATTTTGGGACTAAGCACAAACCCATTGACTGGATGCAAGGAGATTTGGTCGGCAAAAATCCACCAAAATGGATCGGAATACAGCCCGTTTGCAAGTTCCATAAGTTCGTTCAAGGAGTTTGAATCTGCAGATAATTCATCGAGGTTTTTCACATTGGTTGCAATTGGAATGCGAGCGGGTATTCCAACCATAGCGGGCATCAAATGCTTTGTTTTATCCAGGTAAATCTGATGGCCTAATGAATCTATAAGGCGCAGCAATGGGTCTCGTTGGTCGATTTGAATGCGAATTATCCCGTTTATTCCTACCGATGCCTCTACCTTGAACACACTTGGGTGGCGGCTTAGGCGTTCTTCAATGGAGTCAATTTGAGGCCATTGATTTTCATTTTCCACACAGCCGGCCGTCCAAGAAAGAACTGTAGGGTAATCGATAAGTTCTAAGGTATCGTTGTGATTCCATTCAACCACCGGAATCCTATTTATAGAAATTGGTTGAGATTGAGCCAATCCCAAAAGAGCAAGCATAGCAACAAGCCCCAAAGAAATCCGTATCCACTTTAGCCAATTACGCATAATGAATTTGGTTTAAATGGTTTGCAATTTCAGTACAATGCTGGTCAATATCACCGGCTCCAATGCTCAATACCACATCGCCTTTTCTTAAAACGGACTTGAATGTTGGCAACAATGCCCTATGGTTTGAATGGTGAACGTTAATTCCTGAAATCCCTTTGCTCAATTCCAAACTGCTTATTCCGGGAATCTCCAATTCGCGTGCGGGGTAAATTTCCAATAAAATAAGCTCGTCAAAAGCGTTCAAACTTGCTTGAAAATCGGTCCAAAAATCCTGGGTTCTGCTGAACAAGTGGGGTTGAAAAACACCCAGCAAGCGTCTTCCCGGATAGGCTTCTCGAAGGGCAAGCACGGCCGCATCAATTTCGGTTGGATGGTGAGCATAATCGTCATAATAAACGTGCTCAGCATTATTGACATGCAATTGCATGCGTCTGTAAACTCCTTTAAATTGAGAAAGTCCCTCTTTTAAATCGGAAGCAGATGCGCCTAATTTTAGGCAAACGGCCAAGGCTGCTAAGGCATTGTTTACATTATGCCGGCCCAACATTGGCAATTGAAAATCGCCAAGAGATTCTTGAAGATATACCAGAGCAAAGCTGGTCTTCCCTTCAGCAGAGTGAATATTCTGTGCAAAGCAGGAACTGTTTGGCGCTCCAAAAGCATAAATGTTTGGATGTTTAGAAGGAAGAACAATTCCCGGGGCGGTTAGAATAAATCCATCTTTGTGTACCGTGTCAGCAAAGTAGAAGTAATTCTTGCGAAGTTCTTCTTCCGTGCCATAAATATCCAAATGGTCGGCATCCAAGCTATTTAGGACAGCGACAAAGGGTTTTAAGGTCAAAAAGGACCGATCAAATTCATCGGCTTCAGCAACGGTAAACCTTGCAGATGGAAGCGATTGAAAATTTCCGTCAATGTTTAAGGCATAACCTCCAATCAAGGCATTGGCTGCAATTCCCGAGGCATTCAGCAGATGAATTAATAGGGCCGAAGTGGTTGTTTTACCGTGGGTGCCTGCCACAGCCAAAATTTGAGTATCCTTAAGTAGGTCACCCATAAGCTGTGCCCGTTTCAAAATTTTATTTCCGGAGTTGGCAAAATAATTCAAAAGTATGCTGCTGCCGGGAATGGCCGGGGTGTACACCACCAGTGTGGTTGGGGAATTCCAATCGGAAGGAATTTGGTTTACAGAATCTTCAAACACAATCTGAATTCCCAATTCAGCTAATTTTTCGGTCATTAAGCCCCGACTACGATCGTAACCGGCGACCTTCAAGCCTTGTCCATGAAGCAAACCCGCCAGCGCACTCATCCCTGCACCACCAATGCCAATAAAAAAGACGTGGGTATAATTTGGTGCGTTCATGGAAACAGATGCTGTAGTATGGATTGTGCAATTTTTTGTGCCGAGCCGGCCTGATGCAAAACGCTGAGCTTTTCGCGGATAATCTCTCTTGCGTCATTGTTGCATAAAAGCTGTTCAACCGCATTGTTTAGCTGGTCTCCCAACGCAGATTCCTGCAAATGGATGGCCGCTCCCTGATCGGACAACGATTTGGCGTTGTAGGTTTGGTGGTCTTCGGCCGCGCTTGGCAATGGAACTAAGATGGCGGGTTTTTTCACCGCCAGCAATTCAGCGACAGCCATTGCCCCGGCCCGGCTTAAGACAGCATCGGCTGCCGCATAGGCAATTTGCATTTCGGGAATAAAGGCCGAAATCCAAACGGAGCCATTTGCACTAAAGTTTTGGTACAATTCAAATTGGCGTTCCCCGGTTTGCCAAATCACCTGATAGCCTTTTTCAATCCAGGCCGGCAAAGCTTTAGCAACGGCAGCATTAATTGCTCCTGCCCCCAAACTACCCCCCGTTATCAAAAGAGTTGGATTATTCGGGCTTAGTCCAAAATGGGCTAAACAATCAGATTTTGGGGGTGCTTCTGTTTCAAAAACAGCCCGAACGGGATTGCCTGCCAATTCAATTTTATGGGCAGGAAAAAAACGATCCATGTTGGGGTGGGCCACAAAAATGCGTTTGGCGAATTTTCCCAGCCAAGAATTTGTCTTGCCTGCAAAAGCATTTTGCTCTTGTAAAAACAATGGTATCCTGCGTTGAACGGCGGCAATTCCTAAGGCTCCTGAAGCAAACCCACCTACTCCAATTGCCGCATCGGGTTTCCAAGTTGCCAAAAAACGGTTTGCCTTCCATACCGACAGGAGTAAAGCCCAGGGTAAGCTAAAATTTTTGAGCGGTTGAGACCGATTGAATCCCCTGATTGGCAAGCCAAGGATTGGAAACCCTGCTGCAGGCACCTTTTCCATTTCCATCTTTCCCAAAGCTCCCACAAAGTAAAATTCGGCGTCCGGTATTTCCTTTCGAATTGCTTGAGCAATTGAAATCGCCGGGAAAATGTGTCCGCCGGTACCGCCACCACTAACAACGAAACGTTTAGGCATAAGATACCCGGCCCTCCTCCGCCCTTGTTGAAAATTCAGGCGAATTCGATTCGCCCCTTGAAATGCTTAACACAATGCCCAAAGTCAATCCGGTAATTATGGTTGATGTTCCACCCATAGACACCCAAGGCAAGGGTTGACCGGTAACCGGGAACAAATCTACTGCCACAGCCATATTAATAAAGGCCTGTATGGCTATCGACAATCCGATTCCATAGGCGGCAAAAGTCCCAAAAGCACTCTGGCTGCGGCTACCCACCTTTAAACAACGGTACAGCAAAAAAATAAAAGCAAGTGGCAAAAAGACAGTCCCAAGCATACCGTATTCGCCGATGATCATGGCAAAAATAAAATCGGAATAACTTTGAGGCAGTCGGTATTTCCCTGCGTTGTTCCCCGGCCCCTGCCCCAATACTCCACCCATAGAAATTGACATCTTTGCCTGTTCTATTTGATAGGCATCTTTGGGTTCGTCCGCGGTAAAATTTTCAATTCGGGCCTTCCAGGTAGAAAGGCGTGGCAATACTTTTGGAAAGACCGTGGCCAACAAAAGCAAAAACAGCAGCCCCGCTATTCCTGCTCCTACCAGACCAAATAAATATTTATAAGGAACTCCTCCTATAAACATCATTATTAAACCAATCAAAAACAACAAAGCTGCGGTTGAAAAATTTGCCGGAAGCACCAAAACTGCAACCAATACCAATGGAATTGCCAAGGGCAAAAAGCCTTTAACAAAATCCTTTAAATTAGGTTGCACTAAGGCCAACCGCTTTGCCAAATACAAAACCAGGAAAAGCTTGGCCAAATCAGATGTTTGAATGGAAAAGGGAAGTCCGGGAATGCGCAGCCAACGACTGGCATCGTTGATATTTGAACCCATAAACAGAGTTAAAACCAACAATGGAATCACCAATACAATCCCTAGGGTGCCCACCAATCCATACACCCTAAAGGGCACTTTATGGGCCAAATACATTGCGATCAGTCCAAGGACAATAAACTTAAACCGGTCAAACAAATAGGCTTCGGCAGTGCCTCCATTGTTTTGATATGCCAATGACCCGGCAGCACTATAGACAGCGAGCAAAGACACGATGGAAAGGAAGAACACCACCAACCAAATCAGGGCATCGCCCTTCAGATATGTTGACCAATTTCGCATTATAAATTTCGAACCGCTGATTTAAATTGACGACCTCGGTCTTCGTAGTTTTCAAATAAGTCAAAACTGGCACAGGCGGGCGAAAGCAAAACTGTATCTCCGGATTTGCCAAGACTATAAGCGGCACGCACGGCCTCATCCATTGACCGGGTTTCCCTCCATTCCGGAACCAATCCCTGAAAGGCCGAACGAATTTTATCGTTGTCTTTTCCCAAACAAATAATGGCCTTCACCTTTTGTTGAACCAATTCCTTTAAAGCCTCATAATCGTTTCCTTTATCTACACCGCCAACAATCCATACAATAGGACTATCATAGCAATCCAAGGCATACCAGGCAGCATTTATGTTGGTGGCTTTTGAATCGTTGATAAAATCCATTCCTTTGATTTTCAAAACGAATTCCATTCTGTGCTCAATGTTTTGAAAATCCGAAAGGGCTTCCCGAATTTCTTCCTTGCCAATTTCTTGGACTCGGGCGGCTATAGCGGCCGCCATTGAGTTGTACACATTGTGCTGCCCGGGCAAAGCCAAATCAGAAATCAGCATGTCTAGAGTTAGGTGTTTGTCTTTTATATACATATTCTTCGATTCTGTCCAGGCTGAAAACCCGGGTTGATAATGAATTCCAAATGGGTGAGCCTGTCCGTTCAACAAATGATTGTTTCTTGCTAAGGCCTCAAGGTTGCCGGCATCGTCGGCACAAAAAATATAATGGTCTTCTTTTTGTTGGTTCGCCAGCAATTTTATTTTGGCATCAGCATACAAATTGAATTGGTAGTTGTACCGATCCAGGTGATCGGGGGTAATGTTTAATAGCACAGCGGTATGAAAGCGTGTTGTAGGAGTGTTATCCAACTGAAAACTTGAAACCTCCAACACATAATGGTCTTTGGGCTGTGATTCCTCGGCCAGCAAACGAGCAAAAGAAACACCGACATTTCCGCCCATGGCCACGTTTAATCCGGCCCTTTTGTATAGGTGGTACACCAGGTTGGTTGTGGTTGTTTTGCCGTTGGTTCCGGTAATTCCGGTCAGTTTTGCTGAAGTAAATCGCGCGGCAAACTCAATTTCGGAAATAACGGGAATGCCTTTTTTCAAAAATTCCTGAACCAAAAAACTTTCATTGGAGATCCCCGGGCTTTTTACAACGGCATCCGGCAATATTCCCGGGGCCCGCACATGTCCCAATTCTTCCAGTTCCGCGCCCCAGGTGCGAAGGACTTCTTTGCTTTCATTTGAAATGGCTTTTGAATCGGAGACCAAACAGCTAAAGCCCATTTTTCGGGCGAGCATGGCAGCCCCCACCCCGCTTTCGCCGGCACCTAAAACCAATATATTTATGGTTCCGCTCATCGCAATTTCAGGGTAATTATGGTTAGGGCGGCCAAAGCTAAACCCACAATCCAGAAACGAGCCACAATCTTTGCTTCATGCCATCCCAACTTTTGGTAATGATGGTGCAGTGGTGCCATTTTGAATATCCTACGTCCCTCCCCAAATCGGGCCTTGGTATATTTAAAATAACCGACCTGCAATATCACAGAAAGGTTTTCGACCAAAAACACTCCGCATAAAATGGGTATCATCAATTCCTTGCGCAAGGAAATTGCCAACACGGCAATAATGCCTCCCAATGACAAAGAACCGGTATCGCCCATAAAAACCTGGGCCGGAAATGAATTGTACCATAGAAATCCTACGCAAGCCCCTACAAAAGAGGCCGAAAAAATCACCAACTCGCCCGAATGGGGTATGTACATTATATTCAGGTAGTCTGCAAACTTCAGATTGCCGCTTACATACGCAAAAATGCCAAGAACCAAACCGATGATGGCAGAAACACCGGTGGCCAAACCATCCAGGCCATCGGTCATGTTGGCTCCATTTGACACGGCCGTAATTACGAAAATCACCATGGGAATAAAAAGCAGCCAGGCATAGGCTTCCCAACCTTGGTGCAAGTACGAGATTAAGGTTCCATAATCCAATTCATGTCCTTTGATAAAGGGAAGGGTTGTAAGCAAGCGGTGGGAGTCCACAAAAGACCCTTGGCCGTCGAATTGGCGGACCACCACAGCGGGGTGGTTGTACAAAATGCTGCCCACCAATAATCCCAATCCAATTTGCCCCACCACCTTAAACCGACCGGCCAAACCCCGTTTATCTTTTTTAAAGACTTTAATGTAATCATCAATAAATCCAATCAATCCAAGCCAAAGCGTAGAAATAATCATCAAAACGATGTAAACATTGTGGAGCTTGGCCATCAAAAGGGTTGGCAACAAAATCGCCGCCAGAATAATTAAGCCCCCCATGGTTGGGGTGCCTGCTTTGGACAATTGACCTTCCAGCCCCAAATCCCGTACCGACTCCCCTACTTGTTTTTTTCGCAACAATGCAATCAATTTCTTTCCAAAAACAGCTGAAATCAGCAAAGAAATAAGCAATGCCAAACCGGCACGGAACGACAAAAACCGAAAAACCCCTGCTCCGGGCAAACCTGCTTGGTCCAATAATTCAAATAGGTAATACAGCATAGCGATTAAGGGTTGTATTCGTTTAGTGCGTTAAGGGCTTCCTGAACATCATCGAAAGGATGTTTTTGACCTTGAATTTCCTGGTAGGTTTCGTGGCCTTTTCCCGCAATCAGAATAACATCGTGGGGCAGGGCCAACTTAAAAGCTGCCTTTATGGCTTCCGCTCTTGATTCAATAGAAAGGATCGATACTTTTTCTTCTATGCTTAAATCCGTTTGCATGGCTTTGATGATGGCCATGGGCTCTTCGTTCCTTGGATTGTCTGAGGTAAAAATGCTTTTCCAACTGTATTGGGCCGAAATTTTACCCATAACAGGCCGTTTAGTGGCGTCCCTATTCCCTCCACAACCCAATACCGTTAGAATGTGGCCCTGTCCTTGGGTTGCTTCTTTCAATGTCATCAATACTTTTTCCAACGCATCGGGGGTATGGGCATAATCCACAAAAACCGTGGGGCAACCCGGCTTTCCAAGCCGTTGAAAGCGCCCTACCGGGGGTACAACCATGCTTAAATGCGTCAAAACGAAATCGGGATTTTGTTTTAACAAAACGGCGGCTCCATACATTGCCAACAGGTTGCTGGCGTTAAACTTGCCAACAAATGGGGTGGAAATTTCATTTTGTTGTATTTGAAGCAACAATCCATCCAGGCTATTCTCCACAATTTTTCCCTTTATGTCTTCGTCGCCCTTCAGGCCATAGGTCTTTTGGATGGAAGCCCTGCAATTTTGCAGCATGACGCGGCCATTTCTGTCGTCTCCATTCACCAAGGCCCAGGCAGAGGAAGATAGTCCATCAAACAATTTTTTCTTTGCTTCAATGTACCTTGAAAATGTTATGTGGTAATCCAAATGATCCTGGGTGATGTTGGTGAAAATGGCCCCAACAAATTCCACTCCCACGGTGCGGTGTTGATCCAAGGCGTGGGAACTCACTTCCATAAAACAATAACGTATGTTTTGCTCTACCATCTTTTGCAAAAATGCCTGAAGACTTAGGGCATCCGGAGTGGTGTGGGTGGCCGGTATTACTTCTTTGCCGATGCGGTTTTCCACGGTTGAAAGCAGACCGCTGGCAAATCCCATTTTGCTGAATAAATCATATAGTCCGGTGGCCACCGATGTTTTTCCATTTGTTCCGGTAACACCAACCACTTTCAATTGCGAAGATGGATTTCCGTAAAAATTTGCAGCAACCCAACCCATGGCTTTGGCTGTATCGGCAACCCGCACATAGGTAATATTCAACAGCGGAATTTCAGGAATTTCCTCGCAAACAATGGCTACCGCTCCGGCCTGAACAGCAACATGAACATAATCGTGTCCGTCCACCAGGGTTCCGCGGCAGGCAAAGAACAAGCTGTTTTTTCCAACCTTTCTGGAATCGGCGGTTAAACTTTCAATGGCTATATTCGTTGACCTTAGCACTTCCAAAATGGAAACCCGAAACAATATGTCGCGCAATATTTTCATGGAGCCAATTCCAGTACAACAAGTGAGTTTTCGGGGTAGTGCATACCCGGTGCGGGGCTTTGCCTACGCACTTTTCCTTGACCAATGATCCGCGGAGAAATGCCCCGTTCCGCCAAGGCCGCTACGGCATCTGAACTATTCCAACCCTGCATATCGGGCATGGCTTTAAGGTCTTTGCAGGGTTTATGAGGCGCTGCCTTAAGTGCCACGGGCAGGTATTTTTTGAGCATCCTTGCCTTGGCCACTGCACCATGGTACACCAAAGCCGGTGCAGCAGGCCGCTGTACTTTGGAGTAATGGAAGCGATTGACTTTGTACGAATTGGAATACACCTGGTCGGCAACCTTTTTAAACACCGGACCGGCCACCACATTCCCGTAATAGGCCTCGGCAGATGGGTTCGTTACGGCAACTATGCAGGAATAACCGGGATTGTCGGCAGGAAAAAATCCACAAAAGCTGGCCTGATATGTTTTGGTGTAGCCTTGCTTGCCGCCCGAAATCTTCACTGTACCGGTTTTTCCGGCAATGGGTATAACATGGCCTTTTAAATTAATGGCGGTTCCGTTTTGAACCACGCCCTTCATCATTTCCATTAATTGCGACAAGGTGCTGTCTGAGCACATCCTGTCGCCCAATGCCACCGGAGGAAAGGTCTTTATGGCTTTTCCGCGTTCCAAAATGGCCTCAACAAACTGTGGTTTCATTCGGATTCCACCATTTGCAATTCCATTGTACAAGGTTAAAATTTGCAAGGGTGTTTGCCGAATTTCGTAACCAATGGCCATCATTGGCATGGTAAGCATGCTCCAGCCCTCATCTCCCGGACGTTTCACCAAGGGTTTGCCTTCGCCCGGAATTTCAATCCCTGTTGCCTGATCCAAGCCCAGCCTGCGGTAGTGTTCCAAAAATTTCTCGGGTTGGTTTTTGTAATGTTTAAGCACCATTTTCGCCATGCCAATGTTGGAGCTGACCTCGAAGGCTTTGGCCACAGAGATTTGACCATATCCTTCGGTCTTGCTGTCGTGAAGCGTAACATTGGGTGCCAAAACCAAGTTGCCGTTTCCCGTTTGGATGAAATCCGAAGGCTTTACGTATCCATCTTCCAGCAAGGCAAGCATAGAGGCCAACTTCATGGTTGAGCCCGGTTCTATGCTTTCTCCGATGGCATAGTTGTAGCTTTCATGGTATTGGCCATCCACTCCCCGCTTCAAATTGGCAATCGCCCGAATGTAGCCGGTTTTTACTTCCATGACCAGGGCTGTACCGTGATCGGCCCGGCTGGCTAGCAGCTGCCTGTTTAGTTCATTTTCCAATACCTCTTGTATTTCAGGATCTATACTGCTTTTTATGTCTAAACCGTCTTGGGGCTCCATGGCGTTTTCCCCATACAGGGGCCTCACCACATTTTTCGACAATTTTTCCATAAACCGAAGGCCTTGTTTTCCCTTCAATTCGGTATCGTAGGCCGCCTCAAGCCCCAAACGTTCTTCGTTGGCCGATACCCGGCCTATGGTTCTGGATGCTAAATTACCAAGGGGTTTTTCTCGAAAACTGCGGCTTTCTACAATCATTCCCCCCTTGTAAGGCGGCAAGCATAAAATGGGCAATTTTTTTATGGCTTCTACCTGTTGGTGCCTAAGCCCCCTGGCCAACGAATAATAGCGCGCCGGAATCCGTTGTGCCGCGTACAATTTGTTCATGTACTCCGCAGCATTTCCACTTTCCAAAATCCGCACCAAGCCCTCCCCTATGCTACGGGCATGCTTTTTCAATGAATCCCGATGCGCCCCGGGGCAACTCAAATCCCAATACACATCATAGATGGGCAAAGAAATGGCCAAAAAGGAACCGTCGGTGGCTAAAATATTGCCCCGTACCGGCTCAATGCGCTGAATAAATTCCGATTGCTTCCGCACAGCCTCTCTCCACTTTTCTCCTTCCAACACCTGAATTTGAACCACCCGAGCCACCACAGCCATGGCACCAAACAAGATGAACAAGGCCACCAAATTTGTTTTTTTTGTTATGGTTTTTTTCGTTGACATTTTCAGTAAAGTTCTGCTAGGCTATCGGCCGATAATACCATTACGTGGGGCGGTTCCGAGGCTATGCGAATGCCCCGCTCCGCCAATAAATCTTCCAACCTTCCCTTTTTCGACAATTCCATCAGTAGGTTCTCCTGCTCAATACTAACCGACTTTAATACCTTGATGTTTTTTTCCAGGCTGTCCAAACGACGAATGCTGTTCAAAGACACATACGATGCGGCGATGTACACCAAACCCAGCCCGGTCAAAAAAAGCACATAATTGGCGTGGGCAAAAACCCAGGCCGGATCGATCAGCTCGGCACGAAGGAACGACATCAACCATGAGCCGCCGCCCTTGCCCTCTTCTTTGGGCTCTACACCGGTTTTCTTTTCGCGGATCATGCTTTTTGAGCTATTCTAAGTTTTGCACTGCGGGAACGGGGATTCCCGGCAAGTTCTTCTGCACCCGGAACAATGGCCTGCCTGTTCACCGGATTTAAGGGCCGCAAGGGCGTTCCGAACAGGTCGGTTGCCGGGGCATCGGCAAAATTGCCCGACCGAAAAAAGTGCTTTACCAGCCGGTCTTCCAGCGAATGGTAAGAAATTACCGCAACCCGTCCACCCTTTTTTAACGAATGGGCAGAACTTTGTAAAAAATCACGCAAGGCCGACAATTCATCGTTTACATGAATGCGCAATGCCTGAAAAACCTGAGCCGCCAAACGCGATTCCCCATCCGGAGGACACAAGCCCCTAAGCAAGGGACGCAAATCCGTTGAACGCTCGAACGAAATTTCCATTCTGCGTTCCACAATACGTTGGGCAAGCCGATAGGCCAATTTCACCTCGCCATACTCCTTAAAAATCCGCGTCAATTCTTCCTGGCTTGCCGTATTCAACACCTGAGCCGCGGTTTGGGGCAGATTTGGCCCCATCCGCATGTCTAAGGGACTGTCCACCCGATGCGTAAATCCCCTTTCTGCCTCATCCAACTGATGCGATGAAACGCCCAAATCGGCCAAAATCCCATCTACATTTTCGGCTTTATGCACCTTTAAATACGAATCCAAATACCGAAAATTTGAGGCAATAAAGGTGAGCCGCTCATCGGCAGGCAGGTTTTGCCTTGCATCCGGGTCTTGGTCAAATGCCAAAAGGCGGCCGTCAGGCCCAAGCCGGCTTAACAAGGCCCGGCTGTGTCCCCCGCCGCCAAAAGTTGCATCCACATACACACCATCGGGCTTAATGCACAGTGCGTCCACGGTTTCGTTCAGCAATACGGCAATATGGTATGCAGGGACACTCATGGTTCTTCCGAAGCATTTAAATTTCCGCCCATAACACGCTCGGCCAAATCAGCAAAGGCGTCCGAATCTATTTGCATCATTTGCTCGTATTCGGCTTTTGACCACAATTCGATTTTGTTGCCGTTGGCCGCAAACACCATATCGCCTGAAATTCCGGCATAGGTTAAAAGCTCTTTGCCAATCAGCATGCGGCCGGCAGAATCCAGGGCAATGGGCATGGCGCCGTTGTTAAATTGCCGAACAAACATCCGATTTTCTTTCTTAAAGGGATTCAGCTTTGCCAGTTGCGCTGAAATAACATCCCACTCTTTCCGCGGATACAGCACCAGACAGCGTTCAAATCCGCGGTTCAGCACAAACTCTTCTTGCCCCTCGCCCGCCAATTGCTTGCGAAAGGAAGCAGGGAACAATACCCGTCCTTTCGAGTCAATTTTTGCGCTATGTTCTCCAATAAAATGAGCCATAGGTGGGGTTTCTTTATGGCTAAATTAACCAAGATTTCCCACTTTCCCCCACTATTTCCCACTTTTTCCCACTTTGTTGATAAATTTTACCTCCTTTTCGGTCAAAATCTTAGCAAAACCCTGTATTCATGGGCATTGCAAGGACTTTTGAGTGCTTCAGGCGGGGATTTTTGCCGTTCATTTCATATAAAACAATGATATGCTGATTGTTAGGAATGTTTAATTCCATTAAAAATAGAGGTTAACGCCGATTTGGGGTTGGGGCGGCTGCGGGCTTTCAGGGCTAGTCCGCGGTTGCCGGAAGTCCGGCCCAGCGGGTTTGCGGGGGCTCCTGAAGTCGCCTCCGCACCTCGCGGGCCGGGCTCCGCCACCCTGGCGGGCTAGCCACTTCAATCCCTGCCGCGGGCGGCATCAAAACCAAACCAATTGGATTTTTAAACGCGTTGGCCCGGGCCCCGGATTGCAGTGATAGGGCGTGGCCACAAACGGCCAAACCGGGCGGGCGGGCGGAGGCGACCTTGGGAGCCCACGCAACGCCCTGCCCGGTGCCGTTTGCGGCCACGACCTAGAACGTAAAGCCGGAAATGGCCCCCAAAAAAAGCCAAAAAAAACCGGCAAGCTCAGGCCCACCGGTTTGATGAATTATTCTTTGACTTCCGCCAGCAGAGCGTCCAGCTCTTCTTCGCTTAGGTCGTCAACATTGCCCATCAGGGCGCCCGAAGCCTTTGCTTTTTCGAGCAAAGCCGAGGCCAGCTGGGTTGTATTCGGTCCGCTCAGCAGCTCCATGGTGCTTACTTCCAGGCCAAAGCGGCCTTGAATTGCCCGACCCAGTTCTACCGCCATCAGCGAGTCGATGCCCAGCAGATTTATGCCCCGGCTGCGGTCAATTTTCTCGACCGAAAGCTTTAAGACACCGGCCAACTCTTCGGCGGTGGCCTGCTCCATAAAGCCCAGGCGCTCGGGCTCGCTCAGCATGGTGAGTGCCGCGGCCAATTCGCCCAGCACAGCGTTGTTGCCGCTTCCGGCTCCGGCAGCAGCCACCAGGTCTTTAAACCTTGAAGATTGGGCGGCACCGCCGTTTACGCTGGCCCAACGGTGCCAATCTACGTCAAACATACCAATTTGCACCGGTGCGTGGTCCAGAACCATTCCCAGGCCATCCAATGCCTGGCGGTTGCTAAAGCCTTTAATGCCGCCCGATTCCAGAATTGCGGTAACGTTGGCATCGCGGGCGGCGACGCCCACCTCGCCAAGCACACCCAGGTTCACGGTAGTTCCGGCCAGCCCCAAACCTCTTCTGTAATGGGCAAATCCATCTAAGAAAGCGTTGGCGGCCACATAGTTGGCCTGACCGTTGTTTCCAATCAAGGCAGAAATGGAAGAGAAAGACAGGAAGAAATCCAGGTTCAGGTGCCGGGTAGCATGGTGCAAATTCAGGGCACCGCCCACTTTGGCCTGGAAAGAAGTCATAAACCGCTCGCGGTTCATGTCCATCAAAAATCCGTCGTCCAGAACAACTGCACCGTGAACAATGCCTTTTAGGGCGGGCATGTTGCCTTGCATGGATTGAATTAGGGTGTTTACCGCTTCGGCGTTGGTAATGTCTAGGGGTTCGGCCCACACTTTGGTGCCCCGGGCCTGCATCTTTGCAATGGCTTCTTTGGCTTCCTCTGATTTAGCTCCGCTGCGCGAGGCCAAAATCAACTGAGCCACGCCGCGTTGGCTTAACCAATCGGCGATTTGCAAACCAAATCCGCCGGTTCCACCGGTAATCATGTAGGAACCTTCCAAAACCAACTCCTTGGTTTCCTGAATTTTGGCCACAGGAACAGACTGATCTTTAAAGTTCAGCACCACTTTACCGATGTGTTTTGACTGAGCCAGGAAGGTGAACGCATCTTCGGCGTTAGCGGCATCGAACAAATGGGTATTTACCGCGGCAAAAATGCCTTGGTCGTAGTAGCGTTCAATGTCGCGAAGCAGGCCTTGAACCACGGGAGTGCGCTCAATCATCAGCCTGTCTACGTCAATGCCATGGAAGGTGATGTTTCGGTTGAAGGCGGCCATAGGCAGGCCGTTGTTTTCAGAGATGTCGCGTTTTCCGATTTCGATAAAACGGCCATACGAGGCCAACAGTTCGAAGGATTGATACAGGGCTTCGCCGGCGATGGCATTGATGACTACATCGACACCATAGCCGTTGGTATCGCGGCGAATGTCGGTGGCAAAATCCAGGGAACGAGAATCGTACACATGTTGAATTCCCAGGTTTTTCAGGTGTTGCCGTTTGTCTTCGCTGCCTGCGGTAGCAAAAATCTGAGCCCCCACATGCTTGGCCCATTGAATGGCGGCAAGGCCTACTCCACCCGTGGCATTGTGAATCAGGATTTTCTCGCCCTGTTGCAGCTGAGCCCTGTCGCGCAGGCCATACAAAACGGTCATGTAAGGAACCACCATCAGGCAATCTTCCCAGGCAATGTGCTTGGGTTTGCGGATGTAAAAGGTTGGCAGGGCGGTAACGTAGGATTTCAGGCAGCCGTTTTGGGCTGCAAGCACAATTTCGTCGCCTTCTTTAAAGTCGGTAACTCCCTCGCCTATTCGGGTAACGACGCCGCTTGCCTCCATTCCAAAGGTGCTTTCAAAATAGGTGCCTGAGGTTGCTTTCAGCGACAGTTGGCCGATGACCTTCAAAACGTCTTTCAGGTTTAGGCAAGAGGCAAAGGTTTGGATTTCAATTTCGCCGGTTTGGGGAGCCCGGCGTTCGCAGCGTTCGTAATGCAAGGAATCGATGCGTCCAATTTGACCAATTTCGAGCGAAATGGGAGTTTCGGTAGAAACCAGGGTGGTTTTCTCGGCAGAATCGTCTTTAAATGAAACGCGTTGAAGGGCTTTCACATAGCGCTGACCGTTTCGGTAGGCCACATCGTCTTGGCTCCAATCGCTGCTTAGCTCAGCCACCAGGGTTTTGGCATTTGAGTCGGCCGCAGACAAATCAACCATGCAGGTTTTAATGTTGGGGTGCTCGTTGCTGATTAATCGGGCCATACCCCAGAACGGAGTGGTTTCGAGCGAGGTAAGCGCTTCGCCTTCGCGAACCGCTTGGGCACCTGTAGTAACGCTGGCCCATTTCACGGATTTTCCGCCCCAGTTTGAGGCCAAGGCCTTTCCCAGGTAAACGGCGGGCATGGTGCGGTCAACAACCCCATCGGGGGTCAAGCCATTCACTTCAGAATCGGTTTGAGCCGACCACAAATACAGCAGTCTGGAAATTCCCATGTCTTTGGTGTCGCTCATCAGTTGGTTGAAATCGGCTTCCCGGTCCGGACGCAGGGTAGCCAACATATCTTCAAGCATATACTCCTCGGCAGCCATAACCAGGGTGCAGGTTACACCTTGTTCTGCTAAGTCGCCAATTAAATCGGTAGTCAGGTCTGAGTCGTCACCAAAAATGAGCCAGTGTTCACCGGCAACCTGAGCGGCTTCCGGTTCAGCCGTTTTCCATTGGTATTCATAGAACCAATCATCGGAGGTGTTTTCTTCGCTGTTGCTGCCTGAAGAAATGGCCTGACAGGTGATGCCATGCAAAGAAACCAACACTTCGCCCCGGTCGTCAAACAAAATCAAATCGCCCTTGATGCTGTTTTGTTTGCGTTCGGTAATTTGGCAATAGCTCCAGCAAGCCTCGCCGGGGCTGGTATAAAATACAACCTGCGAAATGGAAACGGGCACAAAAGGACTGGGGTTGTTGCTGCTTTCTTCAACAATGGCCACCATGGTTTGGAAACCTGAGTCCAAAATGGTGGGGTGCAGCAGGTAGTTGTCGGAATTGATGGCCAGGGATTCATTTCCTTCAATCCGAACCAGCACTTCGTTGTTGCCTTTAAAGATTTGTTTGATTCCCTGGAACCAAGGGCCGTAGTGAAGGCCTCGGTTGGCAAGGGTAATGTATAAATCCGGGGCCGACAATTCGTTTGTACAGCGGTTTTTCGCTTCTTCGAATCCGAAGGTAGTTATGGTTCTTGAAATGGTGTCTTTCAGCATTCGGCCGGTGGCATGCAAAGTCCAGGGGGAATCGTCTTCGCGGTATCGGCTGTACACCGAATACCCTTTGGTTGCCGCATTGTATTGGGTGTGGAACATTTGCACCTTCTTTTCATCAACCACCAAAACCTGATGAAATTCCAGGTTTTGCAAAGTACAAGCTTGGTTTTCAAATGTTTTTTCATGCAAGGCCAAACCGGCTTCTACGTAGGCGGCTCCCGGAATTACCGTCATAGACTCAATTTTATGGTCGTCCATCCAGGGCATAAAATAGCGGTTGATTTCAACCTCCCAGGCCGGGAAGGGCATGCGCAGGTTGTTGTTCAGGAATACATGACCGGGTACGCCATGCTTTTCTTCGATTGAGCGTGGGGTTTCTTGCCAGTAATCGTCCATATCCCAGGCGTAGGTAGGCAGTTTCACAAAATGCCCCCCCTTGGTTAAGCCGGCCCAATTTACCCGGAAGCCCAAGCCGTGCAACATGCCTAAGCTGTTTAGCAAAGTTGCCAATTCCGGATCGCCACGGCGCAAAGAAGGAACAGTATGGCCTTTTTTATCGGCGGCATTCAAGCATTCATTGATGTTGGTTCGCAAAACCGGATGAGGACCCACTTCCAAGAAAATGGAATAGCCGTCGTTCACTAAGGTTTGAGCGGCCTTGGCAAAGCGCACAGGCTGCCTTACGTTTTGCCACCAATACTCGGTACCAAATTCCTTTCCGTCCATGTGGGCACCTGTAACGGTTGAGTACAAAGGAATTTTCGCCGTTTTGGGGTTCAGGTTGGCCAAAGATTTCAATAGTTCCTCTTGCAAAGGATCCATTTGATAGGAGTGGTAGGCTACCTCGACGGTCAGCATTTTGTTGAAAATTTGCCTTTGGGTGCATACCTCTCCTACTTTTTCAAGGGAATCCTTGGTGCCGGCTAAAGTAACTCCGCTAAAGGAGTTGATGGCGGCCACCGAAATGGTGGCATTGAGTTCCAATTCATTGACCAAAGCTTGGGCGTCGATTTCACCCAGGCCGATGGCCAGCATGGTACCTTGTCCGGCGGTCATTTGTTGGCAACGGGAGCGGTGGTATGAAACCAGCACACCTTCGGCCAAGGTCAGTGAACCGGAATAATATGCGGCGGGGACTTCGCCTACCGAGTGGCCGACCACGGCATCGGGGCGAATGCCCCAATTCTCAAACAGCTCAATCAGTCCTGCTTGCACAAAGAAGTTGGCCGGCTGAGCGATTTTGGTGGCTGCCATGCCGGACTCTTCTTCGGGCTTCATCATTTCTTCCAACAAAGACCAACCGGATATGCCTTTAAAAATCTCGTCGCACTCCTCAAGTTTGGCTTTAAACAAAGGTTCCTGGTTGTACAGTTCACGGCCCATGGCCCACCATTGGGGGCCCATTCCTGTGAACACCCAAACCAATTTGGGCTGTTCTACCGTTTGCTGTTGGTTCAGGCCCAAGGCGGCGTCGCCCTTGGCATAGGCCTGCAATTTTTCTAAGAGTTCTTCTTTGTTGGCGGCCACAACGGTTAGGCGGTGGTTGTGGTGCGTGCGTCGGTGGCTTAGGGAATAGGCAAAATCGGCCAAACCAATTTCGTTCTTCTTCAAGAAGTCAATGTATTTCAGCACAATGCCCTTCAGGGCGTTTTCGCTTCGGGCCGAAATGGGGAACAGCCATTGATGGCGTTGAACATCTTTTCCGTTGGGTTGAAAGTGATTCAGGTAATCGTGGGGTGGCTCTTGAATTACCATGTGACCGTTGGTTCCACCGTAGCCAAACGAGTTGATTGAAACCAAAGCGGGGCCTTCGGGATAGGTTTCCAAGGTGAGTGGCACCTTTAATGCCAGGTTTTCAAAATCAATTTTTGGGTTGGCTTTTTTAAAGTGAAGGTGGGGTGGAATTTGACGGCGGTTTACCGAAATCGCAGATTTGATAATTCCTGCGATTCCTGCACCGGCCTCAAGGTGGCCAATGTTGGTTTTTACTGAACCAACAAAAACCTTGTCGCCGGGAGCCCGACCTTCGGAAAGTACGTTGTTTAATGCGGTAATTTCAACAGGGTCGCCGGCTTTTGTTCCTGTTCCGTGGGCTTCTACATACCGAATGTCGGTGGCCTTAATTCCGGCTCGTTCGTACACTTTGCGAATCAGGGCTTCCTGAGCATCGGGGTTGGGCACCGTAATGCCGTTGGTGGCTCCGTCTTGGTTTGAACCCGTTGAACGCACTACGGCATAAACATAATCTCCGTCGGCCATGGCCTTGGAAAGAGGTTTAAAAATGACCACCCCAACGCCTTCACCCCGCACATATCCACCGGCATCTTCGTCAAAAGCCTTACAGCGGCTATGTTTGCTTAGGAATTGACCTTTGCTCATGGCAATGGGATATTCGGGGCGCAACATAATGTTTACCCCACCTGCAATGGCCATATCGCTTTCGCCCGACCAAATAGATTGACAGGCATAGTGGGCGGCAACCAATGCAGACGAACAGGCCGTATCAATGCTTAAGGATGGGCCACGAAGGTCAAACGCATACGAAATGCGGTTCGACAGCATCACCATGGTTGAAGAGGTTGCGGTATGAGAACCGATTAAATCTCGGTTTAAGGGACCCAACTGCTGAAGTTTATTGTCAAAACAAAAACCACCTACAAAAACACCGGTTTCAGACCCTTTCATTTGCTCGGCAGTGTACCCGGCATCTTCAAAGGCTTCCCAGGTGGTTTGAAGCAACAAACGCTGTTGGGGGTCAAGCACGGCGGCCTCGCGCGGTGACATTCCAAAAAACAGCGGGTCGAATTCTTCGACACGCAATTTTAGAAAGCCGCCCTGAAACTGATGCGATTTGCCCGGACGTTCGGTTTCAGGGTCAAAATAACGACGATAATCCCATCGGTCTTTGGGTACATCTATGATGCAATCGGTACCTTCTGCCAATAAATTCCAAAATTCTTCCGGACTTGCAGCCCCGCCGGGGAAGCGGCATCCTATTCCTACAATTGCAATGGGTTCTAATGGGGTGGATAGATTTTTCTCCATGGTGTATTTTTCCTTGAGGCCGAAACAAGCAAAAATCGTGCCGCTCCATAAAAACCATGGGAGAGACAACACAAACCATTGACCATCAAGAATATGGACAGACTCGTCCGACCGAAGCCGCAGGAAATCTTACACTTTTCCTGGAACAGAAAAAATCATGCCAAACTTTGTTCCGAAATCATGCTCGTTCAAATCCGCTCCCGATTTCTAAACCCTTCAACATGGCTCTTTGGGATTGTTAAATGACGTTTCAAGGCAAAATTTTCTTTACTTCAATATTAATTTTCTTTTATTTTTACCTCAACAAAGGATGACTAAGTAGCTAATACGCTGAGTTTTTTTGCATGTATTTCAAAAGCGAATCCGCTAGCTTAGACTTTTTTTGCGTTAGAAATACCTGATATTATTCAATGAGTACTATTCCAGAACAAATAAAAGATTGGGGTTGGTCATGTCCGGTTTGCTTGAAGGATTTTACCCAGCAACAAACCGAATGTCCGAATTGTGGATTTCAAGAGGGCAATGACGATGCAAAAATTACGGAATTAAGGAAGGAGTTCCTGAAAGGGCGGCAGCAACGCCTAAAGATAGATGAGTTTAAGGAAAAAATTGCGATTGCCTTGGCCGTTTTAGGCCTGCTTGCCGTAATGTTTTATGTGCTGACGCAGAATTGATTTTTGGGCACAGCGAATTTTCAGGCTCAATCCAATGCCGCTACCCCCGGCAGCGTGCGGCCCTCCATGCATTCAAGCAATGCTCCCCCGCCTGTGCTTAAATACGAAAGTTGTTCAGAAATGCCTAGAATATGGGCGGCGGCTACGCTGTCTCCGCCCCCAACCAAAGAATAAGCCCCCTGCTGTGTTGCCCCCGCAATGGCCCGACCTAAGGCAAGGGTTCCCTGAGCAAAAGCAGGAATTTCAAAAACACCCAAAGGCCCATTCCACAAAATCGTTTTTGAACTGCCAATCCATTGTTCAATGATTTGGTTGGCCTTGGGCCCTGAATCCAATCCCATGTGTGAAGCCGGTATTGCATGCGAAGGATAGGCCACGATGCCCCCATCGTCACCAAAGCAGGTTGAGCACAAACTATCTTCAGGCAAATACACCTGAATGCCATTCTGAGCACAGGCTTCCAAAAAATCTTTGGCTGTATCTACCATGCTTTCTTCCACCAGGCTTTGGCCAATTTCGCCTCCTTGAGCACGAATGAAAGTAAAAACCATTCCACCGCCAATAATGAAGCGATCGGCCCTTCCAATCAAATTCTTAAGCACCCCTATTTTGCTGCTGATTTTAGCTCCACCCACCACCGCAGTAAAGGGGCGTTTGGCTTGATTCAAAACCATTGACACTGCGTCTAATTCTTTCTGCATCAAAAAGCCCGGGGCTTTCTGAGCCAAAAAATTTGCCACAATTGCAGTGGAAGCGTGAGCCCGATGTGCTGTTCCAAACGCATCGTTCACATAAACATCGGCAAATTCGGCCAGGCGCCTGGAAAACTCCACATCACCCGCCTCTTCCTCAGCATGAAATCTTAGATTTTCCAAAAGCCCTACAGAGCCCAAGGGCATCGAGTTCCACTTTTCCAACACCTCTAAACTCAACACATCGCCCAAAAATTCAACAGGCAATTTCAGTTCGGCCTCGATTTCGTGCACAATCTGAACCAGGCTTAATTCATCGGAGGGGCCGGATTCCGGACGCCCCAAATGAGAGGCCAAAACCACTTTTGCCCCTTGCTGCAAAACATACAGAATGGTAGGAATGGCTGCCCGAATCCGGGTATTGTCGGTAATTTTACCGTTTTCAATGGGCACATTAAAATCAACGCGAATTAAAACACGTTTTCCACTCAGAACCAGTGATTTTAAATCGGCCATATATCTTAATTTTCAGGCAAGAAAAACAGGTTTATCTTTCATCCAATCCGCAATTTCGTGTTCCATTGACTTCAAAAAGGTTTCATCGGCATGGTGCATTAAAGCATCGTTGATGTACCCCACAACCCTATGCATATCGGCCTCTACGAGCCCACGGGTGGTTAAGGCCGGCGTTCCCAAGCGAATGCCTGAGGTTACAAACGGACTTTTGTCGTCAAAAGGCACCATGTTTTTATTTACGGTAATACCCGCCTTTCCTAAGGTTTGTTCAGCCAATTTTCCATTCAAGCCTTTGTTGCGCAAATCAATCAACATCAAATGGTTGTCGGTTCCTGCTGAAATGAGTTGATAGCCCAAATCGTTCAGGGCGGCAGCCATGGCCCGGGCATTGGCCCTTACCTGCCCTGTGTAGGCCAAAAATTCCGGCTGTAAATCTTCAAAAAAAGCAACCGCTTTGCCGGCAATCACATGTTCCAGCGGGCCTCCCTGTGTACCGGGAAAAACAGCACCGTCAAGCACGGCCGACATACGCTTCAACTCGCCCTTCGGTGTTGTTAATCCCCAAGGATTTTCAAAATCAGCTCCCATCATGATAATGCCACCTCTGGGTCCCCGAAGCGTTTTATGGGTTGTTGAAGTTACAATATGGCAGTGTGGCAGGGGATTGTTGAGCAATCCGGTAGCAATTAATCCCGAGGGATGCGAAATATCGGCCAGCAACAAGGCCCCTACTTCGTCGGCAATGGCCCGCAACCTTGCGTAATCCCAATCTCGGCTGTAACTCGATGCTCCGCAAATCAGCAATTTTGGGCGGCATTCCAAGGCTTTGCTATGTACTTTATCGTAATCAATGGTTCCTGTTTCGGGTTCCACACCATAAAATGAGGGGCAATACAATTTTCCCGAAAAATTTACCGGCGAACCGTGTGTCAGGTGCCCTCCATGGGCCAAATCGAATCCTAAAATAGAATCGCCCGGATTCAAACATGCCAGCATTACCGCCGCATTGGCCTGGGCTCCGGAATGGGGCTGCACATTGGCCCATTCGGCACCAAACAATGAACAAAGGCGCTCAATGGCCACATTTTCAACCAGATCAACCACCTCGCAACCTCCATAATACCTTTTTCCGGGCAATCCCTCGGCATATTTGTTTGTTAGGCAGGAACCAACAGCTTCCATAACCTGAGGTGAAACATAATTTTCAGAGGCAATCAATTCAATTCCTTCTCTTTGCCTGCGGTCTTCCTGCCGAATCAGTTCAAATAAAAAATCGTCTCGCTTCATGGCTTTTATTTGGTTCCAAAGATAGCACTTTGCAAAAGCATTTGAGTGGAATTTTAGGGGAGTTTTTGGGGCCCTTGTCCCGCTGTCCGCTATAGCCCACTTGGGCTTGCCACTTCGGCCCGGGTGCTGCGGTAGCTTCCGCTGGTCGCTTCCTCGCACCGGCCTCAGGGGCAAGCCCTGCGTGGTCTGCCGCTGCCATCGGGGGGCCAAGGCCTCTTGCCAAAAACTTCCGCTTCTTCCCTAAAAATGGATTGTTATTTTGGCCTGATTCTTGATTTTTCTGAACATGTTTTTCTTCCTTTTTATTAAACCCGAATTCCCTGTTTCTATGTCAAAAAAACAATTTAATCCCAGCCTGGAACAACTTGCCGAATACTTCAATATGCGGATTGAAGGCAACACTATTTATTTTTCTACTAGCTATGAAACCAGCCAACAGATCGCTGAAGAACTAAAAAAACTCCAAACGCCCATTGACAGGCATCGGATTTACGTTGGCAGTCAAATTACCTTCCCCGAAAAACCGGACCTTGAACGTTTTGTTGAGTTGGGTAGAATCCGCAACATGTTTATTGCAGACTGGATGAAAAACTATTTAAATCAATTTATCTCGGGCAGTGAAAAAGGCGACCTGATTCCGCCTCCCGGGGCTGAAGGCCTTTAAAAGGAAAGGGCAATTCAAGGAATGGAATTGCCCTTTTTTATTTTACCCGAATTAGCGCTGCAATTTTGTGGTTCCCTGAACATTCAACCGCAAAAAAACAGTAGGAAAAATCAACAAAATTTCCATTGGTAAGGTTATCTTTGATACCAAAACAAAACAAAAGCAGCATGCATTTTCAATTGACCGAAGAACATGAAATGATACGGCAGGCAGCCCGTGATTTTGCCCGTGAAGAATTGCTGCCGGGCGTTATTGAACGCGACGACAAGCAGGAATTTCCCCGGGAACAAATTAAAAAACTGGGCGAACTCGGCTTTATGGGTATGATGGTTGATGAACAGTGGGGAGGTGCCGGAATGGACACCTTATCCTACGTGCTTGTAATGGAAGAATTATCCAAAATTGACGCATCGGCTTCCGTGGTTGTTTCGGTGAATAATTCTTTGGTTTGCTATGGATTGGATTGCTATGGCAGTGAATTCCAAAAGGAAAAATACTTAAAACCATTGGCTTCCGGGGAATGCATAGGGGCTTTTTGTTTGTCGGAGCCCGAAGCGGGGTCAGATGCTACCTCTCAGCGCACCACCGCCGTAGATATGGGAGATTACTATTTGTTGAACGGCACGAAAAATTGGATTACCAACGGCATAAATGCCAGCTATTACCTGGTTATGGCTCAAACCGATGTAGAAAAAGGGCACAAAGGAATCAACTGCTTGATTGTTGAAAGTGGAATGCCCGGATTTGAAAAGGGGGCCAAAGAAAACAAGATGGGAATTCGGGGCAGCGATACCTGCACCTTGCAGTTTACGGATGTGAAGGTGCCCAAAGAAAATCGGATTGGCGAAGATGGATTTGGGTTTAAGTTTGCCATGAAAACCCTGAGCGGTGGTAGAATAGGAATAGCCGCCCAGGCCTTGGGTATTGCCGCCGGAGCCTATGAGTTTTCGAAGGAATACGCCAAACAGCGTCAGGCTTTTGGCAAACCCATTGCCAACCACCAGGCAATTGCCTTTAAATTGGCCGACATGGCAACACGCATCGAGGCGGCCCGGATGTTGGTGTACAAAGCCGCCTGGATGAAAGACCAGGGAATGAACTACGACCAGGCAAGTTCCATGGCCAAATTGTTTGCCAGCGAAACGGCCATGTGGGCCGCGACAGAGGCCGTTCAAATTCATGGTGGATATGGGTACGTTAAAGAATACCATGTAGAACGCTTGATGCGGGACGCAAAAATCACCCAGATTTACGAAGGAACCAGCGAGGTTCAGCGCATCGTGATTGGCCGCAGTGTTCTTCAAGGATAAATCCGGACCCTTTCGGGTTTTGGGACTGATGTCGGGCACCTCGCTCGATGGTTTGGATTTGTGCCTGGCGGAATTCCGGGAAGAACAAGGAAAATGGCAATTTCGCATTCACGATGCACAAACCCTTCCTTATTCCGAAGATTGGCTACAACGGCTTTCAGATTCTTTTGACCTTTCCGGTCCGGCCTTGTGCCAACTGGATCGGGATTATGGGCATTATTTGGGAATAAAATCCAGGGAGTTTTTAGCAGGAAGAAAGGTGGACTTCATTTCAAGCCATGGGCATACGGTTTATCACAGGCCGGAGCTTCGATTCACCCTGCAAATTGGACATGGCGGAGCTTTGCAGGCCGAAACAAGGTGTTTGGTGGTGAATGATTTTAGGTCGGAAGATGTAGCCTTGGGTGGACAAGGGGCTCCTTTGGTGCCTGTTGGCGACGCTTTGTTGTTTTCGCAATACGATGGCTGTTTAAACTTGGGAGGAATTTCGAACTTGAGCTGGAAGGATGAAAACCATACTCGAAGGGCCGGCGATGTAGTGCCCGTCAATTTGGTTTTTTCATATTTGGTCCGGCCCTTGGGTTTGGATTTCGATGCGGGCGGCCAACTTGGTAAGAAAGGAAATTTACAACCCGATTTGTTGGAACAGTTGCAAGCACTTAAAATGATGCAAAGGCCTTTTCCCCGTAGTTTTGGCCGTGAAGATTTGGAAACAGAAGTGATTCCCGCATTGAATTCCGGTGCCTGGTCGGTTCCTGATGCGCTGGCCACCTGCAGGGAATGGATGGCGGTAGCCATTTCGGAAGAATTGAATAAAAACAAAATTAGAACCTGCTTGCTTAGTGGGGGCGGTGCCTACAATGCCGGGCTGGTTGAAGCGATTCGGGCGAAAACCGAGTGCAGGTTAGAGTTGGGAAATTCATTGCTGATTGAATTTAAAGAGGCCTTGATCTTTGGATTTTTAGGTTTGCTTCGGGTTTTAGGCCGGGAAAATGTGTGGAAAGAAGTTACGGGAGCCTCGGAATCGGGGAGCCGTGGCAGTGTTTGGGGAAATCCCTGATTGAGGTGCATTATTTTTCGAGAGGCCCGGGCCCCGGATTGCAGTGGAAAGGACGCGGCCGGGGCGGCTGCCGTACGCGTGGCGAGGAGGCTGAGGAACGAAGCCCCCACAGCCCGCTGTACGGCAGCCGCCCCGGCTGTGGACTTGCAGCGGAAAGCCGGAAATGGCCCCCAAAAAAATCATAAATTTAATCCCTCGGGGCGATTGCGGGCATAGACCTCCCAGGCGTTGTGCAAAAAACCGGCCCCATAGCCCATCAATTGCGTGTATGCGGCGCGGACCGACAGCAGTCCAACAAACAGACTGCGTTCTTGGATGCTGGCGTGGAGCAGGATCAACAGAGCATAAAATCCGCTCAATAAAAGCATGATTAACAGCATTTTAGGCAGAAAGAGGGCGGGTATTAGGGTTAAATGAAAGAGCAAAAACGCGGCTGGAAAAATGTGCGTGGCCTTCAGTTGACCTTTGTGTGCAAGGTGCAGATGAATTCGAGCGGCCCCAAAGCGGTAAACCTGCCGGTAAAAGGCGTTGAAATCGGTTCGGCGCTTGTGGAACACCTTTGCCTTAGGGATAAGTGCAGACTTGGCTCCGGCAGCAATCAGGCGCATGCTGAGTTCGATGTCTTCGCCGCATTTTAGGGTAGAGAAACCGCCGACCGATTGAAACCAATCGCGGTGGATGCCCATATTGAAGCCGCGGGGGTGAAAAACGCCCAGTCGGGTCTTTTTGCCCCGAATTCCTCCGGTGGTAAACAGGCCGGTCATGGAATATGAAATGGCGCGTTGAATGGGAGTAAACGAGGGATGTGCCGCGTCGGGGCCGCCGAACAGGTGCAGGTTTTCGCGCAGCAGATGCTCGGATACGATGCTAAGGTAATCGGGTGGAATTAAGCAATCGGAATCCAAAAAAATGAAGTATTGGCCTCGGGCGAAGCTTGCGGCGGCGTTGCGGGCCGCCGATACGGGCAGACCGGACTCGTACAAAAAAGTTAAATCCAGATTTCCACGGTGTTTTTGAGCGATATGGGCCAGGGAAATCTGGGGTGTTCCATCGGCAAGGATGACCTCGAAATGGGGATAGGTTTGGTTTTGAAGGGAATCTAAGAATTCCGCCACCTCGTCGGGTCGGCGAAAGGTTGGAGAAATCAGGGAGAACTCGATGCGTTCGCGATTTCCTTCATGAAACACCAGCAGGTGTTCAAACATCGGTTTGGGCTTTTATGTGGTAACGGTTTCGGTCGGGGGCATTTCTAGAAACGAGTTCTGCGATAAAGCCGGCCAGGAAAAATTGGGTTCCCAAGGTCATACTTAGCAGGCCCAAATAAAACAAAGGATTTTGGGTAACCAACGGAGCCCGTTCGTATAAAAAGAAAGTGATATAGAGTTTTTCGGCCACCAGCCATAGGGCTAAAAACCCGCCCAAAGAGAACATAATCAGCCCCAACAAACCAAAGAAGTGCATGGGTTTTTTTGAAAACCTGGAAACAAAAGTGATGGACAACAGGTCCAGAAAGCCATTGATAAAACGCTCCAGGCCAAACTTAGATGAGCCGTATTTTCGGGCCTGGTGCTGAACCACTTGTTCACCGATGTTGTTAAAACCGGCCCATTTCGCCAAAACGGGAATGTAGCGGTGCATTTCTCCGTAAACCTCGATGCTTTTAACCACCTCAAACCGATAGGCTTTTAGGCCGCAATTAAAGTCGTGCAGGTGAATTCCGCTTAATTTTCGGGTTGCCCAATTAAATACTTTGGTGGGGATTGTTTTGGAAAGGGGGTCGTAGCGTTTTTTCTTCCAGCCCGAAATTAAATCGAAGCCCTCGTCCATAATTTTTGAATGCAGGGCGGGAATTTCATCGGGGCTGTCTTGAAGGTCGGCATCCATGGTAATGACCACTTTGCCTTGAACAGCTTCAAATCCGACATTTAGGGCGGCAGATTTTCCGTAATTGCGGCGAAATGAAAAGCCACGCAAGGAAGGATAGGCAGATTTGAGCTGTTGAATTACCTTCCAGGAGGTGTCTTTAGAGCCGTCATCGACCATAATTACCTCGTAGTTCCAGCCATGGGTTTGCATGACCCGGTCAATCCATGCCATCAATTCCGGCAGGGATTCTTCTTCGTTGTATAGAGGAACGACGATAGAAATATCAAGGGTTGCTTCCATGTATCAATGCCTAATCGGCCGTAAAAGTAGGGAAGTTTAGCGAATCAGGTGAACGCGGCCCACTACACTGTGGTATTTGTTCCAAATGTCTTTTACATCCACTTTAAACACATATACTCCTTGCATAACCGGATGGTAGGTTTCCATGTGACGGCCTGTCCACCCCTTCAATAGATCGGTGGTTTGGAACAACAAGGCTCCCCAACGGTCAAACACCGACATTTCAAAATCTGAGATGCCCACCCCTTTGATTTGAAACATGTCGTTGAGTCCGTCTCCGTTTGGTGTAAAGGCGTTTGGAATGTATAAACTATACTCGGGGGCTACGCGGTAGCACGCTGTGGCCGAATCCAAACAACCGAAATCTGTTGACAAAATCAATTGGATGCAGTGGGTACCGGTATCGGAGTTCCTGTAGCTGAAGCTGGGTTCTGTTTGAATGGAACCGTCGGGTAAAAAATACATGTATTGGGTTCCAAACTGGCTGTTGTCTGCGATGGTAACTTCGGGAGCCGCATTGGAAACCTGTTGGGGTGTGATGCCAAAGGAGGCAATTGGATTAGGATAAACCTCAACCAGGGCAGGAACGGCAGACGAGGCGGTGCAGCCGTCGCTGCTGGTAACCGTTAAATGAATTGGGTGGATGCCCGGGCTGGAGAAACAGGCATAGGGTTGAGCTGTTGAGGCGAAGGACTGTCCATTGTCTTGCCAATCCCAGGATGCGATGCTGGCATTTTGAACGGTAGATTGGTCGTTAAACGTGAGGCAAGTGGGGCTGCAACCTTCGCTTTGCATGGGGCTAAAGGCCACTTGAGGCATGTCAAACAAAGTGAGGGTTTGGGTGGCTGTATCGGCGCAACCGAATTCGGTGCGTATAATTTGAGTTAAGGTCCAAGGCCCAATGGAAGGATACGTATGCTGCACATTTCCGGTGCCGTTGGTGGTGATTCCATTGCCCAAAGACAGGGTTGCCTGCACAATGGTACCGAGGGAATTGCTTGGTGTGTTGGAAATGCCAACCGCTTGCCCAAGGCAAACAGGAGAAACGGTAAATTGAGCCTGAGGAATCGATCCGGCAAGTGCAGAAGCCGCGATGGTGGTCTGGCAACCTTGTGCGTCGGTAATGGTAACCGACAACGAATTTTGACCTTGTACGGTTGCAGTGGTTTCTGTTGAGCTGCTGCCGCCGTTGGACCAGGAATACGAATAGTTGGGCGTTCCTCCGCTTACTTGGGTACTTAGCGAAAAAAATTGGCCCAGGCACAAAGAGTCATCGAAAGGGGCAAATTGAGCTTGCAAGGCAGGGGGTTGGGTAATTTGGGTGGCGATGGAATCCACACATCCTTGGGCATCGGTAACAACGAGGGAGTAGCTACCGGCCGACAGGTTAGCGCTTTGATTGCCGGTGCTTCCGGAGCTCCAAAGGTAGGAATAAGGCGGGGTGGCACCCGACACCGTAACAGAGGCTTGACCGTTGCTTAAACCAAAGCAGGTAACGTGTTGAAGGCTTGGTGCCGAAATAGAAAGAGCCGTTGGCTGGGTTAGAATTACCAACCCTGTATCGCGGCAGCCATTGGCATCGGTAACAATGCATTGGTAGTTGCCTGCAGATAGGTTGAAGGCCGAAGCCTGATTACCGCCGCCGGGAATCCATTGGTAAGACAAAGCGCCTGTTCCACCGCCGGCGGTAAATGAGGCGTTTCCGTTGGAAAAGCCAAAGCAAGAGGGCATTTGAGAGGTTGCGAATTGGATGTTTAGTTGAGCCGGGTTGCTAACAACAACTGTATCGGTAGCGGTGCAACCGTTGGCATCGGTGGCGGTAACGATGTAAGTACCCAAACCGGCACTGCCATAATTTGCACCACTTTGCCCGTTGTTCCATAGGTAAGTATAGGGTGCTACACCACCTTGTGCCGAGGCCTGCAGCACCGCGTTGGTGTCGCCATGGCAAAGGGGACCCGAAATCATTTGAGCGTTGGCCTGAAGAAGGTTGGGTTGGGTAACGGAATACGTGGCAGATTGGCTGCAGTTGTTTTGGTCGGTGATGGTAAGTTGGTAGTTGCCCGCGGAAAGTCCGCTCGGGTTCAAGCCATTTCCAACGTTTGGTGTCCAATTGTAGGAATAGGGTGAAACTCCACCGTTTACTTGAACCGACAGGCTTCCGTTATTGCCTCCAAAGCAGCTTACCGGTTGCATTTGTTGAAGTATGGGTACAATTGCCGGGGGTTGAGTCAGGGTTCGACTGGCGGTGGCGGTACATCCCCTGGAATCGGTAACGGTCACAGTATGGGTTCCGGCAGATAAATTGCCGGGATTGGAAACCGTAGATCCGCTTGGTGACCACAGGTAAGAGTATGGCGGGGTTCCTCCACCTACCATTGCGCTGGCTGAACCATTTGCAGAATTAAAGCAGGTTAAATTTGAAAAACCGGGAATCCCAACGGAAAGAACAGATGGCTGGCTTAGTGGAAAACTCACATTGACCATGCAACCGTTGGCATCAATGACCATAAGGCTGTGGTTGCCTGCACTTAGGTTGGTGGCTTGAGGAGTAGTTTGGCCGGTAGGATTCCAAAAGTACGAATATGGGGGGGTGCCGCCCGAAACGTTGGATGTTAGTGAGCCATTGTTGTTTCCAAAGCAACTGGGTTGTATGGGATTGGTGATTCCACCCACCAATTGAGTGGGTTGGGTAATTTGATGGGTTGCCTGAGCCAAGCAGCCCATGGCATCAATCACGTTTAGTGTGTACAATTGATTGGCAACGGCGTTAAACAGGGTTTGCCCATTTCCGCCCGGAGTCCAGGTATAGGTATAGGGCGGGGTTCCACCTGAACCTGTTCCGGTAATTGTTCCGGAATTGGAACCAAAGCAAAGAGCCGGAGTAGAAGATGCAATGTTTCCAACCAAAACCGGTGGTTCGGTCAATGAAATGGAATCGGTGGTGGTGCAGCCGGCGGCGTCGGTAACGGTAACCACATGGGTTCCGGCGCTTAAGCCGGCCGGGTTAAACACAGTTAGTCCGGAAGGGGCCCAGGAATAGGTGTAGGGCGGGGTTCCACCCATAGTAACGATGTTTGCCGAGCCGTTGTTTTGCCCAAAGCAAGATACGTTGGCACCGGTAACATTGGTATTAAAAGCCTGAGGGCCACCCACGGTGGTTGTACTGCTGGCTTGTTGACCGGCATTGTCGGTAACTGTTACTGTGTATGAACCTTGGCAAAGATTTGAAATGGTGGAGGTGGTTTGACCGCCCGGTGCCCACAGATACGTGTATGGCGGAACGCCTTGCGTAACATTTGCGGTGGCGGTGCCGCTGCAAGAACCCGGACAAGATTCAGGGGTTGAGGTGGCGTTGACCAAGGCCGGTTGAATGCAGGTGAAATTGTCAATCATTATGTTGATGTACCCTGTACAAGAACCCGTAAAATAAGGGGCAAATGAAATGTAGCAGCAATTCTGGGTGGGGGTAAACGTGAAGGTATAGGTAACCCAATTGGTGTGGGTAATGGGTCCTGAAACAAGCAATGTTTCTGAAATTGCACAAGATGAATTGCCCCCGTACATGGCAAAACTGCTGGGGCAATTGCCGGGGCCTGCGGTGTTGTACACTTGCGAGTGGGCTAAATCTACAGTAATAATGTAGGTGGTACCGGCTTGCAAGCAGGGATTAAGAAGCTGGGTCATCCCTTCTTTGTACCCATTGGGTGCCTGGCCTGAGTGCAAAAAACTAACATAGGTATTCCCGTTTGATGCAGGCTGGGTAAAGCCCCAGTTGCCGGGCTGAGTATCGGGCGAACCATAGCAGGCTTGCCAAGGACTTGGAACCTGGTGGGGAACCGCCGGCCCTTCCAAAGACGGATTTGTGTAACAACTTGTTTGAGACCAAACTTGGGTTGCAACCCCCAAAAGGGATAAGGCCAACAGGAAAAAAAACACTGAACTCTGCTTTGCCATATCTTACAGCGGAATTATCGAATTACTTGTACTTTCCCTACAAAAGAATGGTCGTTGCTGTATATGTCAATGACATCTACTCTATACACATAGACGCCTTGAGGCACAATCTCGCTTCTTCCTTCTTCTTTTCCATTCCAGCCTACAAAGATGTTTGGAGTGGAATAGATGAGCGTTCCCCAGCGGTTGAAAATAAGCAGTTGTCCGGTTTTGATTCCATGACCGTAAACCCTGAAAAACTCGTTCGTGGCATCGTCATTCGGAGTAAAGGTGTTGGGTATAAATACATTCACATCAAGGCGGACAGTTGAACATTTGGTCGTACTATCAACACAGCCGCGGTCGGTCGATGCCATCAGGTTTACGCAGTAATACCCTGTATCTAAGTAAGAAAAGGAGGTATGTTCGGCGGTTTGTGTAGCACCGTTGGGGAAAGTCCAAAGGTAGGAGTTGGCACCAAGACTTTTATTGATGTAATTCACATTCGGGTTCGACATGGTAGTTACAGGGGGGTCAATGCTAAAGTCGGCGGTGGGTGTTGGCCAAACCACCACTTGTTGGGTTGCTGAGGGAGCCGAAACGCAGCCGTCGGAAGAAGTTACGGTAAGGCCTACATTAAAGGTTCCGGGATTTTGAAAGCAATGCAAAGGATTTCCGGTGTTGGCAAAAACAACACCGTTGGAAGAATAGGCCCAAAGCTGAATGGTTGCATTTTGAACGGTGGACGAATCGGAAAACTGGGCGCATAGAGGGGCACAACCTTGTTGAGGCGACACAGAAAATTTTGCTACCGGTATGTCGTACAACAAAATGTTTTGTTGAAAGGTGTCAACGCAACCAAAATCGGTTACCACCACCATGCTCGCAGACCAAGGCCCAATGGCATTGTAGGTATGGGTTGGGTTGTAAACGGTGGTAATGGGACTTCCATCGCCTAGGTTATAACCGTATTGAACAATGGTGCCTGTGGTGTTGCCGGCATTGTAATTCAACTGAATGGCATTGCCTAGACACTCCGGGGTGTAGGTGAAACTGGCCGTTGGGATGCTTCCGGCGATGGCATTTACCAAAGAAGTGACGGAACAGCCGTTGGCATCGGTAACGGTTACGGTAATGTTGTTCGCACCTTCGATTGCCAACACAGAGGCGTTGGGAATTTGCTGCCCATTGCTCCACAAATAGGAGTAAACAGGGGTTCCTCCGCCGGGGGTAACGGTAAGTTGAAAATTATCGCCTTCGCACAAAGAATCTTCGGTTAAGGTGGTAATGGCCTGTAAAACGGGGGGCTCGTTCACCATAAACGGAACGGTATCTACGCAGCCTTTTGCGTCTATCACAATTGCCGCTTGAGGGCCCGGAGTTAATCCCGTAGCGTTGGTTCCTGTTTGCATGTTGCTCCAAGCGTATTGGTACGGAGGAGTTCCGCCGGCGGCCGAAGACTGAGCTTGACCATTGTTGGCACCAAAACAGCTGATGTGGGTTAAAGAATTTAGCGACAACACCAAATCTGCGGGTTGGGTAATATTTACTTGACCGGTGGCGGTGCATCCATTTTGGTCGGTTACGGTTAAGGTATAAGTTCCGGGCCCCATGCCTGTTCCAAGCAGGTTATTCCCTCCGGAAGGGGTCCAAGCATAGCTAAGGTTTCCGCTGCCGCCACTTACGTTGAATTGGGCCGTACCATTGGCGGCACCAAAACAAGTTACGTTGGTGGTTTGTGGAGACGTTATTAAGATGGCTACCGGGTTTGTTAAGGTAATGGAAGCCTGGTCGGTACATCCATTGGCATCGGTAACGGTAACGGAATAAGTACCAATTCCCAAATTAGACAAGGTGGCGCCTGCCTGACCTGTGCTCCACAAATAGGTATAATTTGGGGTGCCGCCGGTTGCTCCTGCAGTCAGGGTTGCCGTTGGAACGCCCGGGCACAGGGGTGTAGTTGTATTGATTGAAGCAATTAAATCGGCGGGTTGGTTCACCACTACGCTGTCTAATTTTGTGCAACCATTGGCATCGGTAATGGTTACAACATGGGTGCCCGGGCTCAGGTTTGAAACCGAGGCGGTTGTTCCCCCTGAGGGAGCCCAGGAATAGGTAAAGCCTCCGGCTCCTCCGGATGCATTCACCGAGGCCGAACCATTGTTGGCGCCAAAGCAGTTGATGTGGGTAACCTGGGTTGAAGAATTAATTGCCGGGGGAGAGCCTACCACGGTGGTGGATTGGGCGGTTTGACCATTGGCATCGGTTACTGTTACGGTGTAGCTTCCCGCACACAAATTACTCACTGTGGGGGTGGTAGCACCGCCCGGAGCCCATAGGTACGCAAACGGTGGGGTTCCTTGATTGGTGGTGGCAGTTACTGTTCCGTTGCAAACACCGGGGCAACTTACGTTGGTTGAGGTGGTGCTGACCATGGCGTTTTGAATGCAGCTAAAATTGTCTACCAGAATATTGATGTATCCTGAACATGCTCCGGTATAATAAGGAGCAAAAGCAATCCAGCAATGGTTTCCTGTCGGAGTGAAGGTTATGTTGTACGTCTGCCAGTTGGCATGGTTAATAGGACCTGAAGTGTATAGGGTTTCGGCTATGGCGCAAGCAGAACCACCCCCATAAATCGCAAAAGAAGATGGGCAGTTCCCCGGACTGGCGGTATTGTAAATGGGAGAATATGCCAAATCAACCGAAATGGTGTAGGAATTCCCGGCAACCATGCATGGGGTTAACAACTGAGTCATCCCCTCTTTGTAGCCGGTTGGATTGTTTCCCGCATGCAAAAAACTTACGTAGGTATTTCCGTTGGAAGGAGGTAGCGTGATTCCCCACTGGCCTGGCTGGGTATCCGGTGAGCCGAAGCAGGCTTGCCAAGGAGCAGGAACAACGTGCGCTTGGCTTACGCCCTCCATCGAAGGATTCGTAAAACACATTTGCTGTGAATGAACCAATCCGGACAGCGATAAAAAGGCGGCAAATAAAAACCGATTCCAAGTAAAAAATGTATTCATAATCAGGCCATTAACAGAATATCGGGTAAAAATACTAAAATTTTTGGGGTTTACCAAGATTTCCGAACCTTTGGCAAGCGAAGTTGCATGATTTGAATCATGCTTTTGGGTTTGCCAAAATCCCCGATAAGACCTCGGCAACCTGCCAATTGCTGCATGTCAAACAATATTCCTGAAAAATCGATAAGGCCGGAAAATTTACACTTTGAAAAGAGGATAGCATTCAGAACGATGCAAGGGGTAATTATTACCCGGAACGATTTTCAACATGAATCCTCAAACAGCAATAAGAGTAAACCTAAAAATGCAAAGCCCATAAACGGCAAAAGCCGGCAAATGCCGGCTTTTGCGAAGAACATTGTACTGAGATTACTTCAAAGAGCCGGCCAATTCAGCACCGGCTTTGAATTTTACCACTTTTTTGGCATCAATCTCGATTTTCTGCTTGGTTTTGGGGTTCAAACCGGTCCGGGCAGCACGCTCAGAAATGCTCCAAGAGCCAAAACCTACCAAAGCCACACGGTCACCACCGCGAAGTGCTCCAGAAGTTGCTTCGATGAAAGCATCCAATGCTTTTTTGCTGTCCGCTTTTGACAGTCCTGAGCCATTTGCCATGGCCTCAATCAATTCTGCTTTGTTCATTTTTAAATGATTTAAAGAGTTAATAAAAAGATTTGTTGAGACAAATTTATGAGCAGACAGGACTTATGCAAATGAACCCCTTGAAAAATCAAGCATTTTGTTAATAAAATGCGGGTTTTGTTAATAAGTGCAGGCGGCAGAACCGTTTTAAGGGTTCATTTTCCGGGTTTCCGTCGGCCATTCCCCGGGTTTGTTGCTGTATTGAAAAAGGGAATTCAGGGGGCGGCCGCGGGCTTTCACCGGTTGTCCGCGGGTGGCGGAAGGCTGCCCCAGCGGGTTTGCGGGGGCTCCTAAAGTCGCCTCCGCACCTCGCGGGGCAGGCTCCGCCACCCTTGCGTGCAACCCGGTTCAATCCCTGCCGCAGGCCGGATCAAAACTAATCTGCCTTTTTAGAAACTAGGATTTTCGCCCAAAGGCTGCCAGCCCACGACAGTATGCCTCAAACCTCTTAAAAAAGAGGCGGAATCCATGGCGGCCTTTCCGGCAGGTTGCAAGGTTCGCACCTCCAACTTCCCGTCGGCAAAGGCCAGTTTAAATGTTCCTTCCACAGGAATAAATCCGGCAGGCCGGGCAGATTTTATTTTTATTTCAAGCATATCGCCATTGCTTAACTGCAGTTTTAAGGCCGATCCCGGCACCGGATCAAAGGCACGAATCCAACGGTCGGCCTGAGCCACCGACATGTTTGGAGTCAAAAAAGCATGCTGCCTTTGAATTTTTGGGGCGTTTAGGCAAGTAGCCGCCGGCAACTGTTCCTGAGGCCGAGCCTGAAGTTCACCCCTACTTAGCCCCTGCAAGGTTTTCAATAATATCTGGGGAGCCTCCTCCATTAATTTGGTGTATAAACTGCCACCGGTTTCTCGTTCCTCGATGGGAATGGCCTGCTGAAGCAACACATCGCCCGTGTCAATTTCATGTTTCAACCGAAAGGTGCTGAGCCCCGTTTCTTCCAATCCATGAGCAATGGCCCATTGAATAGGTGCTGCTCCGCGTAATTGCGGCAACAAAGAGGCATGCACATTCAATGTGCCCAAAGGCGGCATGTTCCAAACCACCTCAGGAAGCATTCGAAAGGCAACCACCACAAACACATCAGCCTGAAGGCCTTGAAGCTGTTCAATAAATTCCGGCGATTTAAGCCGTTGGGTTGCAGCAATGCCAATCCCTGTTCTCGGGCATATTGAGCTACTGCCGAGGCCGACATTTGTTTTCCACGGCCGGCAGGCTTATCGGGTGCAGAAACAACCGCCAACAGGTCGGTTTCCTTTTGAAGCATTTGCAGGCATGGCAAAGCGAATTCGGGGCTCCCCATAAACACAACTTTCCATCTCGGAACATTCGTAGGCATACCGTAATTATTCAATCCAAAGGTAGGGTTTTCAAAGCAAGAGGCGGTTTGTTTTGAACGAAAACGCTGCCAAAACAAGCATAGAAGTTGTGCCTTGGGCTGGTTAAAAGTCTCGAGACGCCGGCGGGCGGGATTGAACGGGGTAGCCCACAAGCAGGCTTGGCGGCTGCCCACGGGCTGCGCAGGCGACCTTGGGAGCCCGCGTAAAGCCGATGGGCAGCCCAAGCCTGCTGAGGACTACCCCTGAAAGCCCGATAACCCGCCCCCCAAAAAAAACAGAATAAACCCGGCAACCTAATTTCCCTGCCCAACTTGGACGCGTGCCACCACCACCGAAATTTCTACCCTTGCTCCCCGCGGCAATTGTGCGACAGCCACCGTTTCACGGGCCGGAAAATCAGCAGTAAAGCGCCGTGCATAGGCCGTATTCACGATTGCAAAATCGTTCATGTCAATCAAAAAAATACTGGTCTTAATGATGTCGTTCCAGTTTGCCCCCGCCGCTTTCAAAAGGGCATCAATGTTGTTGAGAACCTGTTCGATTTCCATTTCTATGCTGTCGTTTTTCAGGGTTCCTGTGCCGGGATCCAGTGCAATTTGTCCGGAAAAAAACCAAAGGTTTCCGAACCCAACTCCTTGACTATATGGGCCAATGGCCTGTGGAGCTTGCTCAGTATGCAGAATTTTTTTCATGGGAAGGGGAATTTGATGTTGAGCATTCAGGGCCCCAAAAGTGGCCAAAGATGCCGCGGTTAAAAACTGTAATTTATGCATACATTTTTGGGTTCCGTGAAGAAACGAAGGGCTTCCCAGCCGCCTTCGCGGCCTACACCACTGTGCTTCATGCCACCAAAGGGGGTGCGTAAATCGCGCTGCATCCAACAGTTTACCCAAACGATGCCTGTGTTTAGCTGCTCGCTGATTCGATGTGCCCTGCCCAAATTGCCGGTCCAAATTTGAGCCGCCAGACCATAACTGCTGTCGTTGGCCAGGGCAATGGCCTGAGCCTCGTCTTGAAAAGGTTGCAAAGTTACCAAAGGGCCGAATACTTCCTCCTGATTTATTCGGCAGCCTGGACCAAGCCCTTCAAAAACAATGGGCCTCATAAAAAAGCCGGCTGAATTGGCCTGAGGTAAAGGTAGGGGTTCGTCACCGCAGAGCATAATTCCGCCTTCTTCCAAAGCCAACTGCTTATAATTCAGCACTTTTTGCAAATGCTGTTCTGAAACCAGGGCACCCATAAAGGAATCGGGGTCTTCGGGGGCCCCCACTTTAATTTTTTTAACCCGTTCCACAAAGGCATCGCGGAAAGTGTTGTAGAGGTTTTCCTGAATCAAAATCCGACTTCCACAGAGGCAAATTTCGCCTTGATTGGTAAATGAGGATCGAACAGCCCCATCCAGCGCCTGTTCAAAGTTGGCATCTTCAAAAATGATGTTGGGATTTTTGCCCCCCATTTCAAGGCTTAGTTTTTTAAACATAGGGGCGGCTACCGAAGCGATGGCCTTACCGGTGGCCGTTCCCCCGGTAAAAGAAATGGCGGAAACCTGAGGATGTGCGACCAAAGGCCCCCCGACTTGAGGGCCGGTTCCATGGACAATGTTAAGAACTCCCGGCGGCAAGCCTGCTTCACGGGCAATCAAACCCAGCAAAAAGGCGGTAAATGGGGTGATTTCAGAGGGTTTGGCGACCACGGTGTTTCCGGCAGCCAAAGCAGGCGCAATTTTCCAAGTAAACAAATACAGAGGCAAATTCCAGGGAGAAATGCAGGCAACCACCCCCAAAGGTTTGCGTAAGGTAAGATTGAGGAGCCCCTGCTGTGCCGGATGTGCCTCGGATTGCTGATGCTGAATGGCGGTTGCAAAAAACTCGAGATTTCTGGCTGCCCGGGGGATATCGACTTTTCGGGTTAGCCAAAGGGGTTTGCCGGTGTCGCGGGATTCGGCCTGAGCGAGTTCCTCGTGGCGGAGGCGCAGGATATCGGTCATTTTAAGCAAAGGTGCTGCACGTTGTTCGGCGGTCAAATTCGACCAGTTGGGAAAAGCGGCATTAGCAGCCGCAATGGCGGCTTCGACTTCAGAAATTCCGCCCAATGGCATGCTGGCATAGGGTTTTCCTGTGGCTGGCTCAACAACGTGCATGAGTTGTTGAGAGGCACAATCTTGACCGTTAATAAGATGCGTAATTGCTTGCATTTGTTGGTTGGAAAGGTATTGAATATGTGGGATAGTGGAAAGAGGCCGGGGGGATTTTTTTGGGGGGATTTTTTTGGGAGGGGGGGGCAAGGGAGGAACCCTTGATGGGGCGGGAGTGCAATCCGGCCAATTGGCATGTTGCTTTCCCTGGGACGGGACCTCGTTTACCGAAAAAACCGTAAAAAATAAAAGTACCATGGAATGGCTTGTTTTAAGCCAGATTAACAGAAGAAACAGGATAAGGAGCTGTTGAGGGCAACAACTTTACATCCTAACCAAAGCTTGGTAGAATGTTAACCCATAGGCAGGGCTTGCCTTCTTACAATAAAAAGAGACTTCAAAGAATATTGGTATGGAGCTTGACTAAGCTGTCCACCCATTTCTTTTTTGAACTCCCTAAGTCGAAAGGGCTGATCTGCCGCACCAACCCAGTCTCATACCCGAGATTCCCGCTTCCAAATTCTGCAAAGTTTCCTTTGACAGAAAGGGGAAGCATTTCTGAGACCCCCCATATGAATGCAAGTATAGCATAAGAGCATATCTTGCACCCATAAACAGACTTCACATCAAAAAATAACCCGAAGTGTTCTTCGCCACCCCTGTATGTGACGAAGCAATATTTTAAAGAACGATTCACCGGTGTACTGCAAAGGTATCAAGGTCGAAGTTCATTGTCAAGGGTAAAAACAAAATTTTTATGATTTTTTTCGAATTTCAGAATTGGGTTTTCAGAACACAGTTTGAAAGGCTTTAAAATAAAGGCGATAGAAAAACTGTTGAGAACTTTGAGGCGGAGAATTCTTATAAATCGAATAATAATAACAATGGAACCGGGGTGAATATGGTTTTTCCTTTTCAAAAGGGAAAAAAGGAATCAATGACTGCAAAACTGTGGGGTGTTCCGAGTCAATCATGGTAAACGACCAATAAGAGGTTTGCCGAAAAAAAGGCCCATAGAAAAAAATCCGCTGGGCGTTTTTGCAGCGGTTTCTTGGGGGAAATTAACCTAACTTTTCTTGTTCTTCAGCGGCTAGTTCAGCATCCACAATAATGCGACCGCAGTGTTCGCATTGGTTGATTCGTTTGCGCAGGGCTATGTCTAGGATATGTTGGGGAGGCAGGGTGTTGAAGCAGCCTCCGCAGGAATCCCGGTCAATATGCACTACTGCGAGGCCATTAACGGCATTGGCGCGAATGCGTTTGTAGGCATTCAAATATCGGTCTTCGATTTTTGATTCGAAGGCTTGAGATTGTTCTAAAAGAGCTTCTTCCTCTTTTTGGGTTTCCGCGACAATGGAGTCCAGTTCATCGCGTTTAATGTTCAAGTTGCCTTGACGTTCTGAGCATTTTTCTTCCAAAGCAACCAGTTCCTGCTTTAAGCCATCAATTCGAGTACCAAACTCTCGAATGCGTTTTTCTGCCAATTGTATTTCCAGGGATTGGTATTCAATTTCTTTGGATAGGGAATCGAATTCGCGGTTGTTGCGAACATTTCCTTGCTGTTGCTCGTATTTAGTAATTAACATCGCCGAATCCTTCATAAGGTTTTTCTTGGCAGAAATTTCGGACTCCATGGCTAGAATCTCTTCTCTTTTTCGAGCGATTTGGGCATTTAGTCCTTCAACCTCATCTTCCAAATCGTTTACCTCTAGGGGCAGTTCGCCACGGAGGGTGCGAATTTGGTCGATTTTAGAATCCATGATTTGCAAGTCGAACAGAGCGCGTAGTTTTTCCTCTACGCTCATTTCCGAAAGTGATTTTTGTGGTTTAGCGCTTGCCGCAGTTTTGGCCATAATCAGTAATAATTTACAGGATTGGTATTCACCTGTGATATAAGGGTGGCGAAGTTAGGAAATTTTTCTTTTAATAGTACAGACAAATGTTCCGCCAAATGGTGTTCGGTTTCATAATGACCAGGGTCTACGACCATTATTTTCCCAATGGCTTCAAAATACTCATGGTATTTAAAGTCGGCGGTAACAAGCACATCTGCCCCCGCCCGGATAGCATGGGGCAATAAAAATCCCCCGGCACCGCCGCAAATGGCTACTTTTTCGATATTGGATTTAATCGGAGGGGTATATTTTAAAGATTGGGCGGGCAGGCGGGTTTTAATTAAATTCAAAAATTCTTGTACAGGCAATGCCTTGGGTAAGGATCCAATCAAACCGCTACCTAAGCCTTGGTGTTCATTTTCGAGTGCCACCAAATCATACGCCATTTCCTCATAGGGATGTGCTAGGCGGGCGGCTTGCAGTATGGCATTTATTTTCCAGTTTTCAACCAAGACCTCTACCCTATTTTCTTGAACAAAACTACGAGTTCCCAGCTCTCCGATTTTAGGTTTGGCACCATCGGTAGGCTTAAAGCTACCAAGCCCTGAGGTTAAAAAAGAACAGTTGGAATAATTTCCGATACTTCCGGCCCCTGCATCAAACAAAGCTGCTTCAAGGGTGGCGGTATGTTCTGAAGGAACAAAAATGCTCAATTTGCTTAACTGCCCCAACAGGGGCCTTAAAATTTGGCCATTTTCCAAACCCAAGCGCCGTGCCAAAGACTGATTTACACCTTTATTCAGGACATTGTCTAGATTGGTATGTATGGCGTACAAAGAAATTCCGCACTGAATGGCATTGATTACTGCCTGTTCGACATAATGTTGGTTGCTAAGCCGCTTCAGTCCTTTAAAAACGATGGGGTGGTGAGAAATGATTAGGTCGCAGCCTTCTTGCCGGGCCTCTTGAACCACCTCGGGGGTACAGTCTAAGGTGAGCAAGGCCTTTCTAAATGAATCGCTGAGATTAACAATCCAGCCGCTGTTGTCGTATTCCTCTTGAAGTGAGGTCGGTGCAAGGTCTTCCAAAAATCCGATCAACTGAAGTTGTTCCAATTCCGGCATTGCCTATTTTTTTAAAAGCGTGTTAATTTCTTCATTAGACTGTTGCAGCAACAATGCAAAGCGTAAACGTGCGTGTGGTTGCAGGCATTTCCAAAGGGCAGGATTTTGGTTTAAGGCGGGTTTCAAATCCCGGTCAGGAAAATCAATTTGAGCCAAGCAATGGCATATCTTTTTTGTTTTCCCTGAGGCCAATGCCGGGGGCAAACTTTTTTTCCATGTATTTTGGTCTTTTGAAACCAAATTGGTTGCCGGGGTCGGTGGTATTAGAAATTGAGGCGAATTAAATTGAACAAAGGTCCATTTTTCTCCACGTTTTCCACCAAGCCAATGGGCCGGCAATACTAAGGTATCTTTAAGCAATTGCCATTCCCAATCGGCTTCACGTATTGAAACGCCTTTCCAATTCCAACGGTGGTTTTTCCAAATTGGGGTGGGCAAAACAAATTCAGGTTCCGGTGCAACCTTGGAGGTTTCATGAAGAACCGGCGAGGAATCTTTGAATACTTCAGCCCTGCCATCGCCCAAAAATTCAAGGCGGGCATTTCCATTGAGCTGCTTCCAGCTGCCCATGGACAGATCAATTAGATATCTATCGGGGCTAGGAGATGAAAAGGCAAGTGTTAAGTAAAGCAAGGCGTACATTAAGCGACTACTTTATAGGTTTCCAGATAGGCTTTCCAATTCCACAAAAACAATGCAACAATTTCTGTCAGTTCCCTCATAATATTAGGATTTGGGGTGTTTAGTTTTTGGAAACGTTCCGTTTGGTAGTCATTGAGCTCATACTTTTGAAAAATAGCCATGGCCATGCTATGGAGGAGTTGTTTTTGTGTTTTATTTAGATTGCGGAGGAACAAAATATAGTCCACCAAAATGGCATCGGATTTTTCGGAATCGGTGCCCAGAGACTTGGTGATTTCAGGGATTAGGACCTGTTTAAAAGCATCTGCTTGTTCCGGGCTGAAATAGGTTTCTAAATTCAACAGGTTGCCGGCAAAAACGATATATCTAAACCAGAGGTTGGAATCTGATTCGATGTGGGGTGAGTTTGCGAACTCCATTTCTTCGTTCAACAAACCGGCGATAATGGGGAATCCTTCGGCAGTTGCTTCATGAATCAGTTGAACGTAGCTTGGTGCGACGTCTTGGATTTTTATTTTCTTTTTACCGAACAGTTTTGAAAGCATAGTAAGGTTAAATCAAGTTGTTTTAAGGCAGGTTGAATCGTTCGCCTGCCATGTCGCGAATTTGACTTCCGATGGCCAAGGCGGCTGTAGCTGCGGGAGAGGGGGCATTGAGCACATGGATGCTGTTGTGTCCATATTCCAGCACAAAATCATCGAGCATTTCGCCGTCGGGTCCCAAGGCCATAGCTCGGACTCCTGCCCGACCGGGAGCCAGGTCGTCCATGTTAAGGTCCGGGATAAGTCGTTGCAGGGTTTTTAAAAATCTGGGTTTGCTGAATGCTCTGCGGTATTCATCCAGTCCAAAGCGCCAGTGTTTGGCAAAGAGTTTCCAGGTTCCGGAATAGCTTAAAGCATCTGCGGTGTCGGCAAGGTTAAAGTCGGTTTTTCCATATCCTTCGCGTTTAAAAGTAAAAACGGCATTGGGGCCACATTCTACTCCACCCAAGGCCATTCTGGTAAAGTGTACTCCTAGAAAGGGGAAAGCGGGATCGGGCACCGGATAGATGAGGTGTTTCACTTTGTGTTCGCCCTTGTGTGAGAGTTCGTAATAATCGCCTCTAAAACCAACGATGCGCAAATTGGGTTTCAACCCGTCTTTTTTAGCCAGTCTATCGGATTGCAAGCCTGCGCAAAATACAGTAAAGCGGGCCGTAAATTGGCCCTTGTTGGTATGTAAGTGCTGCAAATTTGCTTCGTGGGTAATTCCCAGAACTTCTGTATTTAAAGAGATGAGGGATTGTGGTTGAATTTTTCCGACCAAATCAGCCATGGTTTGAGTTGCTCCTCGAAAATCTATTATTCCTGTGCAAGCTACCCGTACGGCGGCCAATCCGCGGCAATGTGGTTCAATTTCACGAATTTCATCGGGGCCAATTTTTGAAATTCCTTCAATTCGGTTTTCAATACCCCGCTGATAAATGCCATCCAGCCTGGGCAGTTCCTCTGCATGGGTAGCAACAATAATTTTTCCGCAAACATCGTGGGCAATTTTAAATTGTCGGGCAAATTCAACCAATTCTTTTCGGCCTTGAACGCAGTTTTTGGCTTTTAGGGAGCCCGGTTTATAGTAAATACCGGAATGGATGACCCCTGAATTGTTTCCGGTTTGGTGGTCGGCCAAGGCCGGCATTTTTTCCAGCAGAAGGATTTTTAAATCAGGAAAAGCTTGTTGCAAGCGAAATGCGGTAGCTGCGCCAACAATTCCACCGCCAACAACAGCCACATCAAAGGTATTTTGCATGGTTTCAAAAGTACGAATTCCGAAAATCTTAGCCTATTGTGTGGGGATGCCGGCTTAAAAATCCCGGCCTACCAAATAATCGGCAAATTCTTGAAAAAAGCGAAATTGTTCTTCATTTTGGGGTAAAAGAGCCAGGGAATCCAGGGCTTGCTTTTTGTGGAGCAAAGCCAGTTCCATGGCTTGTGCGGGCAAATTCAGGTTTCGGAACAAATCCAAGCTTTGTTTTACGCGCTCGGAATCGGCTAAGGAATCAAATTCAGCGGGGAAATCGGGGGCTTGGTGCTGAGCCTGAATCCAAAGCCAGGTTTTTTTTCGAGCCAGAACATCACCTCCCGGTTGCTTACCTATAAGGTTGGGGTTTCCGAAAGCGTCGAGCCAATCGTCTTTTATTTGAAATGCGATGCCCATTTGTTCTCCAAAGCGGAATAAGGGTGCGGATTGCTGAGTTGACCAACCGGCGCATAAGGCACCTGCTTCCAAGGCAAAGCCCAAAAGAACTGCTGTTTTTAGCCGAATCATTTCAATGTATTCCTGAGGGGAAACCTGGTTTCGTTTTTCAAAATCCATGTCCAGCTGTTGGCCTTCGCAGACCTCGGCGGCGGTTTGATTGAAGCGATGGAGCAATTGAGGCAGGGCAGATTCCGGACTTTTGGACAGAAACATATAAGCCTGAACAAGCATACGATCTCCGCACAATACTCCGGCGGCCAATCCATTTTTCTCGTGAATGGTGGGTTGTCCACGGCGCAGGGGGGCTTTATCCATAATATCGTCGTGGACCAAAGAAAAATTATGAAACCATTCGATGGCCAAAGCGGCTCCCATAGCCTGGTTCAAAGGGGCACCGCACTGTTCGGCAGTGGCCAGGCAAACAATAGGTCTTAGGCGTTTTCCGCCCAGATTCATAAAATAATGGATGGGCTCATACAATCCAGAGGGCTGAAGATTGGCTGTATTTTGGGATTGCAAGGCATTTTCGAAGGGAATCCGCCAGCGGTCAAATTTCAATTCAGGCATAATTTAAAAACGGCGGCCCGCAGAAAATGTTTGGAGGCTGTTTAAAGGATACGTAATTCCGCGATCAATCGTTGGGCACCTCCCAACCGTTCAATGCAGAAAAGAACATATCGAATATCTACCGAGATGGTTCTTTTGTACCTGGGGTCAAAGACCAAATCGCCGGCCATGCCTTCCCAGTTTCCGTCAAAGGCAATGCCAATAAGTCGTCCTTTGCCATCGATCACAGGACTGCCGGAATTGCCTCCGGTAATGTCGTTGTTGGATAGGAAGTTTACCTGTAAATTTCCTTTGGCATCGGCGTAGCGTCCAAAGTCTTTGGCCTTGAGCAATTTTACCAAACGAGCCGGCAAATCGAATTCAGCGTGTTTGGGTTTGTATTTTTCGAGCAGCCCGAAATGGTCTGTGCTGACGTCATAGTTGATGGCATCTTGGGTTGAGTATCCTTGAATTTGTCCATAGGTCAACCGCAAGGTACTGTTGGCGTCGGGATACCAAACCCGGTCAGGTTGGTAAGCCATTTGAGCTTTCATCCAGGTTTTCAACAAATCAGTTTCTTCGGCGCGGTAGGCTTCGGCGCGTGTACGGGTTTCGGCCATTCGTTCCTGATAGGCGCGGGCCAATTGCATTCCGGGGTCATTGTCCACGGATTTAGAGTTTGGCGAGGCCAGGAAGTTTTTCCATTTTTCCGGATTGGCCAGAAAAGATTCTTGGTACAGGTAATCGGCCAATGCCAAATAGGGTTGGGCCTTGTTTTTTCGAATGATTTTTTGAGCGGCCTTGCTGTTGATCCATGCGGGCCAAACTTGTTCGGGCAGAGAGGCGGTAAAGGCTTGAACCAAAGCGGCGAGCACCTTTTTATAGGTAGTTGTTGTGGTTTCGTTGAAATCTACTGACTCTTTAAGCTTATCGGCTTCGGTTCGGATTTTTGCAGGATTTTTTTCTTTTAAAGCGGCCAAAAGAGGGTTTAAGGCAGTGCCCCGTTGGACAATCGGGTTTAATCCGAATCCAATTCTCAGGTAAGCTTCCAGAGTAAATGTAGAGGAGGCCTTTTCGTTCAGGGCTTGAAGTTTGCCTTTTACCTCATCGTACGCTTGAAAAGAACTGTTTTTAGCCCATTGCTGAAAATTATTTTCTTCTTTTTCGCGTTGTTTCCAAATGGTGCTGTCTTTCATGGCAGTAATAACGCCTAAATAGTATTTTTCTGAATTGGCAAATCGAGCCTGGTTTGAAGCCAGAGCCAATTTAACAGTAATGCTGCCTGCCATGTCTCTTTCCATAATCCGGAGCATTTTACCAAACAGGGTATTTAATACAGGATATTCATTGACTACTTTTTGTTTTAGGCCAGAAAGGGGCAAATAGCGAGAGGTTCTAGCGGGAAAACCCATAATCATGCTAAAATCGCCGGGTTTTACACCGTCGAGCGAGATGGGGAGGTAATTTTTGGGAGAATAGGGCACATTTTCGGTGCTGTAAGGAGCCGGTTCGTTGTTGGAATTGGCATAGATTCGGAAGACAGAAAAATCTCCGGTTTGCCTAGGCCACATCCAGTTGTCGGTATCGCCGCCAAACTTTCCTACGGATGCGGGCGGTGTGCCTACAAAGCGAACATCAGTAAAGGTTTGGTACACCCACAACAAATATTGATTTCCATAATAAACGGGGGTGATTTTCGCGGTATATTTGCCGTTGGCCTCTATTTCTTCGATCAGGCGTTTTTGAGCTTCTTCAGGGTTTGGGGAGTAGGTGATTCGGGTTGTTACGTCTTCCATACGAACCAAAAAGGTTACAAAAAGGCCTTTTACGGGCAATTCTTCTTTAAAGGTTGGAGCCCAGTACCCGGAATCCAGGTAATTTTTTTCGGGGGTAGAGAGTCCGGCGATGGCGTCGTAGCCGCAGTGGTGGTTGGTGAAGACCAAACCTTGAGAAGAAACGACTTCTCCGGTGCAAAAACCCCCGAAATGGACAATGGCGTCTTTAAGGCTGCCTCGGTTCAGGCTATAAATGTCATCGGCCGAGAGGGTACAGCCCAGTTTTTCCATGGTTTGAATGTAGCGCTTAACATCGGCGGGAAGCCACATTCCTTCGTTGGCCAAGACCGGTTTGGCAAAGGAGAGGAGAATTGCAAAAAACAGTATGCTGAAACGGGAAAAAGCAAATGCATGCATGGTATAGGAATTGAGAAATGAGGAATTTGGTTTAGGGGGTAAATTTAGGGCTGAAAGTTCGTTCGACCAAATAGAAATTGGATTAAAAATCAAATGAAAATAGCATTTGGTTAAAGGCCTGTAAAAAGACCAAGGGCGGATGGTAAAAAAACCAGAATGGTAAAAGGGTATTTTGAAGAGGTACAGAGCAAGGAGGGGGTTTGCGGGCCGGATGGAACGAGGTAGCCCGTACGGGGCCGGGCATAATGGGCGCGGGGCGGCAAGAGCGACCTTGGGAGCTCCTTGCCGGCCGCTGCCCATATGCCCGGCCACGGCGGACTACCCGAGACAGCCGGAATGCCCGCCAAAAAAACAAATGCAATGGGAACAAATTGGGGAATGAAATCTATCTTTGAGGAAACAAAAGGAATGCCTACTTTTTTAATTCATGCTACGATAATGCCCTTGGAAGCCTTGTTGGATCCGCAGGGAAAAGCTGTGGAAAGGGGCTTGCAAGCAATAGGTTTGGAGTCGGCAACGGCTGTAAGGGTTGGAAAGCAGGTTCGTTTTGAGGTAGAATCTGACAGCCGGGAAGTTGCGGTGGCCATGGCGGAAAAGGCCTGCACATCGCTTTTGGCGAATGCGGTAATGGAATATTATACTTTGGTTGTAGAGGAGAGATAAATGGAGGCGGCCGCCTTCAATTTGGCAGCGAGTTTTGCCAAATCTTCATCGTTGGTGCGTTGAGCCGGGCGGTGCAGATTCATGTCGTCCATTTGATTGCAGGGTATCAAGTGAATGTGAACATGAGGCACTTCAAAACCGGCAATGACCCATCCGATGCGTTGGGTAGCGAGTTCATGGTGCAAAACAGAAGCAATATTGTGGGCAAATTCAGACAAACGAGCGAAGTGTTCAGGTGCCATGTCTTGAACATGGTTTATTTCCTGTTTTGGAATGACTAGGGTATGTCCGGGATGCCTTGGAAAAATGTCGAGAATAGCGAAGAATTCTGAATTTTCAGCGACCAGATGGCAAGGGATTTCACCGAGCATCATGCGGGTAAACAGGCTATTCATTGTTCGTTGATGGAAACAATCTTGAATTGGATAAGTCCACCGGGGGCTGAAATTTGGGCCAAATCGCCCACGGTTTTTCCGAGTAAGCCTTTTCCGATGGGAGAATCGACCGAAATTTTTCCTGCTTTTAAATCGGCTTCCCGTTCAGAGACAATTTGATAGGTCATTTCCTGGTTGTTTTTCATGTTTTGAATTTTAACCTTAGAAAGCAAGTACACCTTTGAATTGTCCATTTGCCCCTCTTCGATAATTCGGGCATTGTCAATGGTTTGTTGCAATTTAGAGATTCGCAATTCGAGCATGCCTTGGGCTTCCCGGGCCGCGTCGTACTCGGCGTTTTCAGACAAGTCGCCTTTGTCGCGGGCTTCCGCTATTTGGGCTGATATTTTAGGACGTTCCTTTACCAGGTTTTCCAATTCTGTTTTGAGCTTATGATAGCCTTCTTTGGTTAAATAAGTGTATGCCATAATGAATGCAATAAAAACAAAAAGAAAGCCCTGAGGCTTTCTGTTAAGGCGAAAATAGGAAAAAGGAAAGATTAAAGCAAGAGGTGAACGCCAAAGGTGTGAACGCCGCTGAAGTTGTATGTGGCTCTGAACGTGTAATCAAGTCCAATCTTGGTTCTGCCTTCTTTTTTCAGAGGGCTTTCGAAGGAGAAACCTGCGGAAGGGCCGGTAAAAGCGTTCAACAGATCGGCTTGAACGCCGTCGCGTTCGCCGAAAATTCCACTTTCGAATGCGTATCCACCTCTTAATTGGAGCATGGTATTAAAATCGTACTCAAGTCCTAGCAAAAATTGGTCTTTTGTAAAGCTGTTTGTGGTAAAATTAAAGGCAGTGGTAAGCTTGTGTTTTTTCGCCAGGTATTGAACGTAGGCAAGGCCTATGTTCATTAAGGCAGGCATTTCGTATTCAGCGGAGCGTTGTTGTTGCGAGACGGGTGCGCCGAAAATAGGGCTTTGGTTTTTCACTGTTAAGCCGTCGCCTGTGGCGATCATTCGAGGGCCGATGTTTTTAAGGGTAATTCCGAAATGCAAATTGTCTTCACCAAATCCGGGGGCTGTTTTCTTTTTATTTCCGATGCTGGTTTTGTAGATAATACCTGCATCGATGGCAAATCCGGCGGCTGAGACATTTGCGATGGCCTGATTTACCAGGCGCACCGTAACTCCACCGTGGATGGATTTCGAGAAAGATTTGGCGTAAGAAATACCCAGGTTTAAGTTGTTTACGCTGTAAACAGAGCCTGTTCCTTCGGGTTGTTCTGTGGTGGTTTCTTGAATATCGCCGGAGCCCAAACTGGTTATTGACAAACCTAAAACTCCGCGGTCTTTGCCCAAGTTTTGAGCAAATCCAAAGGCATTAATACCAATGTCGGAGCCGGCCAGCCAGCGTGTATGGGTAAACAGCAATTCTGTGCGTTCGGCAAAAGCCAATCCGGCAACATTCAGGAATTCGGCTTCGAGTCCGCGTCCAATGGCTGTATTAGAGCTAGCCCAACCCGAACTGCGAGCCCAGGGGTTAATCAATAAATCGGTACTGCCTGCACTGCCCGCGCGGTCTTCGTTTCCGGCTTTCAAGGGAAGGCAAGAAAGGGCAAGGGCAAGAACTGCAACGCTACCGGCCTTGAAGGGGATGGGGAAAAAAGAAATCATCATATTTCAGTTCTAATCGTCAGAAGGAATCTAAGTCAATAGGCCGCATAACACCATACCATTTCACGATCCGCTCACCGATACCGGGAGCTTTAATGTGGAAAAGGTAAAGGCCACTGGCCACAGGAATATTGGCATAGTTTTTCATATCCCAATCTAAAGAGGTAATGCTGCTGGTGCCTTTTTCGAGGCGGCGTACCAGGGTTCCGTTTAAGGCATAGATGGTAACTGTGCAGTTGTCGGGCAAGTTAACAATTTTAATTCGGCTGTCAACCTGGCTGGTTTCGTAGTTGCTGGCGGCATAGTAAGGGTTGGGAACCACTTGAATTAAATCAAGGGCAGCCCGAGCTGCGGGATTGTCTCCGATGGTGGGGCTCAACTTATCCATGGAGAAGTTGTACATGGGGCGGTTGTTGTTTGAGGGGTTTACCACGGAATGCACGCCGCTTAGTCCGGTTTGGTAGCGTTTGGTTACCCGCAGGCTTAATCGGATGTCGCTGCTTAGCCAGTTTGTGCCTTTCACATGGTAAGGAATACCGGCCCAGGCGCAGCCTCTCCACAGATTACGTTGAATGCTTGAAGGGATTACGCTGCGGGGCAATCCTGCATTGTCCAGCAAATAATCTTTCATGGTGGCACCGGCGTCGTAACCCGGCATGGCGGCAAAGGGCTGTTCCAGAGGATTTGCACCAAAGACATACACAAAGTGCTTGCCAGCGGCCAGGAAATCTCCAAAGTTTGAAATGACACCTTCCAGGGTAGTGAAATCTACTGCCGAAGGATTGAACAGCATGTCTCGTCCATTGTTGCCGGTCAAATAAGAATCTTCTCCAAAGGCTAGATTTAAGCGTTGACCGGTTTCCACATCAACGGCGTAGCCGGGGAACCAAGAGTAGCCCCATTCGGAAATGTAATTTGGTGCGTCAGGGTTGGTGCTGCTGCCTGCACCGGGAACAGCAAACTTACCGTCCTTATCAACGGAGGGACTGTGGCGGAGCGAAAGTTTCTCAGGGCTGGTTGCCAAACTTGGATGTTTGTAAGTTAAGGCCGCGAAATCTTGAGTTTCAAGTACAGGACAACGTGTCCATTTTGAACGGTCGCCGGTTAGAACCAAATCAATGGAGGGAAGGATGTTCGGCATCTTTGCCGCGGAAAGTACGCGTCCTTCAATGCTCACAATGGCACCTGAGGCCAGCTGGTGAGCGGGCAATTGGTTTTGGTCTTCGTCCTGATAAATGCTGGCCGAGCTTGTTAGCATATAGGGGACGATACCACCACCGCCAAAGAAAGAGATGTTTCGCTCAAACGAGGCGTCGGGGTCTATCCACAGCCGTTCGGTGTTGCCACTCACTACCAACTCAATAAAATTGGAATTCCATTGTGGGTCTTGTTGAGAGGAGGTAGTGCCGGCACGAACCCAGTTTCCTGGATTTCCGGTGTTTTGGTCTCCAAAAAATCCGAGCCAGTTGTTTCCGGGCTGTGAGTTGGTAGTTGAAGCCGCTAAAAAGCCGTTTTCAATTTCGCGTTTGTCGAACAATACACCATTGAGAACGGTATAAGCGGGGCCCGGATTGGTAACCTGGTTCAGGGTAATTGAGAACCCTAGGAATGGATCCAAACCGGGGATGTCTCTACGGTCATACATAATTTGCTCGTAGGGTGTTGACATGTCTTTTTCTGAGAGGGCCACGGTATCACCAAACGGACTGCCTGGCTCGAGCAGTACCCAACGTGCATTTGGATTGATGGTGCCATCGGCTCCGGAATTGGCATCAATAACCCGAAGTTGATAATTGCCCCCGCGAACTTTTAAGGGGTCAATAACCTTTACATTAACCGGGCCCATTCCGTAGTCGTACACCAAGGTATCGGCACGGTGGTTTGGGGAATTCAAAATTTTAGTTTCGGTTTCTGCGGTAAGCTTTAGTATGTTACCGCCGTTTCCACGGCCTTCAACCCGAACGATTTGAGGTCCTGAGCCGTACAAGGCATTTAGAATGGTGCCATTTAATTCGGGTACAGGGATGTGAGGAATGGCTGTGGTAACCTTGATGTTTCTACGTCCCAGGAAGAAGGGTTCTTTTTGTCCGTCCAACTGCAAAGGATCATTGGGGTCGTAATTCCTGTAATTGTTGTAGCCATAGGCCAGAGCCATGTAGTAATACTTCTTATGGTTCACCAGTCGTTTGTCGCCTAGGGCAAATTGATCTTCTTTCACGTTAAAGGAGTGAATTATTCCTTCGTTGCTGCCATTCACTTTCACTTTAGGGACGGAAAAACCAAGTTCCTCATCGAATTCAAAATTGACTATGCGGCCAATCGGATTTCCGATTGCATCAAAATCCCGTATGTCGCACTGGGCTATTAATCGGGCTTTTGTGTTTCCGTCCTCTCCAAAAATATCGGATGCAGTAACGGTGGCATCCTTAATTTGATAGATCATGTAGCCTTGAAAACGAATCATCCTGTCGTTAAAAATCGAATCAATTTTATTTCCGAGATTAATGGTAGTAATCACCGGGTAGCTAGGATTGGTATTGAACCCATACTGAGTGCCTACCACATTCCCGTTTCCATCAAACAATTGGATGGTGGTGTCTGCATTAAAGCCATTGATGGGGGTTGAATTGAAAACGAACAGAGTGTCGCCATTGTCAATGATGAGTCTAGACCAAGATGGGGAATAAACGGTGGTGTCTTTGGTTAGAGGGGTTGTTTTCAATTCGAACTCCGGGATAAAATAATTCAGCTCCTCGTATTCTTCCAGGTAGTTGTTTGAAGTTGCTTTGTTGGTTAGGAAAAGTACCAATTCTCTATCGAGTTCCTGAACATTCAAATCGGGGGCATCGGGGCCATTCAGTACTCGGAAACAGTTTTCGAAGAGCGACTGGGCTTTTTGGTCGGCACTCAACACCTTGATTACGGATTCGTAGGGGTCACCTGTTGAGGTTCTGGCCCAGACCACACCGATGGTAATGTCGTTCACCAAGCCGGGCTTTAGGGTAAAGGGACCTGCGGATTGCATAAAGCGGCGGTCGCCAGGGGTGTTGTCGGCGGCACCTGTATTTTGTTCGCGCCAATCAAATCCGGGATCAATTCCTTTGGTTCCCCAATTAAATGGGTCTGAATCTCCGGGGAACATAAAATCGGATACAATGTTTGTTGAGCCGTTCCCCGGGGTGGGGTAGCCATCGCCACCATAAACCATGCGGGTATTGTCTAGCCAGAACCCGCGAAGGTAATTGTAGTAGTTCGGGGCCGTGCTTGGGTCGCGGGTAGGGCCGGTACCGGGGTTGTTGTAGTACACATAGCGACGCATGCCAAACCGTTCATTGTCGGCGATGGTATCGTTAAATCCCAATCCATTAATGGCAAATGCACTGCTAAAGCGTGTGGTATCCGTAAGACTAGAAATATCGAGAGGATTAAACACCTCGGCAACGCCGTTTGAATCCAAATAAGGCCCTTCGAAGAAATCTATGCCAATGGCAGGCGGGTTGCTGCCGTATCCAAGTTGGCCGGAAAAATTCTCATCGTTGGCATCGCCATTGTACATAAATCCAAAACCGCGTTCTACATCGCAGCCGGTGTAGTCGTCGTTCGCTCCACCAATGTCAGAGTCTATGTTTATCCCAAAATAGCAAGAAGACAAGGTAGTTGTGCCACGGTTGATCAACTCGTAATTGTAAAAGGTCATGTTGTTGATTTCGTCGTTGGTATTGAAACCAAAACCTTGGGCGCGGATTTCCATACCGATGGGGTCTCCTTGAGATTCTCCATGTATGTTGCCTTTGTCGTTGAAAACCCACCAAAGGGTAAAGTCTCCATAGAGGAAGGCCGAACGGTCTGAGGAGCAATCTACATTGTTGTCAAGGTCATAAAATGGATAATCGCAATCTTCGTATCGGTAAACACCGTCTCCATTGGCATCGTAGAATGGGGCCAGAATGGATTGCATATTCAGGTGTTGGCCATCGGCTTGAACAATTGGATTTCCGGGCCATTTCATAATTACTTCGGGCACCTGATATCCCTCGCAGCTTGGGTCGTCGGGGTCTATGCAGTTGCACAAGCGAAATTGTTCAACTTGAGAACGCGAAATAGCCCATAATTGATCGTACAAATCGCAAGTCTCGGCATCAATTTCTGCAGTGCCAAGGATATCGAGGGGGCCGGTAAAATAGTCAACACCACCTGAGCGATAACGTTGTGCTGCAACCCTAAGGGTTTGGGTATTGGCATCACGCCCCCCAATAATAAGGGTTCCCACATACATAGAATGCCGGCCTGAGCCCTTCGGAATTTCATACCTTGCATTTTGCACCAAATCCCACCACATATCTCCGCCGGAATGAATCAATGCCCGAACGTTGTTGACGTTCAATTCGGCCGATGCGGATGGAGGCAAACAATCGGCGGCAAGTTTCTTATCGGCACCCGGTGAGGCCTTCCCTCCGGTTTCTCCACCCCTTTTGTAGGCATAACCAGGCAGAGCTAAAGTGAAGGTCAATAGCAAAATGAAAATGGACCGAACCTTAATCATAAGAATGGGATTTAACAAACTATTTTTCAACATAGATATTCAATCAGAAGTTCAAGATAGCGCCAATACGCATGCGGCGTGGCAGGCTGAAATTGCGGGGGTCATTTACCTTTAAAGTGTACATATCCCTAAATGCAACCGGGTCAATCTGACCATTGATGAATGGCTGGAATTGAGGTGCGGTCAAATAGCCATCGTCATCGGCATTCCCGGTTGCGGCATAGACACCAATGGTATTTTGAATGTTGAATACATTCAGCACCTGTAAATAGATGTTCAGGGTTGATTTTTTCCGGCTATCGTTGTCTTTACCGTCTTTCTTTTTACCCCAGAAAATATTGATGTCTTTGTCAACCATTAAATCTACGCCAAACTCCCAAGGCAAACGGTTTCCGTTGATGGAACCTTCCAAAGAAGCTTGACCTCCGCCGGAAAGCAGTTGTGTACCGGTGAAATTGGATTGTCCGCTGTAAGGAACACCTGAACCCCCGCGAAGTGTGGCGCTGGCCCCAAAGTTTTGAAGCAAAAATTTCAAAGATTCAGGTCCATTGTATTTGTTGGGGCCTTTTTCTTCTCCTCCAAAACGGTAGATTAAAAAAGCCGTAAACAAGTGCCGGCGGTCATAATTGGTTGGCACTGTGGTGCGCAAGTTGGGTTGACCGGAGTTCACCAAGTTCAATTGAGAGGTGTTGTCAGAGCCTGTACCGTCGGCGAATTGAAGGGTGTAGGTTGCCGTCAGTTTAAGGTTTCCTGTGCGGCGAAGTTCATACTCGAAAGTTACCCCTTTAACAGTACCAAAGTCAATATTATCCCAGCCGCCATACGTTCTCGGATACGCTTCGTTAACTCGAACTAAGGCGATCATATCGCGCAATTCTCTATAAAAGGCCGAAATTTTAAGTGCACTTGCCGGCGAAAGCAATTGGCGAAAGCCTAATGAGAAATCGGTGGTTCGTTCCGGCCTTAGATTTGGATTGTTGAAAAATACCCCACCGCTATTGTACGATGCGTTGTCCCAGAAAAAATAATCCAGGGGATTCAGCCGAACAGCTCCGGAAGGACGTTGAGTCAGAACATCGTAATAGGCTGTAAAGCCAACCTTGTCTGAGATTGGGAAACTAAATGAAACCCGGGGCATGATGTTGATTTGTGGGTCGTAGTCGCGGAAAGCACCTGAGGGGGTAAAGCCCGGGCTTTGAATATCGTCGGCGGCATCTACCAAATAGGGTTGAACCCGTCCGGAAGCGGTTCGAAGCAATGCGGGGTCGTTGATTGCTTCTCCATTGGAATTGTACCACACATTTTGATTTCGATATCCTAAAATTTGGGTTGGATTTTGGCGGTCATTGACATAAACCACATAATCGCTGCCGATGTTCCCCGGATGTACTATGCTGTTGCCATTCAATTCGGTTACTTCGGCAGCACTTCGGGTACGGTACAATGAAAAACGGTCGGCAAGTACAGATTGGTTGGCATCAAAACGGTCAACCCTTACCCCTACGTTAAAAATGATGTCTTTAAAAGAAAACTTGTCGGAAATGTATCCTGCCAGATAGATGGGTTGGAATGATCCAATAGGACGGGTAAAGTTGCCATATTGGTCTTTGGCGGTAAAGAAATCATCAAAAGTTACGTTTTGGGTGGTTCTGTTTCCATATACATCGTAGCCCCAATAGGTAACCAGATTGTTTCCTTGATTCAGCAATTCATCTGCACTAAACATATTAAGGCGGAACGTAGAGGGATCCAGCTCATCCACATCTATGGTTTCAAGGCCATCGGTATTCAGACCAAGTTGCTGGCGTAGATTATAGTCGAAGAATGCCTGACCAACCCCGAATTTGTATCCGGTTTCTGCGGTACGCTGTTCATTTTCGCGGTACAAGGCAGGATAGTTGATGGTATCTTTAAATACTCCGGTTACAGGATCGTAAACAGGAGCAGGTGCGGCGGTATCAATCACACCAAGGTGCTGATTGGCCAATTGCCAGCCCAAACGCCACAAGCCAACAGGGGCCAAACTGTAAAAGTTGTCGTTGCGTTGTTCAAACTCAAAACCCAATTGAAAGTCGTGGTTGCCAATGGTGGCCGACCCCTGACCTACAACCCGAAATTGGTTGTTGTCGGAGATGCTGTATCCATTAAATTGCGTACCGGGGTGCGACCATAAGTTGTAAATGCTGCGCGGAGATTGTCCATTTAGCAGTGCGCCCCCCTGCTGAATGTTGGGCAAATTATCGTAAACTCCAAATGAATTGTTGAACAAGGTGTAGTACTGGCTGGTGATGGCCGAGGAGGTTGGGTTCAGCGAACCGGGCTGATAGGTTACCAGCGTATCTACAAAGCCTCCAAAAAGATATCCTGACATGTTGGTTTTGGGATCCAAACCATAGGTAGGATAAACGGGAGCCCGAAAGGTTTCGAAGCGGCCAACATACCCATAGTCAAAGAAGTTGTTTTTATGAAGGACATCTTGAGAAGTTCCGGCCCCACGCAAGTAATCTACCTGCAACGAAACCAAGGCATTTCGCAATCCTTTGTTGGACGAGTCGGTTGGGTTGGCGAAACGATGCGTGATGCGGCTCCAGGCATTCCAGGTAAAATTTGTAGACTCACCATTGTTTTCCCAATTAAACAGAGAAGAAGTGTAGGTTCCGCCATCACGACCTCCGCGGGCTTGAGACAAATTCACAAATCCACCTGCTGTAATGATGGTGCGCTCTGAGGCCAAAATGTCAAATTTCCCTTGAATGTTTAGGGAAGAATTGGCTACATTTTGGCGGGTACGAATGGTTTCAAAATCTTGTTGACGCAAAAACTCTGCATTAAGCAAGGCCCCTGTTCCTGTTTCAGACAATCGGATGGGGTTTTGTTGAATGTTCTGAAGCACATCGGGTTTAACACGCCAGATTTTTCCTGCCACCGGCGATGGGTCGCCATTGTAAGCCCCTTCAACCGTACCCAAAAATCCCACAACCGGAACTTTAAGGCCTTCCCGGTTCTTCTTTTTTATCAAAGGACCGCCAACAGCACCGCTAAACAAGTAGTTTTGAAAATTATCCAGGAATTGAGAACTGCGGCCTTCTATGGTACCAAACCATTTGTTGGAAATTCCGCGGGTGGTCAGCAAAATGATACCCCCGGTGGCATCACCAAACGCGGCAGGAACACCACCCAAAATAACTTGGGTTTCTTCCACCGCTTGTTGCGGTAAATTGGCAGAACCACCCCGAATTTTAACACCATCAATAAAAATGGTGGCTCCGGAACGGGCTCCACGAATGTTTCCAACTTCACCATCCCGGCTAAATACACCGCCAACGGTGGTTACCGCAGACAATGGATCGCGGCCCGGAAGCTTTAGAATATCTTCCCGTCGAATGGTAGTACGAACCATGGTTTCATCTCGCTTTATCAACGGAACTGTTTCTTCCACAAAATCATAGCCTTCTACCACTATGGTTTCAGAACGCAACTGGGCATCTACGAAGGTAATGTTGCCGCCCGACTCTACAGTTATGGCCTTGGTCAACTTATTAAAGCCAACAGCCGAAAAAACCAATTGGTATTTTCCTGCCGGTACAGCTTTCATCCAATAAGTTCCATTCATGTCGGTCGAGGCACCACGCACCTGCACCGCATCTTTCGTAAGAACTACGTTGGCAAAGGGCAATGGCTCACCTTTGTCGTCCTTTACAACACCCTTCAATTCTCCGGTTGAACCCTGGGCAAAAATGCTTCCTTGACTTGAAACCAGAAGCAATAGCAGCGGAAGTAATTTTTTAATCATATCCTATGTCCTATCAAGGCGGGCATAACCCGTCCTAAAGTTAGTGTGGGTAAAAGTAGATATTTAAGGGCTTTTAACAATAGGTTCATACCTTATTCATGCAAATTTTATGACAATCAATGCTGTGGCCTGTTCAGAATTGCCTGATAAATAACCGCTTCGCGGCCTGAAAAATCCTTTAATTTAATTTTTGCCACCAAGTCTTCGTTGTCCTGAAATAAGGGCATGGCTTTGGTCTTTGGCTCCTCTTCTAAGTCGGCATCTTCGTAGCTGAAAACTTTTTTTTGTGAAATTTCTTCTTCGTTTTTCCTATCCTTGTTTGCCGATTCCCAGGGGTAAGTTTGGCCTTCGACCGGCTTGGCAGGCTCCACGGGAATGTAGTTTTTTTGCCGTTCCGGGATTGGCTCGGCCCTAGGTATTGAGGCTTTTTTTACGGGGGGTGCTGCATTTTTCGAACCCTTTTTCGAGGCAGTGTAAGCCCTGAAAAGCCAATAAGCAATTATGCCCAATATACCAATCCATTGTTGAATGTCCATTCCTTTGTAAAGTTATTGAAAAAATTTGCCGTACTATTGCATGCGCCTAGTTGCAGTTTGCCAAACTTAGCATTTTCTTTCCGGATTCTGTTGTAGAAACTGTTCCCAACCATTCCCTTTTTTGCGCCTGCCTAACCCTTGGTTTTCTTTTCGTCCATGCCATCCCCCTACAGCCGAATGCCGAAAGGAATGGCAAACGGCTACACCCAAAGCATCGGTGGCGTCCTGCGTTAGCCCCTCCGGAAGCGCTCCCATCAAATGCTGCAACATCGCCGCCAATTGCCCTTTGGCAGCTCCGCCCCTTCCGGTAATGGCTTGCTTCACCTCTCTGGGGGCATATTCAAAAACAGGAATGGAACAAGACAGAGCCGCGGCAATAACCACCCCCTGAGCCCGCCCCAATTTCAACATAGATTGAACATTTTTTCCAAAAAAGGGGGCTTCAATGGCCAATTCCCCCGGATCATGCGATTTGATAAGTTCCAATATGAACCGGTGAATATCCAACAGCCGTTCGAAATGCTCGCGGCGGGTATCCAACTTAAAATGACCCATTTGAACCAGATTTGGCTTGTCTTGGCCCCTGCCGTCTACAACAGCAAAGCCCATTATGGTGGTACCGGGGTCAATTCCTAGTATGCGTTGTGGGTTGGGCAAGCCTAAAGGTTTGGTTACTTTTACACGGTTGAATGCTGGCAACAAATATACTTTTCCAAATGGGCTTTTCATAGTTAAAGGCATTCTGGCCCTTTGCTCTCTGGCCTATTTGGCTTACATGCTTTCTTCCTTCCCTTTTTATAATTTGCCTTCAATACATTGGAATCGGTTGGGCCTTTTGCTGATGTTGGCTCCCATCAATTGGATTTTGGAAATCTTGAAATGGAGAAGCTTATCCTCCGCATCGGTTCGACTTCCCTTTTTGATTTGGCTAAAGGTATTTTTGGCAGGAATGGCTGCGGCACTTTTTTCACCCAACCGCACCGGAGAATGGATAGGACGAATTTTAAGCCTGCCCCCGAATTTTCGCTGGACTTTGGGCAGCTCGGCTTTGCTGGGCAGCCTGGCTCAACTTTGTGTCACCCTGGTTGGGGGTGCTCTTGCATGGGAATTCTGGATACCCGATGCGGTTTTTCCACCCTACCTAATTCCGTTTCGTTGGGCAATCCGATTCGTTGGACTCTGTTTGATGCTGTTTTTTTTGTTCCGGCTCCCATTCGCCCTTCGCAAAATGTACCGCTGGGCTCCCCTGAAACTTAGGAGTAATTTAAAAAAGGCCGGCAAGGGCATTCGCCGGCACAATTGGCTGAGCGGTTTGGGTTGGGCTTTTTTGCGCTACCTGGTGTTTTTGCTGCAATGGTGGATTGGCCTTCAGGCATTGGGGGTTGACCTGCCTTTTATCCTTGTTTTTCCTGCAGTAGCCTTCATTTTTTTCGGCAATGCTTTGGTTCCTTCCTTTGCATTTACCGAACTGGCTTCTCGGGGCTCCCTGTCGGTTTTGTTTCTGGGAAAGCTCGGAATTGCCCCCGGAACCGCTCTTCTTGTCTCTTCTTTGCTGTGGCTGATCAATTTGGCCCTGCCTGCTTTGCCCGGCTTTTATTTTTTGCTTAAAAATCCTTCAAAGGCATGATGCCCTTTGCCATTCTGCTCGCCCTTTGGATAAGCTGGCTTTTATTCCTGCTGGCCGGAAACAACCGATTAAAACGCCGATGGAAACAGATGCCAATCAGAAAGCCCAACTCCCCCCACCCTACCATTTCCTGGCTGTTGCCTTTTCGAAACGAAGCCGAGAACATCCGCCGATTTTTTGCCCACTCAAACCCTGAAAAAACCTCCAACTTTTTGTGGATAAACGACAACTCCTCCGATTCCGGCCCACTGGAATTGGAAAAAAACCGGGCCAACCTTATTCAAAACACCGGCCAAGGCAAAAAAGACGCTCTCATTACTGCCTGGCAATACCACCAATCCGAATGGAGCCTGCATACCGATGCCGATGTGGATTGGACCGAAACATCCATGGCCGACTGGCAAATGGCAATATCTCAAGTTTCAGAGCAAACCGTTTTGGTGGCAGGCCTGCCAAGTTTGGTCGGGAATGCCTTAGATGCCGAAGATTTTCGGGCAAATATGTTTACTGCGGCCGGTATGGCGGGCTGGGGACTTCCCTTTTTATGCAGCGGTGCGGCCCTGGCCCTGCGTTCCAAAACCCTGTCAGAACCCCTGCGCCCTTGGCTGGGGCCCGGCATCTCTGGCGACGATGTGTTTTTGCTGCACCGAGTCATTTCACACTTTGGCCCCAATTCCGTCGAAACCCTGCCTTGCCCAAATTTGAAGGTTCGGGGCGCAATAAGCCTCAAAAAAGCCCTAAAACAACGCCTACGCTGGGCCGGCAAATCCATTTTGTATCGAAATCCAACGGCCATTATGGTTTCGGCATTCATTTACGGTTTTCATTTTGCCGGCCTTGTTTTTCTAATTCTGCCCGGCCCCCTCTGGCAAAAATTGGGATTCATCGGAACCAAGACCATGGCCGACCTCTTCCTTTCGGGCGGCGGTTTTAAGCGAACCCCTCATCGCTTGCTCCTTTCGCTGTTGTATTGGATTTACATCCCCCTGTTGCCAACCCTGGCTTGGCTAAGCCTTCCTCAACGTGAGGCCGGGAAAGTTTGGTAACTTGCACTGCTGAATAAACCTATGAACTCCCCCACCCGCCAAGCTTTTAAACTCTGGTTGCGAAAACCTGCGGGAGTGGTTGCCGGCTGTTATTTGCTGCTGTTGAGTCTGCTGGCGCTGTTTTCTCCTTGGCTCAGCATGGATTCCAGTCCAAATGCCAACCGCCAATGCCTGCCATGCAGGCTTGCAGCCCCCGGTCAAACAATTCAATTCGCTGTGGTGCAACGCGACAGCCTAAGCCAGGGAAATGTATTTGTGGGCTACCCCGACCCGGGTCCCTCTATTCCCTTTCATTCAACCATCAAGGACTCTAAGGGTACTTTGTTTCGTTTTAACGGATATTCAGGAACAAACAACGAATGGGTATCGGCAAAGGAACGGTATGAAATCCGCACCCGCAGATTTATTTTGGGTGCCGACCCCTTAGGCCGCGATGTTTGGAGCCGATTGCTCAGGGGCGGCCGAATTTCTTTAGGTATCGGTTGGCTTTCTGTAATGGTGGCCTTGGTCATCGGACTGGGTTTGGGTGCCCTTGCCGGTTTTTTCGGAGGAAGGGTAGATGCCCTTATAAGCTTTATTGTAAACCTAACCTGGTCTGTGCCCACCTTATTGCTGGTAATGACCATCACCATTGCCTTGGGCAAGGGCTGGCTTCCCACCTTTTTGGCGGTGGGCCTGTCCACCTGGGTTGACATTGCAAGGGTGAGCAGAGCTGAAATCATGGGCTTAAAAAAGCGGGATTTTGCCCTGGCGGGAAAGGCCTTGGGCATTCCGGCATTAAGGTTAATTTGGCGGCACATCTTGCCTGGCATCCGTGGGCCCTTGCTGGTGGTTTCAGCGGCGAATTTTGCCGCTGCAGTTCTGATTGAAAGTGGTCTCAGCTTTTTGGGCTTGGGCGTTCAGCCCCCGGCACCAACCTGGGGCAACATGATGGAAAGCCACAGGCATTTTTTACTTTCCGGTCACCTACACCTTATTTTGGTTCCCGGCATGGCCATTTTATCGGTGGTATTGGCCTTTATCGTATTGGGCGACAGCTTGAAACGCAGTTCGTAGGCAAGCATTTTTCGCTCTTTTTTTGGGGGGCGGCAGCCGGGCTTTCACCGGTAGTCCTAGGCGGAAGGGCGCTGCCCCAGCGGGCTTGCGGTGGCTCCCAAGGTCGCCTCCGCGCCTCGCGGGGCAGGGCCCTTCCGCCGTTGGGCTACCCGGTTCAATCCCTGCCGCGGGCCTAAACTGCCTAAAACCAAAAAAAGCCGCCCCCGGCATACGTTTTTCATCGATTTATCCGTTCATTTTTAAACACCAAAATCAAACCCCATGAAAACCCTGCTTGCTTTTTTCCTTTTTGCTGCCCTGTTTTGTTCCGGTTGTGCCAGTGCCTACAAATGCAATGGCCAGCGTGCCATTAAAACCCCCATGGGAAAAATGTAATCGTTCGGCGGCTTGCAGTCCGGGCCGGCAGATTTATTGCTTTTTTTTAGTCTTAAAACCCAATCTTTCGTGCTCGATTTCTGCTACTTGAATAAATTTATTTTTCCTTGTATCCGGCCCTTGGCCGCAACTACGCCCGCGGCAGGGATTGAACCGGGTAGAACGCAAGGGGCGGGGCTCAGCTGCCGCGTGGCGCGGAGGCGACCTTGGGAGCCCACGCAAGCCCGCCGGCAGCAAGCTCCGCCCCTTGCGTACTACCGGTGAAAGCCCGCCCGCCGCCCCAAAAAATCCTAAATTATTGCCCCAAACGGATTTAAATCAATTTGAAAAACAACAGCACAAATGAGCCCAAAGCGGCTACCCCAAAAACCAAAATACGGTAGTCTATTCTGTAAAAAACGGCGTTTTTATACACCGAAGGTTTTTCTGAAAACATCCCAAGACTTAGTGCTATGGCATTGCCGGCGGTGCCCAAGGCAGTGAAAACTGCCCACCAAAAAAACAGATGGTCTGCGTTGCGCCTGCCCATGTAAAAAGCCATAACCGCCTGCACCAGAAAGGGCAACACCTGATGCCGAAAGGCAAAACGCGCCTTGCCCATGGGCGTCTGCAGCAAGGTTGCACTGTTGCTCAACTGCAATACCTCTTTGCCCAGCAAAACTCCGGCCGCCATCGACATGGAAAAACCCAACAGAAAAAAAACCGTTGAAAAATCAGAGGCCACTCCTATGCTTTGCAATAGACCGGAAACAATTCCCCCTTTGTTCCAGGCACTGCCCAAAAATGCCCCGGGCCAACTCCAGGCCAATACCCTAAAATAAATCACAAGGGGTCGCAGCGGATGATTTGTTTCCCGAACCGTTCGGCCCGACAATCCCAAAAGCAAATCCAACACAGGCAATCCCAATAAAGAAATAAAAAAGTACAACAGGGCAGATGACTTTGTCCATTGACTCAAGTTTGCCGGCGGTATGTCCAGGGCCCCCCAAACAAAACCGGGTTGCATATTCAAATACCCAAGCAGAACATACGAACATACCGACCAGAGCCAAGTGCCCACAGCAAAAACCAATACAACCGATAAAAAAGCATTGACACGCGCATTCATGTGCTTGCAATAATAAACAAATGTAATCATTCTTTAAATTCCCTAAACTCAAGTGAAAGGCCAAGCCCTTTTGATTCAATTTATTAAGTTTGCAGTTGAATTCTATCGGAAAAATCCTCAATGAACATTATTATTCCCATGGCCGGAATGGGCAAACGCATGCGGCCCCATACGTTAACCCTTCCCAAACCCCTTATTCCCATTGCCGGCAAACCCATTGTTCAGCGTCTGGTGGAAGACATTGCCCTGGTTTGCCCGGACCAAATTCAAAACATTGTTTTTGTTACCGGGCATTTTGGTGAAGAGGTTGAACAACGCCTGATTGAAACAGCGGCTCAGGTAGGTGCCACCGGGCATATACGCTACCAGGAAGTAGCTCTGGGAACCGCCCATGCAGTATATTGCGGGCAAGAATTCATGGATGGCCCCATGGTGATTGCCTTTGCCGACACCTTGTTTGCGGCCGACTTTAAAATGGACATTCAGCAAGACGGTATTATTTGGGTTAAGGAAGTAGAAGACCCCTCGGCCTTTGGTGTGGTTACTTTAGACGCCCAAGGTTACATCAAGGGCATGGTTGAAAAACCCAATACGTTTGTTTCAAACCTGGCCATCATTGGAATTTATTTTGTAAAAAACGGGCAGGGACTCAGAACCCAAATTGAATATTTGCTGAACAACGACATTAAAACCAAAGGCGAATACCAGCTAACCGATGCCTTGGAAAACATGCGCACCCAAGGTGCTCGCTGGGCAACCGGTGCCGTTACCGAATGGCTGGATTGCGGAAATAAAGATGCCACGGTGCATACGAACCAACGCATGTTGGAACTGATTCAACAACGGGAGGAATTGGTGTCGCCACAGGCTGAAATTATTGATTCGGTGGTAATTGCCCCCTGCTACATTGGCCCCGGAGCCCGGATTTCCAATTCGGTGCTGGGTCCTCATGTGTCGGTTGGAGCCCACAGCAAAATTCACCGCTCGCTGGTAAAAAACAGCATTGTTCAAGAGCATGCCCTGATTCAGGATCAGATAATGAGCGATTCGATGGTAGGCAACCACACCCGTTTAAGCGGAAAGGCCGGGAATTATTCCCTGAGCGATTATTCCACGCATGAAGGCTAATTTTTACCCGCTCCTTTTTTTCTGCTTTTTCGGCCTAAGCCTTCAAGCACAGGAAACCGAAGCCCAGGTTGCCTACAAACAGGCGTTTTACAACGCCACCACCCAAAAGATACTTCAAAACGACCGCCAAGCCTTAGACATGTATTTGGAAATATGCACCAAATTCCCCGAAGAAGCGGCTCCCGCCTACGAAGCGGCTCTATTGCTCAAAAAAGAAAGCCCCGATTTGGCCTTGCCTTTTGCACGAAAAGCCCAGAAACTTCAGCCCAAGGAACCTTGGTTTATGCTTAACCTGATTGATTTGCTGGAAATACTAGGCATGTACGAAGAAGTTGCCGACCTGAAAATGGAACTTTTTGCTCAAAATCAAGATTTTGAGGAAGCAATGGATGCCGCCGAAATTTGGAATGATTTGAACAACACCAAAAAACTCAACAAATGGTTGGCCGAATTTATTCAACGGACTGAATACCAAGACGAAGCATTAAAAATAGAACTGTTGCGCTGCAAGAAAATCAAGAAGCCGTTAAGCTACTTAAAAGCGATTGAAAAACTGCACCAACGTTTTCCCGGCAATGCCATGGTGTTGGGTTCATTGGCAGAAGCATACGAACTGACCAAAAAATACCGGCAATCGGAATTCTGCTATCGAAAGCTGGAATTGGAACACCCCAACGACGAAAAAGTCCATTTTGCCATGGCCAAACTGATGGCAAAGCAAGGCCAAATGGATTCTTGTACGGCCGCCTTGCGCCGAGGGTTTAATCAAAAAACGGAAAGTCCTTTTTACAAAATTTCTGTTTTGGAAGTATTGATCAACGAAGGGAACAGGGTAAAAGACAGGCAGATTCAAGCCTGGGAAATGGGGCAAATTTTAGAACGGCTTCATGGGGGCGACCCGGCCACCTTTTCTGTGCTGGGCAACCTTTATTCGCGCGAAGGCCGGATAGACTCAGCGATAATGTGGTTTCGCCGCGACCTGGAGGTAATGTCCTCAAGTACCTCAAAACAAGATGTATTCCTGCAATTAATCCAACTGGAACTGCTTAAACGGGAGTGGAAACAAGCCCTGAAAACCGCCGAAAAAATGGCCGAATTGTTCCCGTCCAGCGCCGCGGCTTACTATTATTTTGGCATGGCTCTAAATAAAAACGGACAATACGAAATGGCTTTAGAGCAGCTGAAAACCGGGGAAGTGTATGTGGCCTCTTCAAACAACCCCCTTCGACTCAAATTTTTTCAGGAAAAAGCCATTGCCTACGCCGAATTGCGGCAATACAACCGGGCTCAAACCGAAATTTCGCGGGGCATAGATTTGGCGGGGTACGATGCCGATATTTCCCAAATCCGTATTTACATTCAATTTTTAATATCGGCCCCCGATTCCGAGATTCAAAAAGAGCTGTTGGCATTTTCCGAAAAAAAAGGAGAAATCTTGGCCATCCGTTCTGCCCGATGGCTTTTGCAATCGCGCAAGGACAGCACCGCTGAATTAAAAACGGCCTTGCTCGAAGCCCTGGATGGCCTAGGAAACAACGAAAGCCTTGCCCTGGAATGGCTGGGCGATGCCCTGCATAATTTGGGCGAGAAAGAGGCCGCCCGCAGTGCATACCAAAAAGCCCTTTTGTTCCAACCCCTGCTTATTGGGCATCTTCAAGATAAACTATCCACTTTGTCTGAAAATCCATGAGCAAGCACTTTGGTTTCATGGCGTTCCTTGTAGTGTGCCTGGGCTGCGTCGCCCCCAAGGCACGCAAGCCCTTGCAGGAAATGAACCAAGCAAATTTGGCCTTGCAAAAGCAATTCGATTCCCTGCTTAGCAACCGCCCCGAATGGGATTGGCTGGAGGCCAAATTCAACGCCGACATTCGGGTGGGCGAAGAGCGCTTTACGGCAAAAGGCCGGCTGCGCATGCGCAACGACAGCCTAATTTGGCTGTCCATCAAGCCCGATATTGCCATCATTGAAGTATTCCGCATCATCATTGTCAACGACACCGCACAGGTATTGGATTTAATCAACAAAAAATACTATTGGGGTTCGGTTCGGCAAGCCACCGCTTGGCTGGGCCCCGAAAGCAGCTTGGGGGAACTTCAAAACATTGTTTGGGGTTACCCTTTTTTACTGGAGCCCCCGACGCATTTTTCGTCCTTTCAGGCCCAAAACGAAACGGTGCTGAGCACCTTCGGAGCTTTGGAGGAACCCATAAACGACCAAATTGCAGGTCAACGGTTGCGTTTTTTTGGTTTAGGCCGGTTGAGCGAAAGTTTACTGATCCGTGCCGCCGGGCAGCAGCGCATTCGAATGGAATTCTCAGGTTATCACCCCATCGACAAACAACTTTGGCCGGGAAAAATCAGCATTTCCACCCGGGCCAACGGCAAAGAAATCTTCATCCAATTAGACATGCAACGGGTTCAATTGCAGGGGCCCTTTGAATTCCCTTTCACGGTTCCCGATGCGTATCCACGCTACAATTTAAGCGAATTCGGAAGCAATTAAGGTAGATTTTGGGCGGCTTTTCCGGCTATCGCGGGTAGTACGCGTCCCGCCGGCCGGGGCAGCAGTGGCCGAAGCAGTGGCTCCCAAGGTCGCCCTGCCCGGTCACGCTGCCCGGGCCGCCGTTCCTGCGTGCTACCCTGCTCTATCCGGGCCGCATTTGCGTTCTTTTGCCTAAAATAATGTTGGCCCTTCGGGGTTGGGGCATGAATTCGGCCTAACTGCTTTGAGCCGCCTCTGCCGAAACAATTGTTTTTAAGGCACGCACCACATGGAATTCGGGTTCGTCATCCAAGGCATGCTTCAGGGCGGTTAAATCCAATTCTTTGTTTTGTCGGGCGATGCTAAGCCACTTTCGCTGATCGGGGGTAACAAACAAATCGTTTTCGGACAATTTTCCTGCCACCACTGCTTTGGCCAAATGGTTCCAAATGGTGGATTCTACAAAGCCGCGTTGCCGGGCAATTTGGGCCACACTTTTTCCTTCCAAATACAAATTCAGGCTTTCCAAAACCGTTTCGCCCTTGGGCTTGGGCTCTTGTTTTGACTTTGCTGAGGCCTGGTTCCTGTCGTGGGTTCCGGCTCCCTGAGCAACCATGGTTTTTCTCCATTCGGGCTGCAAAATTGCTTTCAATTGTGCTTCGTCCAGGGGCGCTTGAGTCAATACTGTTTCTACGATGCAGCGGCAACGCTGCATGTTTCGTATTTGCGAAAACAAGACCTGGTCAAGCGATTCGGCTTCATTGAGGACTTTTTTGAGCTTTTTGGGCTGTTGAATGGCCCGGTACAATTCGGTGTTGGCTTTTATCAAAGGGGGCAAAAAATAGCCTTCGGCGGCTTGAAGGCGTTCTAATAAGGCAGCACTAATTCCCTGCCGGGAAAGGGTTCGCAGTTGCTGTTGAAATCGCTCGGCCACCTCTTGCAAGGGAAGCAAGGTTTCCAGCAATCGGCTGCCCAGGGCAAATCCTTCGGAGAGAGCGGCCTCTTCGGCGGCCTCACGAAAATCCCGGATTTCACGAATGCAGGTCAGCAAAGAATAAGAGCTCATGGCCAGATTCAGGGCATAAGCGGAAGAGGCCTCAACAAACATGTGCTTAAGGGTTTCGGCATTGGGGCGTCCTTTCTCAAAATCCGTTAAGGTTTTGGGCACTTCAATGCCCCGTTCCGGAAAGGGCGACAGAAGCACCAGGCCCTGCAATCCGGTTAAGCGCGATAAGGCAACATAGCTTTGACCGGAAGCAAAGATGTTGTTCACGTCCAAAATGGCCCGTTCAAAGGTCAAACCCTGGCTTTTGTGGATGGTGATGGCCCATGCCAATCGAAGGGGAAACTGCGAGAAGCTGCCGATTGCTTCTTCGCGAATGCTGCCGGATGCATTGTCAACACTGAACCGAATGTTCTCCCAAACATGAGGTTCTACCTCAAGTTTCACTCCATCTTCGGTTTTAACGTACACGGTTTTTTCAGACAAGGAGTACACTTTTGCCAATTTGCCGTTGTAATACCGCCCTTCGCCGCTGGTATCGTTTTTAATAAACATAACCTGGGCACCTTCTTTCAGCACCAAATTATGGTCGCAGGGGTACATGCTTTCGGGGAATTCACCTTTTACAAAAGCGGGATATTGGTAAGCATCTTCGGGAATGGCCCGCAGTTCTTGTTCGTTCATTCGGGCAGCCATCCAATTGTGGGTGGTTAGTGTAATGTAGGCCTGGGAATAATCGGGGGTAAAATTCGGTTTAAAGTGCCGGTTAAGCCGCTCTACATCGGCCTGTGTTGGTTGGTTGTAGCGCAATCGATTTAACAATGCCACAAAATCGGGGTCGGTTTGCCGGTAAATTTTGGTTAATTCGATGTGCACGGGCGGATTTTCGCGCAGGGCATGGGCCTGAAAAAAATACAATCCATCGGGATAATAGCCACTCAACACTTCCCATTCTTGGTCTTTAATTACCGGGGGCAGTTGCATCAAATCCCCGATAAACAAAACCTGCATTCCCCCAAAGGTTTGTTTGCTTTTTCGCACCCAACGCAAAACCTGGTCAATGGCGTCTAGGGTATCGGCACGCAGCATGCTCACCTCGTCAATCACCAACATATCGGCACTGCGAATGGCTTTTCGTTTTAATGCCGACAAACGGATGCGTCGTGTAAGGGTAGATTGAGTTTCAAAGGCCAAAGCCCCCATCACCACCATATCGCGTTGGTCGGGAATAAAGCTGGTCAGGGGCAACTGAAATTGAGAATGCAAGGTTACTCCACCGGCATTCAATGCGGCAATTCCGGTAGGAGCGGTAACCAGCAATGGCTTCGGTGGATTGGCTTTAAGTCGGTGCAAAAAGGTGGTTTTTCCTGTCCCGGCCTTGCCAGTTAAAAAAACATGCTTTCCTGTTTGATTCAAAAAAAATTCGGCTATCCTTGCCGGATCTTCCGCCCCTGTAATCATTGACATACAAAAAATATGGTGTTGCTTATGCGCTGCCTTTCAAAGGTAGCCAATTCGCAGGGGATTTGTCAAGGGCAAATTCAAATTTAATAAGGCTTCACAAAATGCAGGGGCGAATTGAAGCCCTGCAAATGAATAATCAGGGCTTGTCCGTTGTTCAGGGTAGAAATTTCAAAGCGGTATTGCTGCCGAACTTCGCCCCGGCAAGGGTCTTCGCCCCTACCCAACAGCCGCAAAGGAACTTGAGGCGGCATGGATTTCATAAGGGAGCCGTTCCAAATTAAATCGACCGAAACGCTGCCGCAGCCGCCGCTTCGGCGCACATCAACCACCAAACAGCGCCCATCCAGGTAGGCGGTATCGATGTTTAAGGCAAATCCGGGCGTGGCAAACAGTGCATTGTCCATAATCCAGCCGCCCCCGCAAGACGGTTTGCGGCCGGTTGCCGGTTCAGTATTTATGGCAGTGTTGCCGGTTTTGCAAGCCCACAGCAAACCAAATGAGCAGAAGATGAAAGTACGAATCAACATCATAGGGCAAAAGATTGGGCAGAAAGGTTTAACCATTCCAAGGCTGAGCCATGAAAAATGAAGGCCTTTTCCGTTTCGGTGAACAAGTTTGACTCCAAATAAGCTCCAATTTGCAGGTCGCCCAAAGGGAAAGGGTAATCGGAGCCCAGCATCATTTTTTGGGGGCCTATTTTATCCAGAATGTATCGGGTTAGTTCAGCGTCATGGGTAATGGAATCGACCCAAAACCGGCCAAAGGCCTGACGTGGATTTACCTGATTGTCAATGGCCACTAGGTCGGGGCGGCAATGAAAACCATGTTCAAGCCTTCCAATGGTGGGTACAAAGCTGCCCCCGGCATGGGCAAAACACACGCGCAGGGCGGGCAACCGTTCAAACAGGCCGCTAAACACCATGCTGGCGGCGGCTCTGGCTGTTTCGGCCGGCATTCCGACCAACCAGGGCAGCCAGTATTTTGCCATGTGTTCCTGGCCCATCATGTTCCAGGGGTGCACAAGAACGGCCATGCCTAAATCGGCACAGGCTTCAAAAATGGGAAACAACCGTTCGTCGCCCAGGTTGATGTCGTTGATGTTGGAGCCAATTTGAATGCCGGGCAAAGCGAGTTCTTCTTTGATTCGACGGAGTTCTTGAATAGCCAGGTTGGTATCTTGCATGGCCAAGGTTCCAAGCCCTACATAGTGTTTGGGGTAATCGCTTTGGATCTGAGCCAAATGGTCGTTCAAAAAGGCCGCAACCCGCTGTGTGTCGTTGGGCTTGGCCCAATAGCTGAACATTACGGGGACAGTGCAAACCACCTGCACCTGAGTATGGTGGCGGGCATATTCTTCGATGCGCAGTTGCGGGTTCCAGCAGTTTTCTTGAATTTCTCTGAAAAAGGTTTCTCCCTTCATCATTCGGGCGGCTCCTTTTTTGTGGTGGTGAAGGCGTATAAAGCCTCCGTAGCCGAATTGGGCCGAAAAATCGGGAATATGCTCCGGCAACAGGTGGGTATGCATATCGATTTTGAGCATGCCCAAAGGTAAAAAAATTGAGAAGTTTGAATGGGGCAAGAATTGGAGGGAATCCTTGGGTTGAGAGTTGGGCATGGCAGGGGCAGGATTAGGGAAAAAACGAGGCGAAGGCATAGAGTTGGCCTGCGGCAGGGATTGACGCGGCTACCCCGCAAGGGCCGAAACGGCTGCCGGTCCCTGCCCGGCAGAGCGACGCGAGGAGCTACTGCCGGGCGGAGGCCGGCCCGTTTTCGGACCGCGGAGTAGCCCGGAAAGCCCGGCTGCCGCCCCAAAGGCAAAAGCTTTACTTATCTTCGCATTATGCGGATGTGTATTTTGATTCCTTTGCTTATGGCCATGCCGGGGCTGAATGCCCAACAGCCCGCCATGGGCCCCCATTCGGCGAACCGACTGTGGATTCAAGGGGCTACAGTGCATGCGGCCCCGGGAATCACCCTTTCAAACGCCTCGATTTTGGTGGTGGATGGCAGCATTACCTACCTGGGAACAGCGCCCAAAGACACCCTAAGATGCCAAAAAATTGAGGGCAAAAACCGGCATGTGTATGCCTCATTTATCCATTCCCATTTTAGTTCGGGCTTGGAAACGGGAAAAAAAGCCTACCCCGCCGGTCCAAATCCCGATTCAAAAAAGGAAGCCCAGCAATTTTGGCCCAACGATGCCGTTCATGCCGAACGTTGGTCGGGGAATTTTTGGGCTCCGAAAGGGGAAGAACTTCAAGCCTGGTGGAAAGCCGGGTTTGGTTATGCTTTGTTGGTGATGAACGAGGGATTAATTCAAGGTCGATTTCCCTGCATGAGTTTAGGGGGCCCAAGGTCGGTTCCTGAACCCATAATGCATGAGTCGGCACTGGGATTTTCGTTCGACAAAGGACAATCGGGGCAAGATTATCCAAGTTCCTTGCCGGGAGCAGCGGCCACCTTGCGGCAATTTATGGTTGATGCCGGGTACGCCGAAACCCATCCGGAATATTTGCGGCACCGCCAATCGCTTGACCCCTACATTGCCGGAAAAAACCGCCCACACTTTGTGCAAAGTCCTTCCGCTTGGGACATTCCCTTGTGGAAACAACTTTTTTCGGACCGAAATTTGGTTTTTGTGGACTATGGGGAGGCCTATTTGCTGGAAAGCCCCGATTTAAGAAGTGGCGATCGACTTTTGTACAGCTGTGCGCTGCCCAAATTGCCCGAAGTGCGTGACCCGGTGTTGTTTGGCCGAACCGACCTGATGGAAATGAAGCGTTGGGAACACCGGTATTCCATTCCTGCAGACCTTGCAGGCAGGGGCATACAACTTGCCCTGAATCCGGGCGAAAAGGCCGATGGATTTGAAAAAACCTGCCGAGAATTTATACGGAATGGATTGAGCCCGGATCAATTGTTGGCCGCCCTAACCACCGAACCTGCAACTTGGTTGGGTCTTGACAAAAAAATAGGAAAAATTGAAGTAGGATTTCGGGCGGGTTTAATCATTGCGGGCAATCCGCTGGGCCATGAAGATGGGCTGCAGACCGAAGGAATCATTCTGGAGGGAGAATACCTGCCCTTAATCCCGGTTGTGGAACGCAGAACCCTGAACTTTAAACCGAGGGATTCAAGTTTGGATTCATTGGCCTTTTTGTACGCAGAAATTGGCGGCAAACCGCATATTGAGGTTGGGGGCAAAACCATAAAACCGGAACAGGAAGGAAGGGGCAGCCTGATTTTTCAGTGGCCAAAAGGTTCAATCCGCCTGTATTTTCCAAAATGGCATGCAGGCAATTCAACCTTGCAGGCAGAATTGAAATTTATAGACTCCTTGGGGGGTATAAAGAGCGTAGCGTATCGGGTTCAGCCCCTATCCGTCGAAAGCGAAAAGGCCGAAAAAAGCCGGAACGAAAATCCGGGGAATTCTTTGGAAAAATACCGACCGTTTCATGCGTTTGGCTTTTCGGAAACCGATAAACCCGAACAAAAAGACATGGTGATTCGGTCGGCCATGGTTTGGTTGGGCCGGCCTGCAGAAACCATTGAAACCGATGTGCATGTTAGCAAGGGCAAAATTGTTGGAATAGGGAAAGGCTTGGCGGTGCCGAAAGGAACCTTAGAAATAAATGGCCAAGGCAAGCATTTAACCGCGGGTATTGTAGATGAACATTCCCATGTTGCATTGCGAAACGGAGTGAATGAATCGGGCTCGGCCATTTCGGCCGAAGTTCAGATGAAAGACGGAATAAATCCGGGCGACCCGGCCATTTACAGGCAACTGGCATCGGGGGTAACGGCCGCCCAATTGCTGCATGGTTCGGCCAATCCCATCGGCGGACAATCGGCCTTAATAAAAATGAAATGGGGGGCCTCTTCCACAACTATGCTGATGCCCGAAGCACCTGCATTCAATAAATTTGCCCTGGGCGAAAATGTAAAGCAATCCAACTGGGGTGAACGGTTCAACATACGGTATCCACAAACCCGGCTGGGAGTACAAACCTTTATTCGGGAACAGTTTTTAAAGGCCAAAAATCCGGAACCGGGTCCCCCCTCTTTGCGCTATGAAATCCTGAAGGAAATATTGAGCGGAAAGCGCAACATAACCTGCCATGCGTATGTAAGCAGCGAAATATTGATGCTGATGCAACTGGCCGACTCCTTGGGCTTTAAAATTAGAACCTTTACCCATGTGTTGGAGGGATACAAGGTGGCAAAAGAAATGGCAATACATGGAGCTGCCGGTTCTACCTTTTCCGATTGGTGGGCGTACAAAGCCGAGGTGAACGACGCCATTCCCTACAATGCCGCCATCATGCACAAGGCGGGTGTGCTTACCGCCTTAAATTCGGACGATGAGGCCATGGGTACCCGTCTAAATTTAGAAGCCGCAAAAATGGTCAGGTACGGGAACATTTCAGAAACCGAAGCCTGGAACATGGTTACCCTAAATCCCGCAAAAATGCTGGGCATCGACAAAAAAGTAGGCAGCATAGAACTTGGAAAAGTTGCCGATTTGGTTTTATGGAACGGACATCCTATGATGGCAGCCTCGGTGCCGGAATATACCTGGATTGAGGGCTTCGACTACTTTTCCATGGAACGGCACAACCGAATGCTGGAACGCAACGAAGCCGAAACCAGGCGGCTGTACCCAATTTTGATGAATGCCATCTCCGGCGGAGAAAAACCGGAGGAACACCCTTACAAAACGTTTAAACCCTACCATTGTGAAGACCTTAATCCTTAGCCTGCTTGCTACGGCCGGGGCCGTGGCTCAAGGGAACTTTGCCATTCAAAATGCCACCCTGCACATTGGCAACGGAAAGGTAATTCAACATGGACTTTTGCATGTTCATAAAGGCAAAATCGCCGCTGTGGTTGATTTGAATTCAGACTCGGCCTACACCCTTTTGCCGGAGGTTGAACGGATTGACGGAAGGGGTTGGAACCTGTATCCGGGGTTAATTCTATTGAACACCATTGTTGGACTAACCGAGATTGATGCCGTGAGGGCCACCCTGGATTTTGATGAAATTGGAAATTTTAGCCCCGAAGTAGAGGGGCACATTGCCTTTAATGCCGCCTCAACCATTTTGCCCACATTAAGGCAAAACGGAGTATTGTTTGCGGAGCTGAGTCCCAGAAACGGAATATTGGCCGGCAGTTCCTCGCTGCTACGGTTGGACGGAAAGCCCTGGACAGAATCTTTGGTATTGGCCCATACGGGAATGCATGCACATTGGCCAAGAGGCGGAACGGAAAATGCCCCTGCAAAGGAACAGCTGCGTACCTTGCTAAGTCAGGCACAGGCCGGACGGCAGGGACAGCAATTCAACGCTTTGCGAAGGATAATTCAGGGCGAAGAAAAAATAATGCTGCACATCAGGTCGGCTTCAGAATGGCAAGACGCCATGGAGTTTTTTAGGCCTTGGCCCAAAATCAAAATAGTGGTGTTGGAGTGTCGGGATTGCGAGGTTCTAAAATCAGAAATGGCTCAACAAAAGCAGGCCTTTGTCGCCAGCCGAATTTGGGAACTTCCGCCTTTTCACCATGCCCAACCCCAACAGCGCTGGCTTGACTTTCAAAAAATGAACCAAACAGGCCTTTTAATGGCACTGGACTACGAAGGCGATATGGAAGCCATGGGGGGGCGAAACCTGGGTTTTATGGCAGGCACACTTAAACGTGTTGGCTTTGAAGAGAAAGATATTTTACCCTTTATTTCGTTAAATCCCGCACGAATTCTTGGAATAGATCATCAAATTGGTAGCCTGGAAGCAGGCAAAGAAGCCAGCTTTTTTGCCTGCCAGGGCAGCCCCCTGGAAGCCTTGCATTTCAACATGATTAAACTTTGGTCTCAAGGAAATGAAATCCCCTTAAAAGGCCGACAAGAAATACTGAAAGATGAATTTGACCGAAAATAACATCAATGCCCTGCTGGAAACAGGCAGATTAGCGGCGAACCGGGTTTTGGAAATTTACAACCAAGAGTTTTCTGTTCAATTTAAAGCCGACGACAGCCCCTTAACTTTGGCCGACCAAGAAGCCGACAGGCTGTTTCAAGAGGGCCTTCAACAGTTTGGATTGCCTGTAGTTTCTGAAGAGCAGAACATTGATTTGGCTCAGGACTTTTCAACCTGCTGGGTGGTTGACCCCATTGATGGCACCAAGGAGTTTGTGGCCCGAAATGGAATGTTCACTTTAAATGCGGCTCTCATCCAAAATGGCCTTCCCAAGTTGGGTTTGCTTATTGCCCCGGCATACCATGGCGAAGAGGCCGGCGCCTGGTTGGGCGGACCCGACTGGGGCTTGTGGCATTGGCCCATGGAAGAAGATTGGATTTGGAGTCCCAAAACGCCTCAGGTTCAACCCAAAGCATCAACCCATCGGCCTAGCTTGGTGGCAAGCCGTTCTGATTTCAGGGAAAACATGGAAAAATGGGAGAAAGAATTGGCCAATGGAAAGCCCTTGCATATTTTAAAGGTGGGCAGCAGCTTGAAGTTCACCTTTGTAGCCAGCGGCAAAGCCGATTTTTACCCCCGCAGCCATCAATTGTCTGCCTGGGATATCGCCGCCGGACATGCCTTGGTTTTGGGAGCCGGTGGCAAAATGCTGGAAATGGAAAACCGTAAGCCGCTAAGCTACCGGCTACCTCAAATCGAAATGCCGGCATTTTTAGCCATTGCACCCACAATTTAAACCAAAAAATGAGTACTTTCGAGTGCCATACACCTCCAAATGAAAAATCTTTACCTTTTTCTGTTCCTTTTGTTTGCCTTCGGCTACAACATTCAAGCTCAATGTCCGGGCTGCCTTCCCAACACTGTTTTATGCCAGGGCAGCAACGGGCCTTGTCCGAACTTTATGGATACAGCCACCTCAGGGCAGGCCTACGAAGACACCATGACCTTTTTTCTGCCCAAGCAGGTGGACGCTACCGTTCAATCGGGCGGGCTGTTCAGCTGGGTTGATTTTCTAAAGTTCGAAGTTTTGAGCATCAGCGGACTGCCCTTTGGCATCAATTGGGAATGTTCCCCGGCAAATTGCACCTATTTTCCAAGCCAATTTCCCAACGGCACCTTTGCCTGCATCCGATTTTGTGGAACTCCTTTGGCTGCCCCGGGAACCTACACCCTTACCATCACCACCAAAGGTACGGTTCAAACCCCTTTCGGTGCCCAGGCCGGCAACGAAATATTTACCATTGATTTGGTTGTATTGCCCCCGGTATCCGGAAACAGCGGCTTTAGTTTTTCACCTTCAACAGGTTGCGCACCTTTAACCGTTCAATTTACCAACCAAAACCCCTCAAATGGCTATCAGCCGGGCCCTCAAAATTTAGGATTTCAATACAATTGGGATTTTGGAAACGGCTTAACCAGCAGTGCTGAAAATCCGGCACCGGTGGTGTATGGCATGAGTGGAAACTACCCTATTACCTATCAGGCTGTTATAGATACTTTGCCCTTTGTACTCCAATCCTTGACGATTTTTACGGCAAATTGCACCGACATTCCATTTTTTGGCGACCACCCTGATTTGTATCTTAGGGTGTTGAATGCCGGTGGAAATCTGTTGCTGTCCACCAACAGCAATCAGGTTAATTTTCCTCCGGGAAGTTCGCCACATACCTGGACCATCAATTTGCCCGTAGTCAATGGCCCCTTGTCCATAGAAATAATGGATTCCGATGGAGGATTGTACGGCGGCGACGACAACTGCTACAACGACCAAACGGGCGGCTACCTTCTTACCCTAACCACACCCCCCGCACAACAATACAATGTTCCTGTGGTTCAAAATTTTAATCAAAATGGCCTTTCTTTTTCGTACACCATGCAAAAAACAGCCATCGTGCTTCAAAGTTCAGACACCCTGGTGGTGAATTCTGCTCCGCCCTTTAGTTTGCTCTCGGTTAGCCCCGGAACAACAGCCTGTGAACGCGATTCCGTTCGATTGGAAGTATATCCGGGATTTTCCTATGAATGGTACCAAGACGATACCATGTTGGTGAGTACCGCGGGCTCTTTTTACTACGCCAAATCTGCAGGCAACTACAAAGTGAAAATTATTGACCCTTCAAACGGCTGCTTCACATGGAGCGCCGATACCAACCTTGTTTTTCAACCCAGCACCCCTCCCGGTTTTCCAAACGTGGGTATTTCGTTGAACGGCGGAGTTTTAAGCTCAAACCTTAGCGGAATCTGGACCTATCAATGGATTTTTTGGAATGGAAGCAGTTGGACACCCATTGCACCACCCCTGGGTAGCGTAGCCAATTATACCCCAAGCCAAAACGGAAATTATGCCTTGATTGCCACCAATTCGTTTGGGTGCGGCGACACCTCAAATGTCATTGCTTTTGGCGATGCCGGTATGGATTCATGGTTGCAAAACAACATCGTTTTATTTCCCAACCCTGCAAGCCGTGAATTCCACATACTCTGGCCCGGGGGCATCAGCGGCAGCTGGGAATTGAGCCTGAACGACCTTTCAGGACGCAGCCTTCAAACTTGGTTGGAACACGTGGAAAGCGGGCAAGAAAGCCGCATTGGCGTTTCATTGCCTGCCGGCACGTATATGCTGAGCGGCAAAGGTGCTGCCGGGCAATGGATACGCAGAGTGGTGCTGAAATAATCCAACACGTTATTTCCAATCAGGAAATATTCGAAATTTTTTCTTCGGATTAAATTTGCTCAATTCTAGGTCATACTTTAAAAATACCACCGATTAGGATGCCGGACTCACAATCCAAAAATCCTGTTGAATCTCGGCACCTTGCCCGGCCAACCTAAACCGCCTGAATTTTAACCAAAGTAGAGCCCCATCAATAAAAAAAGTAAAAAAAATAGCTTGGATAATAAATAAAAGTAACTTTGAAAAAACAAACCTATATGAAACAGCTTTCCCTATCCCTATTAACCCTCTTTTTTAGCGTTTCTTTGGCAACGGCTCAAACCAAAACCATTGCCTACCAAGAACTTCCCGATGCCATGGGCAACGCAACCGGTTCAGGTATGTTCTTTGGAGCTACTATGGATGCAGATTCCATTACTGTTAACTTCGGTGGCATTTATGACCGTTGGATTGCCCTGGGCTTCGGTACCTCTATGAATCCAACCGATGTTTTGGTGTTTTCAGAAGGGAAATCAGGAGCCAGCCACGCACAGGATTGGTTTGATTACTACAACAGCTCCTCCAGCATTTCGGGAGTAAATAAGGACGCATCTCAAGACTGGGTTATTCTATCCAGCAACATTCTGGGCGGAGTTCGGGCTGTTACCGCTAAACGTGCCCTAAATACCGGCGACAACAACGACGCCGCTCTTTCTTTTAACGATGCCACCCTAAGGTTGGTTTGGGCAAAAGGCGCTTCTGCCTCCTTTACCCTAAACAACCATAGCCCTTCAAACCGTGCCTATGGAATTAATCTGACTTGGCAAGCCACCACAGGCATTGAAAATGCGGATGCCGAAATAAGATGGACTCAACAAAATCGACACTTTGAGGTAGAAGCCACAAACGCTTTGGGTTTTGAAATAATGGTTACCGACATGCAGGGAAAAGAAGTGTTTTCAGGAAAAAACATGACCTCTTTTGACCTTCCGAATGCCCGGGCTGGCCTGTATGTAATGAGTATTTCAGCCAATGGAAAAGGAAGTACTGCTAAAATCCTCTTGCAATAAAAACACGTTTGAATAAAAGGGCCGCTAAGGCCCTTTTTTTTTCCTGCATCTTGCTTGGCACCCTGAGTGCTGAGGCACAATCGCCCTTTTTTGACTATTGCCGTGAAGGAAACCTGAACCGGGTTAAATTGTGGGTAAAAAAGAACCCGATATCCTTAAACAAACCCAACGAATCCGGATTTTCACCTTTGATTTTGGCGGTTTACAGAGGGCAAGATTCCGTGGCATTTTGGCTAATCAACCAAGGCGCCGATCTTAATTACCAAAGCTCAGAAGGTACCGCTTTGATGGCTGCGGTTTACACAAAAAGAGTGCATTTAATCAACGCTTTATTGACCGCCGGAGCCGACCCCAATTTAACAAATTCCCTTGGGCTTACGGCCCTGATGCTGGCCGCACAAACAGAACAACCCGATGTTATTGAAACTCTGTTGGCGAAAGGGGCCAATCCAAAACAAGGCAATAAGGCCGGAAAAACTGCCGCCGATTTTGCCCGGATTTCAAACTGCAGGGATTGCCTTACCCTTCTTTCCAATACCCCGGCAGCCCCTTAATGCTCTCTGCCCGCCTCCCCCCTCAATTCCTTTTGAACCACCTTGGCAAATTTCATTTAAGCCAAACAACAAAAAACCGGTGTTCAACTTGCCTGAGTTTATTTTCCGGCTTTTTCCCACCTTTGTACTTACTCCGATTGTTTTTTGGAGCAAAAGGCTGAAACGCGGCCGGGGCCCCGCACAAACCTAAAACCATCAATAGGCCAACAAGTTATGATGAAACACTTTGCAATTCTTGCCGCAATTCTTCCTTTTACTGCCTTTACCCAAACCTGGGAGGTCCTTCAAGTGGAAAGCCCGGAGCCCATTCAATCCGTGTTTGCCCTTGGCAACGACAGCCTATTTGCGGTATCTGGAAATATCGGCTCAGCCCGTATTTTTCGAAGCCTGGACGCCGGCGAGACCTGGACGGAAACCCAACGCTCCGACATCGGGCTCCAATACTCCATAGGCAAAACCCCCCAAGGAGCATTATTAACCTGCGGATTTGAAGGAAAGGGCCTGCGCAGCACCAACAACGGCAATACCTGGTCGGCCATTTCGTTTGGCCGAACCGATTGGATTATGGATTGGACTGCCCTGCCCAATGGGCGTTTGCTGGCAGTTGGCCTAAATGGGCGTTGCTTTTTTTCGGACGACGACGGCCTAACCTGGCAAAACCCCTTGCCCATAACCGATGCCTGGTTGTTGGCCATAACTGTTGACCTGTTCGGAACAGCTTGGGCCGTAGGAACCAATGGCATCATTTTAAAAACCAAAAACGGTGCCGATTGGGAAATTGTGGTGCAAGATTCCCCCAACACCCTTACCGGAGTGATTCAAGGCAACGGCACCGAATTGCTGGCCTGCGGTTTCAACGGCGAATTAATTTCTTCAGCCGATTCAGGTGTCCATTGGCATGTGGTTCGAACCGGTTTGGAAGATTGGAACGCCTTGCTGCTTCGCCAAGGCCAATACTGGCTGCTGGGAACGGCCGGCATGAAATCGGCGAACGACAGCCTAATGCTTCCCAACCCCCATTCCTTCTCTTCCTTAACCTCAGGCCACCTTCTACCCAATGGGCAGGTTCTGGCCGGAGCCAAAAATGGGCGTGTTTTCATTTGCCGATTTCCCATTCAATCCATGCACCAACAAAGTCATTCCCTTCAACTGTTCCCCAACCCTTGCCACCGGCAATTTCGAATGCAAAATGCTCAGGCCGGAAAATGGACTCTGCACCATTCCAACGGCCGCCACATCAGTACCTTTTCCGTTGAAAAAAACCTTGAAAATTTCAACCTGCCCCTCGGTATTGAAGCAGGAACGTACCTTCTGCGCCACGAAGCCGGCGGCTCTGCATACATCTTGATGGTAAACCCTTAACTTTAAATGAAACCCCCTATGGACATCGGCACCCTTTTAATCTTGCTGGGCATTGGACTTTTTGCCGGAGCCTTAAGCGGTCTGGTTGGAGTGGGTGGTGGCATTGTTATGGTTCCGGCTTTGGTAATGCTGCTCGGATTTTCTCAACATCAGGCTCAGGGTACCAGTTTGGCCAGCTTACTCATTCCCATCGGTTTGCTTTTTTCTGTTATCAATTACCACAAATCAGGCAACGTGAACCTAGGCTATGCCGTCATCATCGCCCTGGCTTTTATGGTTGGAAGCTATTTTGGCTCTTCTTTGGCACTTAAACTGGATCAAGTTTGGCTAAAACGCATTTTTGGACTCCTGTTGGTGGCGGTTTCCATTAAATACCTGTTTGGAAAATGATTCCATCCGAGTTTTTGAGCCTTGCCCGGGCCTGGCTTCCAAAGGTTAAATCCATCCGCGAAGCCATACATGCAGAACCGGAATTGTCCTTTCAGGAAGCAAAAACCCATGCTAAGGTTTTGGCTTTTTTGCCCGAAGGCTGGGAAATAGAAACCGCAGACACGCACTTCGGAATTGTGGCCCGAAAGTGCATGAAAAAGCCGGGCGCCAGGGTGGGCATCCGGGCCGAATTGGACGCACTACCCATTCAGGAAAAAACCGGCGCCCCCTATGCCTCAAAAATCCCCGGCCGCATGCATGCCTGTGGTCACGATGTTCATACCGCCTGCCTCATTGGCGCCATGCACATCATAACAACCTTGGCTGAACATTGGGCCGGCGAAGTTGTGGCGGTTTTTCAGCCGGCCGAAGAACAGCTCCCCGGCGGTGGAAAAATGATGCTGGAACAGGGGCTTTTTTCCGATACAAAGCCCGATGTAATGCTGGGTATGCACGTTTTCCCTGAAATGAAAGTGGGCCGTTTGGGGTTCCGCCCGGGTCCTTACATGGCCTCAACCGATGAACTCTGGATTCAGATTCAAGGACGGGGCGGCCATGCAGCTTTGATGGGCCATTCGGAAAATGCCATTGCCGCCGCCGCCGCTTTGGTTGGCCAAATCTATGCCCTTGGCGAAGCCCTAAGCCGGCCCGAAGAACCCCTTGTGGCCTCGATTGGATGGATTCAAGGACTGGGAAGTACCAACGTGATTCCCGATTCAACGGAGCTCCGTGGAACCCTACGCTGCCTAACACCGGAACGGCGCAGCCGGGCCCATGAACGCCTGCAAACCCTGGCAAGCGAGCTAGACCTTCGGTTTGGAACAAAAACCACCCTTGAAATCCTTGCAGGTTATCCCCCTTTGGTTAATTCAACAGATTGGACGCTTTGGGCCAAAGCCAAAGCGGCTGAACTGCTGGGGCAGGAACACAGCCTAGACCTTCCCATCCGCATGACCGCCGATGATTTTGCCTGGTATGCACCCGTAGCGCCTTTGGTGTATTTTCGCCTGGGAACGGCCTCTGCCTCCGGCGCCAATTCCTTTTCGGTGCACGACGCCCGTTTTGATGTGGATGAGGAAGCCCTGGTTGTTGGCACGGCCGCTTTGGCATGGCTGGCGTTTTCAGCCGGTAGCCGCTAATCCAACAAAACACAGCCCCCTACCCTCTATTCCGGCTTTGAAAGACCGGATTTCCCGGAGCGCTCAAGAAAAAATCAAAGGCTCATCCCAAATTGTGAAACACCCCCGTAACATCTTCGTCCTCCTCAAAGCGCTCAATCAATTTGCCAATTTCTTCCTGCTGTTCGGCACTCAGTTCTGTGGTGGTTATCGGAATTCGCTCGGTCGAAGCATTTAGCACCGCAATGCCCTTTTCTTCAAGCCCCTGTTGCATCAGGCCAAAGTCTTCAAAAGCGGTGTAAACGTAAATCATATCTTCGTCCAACACCACTTCTTCGGCTCCGTAATCAATCAAATCAAACTCCAAATCTGCCGGAATATGCCCATCGGCGGCCAGCTTAAAAACACCCTTTCGCTGAAACAAAAAGTCAAGGCTACCGCTGGTGCCCAGGTTTCCTCCGGCCCGATTAAAATACATTCGGATGTTTGCCACCGTCCGGGTGGGGTTGTCGGTGGCCGTTTCAACGACAATGGCAATGCCATGTGGCCCATAGCCCTCATATACAACTTCCTGAAAATCAGCATCTTGCTTGCTTGAGGCACGGTGAATGGCCGCTTCAATACGGTCTTTCGGCATGTTGTCGCCCTTGGCATTCTGCACCACGGTCCGCAGCCTGGTATTGCTGTTCGGATCGGCACCTCCGGCCTTCACCGCCATGGAAATTTCCTTGCCGTACTTAGTGAACAGCTTGGAAATCTTTGCGTTGCGTCCAAAAATCTTGTGTTTGCGTTTTTCAAAACTACGGCCCATGGGAAAGGTATTTTGTTGCTCAAAAATAGGTTTTTTTTTGGGGCGGCTATTCGGGCTGTCACCTGTACCTTCCCTAACCGGCCCGGCCGGCCCTAGGCGCTTTCCATGGCTCCCCCCGGTCGCCCCGGAAAGCGCAGGTCCGGCGGGCCGGTTTCGGGTCGGTGCCGGCTCCATCCCGGCCGCGGGCCGCAGGGCAAAAACAACCACATCCCTCCCATCATTTGCTTATTGACCTTGTATGCCGGCTAAATTAACCCGCAAACCTTGGCTTCATTTTGGTATCTTTGACCGAAAGTCCCTAAGCATGTTTGAAAATTTATCGGAAAGGTTAGAGTTGGCCATAAAAACCCTCAAAGGCCAAGGAAAGATAACCGAAATCAACATCGCCGGATCCCTGAAGGAAATCCGTCGAGCTCTGTTGGACGCTGACGTTAACTATAAAGTTGCTAAGGAATTTACCGACCGGGTAAAGGAAAAGGCCCTTGGACGGCAAGTGCTTACCGCCGTTTCGCCCGGGCAATTGATAGTTAAGATTGTTCATGAGGAACTGGTGGCTTTGATGGGAGGCGAACGTGCCGACATTAAATTAAAAAGCTCTCCCGCCGTTATTCTCATGGCCGGACTTCAAGGTTCCGGAAAAACAACCTTTACCGGAAAATTAGGCCGGTACATTAAAAACAAAAAAGGCCATAAGGTGATGTTGGTGGCGGCCGATGTGTACCGCCCCGCCGCCGTTGACCAGTTGCATGTGTTGGGAGAACAAATTGGAGTGCCTGTGTTCAGCGACAAATCCAGCACCGATCCGGTGGACATTGCACGCCGGGCGGTACGCGAAGCCCGTGAAAAAGGCATTTCGGCCGTTTTGGTGGATACCGCAGGCCGACTCGCTGTCGATGAGTCCATGATGAACGAAATTGCAGCCCTTAAATCTGCCCTTTCGCCCGACGAAATTTTGTTCGTGGTCGATGCCATGACCGGACAAGACGCCGTCAATACAGCCAAGGCCTTTAATGACCGCCTGAATTTCGATGGGGTGGTGCTTACCAAACTGGACGGCGATACCCGCGGCGGAGCCGCTCTAACCATCCGCTCGGTGGTCAATAAGCCCATTAAATTCGTAGGTACCGGCGAAAAACTCGACGCCCTCGATGCCTTCTACCCCGAACGAATGGCCGATCGAATCCTGGGCATGGGCGACATCGTTTCGCTGGTTGAACGCGCCCAAGAACAATTCGACGAAAAACAAGCCGAAAAACTCCGGCAAAAAATCCAGAAAAATCAATTCGACTTCAACGACTTCCTTACCCAAATTCAGCAAATCAAAAAAATGGGCAACCTGAAAGATTTGATGGGTATGATTCCCGGCCTGGGAAAAATGATGAAAGAAATCGACATCGACGACAATGCCTTCAAAGGCGTCGAAGCCATTATCCATTCCATGACTCCACAAGAACGTGCCGAACCCGCTCTGTTAAACGGCCGCCGAAAAGAACGCATCGCCCGCGGAAGTGGATCTACCATCCAAGAGGTGAATAAACTCATAAAACAGTTTGAAGATATGCGAAAAATGATGAAAATGATGGGCAACAAACAAAACATGGCCAAAATGATGCAAAACATGCCTAAAATGGGGCCCCGATGAACCATTCCCCCTTGCTTTTGGACGGAAATCACCTGGCTGCCGAAATTCGAGCTGAATTGCGTGAAAAAGTGCGTAAATCAGGCGATAGCCCCTGCCTGGCCGCAATTTTGGTCGGAAACGACGGCGGCAGCGAAAGCTATGTGTCCCACAAAATGAACGATTGTGCCGAAATCGGTTTCCGGTCTAAACTCATTCGCTTCCCCGAATCCGTTTCCGAAGCGGAACTGCTTCAGGCCATTGAAAAGTTAAATCTGGACGGCAGCGTCCACGGATTTATTGTTCAATTGCCCCTGCCCAAAGGAATATCCAATCAAACCGTTATCGGCTCTATTGCTCCCCATAAGGATGTAGATGGATTTCATCCGGAAAATATGGGCCGCTTGACCCTTGGATTGCCCGGTTTTGTAGCGGCTACGCCCTGGGGAATTATGGAACTGTTGCACAGACATCAGATTTCTGTGTCAGGTAAACATGTGGTGGTAGTAGGTCGAAGCAATATCGTGGGTACTCCCCTATCCATTTTGATGTCGCGGCCCGGAACCGATGCTACCGTTACCCTTACCCATTCTAAAACCCGGAATTTAAAAGACATTTGCCTTCAGGCAGATTTGATTGTGGCGGCATTAGGAATTCCGGGATTTTTAGGCCCTGATATGGTGCGCGAGGGCTCTGTGATCATTGATGTTGGAACCACGCGCGTACCCGATTCTACGCATCCCCGCGGCTGGCGCTTAAAAGGCGATGTGGATTTTGACTCTGTGGCGCCCAAATGTTCGGCCATAACTCCCGTTCCCGGCGGTGTAGGCCCCATGACCAGAATCGGATTGCTGATGAATACCTGGCATGCCTTTAATTCAAAATAAATCATGAAACCATTTTCTCTGTTCTTTCTTTTGCTAAACCTTGGCCTTCAGGCCCAAACCCGCTGGCAACCCGCCCAGCTGATAAAATGGTCTTCGGCCAACGAAAATTACCGGAATGACTATTTTAAAGCCGCCTACGATGGATACATCGACCTGCTTTCTGAAATCAAAGACAATCCGGAAATTTACCTTGCAGCCGGAAAATCCGCCTACCAAATTCGACTGTTCTCCGAAGCCTCCTTTTTGTTTTCCAGAGCCCGGCAAGTTTGCAGTAAACCCCTGTATGAATTGGATTTGTGGGAGGGAAAAACCCTGTTTGCCGAAGGCCAATTGGATTCGGTTATTGCCATGCTGCAACGTGCCCAACCTCAATTGAAAGGTGAAGCCCTTGACGATGCTTCCCTATGGCTTTCGTATGCCAAAAACGCCCGCCAAGAAAAATCCAAACCCCAGCCGGTAAGCCTGCGTCCCCTCGAAATCCTGAACACCGATGGAGTGGAAAGTTCCGTTTTTTTGAGTTTGGATGAAAACACTTTGTTTTTTACCAGTGCCCGAATCGAAAATACAGGCAAAGAAATGGACGAAGAACATGGAATTTATTTCCAAGACATTTGGATGAGCCGACGGGACAGCCTTAGCAAAGTATGGAATCACCCTGAACCGTTGCCCGGTCAGGTAAACACTCCCGAACACGACGCCTGCCTCGGTCTTTCCCCCCAAGGCGATATGCTTTTTGTGTACAAAAGCGAAAAAGGGGGCGATATTTTTTACTCCCGCTGCGACAAACAAGGCAACTGGAGAGCCCCCAAGGCCATGGGCGGCGACATCAATACCAGCTATTTTGAATCTTCCGCCTGCCTGTCGGCCGACGCTAAAACCATGTATTTAATCAGTGAACGAGAAAAAAAGGGAGCCAAAGGCAACGGAGACATCTGGATGCTGAAAAAAGAAAAACGCACCGAATACGGTAGCGCCACCAATCTGGGAGCCCCCGTAAATACCGTGTATGACGAAAACTCAGTTTCCATTCACCCCGATGGTAAAACCCTGTTCTTTAGCTCCAACCGCCCCGAAAGCATGGGCGGTTACGATATTTTTGTAACCCGCCGCGAAGGCAACACCTGGCTGCCGCCCCAAAACTTAGGCTATCCCATCAACACCGAAGGCAATGAGGTCTATTTTAGCCTTTCTGTTGATGGAAATACAGGCTGGGTAAGCAGCCGCCGAAAGGAAAGCTTAGGCGGAAGCTACGATATTTACGAAATTGACCTGAGCAACTATGTGCTGCCCATTGACCGGAACAGTGCGGCCAAGCGCCCCACCGTTTGCCTGCTTCAGGGAAAAATCATGGATAAATCAAATGCCATGGCCATTGAAACCGTTTTGCGGTTAACCGACCCCAATGGAAAAGTAATTCAAAACATTGAAACCTCTGAAAACGGTGAATTTCGTGTCAGCATTCCAGGCGATCTGCCTTTTACCTTGCAAGCAACTCCAAAAGGTTACCAAGCCCAGTCTGAACCCGTTCAAATAAAATCGGTGGCAGGCAAAACCCAATCCTTGACCAAGGTGTTTTTAATGGTGCCTCAACCCTAACACCGTGCAGCTGCTGCAACACCGAATCTTGGGTGAACACAACCAACCGGTGTACTCCCTTTGCCCGGGAATAGGATCGTACCTGTTTTTTACCGGCGGTGGCGACCGAATTGCAGCGGCCTGGACTTCTGAAACCGAACCCATGGCCTTTGCTTACACCACCTCAAGCATTTACAGCCTGTTTGCCGACCCAAAATCAATGTTGCTGTGGATTGGGCAAATGAATGGAGAGGTGCTTTGCCTGCGCATCGGCGACGGCCAATTGCTGCACCGATACGACCTTCAAAAGGGCAGTATTTTTGACCTAAAAGCCATAGATGAAAATCGGATTGGAGGACTAAGCCGCACCGGTTTTTTTGCTCAATTTGACCGTCATTCCGGAGCTTGGTTGCAGGGAATCGCCTTGCCCATTCAATCCGCTCGAAGTTGGATGCCCTTTTCTGCTCAAGAAATTCTGTTGGCCGGCGACCCCTCGGGGTTGTTAAAATGCCAAATCGAAGCAGAAGCGGCTTTGACCGAACGGTATTCCCTTTGCGAATGGCCCTTGTTTTCTATTGCCCGCCACCCCAATGGAAGCTGGGTTTTTGGAGGAAAAGACGCAGGGCTTTATTGGTTTAATGTGCAAATGCAGGAAATCCAACCCAAGATTGAAGCCCACAATTATGCCATTTATGGGCTTGCTTTTTCGCCCAATGCCAAATTTCTAGCCAGTTGCAGCCGAGATAAAACCGTGAAAATTTGGAATTCAAACGATTTGTCCTTTCAGCTTAGGCTTGGCAAGCCGGCCATTCAATTGGCCCATTCCCACTCGGTGAATGCCGTGTTGTGGCTAAATGACCGGCAACTTATCAGTGTAAGCGACGACCGGACGGTGCGCTGCTGGGAATTTAGGGATTAGGGCTTGGCACAATGCCGGCAGGTGCCGCTAAACACCAATTGAACATCGTCAGAGGTATAGCCTTCGGGCAATTCTATGCGCGGCAATTCAATTTCTTGCAAGCAGGTCAAATGCCCGCAGTTTTTACAAGAAAAATGGGCGTGGGTATGATAATGGGCATGCTGAAGTCCGCAGGCGGATTCACACAAGGCAAAGCGAATCACCCCATCCAATCCCACCACCTTGTGTACTATCCCGGCGTCTTCAAACGATTTTAAGGTTCGGTACAGGGTGGCTCGGTCGCCCACCGAGGCCAAATCGCGTTCCAAATCGGTTAAAGCCAAGGCCCGGTCATGGGTCTTTAGGAACTCGAAAATGTGTTCCCGAGCCGGAGTAGAACGCAGAGAGCCAAGGGCTTTTATATTTCCGGGACCGGCCATTATGCTGATTTTTTGCGACGCAGGCGGTACCAAAATAAACAACCAGCCAACAAATATGCCATCCAGAGCAGCAATTCCAACAAATCGGGATCGCCGTTGTATCCAAACAGGGCTTTTAATAACCCTCCCACACTGCCTTTGTCGTGGAAGGGGTGCTTGCTGCCGTCGGGCAAATCGGCGGGATTGATGTTCCATACCTTCTCTTGTAGGGCAGGAAGCCAGCCCGCCTCAATCAGTTCGTGCGTACCATAGGCCACCATGCCCGCAGCCATAAGCAATAATATGCCGGTGGTAACATTAAAAAACAAGGAAAAATTCAGGCGAATTAGTCCATTGAACAGAGCAAAACTTAAGGCGGCGGCAAAGGCCAATCCCAGAAGCCCCCCAGCCAATCCGACCCACCAGTTTCCACCCTCTTCCACCGGACCCATAAACAGCAAAACGGTTTCCAGGCCTTCGCGCAACACACTGAAAAACATCAACAGGCCCAAACCCCAGCGGTTGTTTTGGTCGGCAAGGCTTGCTGCTTGGCTTTTGAGTTCGGCGGTATTCCCCTGGAAGCGTATCATCCACAAGATCATGCCGCCCAGCAACAGCGCTGTAATGTACATAGCCAAGCCTTCAAACACCTTTTCGGCGGTACCTTCCATTGAAATTTTAAGGGCTCCCAACAAAAGGCCAATGAGCAAACTAGCGCCAACGGCCATCAAGGCACCCCAGTATAAGGCCGGGGACTGTTCACTGCGGCCCGATTTTTTGAGAAAGCCGAGCAAGATGAATAAAATAAGCAGGGCCTCAAAGCCTTCGCGAAACAAAATAATAAACCCTTTTGAAAAGGTTCCGGCCGAAGCAAGTAAAATGGATTGCAGCATCATGGGTTAAAATCTTGATTGTCCATTACGGGTTGAGTGGGGAGTACAATTCGGATGTAGGGATGCCCACTGGAAATGTGGCAGCCATTGCAATTTTTAATGAAGGCTTCATAGGCCAATTTAAAGCCTTTTGGATCGGTTTTTTCTAAGAAATCCTCTAAGCTTTCCAGGGGAGCCAAGCCCCAGGCACGCACCAATTCATCGAGGCGCTGTCCGTTTTCTTCGATGGGATGCTCGGCCAGCTCTTCCATGCTTTCTTCCAATTCATGCAGGTAAAACTTGGCCAGAGGTTTGTTGTTGGCCATACCCGCAAAATAAAGTTTGTTCACGTTCCACTGGAAGCGTTGCATTAAAACGGCCACCTCCAATTCTTCGGATTCCATTTCCGTTGAATCGGCCAGGGTAACGCTGGCCGAAACGGGAGCTGAGTTTCTAAAAAAAGCAAACATCGAAAGGCCCAGGGCTAGGCAGGCTAGAATCAGGGCAAGGTTGTTTTTATTCATGCTGTGCGTCCGAAAACCAAATCAAAGATAGGCCAAAATGAGCAAATCGAAGGAAGGGGGGCAAAGAGGTTAAACGTTCAGGTAAAAAAGAAATTGAATGCATCACAGCATTTATCCGATCGGAATTAGAAGATTTAAAAGGAGTTGACAGGTCGTTTAGGGATTCTTATGGCAATCTAAAGAAAATGCATGTGTTGGCTGCGTTTTGGGTGGTCCATCTTATACTATGTTGGGCCTGGTAAGCCCAAAAGCCCTAAGGGGGCATTGGCAAGAGTGATTCTATGTTTGTGCAAATGCGAGCAACGCTAAACCCAGGCTCTCTCTTTATGTATTTAGTTCTTGAAGGCCTTCTTTTGACGATTTGTTAAAAATCAGTACATATAATACCACGCATTAAGCCTTCGCCTATACAACTAAATCGGCAGATTGGGTAGGTTTAATAGGGGGTATAAATGAGTTGCGCTCAAGGCTAAATGACCACAACCAAACAAAAATGTACTGATCAGTGCTCCGTAAACACATTTGTGGTAAGTCAAAGTTTGGTTACCCTCATCCATCCCGAAGCTTCGGGATGGTGAAAATCGGCACCTTTGCCAAGCCGGAAACCGTCAGACCGACCAATAACCCCCCATTTAAACATTTCAATTGCAATTAAATTTCAGGCTGTTTATGGCCGGGAATCGGAACCGCGCCAAACACTAAACCGATTGCTGCTGCTCCGACAAGTGCTTTTCAAACCGATTGTGAATCAACAAAATCAGCAATCCGAAAACAATGGCGGCCACGATAAGAATGGAATTGAGCAAGCCGCTAACAGAAAAAGAAATGCGAAGTAAAATGGTAGAAACAATAAAGCCGGAATTGCGAATAACCTTGTGAAATTCGTCGGTATGGAAGAATGAAAACAAAAGCAATATAACGTCGGCGAAAATCAAAACGGTGAAAAAATGCTCGAAGAAAATATTGTTGATGTTTTTGAATGAGTCAAAGGAATCGGCTGAAGGGGAAAACAAGTCAAAAAGCCAATGGCTGAATGAATACACAGCTAGACCTAAAAATAAAGGCACCAAACAAGCGGCGATGATTTTTTTAAGCTGAATGAATTTTTTGATTTCAGAAACATTGTCAAGACTTCTGGAATAGCGCTTTCGACTTTCTACATTAAATAAGAAAATCATAAAAAATAAGGCCAGAGAAGTAAGGATGTCGAAGGTAAACTGAAGGTCGTAATTGACTTTAAACCAATCTGAGGTAAGCGACAAATTAGATAAGTCTTTAAAGAGCCGCCGAATTACGATTAGGGTAATGATTTCATATTGCTTGCTGATGTAGGTGGTTATGGATTTTGGCAAATAATATATCAAAAGGTAAACCTCATACAATAATATAAAAGAGAATGGGGTGTAAATGGCTGCAATGGGGTGATTGAGCAGTTCTCCGGCACCGGGAAAAGAAATCCAACCCAATTGAATGCAATAAATTAAACTTAAATGCAGCAAAAAACTCACAATGGCTATGCTGAGGATCGTTTTTTCTCCTTTCCGTCGAGCTGCATCGGAAAGCAAAAAAATGGGTATTTTCAGGATTCGATGAAGGCAATTCATTACAGGCATACTAGAATACAACATTCTGATAGCCAAAATGTTTCTTTGGAAAATGCCGATTACTTTATACGCCGCCTGCGGCAGGGATTGACGAGGCTACCCCGCAAGGATGCCGGCGGCAGCTGGCGCGCGGCGAGGAGGCGACTTTAGGAGCCACCGCAGCCCGCTGCCAGCCCGTCCGGCAGCCGCGGAGTAGCCCGGAAAGCCCGCCCGCCGCCCAATATCAATATTCTTCAAAAACGTATTCCCTTGCCCCCGGCATCCCATTTCAAATTCCCAAGACCGAAGCCATCGCTTCTATGCTCAAAAATCTTAAAACCCTTAGTATCTTTGGCCCATGAAAGCATGGTTAATTTCCAGACCTGCGGCCTTGTTGCTCAGCGCTTTGCTGCTGGCAGCGGCCGGAATTAAATCTTTTTCTGTGATTGGCTTGGCCGACCGCCCCGCCGAGGGATACGATGAGAAAATGTGGACCAGTGCCTCGGTTTCTTCCTGGGCCATGTTTGCCAAAGGCCATGTGCGCCAGCCGAACGCCTTAGACAATTGGTTTCCTACCTATGCCTGGGAAAACAAAGTGGATGTGTTTACCGGCGAAAAATGGGCCCAATTTTCGCCCGATACCGTGAAATTTCCCTACGATTATGTAACGCTGAAAAACGAAAACAAAGGCTACAGCCAGCTGGTGAAATACGATACCCTGGCCTTTCCGCGTACCGATTATCAATGGTTCGACAATGCCCTTTGGACCTTTGGCTGGAAGGCCCCAAATTTGGGGAAATACATCATGGGAGCCTGGATTTATGCCCGATGCGGTGGCGTAAACCCCGACGGCTACTTTAAGTTTGAAACTCCTGAAGGCAAGCCCAGCAGTGCCCCTTTTGCCTATTCGCCTAACGAGCAAATTTTCGCCGCCCGGCAAGTGAACGCCTTGTTTACCTTCGGCACTTTTGCCCTGCTTCTTTGGATTGGTTTTTTGCTTAAACAACCCCTGGCGGGAGCTCTGGCATCGATACTTTTGCTTTTCAATTCTGCCTTTTTTGATGTTCATACCGCTGTAGGTCTGGATTCTTTCGTGGTTTTTTTCTCTTTGTTGTCCTTTGCACTTTTCTTGAAATGGCAGGCAGCGTTTGCCTCGAAATCGGCCCTTAAATTTCAACTTTTGTGGTCTTTGGGGCTGGGTTTAAGTCTGGGCGCCGCGGTGGCTTCAAAACTAAATGGAGCCATGGCCGTAGTTTCCACATTGCCCATTTACGCCTATTTGCTGTACAGCGTTTGGAGCGATAGGTTAAGGCTTAAGCAGTTGCTGATGGGTGGCGGAATTACGGCTCTAAGTATGCTGCTGCTGTTCATTGCCCTAAATCCGCAAATTCGGCCACAGCCCTATGCCCGCAGCAAGGCCATGCAGCAATCGGTAGATGGATATTTTGAAAAAAGGGCTACGGCCCTGACCATTGATTCGGCCGGCAAACGCATTAACCTGTTGTTTAATGCCTTAAATCCATTGTTGCAATCGGGAAAAATAAGCCCTGAAAATGCCGAGCACCTTGCCGGTCAACTGAATGGCATTGGCACCCGAATGAAAGCCGATGAATCGGCGGGCCGCCTGACAGAAACCATTGATGTCCACTGGAAAAGCATGATGAAAGTGCAAAGCGACCTAGAGGCGATGGTGCCCGACAGCAGTTACGGAGGCAAAACATTTTACAACTGGGTGGCCATTAAAAACAAATTTGCTCCGGCACTTGAATTGACCGCACGCCGCATTTGGGTGCGCAGTTCAACCGAGGAACGCTATTACGGAAGCCTGGGCAACTGGCTGAAATTCAACTACAATCCCTTGGATTTGCTTTTGCTGTTGGGCGGATTGGGCTCTGTGTACTGGTTGCGGCGGCGCTACACCGGGGCACATGCCCTTGCGGCCGTTACGCTGTTGGTGGCTGCCGCCCTTACCATGTACGGAAACATCAACTTTTTATGGCAAGATTGGACCCGGTACTTTACTCCTTTACTGCCTTGGGCCGGCTTGCTGTCCGGATTGGGTTTGAGTGCCTGGTTGCTGCCGGAACCTGCACTCAAACAAACCGGCAAATCAGAGCCGGTCAAAGTCCAAGCCGCTCCCGGCTTGCAAAAAACAAACAGCAAGCCGGGAAAAAACAAAAGAAAATGAAGAGGATAACTCTGTTTTTTATTCGCAAAATCAAGGCTTTATTTATGCTGTTCCGCCTGCATGTGCTGGTGGAACCGTTTACGGGGGCCTTGCTGAATTTGGTGTACCTGAGTAAAATGTCGGCCTGGAGAGCCAAGCAGGGAAAATTGGCCCTGAATGATTTTTATTCTGCCCATTACCGCTACGACAACCGGCAGCGTTTGCACCGGCACCTGATGGCTACCGAGGAATTGGGCGGAGAAATCACCTACCTGGAATTTGGGGTGGCCCGCGGAGAATCGTTTCGCTGGTGGGTGGAATTCAACCGCGATGAGCGTTCTACTTTTCATGGATTTGACACCTTTACGGGCCTGCCCGAAGATTGGAATGTGTTTAAAAAAGGAGATATGAGTGCCGAAGGGCAGGTGCCCGACATTACGGACAGCCGCATAACCTGGCATGCCGGATTGTTTCAGGATACTTTGCCGCCCTTTTTAGCGCACATTCCCAAAACCGGGCGCCGTGTGGTGCACCTGGATGGCGATTTGTACAGCTCGGCCTATTATGCCATGAACATGTTGGCTCCGCATTTGCAGGCCGGCGATGTTTTGATTTTTGATGAATTTGGGGTGCCTACCCACGAGTTTAAAGCGTTCACCGAATTTTTTGCAAGCCATTATCGGGGATATGAAGTGCTGGGGGCGGTAAACAATTACCTGCATTTGGCGGTGCGCTTAACCTAAAGGAATGCAGCCGGTTACCATACATGTGTTGGGCGATGTGATGCTGGACCGCTATTTGTTGGGGCGGGCCGAGCGGATTTCGCCCGAGGCACCGGTGCCGGTGGTGCAGGTTTTGGAACGCAAAGAGCAACCGGGTGGGGCCGGAAATGTAGCGGCCAATATTGTGGGCATGGGAGTGCATTGTGTGCTGTTCGGTTTGCTGGGCCGGGATGCAGTGGGGCAAACATTAAGCGATTTGCTTCATGATTTGGGTGTAGATTTTAGGCCGCTGTTCTGTGCAGACCGCCCCAGCACGCATAAAACCCGAATTGTGGCCGGCGGACAACAAATGCTGCGTTTGGACGAAGAGCAAACCTACCCGATTCCCCGTCCGCAAGACCTGATTGAGCTCTTGGCCAAGGCGGATTTCTCAGGCGTTTGGATTGTCTCCGATTACGCCAAGGGCTGCTGCCATCCGAAAGTGTTGGAATACGTGTATGCACAATGCCGCGAGGCCGGTGGAATTTGCCTAACCGACCCCAAAAGTTCGGATTGGAGTGCGTACTCCGGCAGCCATTGGATTAGTCCGAACCGGAAAGAGCTTGCCGCCTATTTGGGTAGGGAACTGCCCCTGAACGAGGCGGGCATTGCCGAGGCCATGGCCGAAGCAGAGCGAAAATCGGGCATCTCAAACCTTTTGGTAACCCTGAGCGAGCTGGGAATGGCCTATTTGCATTCGGGAAAATTGCTCAGGATACCTACACAAGCCCAAGAGGTGTTTGATGTGAGTGGGGCGGGCGACACCGTGATTGCCGTTCTGGCGGTGGGTTTGGCTCAGGGCTTGACAGTAGAAACCGCCCTTCGCCGGGCCAATCGGGCGGCAGGAATTGTGGTGGGGAAAAAAGGGACCGTGGCGATTCAACGGGATTGGCTGGAGGAAATGGCATGAGTAGAATCGGTTGGGGTTTTAGGAATGGGATGGCGGGTGTTGGGTGCCAAAAAACCATGAAATATTTAAGGGCTACCCATTTTTGATATTAACCCGAACCTTGGGTAAATAGGAAAAACGCTTGTCGTTAGAGCCAATTTGACAGATTGGAGAAGGATTATAGAGAATGGAAATATATTGCGGAATCGTTTTTGGGTAGGAATTGTTAGCCAAACCACACAAACTAAAAAGGGAACCTTTTAAGAGTACCCTTCAATCTTTTACTTGATTGCGTTTCCACGAAAGAAAGAGGCTTTACCAAGTCTATATGCAATAAAAGTAAAAATAATTTACGAGGGTGGCAAATGAATTATGAAAATTGAATTACGGGGTAAATATTTATCAAGACCAAGATACAACCACTATCTGAAGGCTACGGCCAACAATAAAGATAGAGCAAAAAAGCTGTACAGTGCTAACATTCGATTAGCGCAGGCTTTTCATCCATTATTAAGCCAGTTCGAGGTTGTCTTGGTTTCCCTTATTAATAATTATACTTTTACGTTAGGAGTAAGTTTAGCCTATAATTAAATTAATTTTACCAGCGAATTAACAATCGAAAAATTATGAATGGCTTTAATTCTATAGTCCGTTTCTTTTTAATCTTATTTTATGTTTTTCTTCTGGCTATTAGTTCATGGTATATAAATGGAAAATCTTTCATAGGAATTGACGATGCAAATATTTATATGGTATACATGAAGAATTTTTCAGAAGGCCATGGATTTGTATATAATGTCGGGGGAGAAAGGGTGGAAGGTTTTACCTCCTTGTTGTGGACGCTGCTTGGTGCGCTCATTTTTAGAGTTTTTAGCTCTCCTGAAATCATGCTGCTTTTGCTTAATTTAATGATTACAACGGCAACCTTCTTTTTTGTAATTAATTATTTAGAAAAGGTAAATGGAGGTAAGGCTAAAATAATTAATTCATATTCTTTGCTATTTCTTGCAGCAATAGGTTCAACCCCAGGGTTTATTGACTGGACCATTGTTTCTCTTATGGAAACGGGGTTATGGACAATGTTGATAACAGTAATTTCAATAAAGATTTTATCATATGATTCCACACATCGAAAAAGAAATCACTATATATTTATTAATTTTTTGATTTTTCTGCTCTTCATTTGCAGGCCAGAGGCCATGCTGGTCGCCCCGTTTTTTATTGTCTTAAATGGTTTCCAAGAGTTCCAAATAAGCAAATCCTTTAAACCAGTTTTAACCGGATTTTTTATTACTATTTTTGTTTCTGCTATTGTGTTAACATCTCTTATACTTTGGAGATATTGGTATTTTGGATTTCCTTTTCCAAATACATATTATGCCAAAGTTTCAGTTGATTGGGTTGGAAATTTAAAGGCTGGAATAAAATATTTGTATAGTATGGTTATAGAAAAACCTTATATTTTAGGAGTTTGGATTTTGTCTGTTTTCGTAGTTTTTCGTTCTGCTTTAAAGAATAACCTTGAAGCGATTAAAAATCTTATCCCCCTGCTCTTAATTTGTTCTGTTTTTTTTCTTATCCCTTTATACAGCGGAGGAGATCATTTTAGGTTTCATCGATTCGTGGTACCTGTTTTCCCCTTAGTAATTCTTTTGTTGATACAATGTATTAAATTTTATTTTGGTTCAATTAATATGAGAATATTAACTGGGGTTTCAATCCTGATTTTTTTTTCTTGTAGTTACAATTTAAGGGATTTATATTATCATAAAAATGTTCCATTACGTCATGAGTGGGATATTGCTGTAGCGGGAAGAAAGGGCTCTGAAAAATTGAATAAAATATTTATTGATGCTAAAAAATATCCAACCCAGGGGGTTTTAGTAGCTGGAGGGACAGCATTTTCTTATCATGGTTTTACAATTGATTTACTTGGTTTGAACAACTCGAAGATGGCTCATGCAAATAAGATTAAGGACGAAAATTTGACGAAAAATCATGCATCTTTTAACATTGACGTTTTTTTTGCATTAAATCCTGACATATTTTGGCATAAAGGATCTCGCTTTGTCAAATCTTCTGAACCAATCCCCTCAGAAATTTACGTTATTCCCAATCTGTGGATTTCAAAAGTCTTTAAGAATATTCAATTGGATACGCGCTTTAAGGATAGATATGGTTTCTATCGCATTACAAATTCTAAAAGCAATGACGAAGCCCTCGAAATTTTTGCGAGAAAGGATTTTATTTATTCTCTTGATAAATCAATATACTCGGTGTCATCTATTGATTACCGTTAAATTTTATGACACTCCTGACCGCCGCAAATTAACACCCAAAATCAAAGATTGTAGCAATTTTTCGCTTCACTTCAGTTTTCAATAGGGTTCTGCTAATTATTTCTTTTTGTAATTGCGTAACAACTATCGGCATACTTCTGAAAAGGGCCTTTACACCGGTTTCACTAGCTTCCTTAAGAATGGTAAGGTGAATTTCTAGTTTTCTTTTTTTGTCGTTTTCAAATTCATAATTGCGATTTTTTCCCTAATCGTGTCCGTTGATTTAGCGGACTCAATATCACGAGCAAACCATTCAAAAGGAGGCTATAAAAGCTTTAAAGAGGCGTGTTATTGCTATGTCAACCACAATAAACAATTTCAAACATCAAAAAAATCGGGCAATTGGCTTCATTTTTGGTATCGTTGGTGTATATTTAAAATGCTTTTTTATTTAAGGGGGATTTTTTAGACAAACGGAGGTTCCCGGCCATTACAACAAGGCCGATCACCAATTGCAAATTCTTTGAAAGTTGAACGAGCGTAATTTTTACCTGCATTTCAAAAACGAGCGTAATTATTTGGTATTTTTCTGCCCTTGTGTTGACAAAAAGAGGAAAGCTTGCATAGGAGCATAATGGAAAAATTTGACCGAAAAGTTGGGTATAATGACCTGCCGATCCTGCCATCAAAAGTGGACATAGAAAAAAAGGAGTTACTTCGGAAAAGCATTTCGGCAGAGCGGTATGCAAATTTGCGAACTGCACTTGGCTCAGGGTTTGCCGGTAGAAACCGCCCTTCGCCGGGCCAATCGGGCGGCAGGAATTGTGGTGGGGAAAAAAGGGACCGTGGCGATTCAACGGGATTGGCTGGAGGAAATGGCATGAGTAAAATCGGTTGGGGTTATGAAAATGGGGTTGCGGGTGTTGGGGGCTTTGCTTCGCAGGTAAAACAATTGGGCATTATTTTCCTAGCAATGCTATGCAGTTTAGCCCTGGCACAGGCTCAAAATTCCAGCGCCCTTTCTAAGGCCTCGAACTGGAAAAAGAGCCGGGTTTCCGGATACAGCATTGAACATCCGAGCAACTGGGAAGTCCTGAAAGATGGGCTAATGGGCACTTCCTTTATTTTACTTTCTCCTTTGGAATCGAGTCAAGATGTATTTCGCGAGAACATCAACCTGTTGGAGCAAGACCTCTCTGATCAGCCCATGGATTTATCGGCCCTTGCAACCTTCAGTGAAGACCAAGTGAAGCGCTTTTTCCCCGAGGCACAAATCCTGCTGAATCAACGGGAGAAGGGTAGGGGTGTAGAATACCACCGCATGGTTCACCGCCGAAAGCAAGGCGCATACACATTGGAATTTGATCAGTACATTTGGGTACTGCAGTCCAAAGCCGTGGTTTTAACGTTTGTGGCAGAGCTGAATCAGGTGGAGCGGTATGCAGATTTGCGAGCACGGATGATGGGCTCGTTGGTTTTGCCCAAGTCCAATCGCTAGCCACCAATATCGAACAGGTTTGGCTCAAACCCCATGAAACCTTGCCTGCTGCACTTCGGCAATCATGCTGTGGTAGTACCGGTACCAGGTTGACCGCCCCAATTCCTTCGCTTTTTGGTGCACCGGATGCCGCCCCCAGTGTTGAATTGAAGCCAAATCTGACCAGTAACTGATAAAACTACCCCGCCCCTCGTGCTTCATGCTTTCGTAGCCCAAAAATCCAGGCATTTCGCGCACCAAATCCAGCGTTAGCGCATCGTATTCGGCATAACCCTCCAAATTTTCCGACAGAAAATAGTTAAAAATCGACGCATAATAGGGCCCTTCCGGCGGCTGCCCAGCTTGCCATTGAATCATAGAGTGCACATTTAGGTTTCGTTGACAAGGTACAATTTGCAGGGGTATTTTATTGTTTTTTGGCGGCTGCCGGGCTTTCCGGGCTTGTCCGCGCCCACCGGCGGGCTGTCAGCGGGCTGCGGTGGCTCCTAAAGTCGCCTCCTCGCCACGCGCCAGCGGCCGCCGTTGGCCTTGCGGGCAAGCCTCGTCAATCCCTGCCGCTTTGGCCTGTGCTGCCTAAATTATTAGAAAAGCAAGCCAATGCAAGATGCGGCAAGTTTTGGGTTCGCAGAAACGGAATGGCACGCATTGTAAATTTCACGTGTTTAGAAAATCACCGGTTAAATGCAATGAATACAAATAAAATCAGGAGCCGTCCCGCTCTTTCAAGGCTAGGGATTTGGAAAAATGCCAAGAGCCCATTATATTTGCCTCCCTTTTTAAGGGAAAATATTCCTCCTTAGCTCAGTTGGTTAGAGCATCTGACTGTTAATCAGAGGGTCTCAGGTTCAAGTCCTGAAGGGGGAGCAAGTGATAGTAAGGGTTGCAGCAATGCAACCCTTTTTTGTTTTAGGGCTTTGTAACACATTTGTAACACAAAACAGGTGTTAAGGTGGTCTAATCGAGCCCACTTTTTAAGGTTAGAACTGCGTATGAGTTAAGGGGGAAACAACCTAAATCAAGGGTTCGCAGGACATTAAAGGATGAAGAGTGCTAGCCCCAACCATTGAAAAGTTTGATACCTTTGAAAAGTCAGGGGTAAATGTCCTTTTGGCGGGCAGGGAGTATCCTTTCGGGACTTTTAAGTTCAAAAGGAATCAGCATGTCAATTTTATTTTGGCAGGGTCATTTTGGGTGCAACTATTGAGAATAACAGTTTTAATAAATTAACTTTACAAAGGACAAAATTGAAATTGAAATAAAAGAATGAGCTTTCAAAAAATACTTGACAAATTCAGAAAAATATCGTTCTCCGAAAAAGATAAAGGCGACCGTTTTGAACGCTTAATGCAAGCGTACTTATTGACCGACCCAAAATATTCATATCAGTTTAAGAATGTTTGGCTGTGGAATGAATTTCCCGGAAAGAAAGATTTAGGCGGAAGCGATACAGGTATTGACCTTGTTGCCGTTACACACAATAATGACTTTTGGGCTATTCAATGTAAATGCTATCAAGACACAGCAACTATCGACAAGCCAGCCGTTGACAGTTTCCTTTCTACTTCGAGCAGAGAATTTAAGGATGATAGTTTAAGAACAACCAGCTTTGCTCAACGACTTTGGATTTCTACCACCAACAAATGGGGACCGAATGCTTACGAAGCCATCAAAAATCAAAACCCACCTGTTACACGAATAAACCTGCATGACCTCATGGATGCTCCCGTTGATTGGGAAAAATTGGAGCAAGGCATTCATGGTGAAAAAGGACGAACAGAAAAGAAAAAACTATACCCTCATGTGCTGGAAGTTCGTGACAAGGTTTTTGAATACTTCAAAGAAAATGAAAGAGGTCGTTTAATCATGGCTTGTGGTACTGGCAAAACTATGACCTCATTAAAAATTGCCGAGAAACAAACCGGAAATAAAGGAACGATACTTTTTCTTGTTCCTTCAATTGCACTTATTGGGCAAACATTAAAAGAATGGTCATCACAAGCAGATGAACCCATCAACCCAATTTGTATTTGTTCCGACCCTGAAATCACAAAAAAGAAAACCAAAGACGACCAAGATTTAACCAGTACTATTGATTTGGCCTGGCCTGCATCTACGGATTCCAATTATATATTAAAGCAATTTCAACATTACAAAAATGCCAACAATGGCATGACGGTGGTTTTCTCTACCTATCAATCCATTGAGGTTATTGCCAAAGCACAAAAAGTATTACTCAAAAACGGTTTCCCCGAATTTGATTTGATTATTTGTGATGAAGCACATCGCACAACGGGTTACACAGAACCCGGCATGGACGATTCAGCTTTCGTGAAAGTACATGATGCTGATTTCATCAAAGCAAAGAAACGTTTATACATGACAGCCACTCCAAGGTTGTATGATGTAGAAGCCCAATCTAAAGCAGCCAAAAATGATGTACCGCTTTGGTCAATGGACAATGAAGCCTATTTCGGAAAAGAAATTCAACGCATTGGTTTCGGTGAAGCCGTTGAAAGAGGATTGCTCACCGATTACAAGGTGATTATTCTTACGTTGAATGACAAGGACGTACCGACCGCAGTCCAAAAAATGATAACCAACGGTGAAGCCGAAATTAAAACGGACGACCTCACCAAACTGATTGGAACGGTAAACGCATTATCCAAACAATTTTTGGGCAATGAATCTATAAAAGTGGAAGGCGATGAAACGCCTATGAAACGTGCCGTAGCATTCTGTGGAAGTATTGCCAATTCAACCAATATCGCAGCGAGTTACAACCTTGCTTCTGAAAACTATTTGGAATCACTGCCCGAAGAAAAGAAAAAACAAATGGTTACTGTGCAGGCCATGCACATGGACGGAACAATGGCTGCTCCGCAACGTGACCAAATGCTTAGTTGGTTAAAGGAAGAAACCCATGGCAACGAATGTCGCATCATTACCAACGTTCGGGTATTGAGTGAAGGTGTGGACGTGCCTTCTTTGGATTCTGTACTTTTTCTTTCTGCTCGTAATTCGCAAGTGGATGTTGTGCAATCCGTTGGACGTGTAATGCGTAAAGCGGAAGGCAAGAAATATGGTTACATTATTATTCCTGTGGTGGTTCCTGCTGATGTGGAGCCTGAACATGCTTTGGACGATAACGAACGTTACAAAGTAGTCTGGACAGTATTGAATGCTTTGCGTGCACACGATGACCGTTTTAATGCGACCGTACATAAAATTGAACTCAATAAAAAACGCCCTTCTCAAATTGTGGTGGGCGGCTCTGAATACGGTTTTGATGGCGATGGAAACCCAATAGAAAAAAGACGTGACGGTTACGAAGGCACAGACACAAGCAAGGAAATAGGACGACAAATTGCTATTCAGTTTGAGCAATTACAAGATGTGGTATTTGCCCGAATGGTGCAAAAAGTAGGCGACCGCAGGTATTGGGAACAATGGGCAAAAGATGTAGCCCTGATTGCTGACCGACAAATTGAACGCATCAAATACCTGATTGACGAAAAGAAAGACCAGCGAACAGCCTTTGATAAATTCCTGAGTGGCTTACAAAAAAACATTAACCCAAGCATCAACGAAGAACAAGCCATCGAAATGTTGGCTCAACACATCATCACGCAACCAATATTTGACGCCTTATTTGAGGGTTATTCCTTTGTAAAATCCAATGCCGTTTCTATGGCCATGCAGGGCATGATAGAATCTTTGGAAGAAGGCAGCAACCTTGCAGAGCAAGACGAAACCCTGCAACGCTTTTACGATTCGGTTCGCAAACGTGCCGAGGGCATTGACAACTCCGAAGGCAAGCAGCTCATCATCATTGAATTGTACGATAAGTTTTTCAAAACCGCTTTCCCGAAAATGGTGGAGAAACTGGGTATTGTTTATACGCCTGTAGAAGTGGTGGACTTTATCATTCATTCTGTAAACGATATTCTGAAAAAAGAATTTGACCGAACAATTTCTGATGAAAACATACACATTCTTGACCCATTTACAGGAACAGGAACTTTTATGGTTCGTCTGCTCCAAAGCGGTTTGATTGATGTAAAAGATTTGGAACGTAAATACAAAGATGAATTACACGCCAACGAAATTGTTTTGCTCGCGTATTACATAGCCGCCATCAATATTGAAAACGCCTATCACGATGCTACTCCCGACCCTGATGATGGCGTAAGCAAAGCCAATTACACGCCTTTTGACGGCATTGTATTGACGGATACATTTCAACTTAGCGAAACAAATGAAGGTGAAATTCAATATGAAGAACTTTTGAAGAAAAATTCTGATAGAGTTGAAAAACAAAAAAAAGCTCCTCTTCGAATTATTATGGGGAATCCTCCATATTCTGTCGGACAAACTTCAGCGAACGACAATGCACAAAATCAAACTTACCCTAAATTAAATCAGCGTATTGCAGATACTTACGCCAAATTGACTAAAGCAACAAATAAAAACTCTTTATACGATTCTTACATAAAAGCATTTCGATGGAGCACCGACCGTTTAGACAAAACCGGTGGAATAATTTGTTTTGTATCCAATGGGGCATGGTTAGATGGTAATAGTGCGGATGGTTTCCGAAAAGCCATTGAAAAAGAATTTTCATCCATTTACATCTTCAACTTAAGAGGTAACCAAAGAACCAGTGGAGAATTAAGCCGCAAGGAGGGTGGAAAGATTTTTGGAAGCGGTAGCCGCACCCCTATTTCCATTACTTTGTTGGTTAAAAACCCCGATGTAAAAAAAGAAAAAGCCACCATTCATTACCACAACATTGGCGACTATTTAGACCGTGAACAAAAACTGAAAATCATAAAAGAATATAAATCTTTCGGAAATCCTAAATTGGTATTAACAACATTGCAGCCCAATGAACATGGTGATTGGATTAGTTTAAGGAATGATGCTTTTGGAAACTTTATTGAATTGGAACCCGATAAAAAGTTTAATACAAAATCTAATTCATTTTTCGTTTTAAATTCTATGGGAGTTGGAACTAGTAGAGATGCATGGGTATATAATTTTTCAAAGAATAAATTGCTTTCAAACATGGAAAGGACTATTAACTTTTACAATGAACAAGTTATTGGTTTTAGGTCCGCATTGTCAGTTGACAATAAAATTAAAATAGAAGATTTCATAAATTCTGAACACAAAAATATTTCATGGAGTAGTAGTTTAATTCCAAAAGTTGAGAAAGGTGTTAATGTTGAATTTCAAAGCAATAAAATTTTCAAGGCAATGTATCGACCCTTCTGCTCTATGAATTTTTATTATGGGGAGCATTTTATTCATCGAAGAGGACAGTATGACCAAATTTTTCCGACAAATGAAATGAGTAAGAACCTGCTTATTTGTGTTCAGCAAGATGCGGGAGAAAAAATGTCTCCATTTTTAGTCAATCTAATTCCTGATTTAGAGTTGGTCCATCATGCTCAATGTTTTCCACTCTATTACTACGAAAAAAACAAATTACAACAAAAAGGATTGTTTGATGGAGATGAAAGTCAGAAATATGTTCGTAGAGATGCCATCAGTGATTTTATTTTAGAAAGAGCCAAACAACAATATGGCAAAACCGTAACCAAGGAAGATATTTTCTATTATGTGTATGGCTTTTTGCATAGCACAGAGTACAGAGAAACCTTCGCCAACGATTTAAAGAAAATGTTGCCTCGCTTGCCATTGGTGGAAAATGTAAAAGACTTTTGGGCATTCAGCAAAGCAGGCAGACAATTAGCAGAACTGCATTTGAATTATGAAACCGTTGCTCCTTATCCTGATGTAACCGTAACAGGAGACGATGGCAACGGCTACTCTGTAGAAAAAATGCGTTTCCCCAAGAAAGACCAAAAAGACACCATTCACTACAACAGCAAAATCACAATCAGCAACATTCCTTCAAAGGCGTATGAGTATGTCGTAAATGGCAAATCCGCAATTGAATGGATTAGGGAACGCTACCAAGTTTCTACACACAAAGAAAGCGGAATCGTAAACGACCCGAACGATTGGGCACAGGTAGTAGGTAATCCTCGTTATATATTGGACTTGCTTTTGAGCATCATCAACGTAAGTGTTCAGACAGTTGATATTGTAAACGCATTGCCTAAAGTAGGTTTTGGGGTAGAACAGACAGAAATCAAGGCAGAAAAAATATATTCAATCCGTTCCGAAGCCGAACAAGTAAACACTGCGGCAGAACCAGGGCACGAATAAATAAAAGCCAACGCTATATAAAGTAAGGTTTAAAGAAGATTAAATGCTTAATAGAACTCCCAATATTCCAAACTCTCCGCCCTCCGGCATTTCTATTCTTCAGCCGGAAATGTATGAATTGCTAAGCCTCTTGTGTTCTAAGTTTGAACTGAGCTCTTTGGACGGGGATGTTTTGAAATTAGAACAAGGAATTGTTGTGCCCGACGGGGCAAGGTTTCGGGAGCGTCTATGGGAATTGATTGAACAGGTTGAGCTTCTGCAATTACCAAATCAAAAAGACGGGGTATTTAGTAAAAACGCCATAGACATAGAATGGGTGGATATTCCTGCCGGAACCTTTATGATGGGCAGCCCTGAAAATGAAAAGGAGCGGTCTTATATTGAAGGCCCGCAACATCAGGTAACTCTGAGTGGTTTTAAAATGAGCAAGTACGAGGTGACCTTTGCCCAGTACGATGCCTTTTGCGAGGCCACAGGGCGAAGCAAACCTTCTGATGAAGGCTGGGGCAGGGGCAACCGCCCTGTCATCAATGTGGACTGGGACGATGCCAATGACTTTGCCAAATGGATGGGATGTAGATTGCCCACCGAGGCGGAATGGGAATATGCCTGCCGGGCAGGGACAAGTACGCCGTTTAATACAGGTGACTGTCTTTCTACAGCTCAGGCCAACTACAACGGCAATTATCCATACTCCAATTGCATAAAAGGTTCCTATTTAGAAAGAACACAGCCCGTAGGTAGCTATGCCCCCAACGCCTGGGGTTTGTATGACATGCACGGAAATGTATGGGAGTGGTGCAGCGATTGGTATGGCAGTTATTCCTCCTTTCCCCAAACGAATCCCAACGGTTCAGCTTCAGGGTCGCATCGGGTGCTTCGAGGGGGTGGCTGGTTCAACCGCGGCAGGTATTGCCGGTCGGCGTTGCGCGGCGGCTACGAACCCTCCCACCGCGCCGGCAACATTGGTTTTCGGTTGGTCGTCCCGAGTTAACAGTGGATATTCATCCGGACTTTTAAGCTCAAAAGGGGGAGAGCCAAGGGCTAAATGCCCCGAGGGACGAGGAGGCATAAAGCCCTTGGCGAGAAAGGGTGCTCCCGCGCAGCGGGAAATTTTTGTTTTTTAAGGCTCGGCGGTTTTCAACTCCCCATACATTACCCAAGCAATTGGGAAAGGGTCTGCCTCAACCCCAATAACGGGCAAGTGATAATATCCAAACGCCCCTTTCCGTACTGCAAAAACGGGGATTCCTTTTTTAATGGCCGTTTCACATTCCTCATAAGGGTTTTTGTTTAGGATGATATTGCTCCCTTACCAATTGCAGTATAAATCGCCAAAACTCGATTTTTTTACCCTTTTTGGCGGCATATATGATTTGGCACCGAATTAAAATAGATGTCTATGGCCTTTATTTTCAGCTATTTACGGCATTTCTTTTTCTTTAATAGCAATGAAATCAGCTGTCCGAAAACGGACTGTAGCAAAAAGTAGCTACTTTTATTCATGTAATTTATGTTTGGCATCGACAAATTACATTAAAGCGGGTAATCCTTCGCAGGAAATCCCGCTTTTAAAAAAGTTTTATCAGATACTAGTGATTTAATTTTTAATTAGTAGCGAAAGCATTTGGGTCATTTAATGTATAATGGTTATGAAAAATTTTGAATTCGACTTAACACTCCATCTGGCTTCATTTGAGCGGAAAGATTTGAAGGAAAAAATCTCTTTCAAAAAGGGCGTATATTATTGGTTTGCTAGTTACTCAGCACTAAAAAAAATGAATATTGATAGTGCCTCAGAAAAGTTACACAAACATTTAATAAATGGCCAAGAGTATTGCCTTGTTTATATCGGTATAGGACCGAGAAACGACCAAACAAAAAAACAATTCATTGAGCAACGGATAGTTAATTGCCATTTAGGTAAAATGATTAAGGATTCCACCTTCAGGCTATCTGTTGCAACACTTTTAGGAGAAAAAGGTTGTATTGGAAAAAATTCGAAGTGCTACTTACTTGAAGAAAGAGAAATAGAACTTAGCAAATTTATAGTAAAAGAATTTTGTGTTTGCTTAACAAAAAATGAAAAACCTTGGGAAAATGAATCAAATTTGATTAATTGCCTTCAACCCCCTTTGAATCTTCACCATAATAAGAACGGTTGGAATTATGAAACAATGAAGAGAAAACGAGAGGAATTCCTAAAATCTTGCAAAGAACCTTCAACCCCAAACCCCGTAGGGGTGATATTATTGTAGTAGGTATTGGAGCTCAAGACATCCAAACCCCGTAGGGCTAACATTATTGCAGCGTAACCATCATTCCTTATCCAAAAAAGGATACCGGTAATCGGTAGGCGCGACAAAGGTTTCCTTGATTGTTCTGGGGCTCACCCAGCGCAGAAGATTTATCATCGAGCCCGCTTTGTCGTTGGTGCCCGAAGCTCTGGCGCCGCCAAAAGGCTGCTGACCTACAACCGCTCCCGTGGGCTTGTCGTTGATGTAAAAATTGCCGGCAGCATCCCTCAACTTTTCGGTCATGTATTGAACGGCGTAGCGGTCGCGCGCAAAAATGGCACCGGTCAAGGCATAGGGCGAAGTGCTGTTCACCAGGTCTAGCGTAGCATCCAAATCGGCGTCTTCGTACACATAAATGGTGAGCACCGGGCCAAAAATTTCTTCCTCCATGGTGATGCTCTTGGGGTCTTTGGTCAACACCACGGTGGGCTGAACAAAATACCCTTTGCTCTTGTCGTAGCCGCCGCCAATCAAAATTTCATTTCCGGGATAGTTGCGGGCTTTCTCAATGTATGCGGTGATGCTGTTGTAGGCTTTTTCATCAATAACGGCATTGATAAAATGGGTGAACTCTTCGGTTCCACCCATGCTAAAGCTAGAAATGTCGGCCAAGAGGCCTGCTTTTACCTGAGGCCAAATGCTTTGGGGTATGTAGGCCCGGCTGGCGGCCGAACATTTTTGTCCTTGGAATTCAAAGGCGCCGCGGGAGAGTGCGGCCACCAGTTGCTGAACCGGGGCGCTGGGGTGAGCCACCACAAAATCTTTGCCTCCGGTTTCGCCCACAATTCGGGGATACGAGCGGTACAATTGGATGTTTTGACCAATGGTTTTCCAAATGTGCTGGAAGGTGCCGGTGCTTCCGGTAAAGTGGATGCCTGCAAAATCGGGATGACTGAAAACCACATCGCCCACCACCGGACCATCGGCATACACCAGGTTGATGACTCCGTCGGGAAGCCCTGCTTCCTGCAAGATTTGCATGATGATGTTGGCCGAATAAATTTGAGAATTGGCAGGTTTCCATACGGCCACATTGCCCATCATAGCGGGAGCGGTGGGTAGATTTCCGGCAATGGCGGTGAAGTTAAAGGGCGTCAGCGCAAACACAAATCCTTCCAGGGGCCGCTGTTCCAACCGATTCCACACGCCTTTTGAGCTGTTGGGTTGCTGGGCATAGATTTCTTGCATGTACGAAACATTAAAGCGCCAGAAATCGATCAATTCGCAGGCGCTGTCAATTTCGGCCTGGTAAGCGTTTTTCGATTGCCCCAGCATGGTAGCGGCGTTCATACGAGCACGCCAGGGGCCGGCCAACAAATCGGCGGCCTTTAGGAAAATGGCGGCGCGGTCTTCCCAAGGCATATTGGACCAACGGGCACGGGCCGAGAGAGCGGCCTGGATGGCCTCATGAACATGCTGTGCTGTTCCTTTATGGTAATGTCCCAATACGTGTTGGTGGTCGTGCGGGGGATTTAGCGGATAGGTATCGTTGCTGCGCACTTCTTTTCCGCCGATGTACATGGGAACATCAACCTGTTGGTTGCGCATTTCGGCCAGGGTTTTTTTCAGTTCATTGCGTTCGGCAGAGCCGGGAGCATAATTCAGAACCGGTTCGTTGTAAGCGGGCAGCACCCGAGAAAATCCTAGAGACATGAGAATAAATTTTTACAAAGGTAGGCAATCTCCTTTGCATGGAGTTGTGAAGAAGTTCAGTAGCGGAGAAATGTTGCCGGGAATCTAAACCGTTTCATTGGGAGTTGAAGGGGTTTCCAAAACAAATCGGAATTGTGGGAATCGTATTAAAATTCCGGGGAGATAGGATATTGTGCCGCCCGCGGCAGGGATTGACGAGGCTACCCCGCAAGGCTACCCGCGGAAGCTGGCGCGCGGCGAGGAGGCGACGCGAGGAGCCACCGCAGCCCGCTGCCGGCCCGCCGGGTAGCCGCGGAGTAGCCCGGAAAGCCCGGCTGCCGCCCCAATCCAAAATTAAGGCCGCTGCAACGTGTAAATCTCGCCCGGACTAATGCTCATTTCCAGATTGCTGCCGCTGCAGGTGGCGCTGCCCGTTTTGTCGGGAACTTGCTGCTCGATCGGGTAGGTGTAGGGAATGTTGCAGGCCAATCCGGTGGATTTAAAGTCGATGCTGAGGGTGTTGCCGTTCAGCGTCCAGCTGAGGTCGTAATATGCACCGCCCACCCCGCCTAAAAAAGCGCAAGTGTTTTCGCAGTCGGCCACGCGCAGCTGCCCGGTGCCGTTGGCGTTGAAGTCGATGTCGGCGGCACAGGGAAAAGGACTGGGATTGAAACTCCAGGTGCCTAGAATGCACTCGCTTAGCGGCTCATCGGTTTGGCAGGAATACAGACTGCTGCCCAGGAGTGCCAGGGCAAAAAATGTTCCTTTTAAGGTATCAAAACAACGCATCATTTTTTTGACAAATCTACGCAAAATCTCAGTATGTCTGAAACACATCTTTTTCAATTTTATAACATTAAGTCCAATTTTCAGCACCTACCTTTGTGTTCCATGAACAGAATGCCGATTTTGGAGTTTAAGAGGGGTATGAAATGGATTTTATGTGCCCTTATGTTGCCGTTTGCGTTGCTGCTGCCCGGCCAACGCATAGAAAAAGCAACGCTTTCAGGATATGTGCGCGATGCTGCTACCGGGGAGTCGCTGCCCGGTGCCGCCGTAGTAATTAAAGGCACAACCACAGGTGCAGTGGCCAACACTTACGGCTTCTATTCCTTAACCTTGCCCAAGGGAAACTACAAAATACAGTGTGCCTACCTGGGTTATTCGGCTCAATCCGACAGCCTGGCCCTGTTCGGCAATCAAACGCGCAACTACGAATTGCAGGTGCAAGCCAAGCTGGCCGGGGAATATACTGTAACCGACGATAAAGCCAGGCAAAATACAGAAAGCACCCGCATGAGCACCATTGATTTGCAAATGGAAGAGGTGAAGAAAATGCCTGTACTGTTTGGCGAGGTGGACATTTTAAAAACCATACAATTGCTTCCGGGCGTCAAAGGTGCTGCCGAAGGCAGCTCGGGTTTTTATGTTCGGGGCGGTGGGCCCGACCAAAACCTGATTCTGCTGGACAACGCGACGGTGTACAATGCCTCGCACTTGTTCGGCTTTTTTAGTGTGTTTAATTCGGATGCTATAAAAAATGCCGAGCTGATTAAAGGGGGCATGCCCGCCCGATACGGTGGCCGACTCAGTTCTGTGCTCGACATTTCAATGAAAGAGGGGAACATGAAGAAGTTTCATGGCAGCGGAGGAATTGGGCTGATTGCCAGCCGGCTTACCTTGGAAGGGCCCATTGTAGAAGATAAACTTTCATTTTTGGTGAGCGGCCGGCGAACCTACCTGGACGCCTTGCTTACACCCTTTGCCGGTGAGGGCAGTCCGTTGAATGGAAACAGCTATTATTTTTACGACTTGAACGCCAAGCTGCAATGGAAAATCGGAGAAAAAGACAGGCTGTTCGTTTCAGGGTATTTTGGGGAAGATATTTTCAATTTTCGCAGTCCAACGGGAGCCTTGCGCATCAACATTCCCTGGGGAAACGCCATAGCCTCGGTGCGTTGGAACCACCAGTTTGATTCCCGTTTGTTTTTAAATACAACGGCTTCGTTTACCGACTACAATTTTAAAACCGGAGCTCGGGGCGAGACTTTCAGTTTTGAATTGAACAGCGGAATCCGAGATTACACCTTAAAAACTGATTTTTACTGGACGCCCGGCAACAAGCATTTGATTCGGTATGGTTCAGAAATGGTGTTTCATGAGTTTCGGCCCAGCACCGTTCAGGCCACTTTGGAAAGCAACAGCGTTGGCTTGCCCACCGCACAGGTGTTGTACGCCCTTGACGGCTCTTTGTATGCCGAAGACGACTGGAACATCAGTACCCGCTGGAAAGCCAATCTGGGATTCAGATTGAGTTATTTTCAGCATACAGGGCCCTACGACCGTTTCATAAAAGGCAGCGAGGGCACCAACATCGACACCATTTCATACTCCTCGTTTGAAAACATTCAGGATTATTTCAGAGCCGAGCCCCGGATTGCTGTTCGTTATTTAATCAACGAAAACAGCAGCATCAAGGGGGCTTTTACAGTGAACTACCAAAATCTGCATCTGGCCAATTTGGCCACGGTATCCCTGCCCACCGACATCTGGCTGCCCAGCACCTCATTGATTCCGCCCCAGCAATCCATTCAGGGAAATTTAGGGTATTTCCATAACTTCTTTAACAACGCCTTGGAGACCTCGGTCGAGGTTTATTACAAGCACATGGACAACCTGGTGGAGTACCGCGACAACAGCAGTTTCGGCGATTTGGTAAACGACAACCCCGACAACATCATGGTGTTGGGCAGTGGCCGCAGCTATGGGGCCGAATTTTTCATTAAAAAGCGCCTGGGCAAGGTAACAGGTTGGATTGGCTACACGCTAAGCTGGACCGAGCGGTTTAATTTCGACAAAAATTTGGTGAGTTACGAAGGCGATTACTTTTACCCCAGGTACGATCGCCGCCACGACCTATCGCTAACCGCAACCTGGGAAATCTCCAAGCGCTGGACGCTGTCGGGCGTGTTTGTGTACAGCACCGGCAATGTGCTTGCGGTGCCCTCGGAATTCTACTTTTTAGGCGACGACATCATTCCGTATTTCACCGACCGCGACAACTTCCGCATGGTACCTTACCACAGGTTGGATTTATCGGCCACCTACACCATCAAAAAAACCGACAAATGGGAAAACAGCTTAAACATCAGTATTTACAATGTGTACAGCAGGCTAAATCCGTTTTTTGTGTACTTTGATATAGAAACCAACAGCAGCACCGGCGCCGTGAATTTCCAAGGCAAGCAGGTGTCGTTGTTTCCCATAATTCCGGCAGTAACATGGAACTTTTCGTTTTGATTTTTTTGGGGGCCATTTCCGGCCATTGGCTGCATCCGGCTAGCAAAGTGCGGCGCCGGTTTGTCGCGGGCTTGTGTTCACTGAAGTTCACCCAAGCCCACTCCACCGGCGAACGCTCTTTGCCACACCGGCTGCTTGCCGCTGTCCGGGGCCCGGGCGGCCTTAATCCCTCCAAACACATCCTTTGGATTGGGCTGGCCGGTTCCCTTTTCAGTGCCTGCGAAACCGATATTGATTTGTCCATCCCCATCAGCAACGCTTCTTTGGTGGTTGATGCCTATATCATCAACGGAGAACCCGCCAGGGTTTCGGTTACCAACGCTTACCCTTACACCTCTGTCTTGGATTTGGAATCCCTCTCTTCCATTGTAATAGAGGATGCCATTGTCGTTTTGAGCGATGGTCAGTTGACCGACACCCTTGTGTACACCGTCGATTTAAATCTTTTTCCGCCCTTTTTCTATCAAGGTCAGAATCCGGCTTTGTTCGGTCAGGTTGGAAAAACCTACAGCATTCGCGTAATTGCCGGAACCGACACCGCCACGGCCAGCACTCAAATTCCAATGCCTGTTCCCCTTGACAGTTTGGCCTGGGAATCGGAAGGCAAAGACGAAATAGACAGCAACATTGAATACGGCAGGCTAAGGGTATGGTTCCGCGATCCGACCGAACTGGGCAACCACTACCGTATCTTCTTAAAAACCCAAGATTTTACCTCATTTCAAGCTCCTTTCAGCAGTGTTTTTGAAGACCGAATCATCAACGGCGACAGCCTTTTCTTCGATGTTTCAAAACCCGATTCTCAACCCAGCTTTTTGGTTCCCGATTCCTTAACCTTTGAAGAGCGCCGGCTATTCGTAAAAGGCGACACCATAGATGTTCGGTTTTGCAGCATTACCCGTGATTCCTACACCTTTATCCGAAGTTTTCAAACCGCCTCAGGCTCGTTTGGAAACCCCTTTGCGGCTCCCACTTTCGTGAAAGGCAACATGAAAGGAGCTTTGGGCGGTTTTGTGGGCTACGGTGCCTCCTACCACACCTTCATCTCTCAATGATGCCTATCTTTGCGGCATAAACTTGAATTCATGTCTGAATCTACAGAAAACAACGCCCTACCCTGCCTTATTTTAGGTTCTGGGCCCGCGGGATATACCGCCGCCATTTATGCCGCACGAGCCGGGTTGACTCCGGTAATGTACACCGGCCCTGAACCCGGCGGGCAACTCATGATTACCAACGATGTGGAAAATTATCCGGGCTATCCCGAGGGCATTATGGGTCCACAAATGATGGAAGATTTCAAGAAACAAGCCCAGCGTTTCGGTACCGATGTTCGCTTTGGAATGGGCAGCTCTGTTGATCTTTCTTCGCGTCCTTTTAAGGTAACCATAGACCAATCCCATGAGGTATGGGCCGAAACCCTGATTATCACCACCGGGGCCTCGGCCAAATGGTTGGGATTGGAGAGTGAACAACGCTTAAACGGTCGTGGGGTCTCTGCTTGCGCCGTTTGCGATGGTTTTTTCTTTAAAAACCAGGATGTAATAATTGTGGGTGGGGGCGATACCGCCTGCGAAGAAGCCACCTATCTGTCAAAACTCTGCTCAAGCGTTCACATGCTGGTACGCAAAGACAGCATGCGTGCCAGTCAAATCATGCAAAAAAGAGTGCTCGACAACCCCAAAATCAAAGTCTATTTCAATACCGAAACCCTGGAAGTGTTGGGCGAAGATACCGTAACGGGCGCTCGCCTGAAAAACACCACCACCGGCGAAGAATTTACCTTAGAAGCCACCGGCTTTTTTGTTGCCATTGGGCACAGCCCCAACACTTCCCTTTTTAAGGGACAATTGGACATGGATGAAAACGGATACTTAAAAACCATACCGGGCAGCACAACCACCAAAATTCCGGGCGTCTTTGCTGCGGGCGATGTGCAGGATTCTGTTTACCGTCAGGCAGTAACCGCCGCCGGAACAGGCTGCATGGCCGCACTGGAGGCCGAGCGTTTTTTGGCGTCCTTGGAATAATTCAGCAAAAAACACGGCAAGTTTTATAATAACCTAAAAAAGCTAAAATGGATTACCGCATAGAAAAAGACACCATGGGCGAAGTAAATGTGCCGGCCCATGTGTATTGGGGTGCACAAACCGAACGCTCGCGCAACAATTTCAAAATTGGCCCCGAGGCCTCCATGCCGACAGAAATTATTCGTGGATTTGCTATCTTGAAAAAAGCTGCCGCCTATGCAAATTCCGATTTAGGTGTGCTTTCTGCATCAAAACGCGACGCCATTGCTTCGGTATGCGATGAAATTTTGGCCGGCGGCTTGTCGGGGGAATTTCCCCTGGTGATTTGGCAAACCGGCTCAGGTACCCAAAGCAACATGAATGTGAATGAGGTGGTGGCCAATCGTGCCCATGTGTTGCAGGGTGGCAGCCTGAACGATACCGAAAAAATCCTGCACCCCAACGACGATGTCAACAAAAGCCAAAGCTCGAACGACACCTTTCCAACCGCCATGCACATTGCCTCTTACCATACTGTAGTTACCGGAACCCTACCCGGCATGATGGAACTGAGGAAGGTGCTGGACCAAAAAGCGAAAGAAACCATGGAAGTGGTAAAAATTGGCCGCACCCATTTTATGGACGCCACTCCACTAACCTTAGGTCAGGAATTTAGTGCTTATGTTCAGCAAATTGACAACAGCGTTCGGGCCATCAACAATGCCCTTGAAGCCGTCCGCGAAATAGCCCTGGGCGGCACTGCTGTAGGCACAGGACTGAATGCTCCTAAAGGCTATTCAGAGCTTGTGGCCAAATACATTGCTGATTTTTCCGGCCATCCCTTTGTTTCGGCCCCCAATAAATTTGAGGCCCTGGCAGCCCACGACGCCATGGTGGAATTGAGTGGTGCCCTAAAACGTGCCGCTGTAGCTCTGATGAAAATCGGCAACGATGTACGCATGCTCAGCTCGGGCCCTCGCTGTGGCATAGGCGAAATTTTGATTCCCGACAACGAACCCGGCTCTTCCATTATGCCCGGAAAAGTAAACCCGACTCAACCGGAAGCCTTAACCATGGTTTGTGCTCAAGTGATTGGAAACGATGTTGCTGTAAGCGTAGGCGGAGCCACCGGGCACTTTGAACTGAACGTTTTTAAGCCGCTAATTGCCGCCAATGTGCTTCAATCGGCCCGTTTGCTGGGCGACGCCTGTCGGTCTTTCAGCCGGAATTGCGCCGAAGGAATTGAACCCAACCTGAAGGCCATTCAAGCCAATCTGGAAAACAGCTTGATGTTGGTAACGGCATTGAACCCGCATATTGGGTACGAAAAATCCGCTTCCATTGCAAAAAAAGCCCACAAAGAAAACCTAACCTTACGTGAAGCCGCTCTTGCTTTAGGTTACCTGACCAACGAACAGTTTGATGCCTGGGTAATTCCCGGCAACATGGTGGGTGAACTGCCTCAATAAGAAACCGTGGTTTGAAAAAAACCCGAATTGCCCCTACTCCCAGTGGTTTTTTGCATGCAGGAAACCGTTTCAATGCAGAGTATATCTGCCATTGGGCAAAATTGGAAAAAGCCTCCATCCGGCTTAGAATTGATGACATTGACCGCCGCCGTTTTCGGCCTGCCTACCTTGAAGATATTTTTCAATGCCTTCAGGAATGGGGTATAGATTGGCATGAAGGCCCCAAAAACAGCCAAGAATTTCTTTCGCTTTTCTCACAGCACAGCAAAGTGGAAAAATACAGACAGGCCTTGGAATTGCTTGAAACTCATGCCTACGTCTGTTCCTGCTCCCGAAAAGACATTGAGGGGGCCGATTGGAGCCAGGGTTGCCCCAGCGATTGTACAAAGAAAAAAATGGACTTGAAGCAAGGAAAGACAGCGCTTCGAGTACGCATTCCCGGCGGAACAGAGACATGGGTCCGGCCGGACGGAACACAGGAATCTATTGACTTGGGAAACCATCCCATGCATCCGGTAGTTTGGACCCGGGAAGGTTTGCCGGCCTACCATTGGGTGAGCATCTTAGATGACCTTGACCATGAAATTACCGATGTTTGGCGTGGTGCAGACCTGCTTGAATCTACCGGAATACAACGTCAATTGGCCCGGTTGGCCGGTTTTACCGATTTTGATGCCATTCGCTTTGGACACCATGTTTTGATTGCCGATGCCGAAGGAAAAAAGCTGAGTAAGAGCGTATTGAGCGGGAGTCAGTAGTCTTTTTTTGCAGGAATAACGCCCCGTACTCCCCCTCTGGGATTTTCTACATCACCCAAGTATCTTGGTATCAAATGAAGGTGAGCATGGAAAATCGTTTGCCCGGCGGCAGAACCTACATTTACTCCAATGTTAAACCCATCGGGATTTCGTTCTGACAATTGTTTCTGGCATTGATTCAGCAAATCGAGGCATGCGGTTTGTTCTGATAAGCTTAACTGAAAAAAATCAGAACAATGCCTGCGCGGAATTACCAAAACATGACCGGGACTTACAGGAAATCCATCGTAAAACGCCACCGCTGCATCGTTTTCAGCGATGATTGTCCGCAGGTTTAAATCGCAAAAGGGGCAAGCGTTCATGCTGTTTCCAGGTATTCAAATCCATTGTTGTGGGCAATGCCGAGCAAAGGGGAAAGCTGTTCCCGGTAGCGTTCGCTGGAAATGGCATCTACCTGGGGGAAAAGGGTTAAATAATCTTGAAGAAAGCGGTTGCGGGGAGCCACTTCCAGCATGTGATGAACGGCGGTGGACTGCAAGCGGAAAAATCCATCAAAATATCGATTCAATGGGGGAAGTTTATCGCTTTTTTGGGAATTAAACGAAGGGTCGGCAGGAATCAAATTCCACATTAAATCGTGGGAAACAAAGCGGTAGGGAATAAAATGTTCTACGGCATAGTTTCCTATCTCCATGGGCTTCTTGGTGTAAATGCAGGGTTGGGGGCCCAGATCGTTCAATACTTTATCCCAAAAATCCTTGCGCTGAGGAACCAATGGTTTTCGCATCGCCGGTTTAATCAACTTGTTGGCCAAATCGGGCACCTGAGGGTTTTTAGCTTGCAAAAACTGAGTCAAATTCCAATAACAGAAGTCTTTTAACAAACGAATGTTGCTTTCTAAGTACGGAAGCCAAATGGGGTTGATTTCTATTCGGTCCGGATGCAAAGCATACAATACCTGATTGGAAAAAGATTGGGATTGGGTGTAAATGCGTTGTCGCTGCCGGGCATCGCTTTCTTCTTTGTATTTGGGAAACCAGGGGCTTAAAAACCAATGTGGAACATTTTTATCAAAGTGCATCAATAATCGCAATGACGAAGGGTGTGTGGTAACCGAAAGTTGATCCAACACCTTTTCGCGAGCGGCGTCTATGGGTATGGATTCCAAAACGCACAAATCTTGGGCGGCCTGCTGAATTAAGTCTTGAGAGCCAAACGAAACCTTGAAGTAGTGAATGGTGTACCAGGCCTGGGCCAGCATTTGAGCAAACAATTCCTGCTTTTGAATATGGCTTTTACCTTGTTCTACAGAATGCAGGATGGCCAAAAACCAATAAAACTTGTAGGTTGCAGATGTGTTGTTAAAGCAAGCGGCCAGTTTTGCCACCGGCAGATGCGAGGAAGGACTAAGGGGAGAAGAGATAACCATAAATGCAGATACAAAGTACAAAATTGTAGCTGCCTAAAGCAAAGTAAAGCACAGTATTGAATTCATTTTCCTTCAATCTTTGCCTTCTGCCCTGTTGCTTTCTATAAATCTTGGGGCGAAAAAGTGTACCTTTGGCAATACCATGAAGGGACATTCCAGCCAAGGAGCCATGAAAACCTGCCTTAATTTATGTTTGTTTTTCATGTTAGGTTTATGGATATTTCTGCCTAAGGAGCTTCAAGCCCAGACTCAACCCTCAGATTCCGATTTGCGCCAATTGGCTGCTGCCGATTCGGTATTGCCTATTTTTAACCGCGACAATGGAAATTTTAGCGGGGTGTTTTTTGCTCGAGTCTCCAACTCCCAGAAATGGGGAATTTTCAACGCTTTTACCGGTTCTAAGAATACCGCCCAGGTAGTTTCAATGCTTTTTGATTCACTAACCTTGGTTCATCATCCGGTTTATGTGTATTTGGCCTGGCAAGACGGAAAAATGGGATTGGTTGAAAACAGCAGAATCCAGGAGCGGGTGCCGGTGTTTTTGTATCAGGACGGCATGTACGCATTAGATGCCCAGCAAACCCACTATGTTCTGGTAAAAGAAAAGAATCGATGGTCTGTTTTGGATGCCCGAACCCAGCGGCTATTGAGCAACAAAACCTGGGCAGACCCCTTTCGCATACCCTTGCCAATAAAATAATGCCGGATGTTCAGCAAAACAATCTCGGAGCCGAAAACAGTCCTTATTTGCGGCAACACGCCCACAATCCTGTTTGGTGGCAGCCTTATTGTGCTGAAACAATAATTGCGGCTCAGAATCTGCAAAAGCTGATAGTTGTCAGCATTGGATATTCGGCCTGCCATTGGTGCCATGTTATGGAACATGAATCCTTTGCAGATGCGGACGTGGCTGCGGTCATGAATTCCCGCTATGTTTCCATCAAATTAGACCGGGAAGAGCGTCCGGACTTAGACCATGTGTACATGCAGGCAGCCATGCTAAGCAGCCGTCAGGGGGGGTGGCCCTTGAATGCCATTTGCCTGCCCGATGGCCGTCCTTTTTTTGCCGGAACCTATTTTCCCCGCGAACGTTGGGTAGCTGTTTTGCATCATTTTTATGGCCTGTGGAAAACAGAACCCTCTACCTTGATTGAAGCAGCCGAGGCCATAAAAAAAGGCATTGCCAAACTGCTTTCGGCACCAACAGGACAGCCGGATTCCAATCTTGCTTTATCGGAATCGATTCAAAAATGGAAATCAGCAATTTACAGGCAGCTGGACCCGGATTTCGGTGGACCAAACCGAGAACCCCGATTCCCCATGCCCGCCATTGCACTGCCCTTTTTAAGCGACAAACAACCCATGGCCAATCGGATTCAAATCTGGTTGCTTAGAATGGCGGCAGGGGGTATTTACGATCAGGTGGGCGGGGGATTTGCCCGCTATTCTACCGACGGTTATTGGTTTGTTCCTCATTTTGAAAAAATGCTGTACGACAATGCACAGCTTTTGGAGATCTATGCCTTGGCCTGGCATCGAGACCCCCATCCAATCTATTTAAGAACTCTTCAGGGAATCTTTCAATGGGCCGGCAGCGATTTGCAGCTTGCCGATGGACGCTTCCAATCGGCCATGGATGCCGACAGCGAAGGTTATGAAGGTGCTTATTACGTTTGGACCCCGGAATCCTTGCCTGAATTAAGCCCGGAAGAATGGAATGATTTTCAGGCCGATTTTCAATGGAAAGCAGAAGGGAATTGGGAGGGAAAAACCATTTTATGGCGACCGGAACGCTGGGAATCTCCGTTCTTGCCCAACACCGAATCGGCGTTGTTGAAGTTGGAACGCCTGCGACGAAACCGAGCAGCACCTTCCATTGATTCTAAGGTGTTGCTCGGATGGAACGCTTTGTATTTACGCGGATTGGCAACCCTTGTTTTGGGTGTAGAACCCATGCAGAAAATTGCACTGGTTCAGGCTGAAAAATTGGGGGAGGCCCTATGGAAGCATCGAACCGCCCATGCAGGCTGGCTGCGTTGCTTAGAATCAACAAGGCCTTTGCCCGCTTTTTTAGACGATCTGGCTCCCTTGGGACTTGCCTATACCCAACTGTACCAAGCTTCTGGATCCACAATCTGGCTGGAACGAAGTCAAGCATTGGCTCAGGATATTTTAAATCAGTTTGCCCTGCCCCGGGGGCCTTTGCTGTCTTTTTCAAGCCAAGCAGACCCTGTTACCCACCAACATCATGTCGAAGTTCAAGACAATGTGGTGCCCTCGGCCAACAGCATGGCAGCCCGTTTCTTTTTTGAACTCGGTATTTTGTCAGGTAATCTGATATACCAAGACCGAGCACAGGCTATGCTGGCTCAGGTTTTTTCAGCCGTTCATGAATCGCCTATGTGGCATTGTGGTTGGGTTTTGTTGGCCGAATTGCTGGAGCATCCCAAAGACGAACTTCGATACCATGGACAGACGGAAACAGCAAGAAGCATCTGGAGGCAACGCTTACGCCCCCCATTTTTGGTGCAAGATGGGTGCATTCCCTCCGGGCAATGGCAGGTTTGCCGTGGTACTCAATGCTTGTTGCCCGCAGCTTCCGTCGAAGAATTGCTGCTTCATTGGCCGGAATAAAACCAAACTTATCGAGGCAAAAAAAAGGCAGCCATTGGGCTGCCTTTTCAATTGGGAAGTACTAAATGCTTATTTCCATTGGATGCGGTCGGTTACCACGCCCATAGCCGTGGTTAACTCTACCAAATAAAGTCCGGCAGGCAAACCGTTTCGTTCTAAAACAACATAAGAGGTTGGCTGAACATCGGCTTTGCTGATTTCAACTCCATTCATAGAAAGTACCCGAACTTTTGAAATAGAATTGCTGGGGTGAACACGCAAATTCATAAAGGTTTCAGAGGGATTGGGGAAACTGCTGTGCTGAATCAGGAAGTTGTTGACCGGCTCGTTGTTCAGGTTAGGATTGTCAAGAACCAATTTCATGCGAGGAATCAAGAAACCAACAATGGTATCAATGTAGGTCATGGCTTTGGCCTTGCTCATGTCAGGGTTTCCCGCCAAACCATTTGCATTGATGGTAGGTCCACTTTGGCCATACAATGCAGCCTCAGCACTAACGGCCGCAGTATCCCACCATTCCCAAGGCGATGTGTCTTCCAGTGGTCCTGAAATTTCAGGGCGGTCAATTTGGAAAAGGCCTTCGTATTGGGCTTTTGGATTCAAGGCGTAGGCCCTTAGGCTGATGGGGTCAGTAAAGGTGTGGTTTTGCCAAATGTCGTTGTTGTTCAGTTCATTGGCTCGTTTAACAACGGCACGACTTCCTTGTACAAAAACCACAGGCTGACCGGTAGTTGGAACAATTACAACCCCGGAATCAAAAGGTGCGTAGATATCGCGGCTGGCATGGATGGCCGCAACGGGGGGTTCTTGCCATTCCCCTTGCATCCAGCTTATGTCGCCAATGGCTCCACCCAGGTTGGCAACCATAGATACGTAGTTTTCGTACCCTGAGTGGTTGTAGTTGTTCACAAGGCCACCCGTTCCGTTCACTGAACCCACAAGGGTGTCGTTAATCACCGAGCTACCGTCTTGCAGTAAAAACTTTGGAAGTTCTGTTTCTTCCTGACGGTTTAAGGTTCCATAAGCAAGGGTAATGTAACCACCTGAACCTTGACCTATCAAGACGATTTTACCGGGATGAATATTGTAGGTTAAAGCTTCTTTTTTGAAGTAGCGAACTGCGGTTTGAACGTCATGAATGGCCCGATAAACGGCATTCAAAATTCCGGCAGTTCGCTCGATTTGAGATGTGGCGAATGGATTCCAACCCAACCGATACAAAGGGGCTGCAACAACATACCCTTTCATGGCCATGCGTGTGCATATTTCTACCAAGGCCGAGTCTTTGTTGTCTCCGGAATAGGATCCATTGATGTATTTGGGCAAGAAAGAACCTGTGTGCAGCACAATCACCAAAGGGCGGTTTGTCTCAACATCGTTGACGGGCGGTGTGTACATGTCCATAAGCAAATCGCCCAACAATGGGTTGGTAGAACTGCTTCCTTGTGGAGCCGGGGGAAAACTCAAAAAATAAAAATTCTGACCATAGGGCACATTGGAGGTTTTAACCACAGAACTGCGGGTAAAAACATCGTCCACATAACGGGTTTGGGCAAAGCCGGTTAGACCGAGGCTGAGCAAAGCGAAAGAAAGTATTCGGTTTTTCATAGGGGTATTGTTTATCTATCTAAGGTAAAAAAAATTTAAAGATGGCCTACCGATTCAGAATATTCATGTCGAAAAGCAAGGAAAAATATACAATTCGGCCAATTTGAGGACCTCCATATACCTGAACCACTTTATTGTCTGTTAGATTTTGGGCTCCTACTTTGAAAGTGGTATGCGATTTTGGATACCGGTAATTCAACTGTGCATCAATCAAATAATAGGAGGGGATACTTCCGGTAAACTGAGGTGAGCCTTCAAACAAAAAGCCATCAATCCACTTAAAGTTCATATTAAAGCCCCAATTTTTTAGGCGAACAAATCCCAAGTCCATATCAATGTCGCGGCCTTCAAAACCAATGTTGAACTTATGTTCGGGAGTGTTAAATGCGGGGATTAAAGGGTCGGTGCTCCCCAACCGGTTAAGCACATTCCAGGAATAATTGCCGGAAAGGTTGAAGTATTTACCAAGGAAGTAATTGGCCTGTATTGCCGCTCCATAGGTAAATACAGCATCTTTGCTGTTTGTAGCCACCCGATAGGCCTTGGTTTTGCTGCTTGGGAAAAATGTTATTTTTTCGTAATGCAAATCCACTCCCACCTGGTATCCGATAAAGTCGGTATACCAGCTAAAGTATCCGCCTCCATCAATAAACAAGCGTTTGCCCAGGGTACCCCGATAACCCAGTTCCAAGGTTCGAACCTGTTCCGGCCGCACAGGGTCGATGTTAAAATAGGTCAGGGAATCAACTGAATTGGTATTCAGAAAGGCATAAAAATCATCCACCGATATTAAACTGTCTCGACCTTCAATGTTTCCGGCCAGCCTTGCCCTGCCTACGTCGTAATTCAGAAATTGATCCGCCATGGTCGGATTTCGAACTCCCCAGGAACCGGAGAATCGAAAGGTATGCTTTTTGCCGGGAGAATATACCAAAGAAGCCGCAGGACTAAACAGCCAATCAAAGTTTTCGTTTTTGTCGGCCCGGAAGGTAAGGTTTAGATTGACCTTTTCCCATTTTTTTTCCATGCCCAAAAAGGCACCTACTTGCCAATTGGTAATTTGTCGGTTATTGGTATCAATAAAGATGGTGCCTTCTGAATTTGGTCGGTACAGGCGGAAGCTTCCGCCCAGCTTCCATTCGATGGACGACAGACCCGGTGCCCGGCCCTCGGCACCCAATTTCTTTAACAGTTCTCCCATCCTAAATGTATAACCCGCATCGGCATGGTAAAGAGCCGACCGGTCAATCAGTCGGCTTCCACCGGCACCCAGCGGTTTAGAAACAATGGATTGGAAGGCCGAATCAAAGGCCGCCGATCCGACTTCAAAATAAGGTTCATAACCTTGACCTGCAGATTGGTTGGCGTAGTTTCTTGCGCGTTGGTGCCAATCGCGGATCAACTCGATGTTGTTTGTTAAAAGCTGATTGGCCAGGGCATAATTGTAATTTTGAGGGCCCTGAAGATGAACATTGGGCATCCCCGGAATGCTGTCGTACAAGGGGCCATAGCCAAATCCAACAATGTTTTGATTGTAAAAGGTGCTGTATTGCCCTAGCCAGGTTTTTATGCCATTTCCTGTTTGAATATTGTTGTTCAGTATTTGCAATGCAGTGGCAACCACATCGTAAGACTTACCGGCATCTTCGTGGGTGGCATACAGCCGGAAATAAAACCGATTTTCTTTTTGAACTTCGAACCGGTGTTGAAAAAACTGAACGTCTTGAAGCCGGTATCTGTTTTCCCCTTGATAAACGGTAGAACCAAAGCCAAAACTGGATGCCCCAATAAATTCAACCTTATTTTTGGTCAGGTAATGCAGGGCGGCATTGGCCTTGATGTTTTGGGTTTGATAATCCATCAAATCCCTTTCCCTATACCCCGACCTGTAAATAAGGCCTAGCCCCGGACTATAGGCCTGATCAAATTCCGAGGTGTAATCGTAAGGGCCGGCCAACGCTTCATCCCCATAAATATTCACTGCATCGTATCCGCCCGGATTAAATTCATCGGCCTTTGAGTCTGTGCTAGGGGAATAATTTTCGGCTTCCCAATCCAGGGCTTGCATGCAGTAGGCGTTTAACTTGTAGCCAAACCGCGGCCGCCCTGACTTGTCTTTGATAAAATCGGCCCACCGTATTGCCGCCTCAGCCAGATTTCGCTCGCCCCCTTTTACCGACACGCTTAATCCCGGAAACAAAAAAGGACTCTTGGTGGTCATGTTCAATACCCCATTAAAGGCGTTGGGACCAAAAAAAGCCGAACTGGCTCCTTGAATTAAATCCACCTTAGCAACATCCAGGTCTGAGGAACCCAAAAAATTACCCAGGGAAAAATTAAGTCCGGGGCTCATGTTGTCAACCCCGTCAATCAATTGCAAGGAACGAACTGGGCTGGTAGAATTAAATCCGCGGGTATTGATTACCTTAAACCCTAAACTGGCAGTGGTTATGTCAACCCCCTTCATGTTTCCCAACCCTTCGTAAAAACTTAATGAACTGGTTTGTTTTATTGCAACGGCATTCATCGACTCAATGGTGAGTGGGGCCTCTTGTTGCTTTTCGGTAATGCGTGTATCGTTTATCTCTACTTCGTTTAATTTCACCTGGGTAGAAACAAGCTGAATTTTTACCGTTTCGGAAGGATTGCCTACCCGAATTTCTTGCCTTTCATAGCCCACTCCCGTTGCAACGAGCGTAATGGGAAATTTGCCCCTGGGCTTAAGCTCAAATTTTCCGTTAAAATCCGTTGATGCTCCGTTGTTGCTGCCTTTTTCAATGATGTTGATGCCAAACAGGGGCTCTTTATTTCCTTCTGTTTCCCGAACCACTCCTCTTATTGTCTGTGAAAACAATAAATCTTCGGCGGTAAACAGACTTAAGCACAATAGCAACAAACGAACACAAATTGCAGTAATACTAAATTTCACCATAGTAAAAGCCCATAATTAAAGGGGAAATTTACCATTCCCTTTCTTTCAAAGGTAAGTGAAATGCCATTAATTGGTACGCGGTTTTTGATTGGATTTGCCCTGCCGGCATTCAAATCAAATTAATCGGGCATTTTTTTAAACAAAAAGAGAAAATATAAAAAAAAACGCCGAGTGTCCTCGACGTTCAAAACAACCAAAATTCTTCCCTTTCGCGGAATGAAACTTAATTTACAATGTCTTTAAACTCAGCCTTTTCACGGTATTTCAAAAATTCCATGTCTTTTTTAGCCTTGGCTTTCAGGCCGGCGTCCCCACCAATGGCGTTGCGTAAATTTTCATAAAGGCTTTGCTCACTGTTGGAACGGGCCGCAGCAATTGCTTTAAGGTAAAAGGAAAGAGCCTTGGTTTTGTCTGAACCGCAGTCAAGGGTTGAAGCAACTTGAGTTGGGGCGGCAGAAAGGACTTTGGCCAAAGCGGCATTGAAGGTACAGTTGCTGCCGTAGGAAGAAACAGCAGATGCGTAATCTCCGGATTTAATGTGCAAATTCCCCATGTTGTATTTGGCCTCCGGGGTTGAACTTTTACTGAAATATCGAACAGCCTCTTCTTTGTTTCCTTCTTTCAAGGCAATGGCCCCAAGGTTGTTGGCTACATCAGAGGCTGAAGCATTGATTTTTTCTGCCTTTTTAAACTCGGTTTTGGCTTCGGCCAATTTGCCTTGAGCGGCAAAAACCACCCCTCTGTTGTTGTAGGGTTGATAGTCAGCAGGGTAGCGCTCGGCAGCGAATCCAAGAACACTCAACTGTTGGGCCGGATCGCTGATTAAATTTGAGGCAACATATAGGTACTCGGAAAGGGCTAATTCGCCATTAGACAAAGCGATGCTGCGAAGTTCATCTTCGGTTTTTTGGCCTTGCTTCAGGTTTAAAACAGCCTCGGCCCGACGCAAAGGCGTAAACACTTCTTTTTCAAGGATTTGGTAGGTAGAGGAACCAAGGGCTTTGAAGTCCGAATTCATGGAATTGTTGCTCACCTTGCTTTTAACTTCTGATTTTTTATCAACACCCGCTGTATTTAATAAACGGTCGAATCCATCGGCATCTGCACCCTTTCCGTTCACATTCCATACCAACGGAGAGCCCTGAAAAGTGGCCTTGAATGTACTTTCAAGGAAGGATTTAGCGGCTTCTGAACGCTCTTGCGACAATTCATTGTTGATAACCGATTCACCGTCCGGAGAGGCCCATCCGTTGATTTCAACGCGCTCGAATACTGCCCCACCTTTATTCTG
>Ga0214917_10000029_pt1 | contig 159920 bp, 105 predicted proteins | sample LL_1208_BB_MetaG_FD_177983 | JGI IMG/M metagenome (GOLD analysis project Ga0214917, IMG submission 177983) | Freshwater microbial communities from Lake Lanier, Atlanta, Georgia, United States - LL_1208_BB | ecosystem: Environmental > Aquatic > Freshwater > Lake | place: USA: Georgia...
AATAAGTAAAATATATTTGTCTAAAGAGAAACTTTCGCCTTCTTGATACTGTATTTCGCACCGATACAGATTACTTTCATGCCATACATGTTGCCCTACTAGATAAGGCAAATTTGGATACCATTTGACAATATCAATTCCTTGATAGATATGTTCAAAATCATCTGTATTAAATTGATAGCTATCCGAGGTGGTTTTACCTCGTAAAGGTTGTATATAATCCAGACGTAAAGGTTGTATATAATCCAGACCTTCTGCTATTTTTTTCCAAATAGAATGTTCATAATAAACTAGACTGCCTACAGGATATTGATAATTTGGATTAAAATTTCCTATATCAGACTGATGAACTACCTTAATTAAGATATCAAAATAATCTTTATAATTAGGAAATTGCTTTATTAGCCAATCGAAACTATCTGTGACAAGGGCTATAGGAACATTCAAATGCTTTTTAGCCTGCTTTGCAGCATAGACAGCTATTTCAGTATAATCAATCTGCTCGTTATTTAGAGCATACATTAATATACCTTTACTCATTGACTAGGGCCTCAACTGATCTATTCTTTTTAAGTATTTGATAATCATTATAATAACTATTACTAGCAATAAAATATTGATTAACAATATCTTCTAAAAATTGTTTCAAATCACTAATACGAATTGGCAGTTCATTATCATCAATGACTACTATATCATTTATATTATCCAAATCAACTAAGGTTTTTATAAAAGTAATTAGCTCTTTGGTAATTGTAAATGTGCCCCCATTTTGGTAATAGACACAGTCATTACGATATTTTTCTTTAAGAGAGCGTTTTTGATTATTTAGAGTTACCATAAAATTGGCAAACTCGAGAGCTTTTTCTAAGCGTTCGTCCATATATTTTCCTACATGATAACGTACTTATCTATGAAGAAAAATATAAAAAAATTTATGGTCCAGAAGTTGTAGTAACTGTTGGCGCACTTAAGGTCACTGTAGCACCAGTTGGAGGTGTAGCTGCTTGAGGTCTATAAGTTTGAATTTTACTGTTTAAAGTTCCGTTTACATTTTCATCAACATTTTCAATTTGATCATCTCGATAAGTAATTTGCCATGTCATTTGTGTTGCTGTTCCTGCACTATTACTTGCCACATTACATTTTGCTTCTACTTGAATGTCATTTTGAGAGTATGTTGCACCGCCTGTAATTGAAAATATAGTTTGATAAGTATTAGTTAAATCATACCAACCTACATTCGAGGCACTTCCTGCAGAAGCAGTCGTCGATTTATATTTGAATCTCATTGGACTAAAACTATTTGTTAGATTATACCAAGCTGTACCTTTACCTGCGCCATAACTTGAAATCGAGGGAGAAAATCTAATCTCTCCGCCAGCGTTAAAATAATATCTACCTGCATCAGCACTAGGAAATGAAATAGTAACAATATGTACTATATTTCCATTCCAATTAGAAATTGAAGGGGACACTGCATCTCCTAAAGACATCTGAGCAGAAGAGGCATTAAATCTAGTACCAGTTAATGCTGTAATTGCATTTGAATATGCTGTCCAATCACTAGCATAAATTACACCTCCAGATGAGATTGTAGCTAGAGCAGGACTATACACAGCATTTGTCTGATGAATGGATATTGACTCTATATCTGCTTTTAAATTTATTAAGTGACTAGCTGCAACATTTGCCGCTACAGCAACTTGGGAACTAGCCAGCGGTTGACCATATCCTTTATCACCCGTTCCAGTGCCTAAAATAGTGGCTACTGCACTTTGTATTCCATTATAATCTGCCGCAAGTATGGTATTTCCAACACCAATTGTCATTGTATTTTCCCTCGCTTATTTAAAGGATAACTACTTCAGTCATAGATTTACCATTTATGCATCTATAGTACTAAAAAAGTTTCCTTTTTATCACTTATATTATTTATTAAAAATTATAATGTAGCATCCTCCATTCCTGCTGTACGCAGTTTAATTACATTACTTAGCTGCCACTGCTTAACATCCAGGGCTTTTGTGATTCCTAACCACTTATTTCTGAGGAGAGCAAATTCATTGATTATTTTTTCCATATCAACTACATCACTCTCACCTTCTACATAACGGTCACAGTCTCTACTACTCAATGCTCTTTGATAATTTTCAAGATATTTACGAAAATGTTGACTTTTAAGTTGTCTTAACTCTATATTTAGGTATTCTAAAATAGCTTCGATTTCCTGTAGTTGATTAAATCTATGTTCAACTATGCCAGGCATACTTGCACTGGCTTTTTCTATATTTCCTTTAATACGTGTATCTGCTTTGGCATCTTCTAACTCACTATTAAAGTAATCTATAGCATCAGTAAGTAAGGTAATATCCCTTATTATCTTAGAATACCACATGATTAATAATCATCTTCCTCGTCATAGCCATCTTCGTAATCTTCATCTTCAGTATCATCCTCTAGATAATACTCTATAGCAGTATCAAGATCAGGATCAGTGCCTAAAGCATTTTCTAATACCTTATCCTTAATGCCAAAATCAGCCAATAAATCAACAAATCCTTCGGCAGCTAAAGCTATATCCTCTTTACGAAGGTACTCTTTAAAAAATGTCCAGGTTTCACTAATTTGTGTATCATTCATGTTCTACAGTTTCCTCTAAAATGGTTTCCTCTTTAGGTTTGATATTGGGGAAATCCTCCATTATCATATCTAATTTATCATTTTTCCATTCTTTTCTGTAATATAAATGTTCTTTACCTTGACTATCAACAAATTTAAGTCTATTTCCTTGTTGAGTTAAGATACCTTTGCCCTCAAACAAATCCACTAATCCACTATAAGGATCCATGCCTGTAGCATATGGGATCTTAATTTGAATATTTTCAAAAGGTTTAGCATATCTGGTCTTCATAATCTTACAAGCACTACGAATACCTTTTACTTCACTTACCTTATTGCCATCTTCATCCTCTTTTAGCTTGAGCTTCTTCATGGCAACTACAATACTTGACGCATAGATAAAACCCTGACCACCACTGATCTTGTCATCTGGATCAAACATATCCTGACTGGCATAGGTATGATTAGTAGCAACTAGGCCTACATTATGACTACCGAACATATTAACACAGTTACGTACCAAACTGGTCAATGCCTTAGGTTTACGACCCATATCACCTTTCATATTACCTGCTTCAAACTGATCTACATCAGTAGGAGTCAATAACATACCCAAACTATCAATAACAAACAATACTTTAGGCTTGCTATCTTCTGGCATAGCCTTATATTCTTTCATAAACTCACTAATAGTTTTAGCAACATCATCAATCATTGCCATATTCAGTTTGAGTAGTTTACTTTCGTCAGTATCAACACCTAATGCTTCTAACCAAGCCTTATCTAATGCGTTTTCACTATCAATCAATACAACAAAGATACCTTGTTCTTGAGCATTCTTAATCAAATTACCACTACAAATATAACTTTTGCCGGCACCACTTTCACCAGCAAATACAGTGACTTTGCCTAATGGAACACCTTTCTTAAAATCACTGCTAATCAAATAGTTTAGGGCATAGTTACCAGTACTGACCCAATCTGTAGGATCATTAAAACCTACGCCAAGCCCATCAATACTCTTTGTCAAAGTTTTTCGAAACTTACTTAAGTCAAACGCCTTTATCATATTATTATCCTATAATGAAAAGAACTCGAACCAAGAATCTTGTTCCCAGTCCGAGCCATATTATTGATTATTGTTGTTTATTACGATTACGGATCATAGATAAGATGTCGTTAGCACGACTTTCTGTACTCTTTGATTCGTCTGTAGTTTTAGATACAGCCTTTAATGCTGCTTTAGGTTGTGCTTTTGGTGTTTCAACTTCGTCATCGTGATCTTCAATTACTGCATCACTTGTACGACTAGAAACCATTGGATCACCGGTACGAGCACTAGCTCCGCTTGGTTTATAGTATTGTCCCCAACGATCCATGTCAAATGCTTCTCCATCCACGCTGGCTTCAAACATTTCCTTGATTACCCTAAGTTCAATCTCAGTAGGTTTCTTAGGAAGGAAATCTTTAAGATTAAACAATCCATATTCTTTCAATGCATCTTGTTCTTTCTCATTGAGTGGACGACTACGACGACTCCACTTGCTGGTGCCATAATCAGCATAACCACCTTTGCTTGATTTAATCATTTTGAAATCTACACCATTTACTACATCAGTAGGTAGATCTTCCATCTCTGGGTCCATCAAAGCCCCTTTGATAAGGGTAAAGATTTGAGGACCGATAATCAATCTACGGATAGGATTTTCTGGTATTTGATCTTCTTTAAGACCATCTTCTACTACAAAGCCTTGGAAAAGATAACTACGCTTTTTCCAATACTTACGACCCATTGATTCAAGGTTAGGATCCTTAAACCAAGGACGTACTTCATTAAGAATTGGACAGGAATCGCCGTACATTTCCATACAAGGAACTTGTACTGCTACTTTTTTGTTGTCAGTTTCACCTTTGATACCAGCGAACTCAAGTTTAATAACAGCACGTTCTACCCAAAAGAAGGTATTGTTTGGATCGCCGTCTGGAAGGAATCTTACTGTACTTTCGCCGCCTTCTTTTAAATTCCAGAAGGGGTAAATGGTGAGGTCTCCGCCTCCTGTTGAACCGCCTTTAAGTTCTTGCTCTTTAAGTTTTGCCCTAATTTCTGCCAAAGTTGCCATAGTTTTTCTCCTGTATTTGCCTATGTTTAAAATATTTGCCTATATGTCTGACACCTGTCAAACAAAACGCATACATGTTATTGTATGCGTTTGTATTTATAAAATCAAGTAAAAAGGTGTATTAATTATTGTTGTTTTGTCATTTGTTGAATTTGTTTCAACATACCTTTAGCTTGTTCTGGACTTAATTGCTCTGGATTCAATGTACCATTCATTAGATCACCCATCATTTTATTCAAATCCATACCACCCATATTTGGCATATTTCCTTGTACACCCTTCATCATATTGCCAGCTTGTCCTTGTACACCCTTCATCATATTGGTTACACTGCCACCAATATCATCTGGGTTGAATTTCATACCAAATGGTAATTTCATATTACCTGACATGCCCCTAAACTTATCCATTGCCTGATCATATCCTACTTCCTTACCATCAATCTGACCACTACTGGTATTTGATTTGGTCATATTTTGAGCAGGAATTTTACTGGTAATGTCCTTCATCATTTGATCTGGATTTAAAAATTCTTTAATTCCCGATAATTTTAAAATAGCAGCCAATTCACCACTTTCTCTAGTGACTGGCTTGCCTTTTGGTGGGGGCGCTGTGGCACCATCTGGAGGACTTGGTATATTATTGATTACTCCTTTGTAATTAGGATTAGTTGGCTTTGGTGCTGCTGATGGTTTATTATAAGCCTGTGCTCCCCCACCTGCTCGTGCGCTTCCATAATTTGGGCTCATGTGTCCACTTACAATACCTTCTTCTGTATCTCTATCAAAACTTGGTGTTTTAATACCTGATAGTTCCAACATACGAGCCTGTTCATAACGTGCGTGATGACGCTCTTTAAGTTTACTCATAATTCGACCACAGGCACCTTCTACCATACGATCAAACATTTCTGCTTTAGGATTTTTTGGGTCAATACGATATTTTTCCTTTAACTCCTTACACATCTTGGTAACAAAGCCTTCTTCACCAATAGTAAATGTACCATTGTTCTCATTGAAGAACCCACTAACACGACTAAAAATTTCATCTACTATACGGTGCATCATCTTTCCTTCCATCATAGGAGCGGCAGGATTTGGGATCATTGGTCCAGGTGCTGCTCCACCGGCTGCTGCCATAGGATCCACTGGGGGTGGGGCTACTGGTGCTGCGGCTTCAGGAGGAGGTGCTGCTGGTTCTGGAGCAGGTGGGGGAGGTGGGGGAGGAGGTGCTGCTGGTGCTGCACTTGCCCCATCAAATCCTAAACGATCACTCAAGTCTGTTCCATTCTCTGCATCATAACTTCTTAAAAACTCGTTGATGATTGGTCTAGCATCCATTTCATCTAAACCAAGATCAGCTAATAGAGCAAATGCTTTATTAAGTTTTTTCTCATCAATCATTCCAGCAACACTATCTATAGCATTTGATCCATTAGTACCTAATGGAAGTTCGCTGGAGAATAACTGTTTAAGTTGTTCCATAGCTTGATTTTGTACTTCTTCATCGCCACTAAAAACATCATCTGTTTCACTGACAATCTGATTCAAGTACTTTTCAAACATGCTAAATTCTTTAACATTTTTCATACCTTGTTGAGCAAGGTGTTTGGCACGACTATGTCCACCGTGTTTAGCTTTGTCCCCAGCTTCCTTACCCTTTTTAGGAGGATCTGGTTCAAATGGTGGATGATTGGGATTCTTAGGATCCCAAGGTTCTTTATCACCTTCTAGGATATCATCTAAACCAATTTCTTTAACAGGCAATTGAGTTTCATCAACTAGTCTATAAATATAAGGAAAAGCATCCTTAAGTTCTTCATTAAAACTACGTACAGTTAACCGATCAATCCAATCATTTAGAATATCTTCTGGTATATCATTTTTAGTTGCTACACTAAAATTTTCTTTAAACTGAACATAATGTTTTTGTACTTGTAGAGCATGTATCTCTTCTTTAATGTTGCCAATACGATCAATCACTTTAGTTTGTATATTGCCCATACTTTCACTTACTACAGGACTACGATCAACATAATTCTTAAATATTCTAAGTTTACCTAATTCTTCACTTAGGCCAATAATATAATTACCAATGTCGTCAAAAAAACTACCACCTTCACTGATGTGTCGAGCCATTGCTCTTGCACCATTTAAATGTTTAATAGGATATAAAAACCTTTCACCCATCATATTTTCAACATAGATGTGTTCAATATGCTGTGTTCTTCCATTAGGTGCGTTAAAATTAATAGGCTGCTTGTGCCTTACTATAATCTTTGCTTCACCTATCTCTTGATAACTGGTCTTGGTTGTACCAAATAATTTTGATTCATTCATGTTACCTTCCCCAACGGAATGTCTTTTTACTAGATTACTTTGACTTGGATTTTGTGCATTAAAGTTTAAGCCATGTGTTTGAGCAAACTTAGGAAGTATACTACGAATAAACCTATCCCATGCTCTATTTTGTACTTGATCAGTCCAAGTTACATCTAGTCCGGGTCCGCCACCCCCATCGTCTTTTTCATTTAAACTTACAGTTACATTAACTAATTTTTCACCATCTTCATCTACAAAGTCAAAGTTAAATTTTCTTGCATCCTCATCTGTTAAATTAACTCCATCTATAGGCTTATCATCTGCTGTACTACGCTGTAGGCTAGGAAATCTAGTCTGTAGTTGACGACCCAAATCTATAGCTATTCGTTCGAAATTTGCACTCATAGTAATATTTATTAGAAACTGCCAGAAACAAAGATTGGTAATGGTGCCACAAAATCCTCCTCTGTATGTACCCCGCTAAGGCTTTCAAATACTCTAGGATCCCAATCTGCTACTAGATTGCTCATTCTACACAGTAGTAATAGGGCACTGACAAGATCATCGTGTTCACCTTCTTTAGCCTTAAAAGTAAATCCGTGTGCTATGAATGATTTTAATTCTGTAATCATAGGGCGACTGGCTATGTCCATTTGCCCTGTTTCGATAAGTGCTTTTAACCTAGCACAAGCAGCGATTTTAGCACTATGAGTAGTATTAAATCCTTTACGAAACTTGCGTACATGACCTTTGCGTATAGGTTCGCTGACCAAGAGTCCAGGAAACTTTTCTTCTCCTTGGTCACGTATTACAACAAGTCCTGCTTCTCCTACAGTGTTATTTTCTATACTCCAGTAAATATTTGTGGGATTTACTTTTTCAGCTAGATGATCTAATATATCTTTTAATACCTTAATCTGACCCTGTATTGGAGTAATATTATGATACCACTCTGCTACTTGCTTAAATGTAGGAAGCTCAAACACTACAATAGCACTATAGTTTCCACCAGTGCCTAAACTAGGATCCAATGCTACAAGATATAGCATTTCAGGATCTATCTTACGATACCAACGTGTTTGTCCCATTTTCCAGATAGGATCACGCCCAACAAGTTCACTTAATCTAATACTATTGATTAGTGTTTCATCATAGATCAAAAACTCACAACCATATTCACGACGAAAACGTTCTTCACCAATACGACCTTGTTCTTCCCTTGCCCACTGCTCATCACGATCTGGGTGCTCATTCCAACTACAGGTAAATGGAAAGAATCCATTCAATCCTAGTTCTGCCTCATTGCCAAACTCATCAAACTTGTTATTAGCTTCTTTCCATATGTTAGCAAAAGTATCCTCATCACTATTTGGTGTGCTAGTAATAATAGCACGACCACCAGTTGCCAATGTTGGGGATATTGAAGTCCAAAACTCGTCAGCAATGTTAGGTGGAACAAAAGCGAACTCATCACAATATAGTAGGGATATGGACATACCACGACCAGTATTACCAGTAGTTGTAGCACTGACAATACGACTACCATTGTCAAATTCTATACTACCTTTGTTATAGTTTATAACACCACAACGAATAAAATCAGGGCATAATTCATAAGCATAACGTAGACGCTGCATAATCTCATATGCACCAGTGTATTTGTGTGCTGCTATAAGAATTGTTTGGTCTGGATTAAACATAGCATACCATAACAAATAACACACAGCACAGGTAGTTTTACCCATCTGACGTGGTAACATGTTTACAGTAAATCTATGATTATGATAGGCATGCATAAGCCTTACTTGAAAATCAAAAGGATCAAATAATAACTTACCTTGTACAGGATGTTGAATGTAATAAAAATGTTTACTAAAATATAGGTATCCAGTATCAGGATCGCTACATAGTAGCAAATCCTGAATCTGTTGTTCTGAAAATTTTTCTTTCTTGTGTGCTTTTTTAGTTAGTACACCATCTAACGACTTAACCATTATCGTGTTTTAACTTCTTTGTACAAATTGGATAGCTTTTTATATAGGCTTTCATGCATTGGTGGATCTGCAGGATTTCTTGCAGGTGGAAAACTAGCTTTAGGTTTATCAATTCCTTCACCACTGCCATCGAATCCACCCATACGATCTACACCTGCTACCATAGACTCATCTGGTGAGTTTTCATATTCTTCATCAATGTCTGGATCTAAAAAATCATCTGCTGGGGATTTTGATAGAGGGCTCATTTCACCTCCATCTGGACCATCTCCATGACTATGCATGTCATGATCGTCTGGACCATCCATACCTATTAATATACCTGCTGGGCCTCCATCTGGACCATCTGGTGAACTTATTCCATCATCACCTTTACCTTGTAGAATGTTTAATAATTCACGAATACCTTCTGCACCACTGGCATTCATATTAACACTCATTGTAGTTGGTCTGTCGTCTATTCCACCTAATGGGCTCATACCCATCATACCACATTCTTCGATAGGCTGTTGATTTTCTTTTAATACTTGACGTGGCTTGTCTAAATCTGCTATTGTTTTATATAATTTATTAAAGTCCATGTTAGCTCCTTATTTCTGTGCAGATCCTGTTGGAGCACTTTTTGCTAACAACTGATCATTTATACCTTTAACTTGTTCACCTTTATGACTGTTCTTTGACAGCTCTTTGATAAAGGACATTAATCTTTTTTCACCTACTTGATCTTGAGCACTAACTGATTCTAAAGGTTTAAGCAATAACGATTCACCCTTTTTACCAATTCTATTATAATCTTGTTGATTACTTTGATACTCTAAATCTTCTGATTCACTTTTTACTCTAATACGACTAGCATTAATTTGTAATTTTTCAGCTAACAATACACCCATTTCATGTGCTGTTGTTGGATAATTACAAGTAATATCAAAAATATTAACATGACTGTATCTTTGATCTGGGAAATCTAAAGGTGTTTCAGTAATTGGTGTTCTTTTAGCACCGCTTACTTTGCCACAGTCATATTTGCTCAAAGCGATACGAATTTGTTCGCTTACTTTTTTATCTACATCTCCGGCAATTTTTACCTTAAAATTATAGACTTTTGTACTCTCTGCTAGGTATTGTTTAAATGTGCTCATACTATTTCCAATATAGTATATTTATTTCATATTCTTAAGTTTCTCTAAAAGGCTATTCCTATCTGCAACTATATATCCGTCGCCAGGGATGCTAACTCCTTTGGCTGCTTCTGATTCTGCATCTTGATCTAACTTGGCCTTTTTGATCTGCAATTCTATCATTTTTAATTTTTTATCCATCTTTGCTGCTTTAGCTTCAATGGCATTTTTAAGCATGGTTCCTGCGACTTCAAAAATACGTCCGCTATAACGTGCTTCTACATTCATACCTAGATCCATTAAGTCATCATAGGCATTTGTAGCACGTTCTGCTAGGTCATCAAATTCACTATCACTTAAATCACCTAAACCTTTTACCTGAGGCAATGCAGCACTTATTTTATCAAATTCAGCAATATCACGCAGAAAGGCTTCGGGTTTTTCACGTTCAGTCTTTTCTTCCTTAACTATTTTTTTATTTTCAGGTAAGTTTAAAACTTCTTCTAATTTTTTAGTCATACCTTATTTATCTTACTCCGCCTTGGTGGAAAATATCTGTTTCATTTAATACTCTAAACTTCAGCCCACTATTTTTACACCAAGCATGAGCAGCGGCCCATTTAGCTTGATTAACAGCAAATGCAGTAGCTCTAGCACTATTGCGACCTACCTTTTCTATAAGCTGTTGACTACTAGGTTTGATCTCTATTATTTCACTAAGTAGTCTTCCTTTTTTATCCATATACTGTATAAAAAAATCAGGTACATAAATTGTCTGACGACCTGTTATAGGATTACGATAAGGTATTTTAACTGCTTCGCTAGCCCATGATTTTATATTAGGGTTGCTATCACAGAAATTCATAAAAGCCCATTCCCAGCTACTACGGTAAGTTGGACTAGTATTTCCTACATATTTTTGTGGATTTTTGGGTGTGAATTTACCCTTGGCAAATTTGCTCATTCTAAAATATTTCTATTTTCAAAAGCTTCCGAGGTTGATGTTATTTTATAACCTAATACACTGGTCTTAGTTCTATAAAAATTTAAAACCTGTGTAACAATCTGTGTTAATTGAACGTTGTCATAATTTTTTAATTTATCTAATAATTCAAATACATTGACATTATCTATTCTAGATTGATTCAATAAAGTAATTCCTACACTACGGCTAGCCTGTGTTTCAAATCCTCTGCTTTCAAAAAAGCCAATTACAGCATCAATTTGATTACTGGGGAATGTGACTTCTTCAGTGAAATAATTATTAAAAAATTTTCTAACTTCTTTGTTAGAATTTTGACTAGTTATAGGTAAATTGGTATTCATGGTAGATTTATTTGACTGGCTGTAGGACCTGAGGCACTATTTGATGTAGGGAAAAATGTACCTTTCAAACTATTAATAGCAGACCCTGCTGCAAGTAAAGCACCTCCAGTTAACAACCCTACTCCCTCTTGTTTTATACCAGCTTTAGTAAGTCCTTTAATATTTTGTGCTGTATTAGCCACTGTAGATACAGTGTTTATAATATCTGGGATACTACTAAACGCAGTGCCATTACTTATAGCACCAATTACATCTGCTGCACCTTCTATAACACCACCTACTCCAAATAGGCTGCGAGATCCGCCGCCGGCTGCACTTAGAGGACTAGGACTCTTATCATAATGCTCTTGTGCAAATCCTTTGACCTTACCTGATCTAATACTGCCTACATCATATGTAACTGCTTCGTAGGCCAATGTCATGCTACATTCTGCACCATTACTTCCTTGATCACTGCTATTAGGTGTGTCATGATTAAATGATTGTATTAAAGGGTTAATTATTTTATAACTAACATATTCACGTTTATTAAGTTGATATAACATGATATAGTCAAAAAACGGTATGACGGAATTATTATCAAATCCGTAACTTCCTGGCACATAACTCCAAGATTTCATAGCATTACGCTTATATGCTCCTGCCATATTACCAATACTAGGATCACCATAATAATACATATAATATGATTGCCATAATTGATTAACTATATGATTACGATCATCATGAAATCTTAATGTTAATGGGCTAAGATTATGGCTCATTTGTACAACTTTTTTTCTATTATATTGATTTACTGTAGCAGTCTTAAAAGTAAACTTGGGTAAATCTACACTTTTAACTAGTAGGCCAATTTCTGTAGCATGCCTCTCTGTTAACATTTTATGTACAAGAGCACTTTTGTTGATACTAAAATAAACGTGATATAAAAACTTAGATTTAGGAGCTAGTCTATATGTATCATCAACAAAGGTACGAGCTGCGTGTTGCCAATCACCCATTTGGCCTTTGGGTCTTAGGAAACCGCTGCCTGCGCCGTCTAATAATCCTGTAAATGGTCCTGCCATAATATTATTTAGTATATTGAATTAACTGCTATTATATTGAATAGTCAACAAAAAAGGGCCTAAGCCCCCTTTTGTGTACGCTATTTTTAGCCCGAACCAGTTGCCATAGTACGTACAGTTCTTCCAATAGCAGCACCAACGCCACTGCCTTGTGGGATTTGTATACAATTATCTACCTGAATGGTCAGATCAATGGTTTGTGGAGCTGCTTCACTATAACTTAATGATTGCCAATTAGCCTGCTGTATATAGCAACCATAGCACTCCCAGGTTTCTAAAACGGTTGGAATATGTATTCCATTTCCACCTTCTGTTATTTCAATACGCATTAAGAACTTATAATCAATACCGCTAGCAGCACTGGCTTGCTCGAAGAAATCGAACTGTTTCTGCATTTGCTCACCGATCAACTTACTAACAATACCTGTAGCATCGTCACGTAGACTAACTGCTATTGGATTCCAAGTTGGCTTACCAGCATAATTAATCTTGCTGTTATAAGTCTCAATGACCATATTTTGAAACTGTACAGTTGGCTTGGCAGCAGTTTGTACTTGCTTGGTCAATTCTGTTGATGGTGTGCTTACTCCAAAATTCTCAAACATAATTCTAAAACGATATTTGAGTTTTGGCATCAACATGCCTTGACTGCTGGCACTGGCGTCTGTTGCTAGTGGAACTGTAAATCTATTTAATGTTGCGATTGCCATATTTGTATGCTCCGTTGTTAATATTTATGCCTTATAGACCAGCAATTTCACCTGTGTTTTTCAATCTCAGTGGGATGTATATAAACTCAACTGCTTTAACTGGTTCAATAGCAATATCAACATACAATTCATTTCTATCGATTCTACTAGGTGTATTATTTGACTCATCGCAAACTACAATGTAGTCATATAGTGCTCGTTGACCTACTAGCTCTAATAATAAACTTTCTGCTGCACCTTTGATTTCATCTCTTGTAATCTTATCGTTTGGTTCAAAGATATATGGCTTAGCCAGTATGTCTAATTGTCTACGTAGATAAACAACAAGTCTAGCTACATTAATACGATCTAGAGCACTAGCGTTTTTAGCTCTTGTCTTTTGACCATAGTTAACTAAACCTACACCTGTAAAGAATGTAATTGGGTTGATCTTTACTTCATACAGTGTATCACGCTGTCCTGTATTTAGAGCAACAACTACAAATTCTCCTTCATCATCAATATAGCCTACATTACTAGCATTGCTGATGCCTCCTCTACGTGTTCCAGCTGGTGCGAACCATGGATAACTTACGCTATCACTTAGAGCAATAGTTCTAAGCATCATGTGACTTGGTGGAACTACAATGTTATTACCGTTTAGATCACTTGTGAATCCCCATGGATAGAACATGCCCATATATTCGTCATAACTAGGAGCACCTTTTTCATTATCCTCTACACTTAATCTTAAATTATCACCCCAAGCTTTCAAGCTTGTAGCATCTGGAGTTAATCTAGCTGGTGTGTCGCCTACAACAAATGCTGTTAAACCACGATCAAAGTTCAAATTGATCATTTCACCTATTAGCTCTGGATATCCTGGGCAAGCAATTAAGTTGAATACTCTTGCTTCTTCTCGTATATCACGTGAGCTATTTGATACTGCTTGTAGTGCTTGTACAACAACTCTACGCTGTGCATGACGTCCAAAATATCCAGCACCATCTTCTTGATTGCCACTAATTGTTACCCAACGATGTGGATAATAATCAGTCATTGACTCATCAATCATTATAGCATTTGGTCCCAATACTTGATATCTTGTGTTTACTTCGTTTACGTCAATATAGTTCTGTACAAATTTCTTAACATTAAATCCACTACGACGCATATTCCATAGTAACATACCTTTTGGATATAGTGCAGGATCAGGACAATCTGGATCTACAAAGTCACTGGTTAATAGATCAGCGATTGAGCTTTCCTTATAACCTGCATTGGCTCCTTCTACTGTCCATCTAGCATCAGCAAATAATACACCGTCTTCACTACTTTGATCAGTCTTATCTACTGCTACCCATTTTGTAGCTACAGTTCCTGGACGGGTAGTGTCAAATCTATAAATCATTGGATAGTTATCAATATCACTAGTATCTATCCATAGGTCACCGTCTACTAGAGCAGTTGCTCCATCACTCTGTGTTAATGGTTTTGTAGCTCTAACTTGTGGACCATTTGGATCTGTGTTACTAAATGCATTTCTATAGCCTACCCAATTATTACCATCATGAACCATAATATCTACTTGATCTGTTACACTGCTATACCATAATGTTTGATCTTTGGTCAATGATGTAGGAGCTGTTATACTAGCTGTAAATCTCAATGGTTCCCAATGGCTAATTTCCCAATTTGGCTGAAATGTTGCTGATGGATCATCAAAATCACTAGCATGTAGATTAGCGTTCTTTTCACTGGCAAATAAAATTGTAAATATTTTTTCTATTGTAGCCTTGCTTTCCTCAATACGAATATCACCGCCTAATAAATGCTGAACAGTTAATCTATTCTGATCTGTAACTAGAGCTTTTACATTAGTAAGCGCAGTTTCATTATTAATTTGTGTAGCAATTTCTTCTGCATCTGCTGCTGTTCCTGTTAAACTTACACGAATAGTTACAGGTGCTGCATAAGTTTGACTACCTGCTTTAGTCTCTTGTATTGCAAAACTAACATTAACTGGAGATAATGTAGTACCAGTCAATGTACCTGCTGTAATTATTTTACTTGTTATACTAGTTATACCACTTGTGCTCTTTCTATAAAATCTAAAATCTGCACTTAAAGGACCAAGATCATTACTTGGGTAAGTATATAAGTATTCTGTTTGATTTGTCTTAACATATATACTGCCTAAAGGCAATCTTTCACCACCTGATTTATCTAAACCATATATGGCTGCTGCTGCATTTGGATATAATGGGCATGTCATTGTTTCAAATACTTTAGCATCACTGTTATATTTCTTTAAAGCAAATTCTGCACCGCCATTAGCTGGTGTAGTTTTTAACCAAATACTACCAGTTGGTCTAGGAGCTGGATCTGTTGCCTTAAATAAAGGAACTCTTGTATGAGGAGCAATTTCTAATTTTGGACTAAAATATTCACCTTCTGGAATACCTAAATTTGTACAGGCTGTACCACTTAGACTAAACTGTCCAGTTACTGAATATAACGCTAGTCTACCTGTGCTGGTAACATCTGCTCTTACAAGTGTTGGTGCCCAAGCATTAATTTGAGCTGCTATAGTTGTTGCTGTAGTGCCGCTGATAGTAATTGTTTCACCTGAATCTAAAAAATCACCATCACTGTTTCTATCTAATTTAAGATTTAGTCCTGCTGCTGAACTTATATTGTCTTTGGTACTGATTGCAGCAAAAACTCTGCCTGTTGAATCTATACCTTCAGCTGGCCAACTTAATCGCCAGTCATCTGAACCTACAACTACCCAACTTGTCTTATTTCTATACCATAGCTTATCAGGACCGCTATAACTTGTACTAAGATTCATTCTACTTGTAATAGCATAATCACCTACAGTACCTACACTGCCTAAGGGACCACCCGTTGAACTATCAATCTTATTTGATTCAGTTACTAATAATGGTTGTTTTTTAGTAAATGATTGACCTCTACCTACACCTTTAGCATCGCCATTCCATTCAAAAATACCCCAACTACTTTTGATTAGGTCAAACCAATATGTTCCACCTTCTGGATTTGCCTGAGGAGCCAATGCTTTAGCATTAATAGCACCTAGATCAATATCTGCTCTAACAACATATGCTCTGTTGCTTACACCTAATAAACTGTAAGCAGCCTGCAAACCATACTCATTTTGCTCTCCAGCATGAATAGGATTGTTATTTGAGTCTGTTTTGAAAACTGGGATACCAAATGTTTCTGCAAGGTCACGCTGACTAGTAATTAAGTATGCTAGTCCTGCATTTGCTTTTAATGTGCCTTTGGCTATTCCTGTGTTAGCACCATTTGCTTTATTTTCTGCAGATGCTACAATAATTAAGGGTACGGTACTTGGGGCAGCTGGTGTATAAAAACTTTCGTCGATAACGGTGACTGCTACGCCAGGTGAATTTAGTTGGGCCATTGTTAGATTTCTCCTAAATCTTACTCAATATATTTAGCGTAAAACGGCAAAAAACATCGAGTTGACTAAGGAAAAATGCTATTTAAGCAGTAGTGGAATATATAAAAGCAACCTTTTTATCATAATCAAAAGTAACTTTATTCAATATAATACTTTCAATTTGATTATATAAATTATTTAAACTGCTATTATTATCAATAACAATATCAAACTCTGTACCAATCCATTTCCATTCGCTAGGATGTATACCTAAATTCTGCATATACTTGCCTGCATTTAAATTGCCTTGATTAGCGTCTAGAGCAATATCATACCAATTAGGCAACTCACCTCTTTGTACCCATATGATAATACCATCGTTTTTCTTAATAGCCTTAATTTCATTTGGGAATCTACAATCACTAATTACTACATTGTCCTCACTATTACGCAGTTTATTTTCTAAACTAGCGATCCATATATCATCATGAAATCCTTGACGACAAACTTCAGTCCCCCAATTTTGTAATACCCAACGTGGAGTGATTTTCATTCCTAAACGATTGCTCCACCAAAAATCCACTTGTTCACGCCATTCTCTACTCTGCTTAGTACGACCTTCTAACATGTCTCGATCCCAACCAAACACAGCAGCTACCGCATCTTTCAAACTACGGGCAAAACTTTCTCTACGAAACTGATGAAGATTAACAAGATAATCAGCGATAGTATCTTTACCGCTACCAATTAAACCACAAATTCCCACTACCATAGTCTACTCCTTTGTACAATAGTAATTAAATTCTTGATGTAAGTCAAGAATAATTTTAACCAATAACAAGAGTATACCCTGTACCACCTGCTACATAAGTATCAACTTCTTTCTCTAATTTTTCAATTTCTTCTTTAGCAGCATTTTTTAAATCCGCACCATTTAATCCACCAGCTCCACCTGGGCCAGCTATTTGACCAAACTTACTACGTGCTTCTCCTAGCATTAATTTACAATTGGCCAAAGTATAATCTTTGAACCATTGACTAGCATAAGTGTCCTGTAATAAGATATAATCTGGTCTGTGATTATAACCTCTGATTAAGACCTGTTCACCATCCCCATAACTACGTTGTAAAATACGTAGAGTATGTGTAGTTGGTATCCATTGAAATTCAATAAAAGCACCAAACATACGCCCTACTAGTTTTTGATATTGAGCAAACATATCATAAGTAGCTATACCACCTAACATAGTACTATTCAGTAGATATGTGTTTGTATAGGCTAGATTGAATGGTTCAAACTGTGTACCACCACTACCACCTGCTGTTCTACTACCTATGGTACGTCGAAATATGCTGCGTACCTCTATAATTTCTTTGGGTAATCTGTAGTCGTTAGTATCTTCTTTCAACTCTAAAAAATAGTAAGCTTCTTCTACAGCATTTGGACTTTTTTGACGATACTTGGCCAAGGCACGATCTAGAGCTATTTCATAGTGATCTGGATCAAGTTCCACATCGACCATACCGTCACCTAACATTAATCTACAATATTTGTATATTTTTTCACGCTCTTGTAATGTAGTCATATTTGCTGTCTCCATGATATTTATCTGCTGATAAATACCTTATGCCCCGCATAAGTTTATATCGCCCAGAACGTGGAAATGATTACAAATTCATTGATCGTCAAATCAGTGAAATGTTTACTGTTGGCGGAACAGATTTTCATCTACACAAATATATTGGTGTGAATACGGCTCCAGAAAATGCCACAGCAGATCAGCCTCACTATGCTGAAACTAAAGAAAGCAATATACAGGATTTAATCCTATTGGAGAATCGTGACAGAAAATATGATCCCAGCATTTATAAAATAAGGGCTCATTACCAAGTACAAAATTTAGATTTTAATCTTAGTCAATTTGGTTTGTTTATAGATAATGATACTATTTTTGCTACAGTACATATAAACGATTGGATACGTACCGTGGGGCGTAAACCAATTAGCGGTGATGTATTTGAAGTGCCTCATCTTGTAGACGAATATGCTCTAAATGATTATAATATAGCACTACCTAGATACTTTGTCATAGAGGATGTTAGTCGTGCTAGTGAAGGATTCAGTCAAACTTGGTGGCCACATTTATACAGATTAAAACTTAAGAAAATAGTAGACGGTCAAACATTTGCTGATATATTAGATAAACCTGCGGGTGAAAATACTAATCAAACACTACGTGATATTCTAAGTACGAAGTCTATAGAACTACAGGTCAACGAAGCCATCATAGCCCAAGCAGAAGCTGACACTGCTAAAAACGGATTTGAAACTAGACAATTTTATACTCTAGCAGTTGATCCAGTTAGTGGTGATCCTATAATTGAAACTGCTGATCAAATGAGTATAGACGCTAGTAATACGGGATTAGATTCAAGTAGACTATTAGGCCGTGCCACACGTAGCGGTTATGCTGGTTATTTGCTGGGAGATGGGTTCCCGCCAAATGGATATGAATTTGGTCACGGTATAACTTTTCCTAATAATGCTTACTTAAATGATTACTTTTTAAGAATAGATTTTAGTCCAAATAGACTTTTTAGATTTGATGGTCAGAGATGGGTTAAGGTGGAGGATGCTATACGTCATACTCTAACCAGCACAGATGCTAACTTTGCTACACCAAGAGGTGTTTTCAATGAAAATACATCTTATGTACTTAATGATTTAATAAATTATGGCAACGTTCAATACATAAGTATAGTACCTAGCACAGGAAAGAATCCTATAGACTTTCCTAATTTTTGGAAACAGGTTAGAACTACACAAAAAACAGGCTTTATTAACAATGTTAATGCCAGCGTTATTAATGGAGAACTAGTTCCAGAACGCCAAGCATTGAGTAAGGCTCTAAGACCTAAGGCAGATTTATAATGCATATCTATAAGTTTACTCATATTGAAACAGGCAAATGTTATATTGGACTCGAAAGGACGGTGGTGCTATGAAAGGAAAGTATCAATCAAAAGACACAAAAGAAAAAATGAGAGATGCACATTTAAAATCAACTCATTGTCGAGGTAAAACATGGAAGCTCGTAGATGGTAAACGTGTTTGGATGGAGGCCTCGGTTTAACGCCGTTGAATTATTATTCAGTTTTTCTATGATGGTCAAATAAGAAGATATCTAGTACAAACTATACGACTATTAAGTAAATTTGTAGTTAAGTATGGAGATGGTAGACTAGTACCTGTACCTGTTATGTATGGTGACATGGATCGTCAAGTGGCCAACATAATTAAACAAAATAGTGAAAATAAGATAAACGGTGCTCCACGTATAGCAGTTTATATTTCACAATTAGAAATGGATAAGGAACGTCTCGCTGATCCTACATATGTTGGCAAAGTACATATTAGAGAACGTGCTATAGAAGATGGTGTATATACCAGTTCAGAAGGTGCTAATTATACAGTAGAAAGACTTATGCCTAGTCCATATAAACTCACTGTAAAAGCAGACATTTGGGCAGGAAACACAGAACAAAAATTACAGATCCTTGAACAAATACTAATGTTATTCAACCCTAGTTTAGAAATACAGACTACAGATAATTATATTGATTGGACTAGTCTCAGTGTAGTATATTTAGAACAAGTTGATTTTAGTAGTAGACAAATACCAGTTGGTCAGGATAGTCCAATTGATATAGCCAGTTTAACCTTTAGTATGCCTATCTGGATAAGCCCTCCTAGTAAGGTTAAGAAATTAGGCGTTGTTCAAACTATAATGATGGGTATGTACACTAATATAGGTAGTCCAGCAGAAGGATATTTAGAAGGGTTTGGGCTAGATCCAAATGAAGGAACTAGACCGTTATATGATCAAGTACCAAATCCTATCAGTGTTAATATTATTGATTATAGCCTAATAGTTTATAGTGGTAAAGCTAAAATTTTTTCACCCACTAAAGAGGGTCATTTACAACTACGAATAACTGAAACTGGTATAGACAGCACTATGAATGTAAGCTGGTATGAGATAATGGAAAAATGGCCCAATGCTTATAAACCAGGATTAAGTAAAATATTTCTAATTCAACCTAGTGGGTTTGAAGTAATAGGTACTATTGCTATTAATCCTTTGGACCCAAGTATATTAGATATTAATTGGGATCCAGATACTTATCCTAGTAATACAGACATAATTACAGGTTATAGAAATAGTGCAGGAACTTTTGATGCTATTATTGATCCGCAAACCAAAGGTCCAAATCATGGCTTACCAATTCCTAGTATAGGAACAAGATACTTAATTATTAATAATATAGGCGGTGGAGTAAGAGAAACTCTTATTGCTGATCGTGTAAGCAATAGAATAGATACCAATGTAGATTATAATAGAGTAAGAGGTATAGAAGTTTATGTCAATGATGTGGCTGTAAGTTTTAGTGATCTTGACATAGATAGTAAACTAGTTATAAGATTAACTAGAGATGCTGATATAGATGACATAATAACCTATGTTTTATATGTTGATCAAGATGGCCCAGATGCTTGGAAAAATTTAAACGGTACAGATTTTATAGCCAGCACAAACGATATTATTGAATGGAACGGATCTAAATGGTCTATAATATTTGACAGTCAAGCTAATAGAGATAATATTAAATACCTTACTAACATACATAGTAATGTACAATATAAGTGGGATGGTATAAGCTGGGTTAAAAGTTTTGAGGGCGAATATAGAAAAGGTAGCTGGCGATTAATTTTATGAAAGATTTAATTGTTTGTAGTGGTGCATTATTTTACGCAAAAAAAACTGAAAAAATTTTATTACTACAAAAAGCAAATGGACGACATAAAGGAACTTGGAGTCTAGTTGGTGGCACTGCTCAAAACAACGAAAACCCTTGGAAAAATCTTATAAGAGAAATAGAAGAAGAAATAGGATTTATGCCAGAAATTAAAAAAAGTATGCCCTTAGAAACATTTGTTAGCAATGATCTAGTGTTTAATTTCCATACTTTTCTTTGTGTAGTGGATAAAGAATTTATTCCTAGCTTAAGTAGTGAACATATAGGATATAGTTGGACTACAATTGACTATGCTCCTAAACCTTTACATCAAGGACTACGCAGTAGTTTCAGTAATAGATTAATTAGGAATAAATTACAAACTGTTTTTCAAGTAATGAATATAATCTAAAAACCTATATATTTTTTACGAAGAAATTCTAAATCATATCGTTGTTCAGTTAAATGATGTGCCTGCCCTAACCATGGTTCTACTGTGGGCCAACAGGTACGCCAGTGTTTATCCCATTTTGCAGTAAGATATTCAATGTTAAGATCTCTTGCATCATCTAATTTCTTCATTATCTCTGGATCGTGTCTGCGTGTGTTACCTCCGTGGAAATGATATTCAGTCTTGTCGCCATTACCATGTAAATAATTTTTAGTTAATCCTAGCTTTTTCTTTACACCTTGATGCATCATACGCATAATATAGTCATCATCTTCACTGTAAGCTGGGTACATGTTCTCATCAAACAGTCCAAATTTAGCTACCAAGTGATCACGCATTAAAAATAAATCCCAACTACCTACATTAAAATCACCTTGGCATGCGTGTACAATGCCTATCTCTGGATCTTCTGTTACAGTGTCATACATTTCTTTTAATAATCCAGGACCAAATGCTACATCATCATTTACAATAATCCAATAAGGTGCCATCATATAACTTTTAATTATGAGATTCCAACTTGCAGGAACTCCTAAATTACAAGGCATATGAATTACATGTACCTTGTTAATATAACGACGTTTAATTTTGGCTAGTGAGTCTAAATTTTCTGTAATTTCACCTCGACCATTGTTATTGATAACAAGAAAATTTTCCACAGGAAAATCTACACTGGCTAATAAACGTTCGACCCAATGTGTTGTAAAAACTACGCATGTACCTATTACTGGAATCATAAAAATTATCCTGCTAAAATATAATCTTCGCCCTTTTTAACTACTTGACGGCGATCTTTCATCACTAACAATACATCCTTATCTATATAATCTGGATGTACATACCAATCTTCATAAGTTCTCCATTCATCTGGGGCGATATCATTTACCACTAGTACATAACCTTTTGATTGTATATACTCCCTACTTTGCTCACGTAGTTCTTTACGATCTGTGTTATAATAATCATGCTCATAAGTGATTACTTTAAACTTATAATCATCAAAAGGAATACGTTTTAATATTTCAAATGTTACTTCTGGTGGGTCACAATCTAATTGAAGATAATCTACTGCTGGTCCTAGGTTTAACTCTCTAATAATTTTACTATAATCAATTTCCAGTGCGTTTTTAATTAAAAATGGTGTTTTACGTTCTGTACTAACTTGCCTTTCATCCAAATCAATACTGATGCCTCTCCAATCAAACTGCTTTTCTAATAAGGCAGTATTGTTTCCATAAAATGGTCTACCTGCTCCTACCTCAATAAAAGTACCTTCTCTCTTACCTTTAAGTACACTAAGTACAAACATATCTTGATATGCTTCACTATAGTTTGTTTCAATGTTTTCAGCACCTGGAAATTTGAATCTTAACTTGGAATATTTAGATTTGTCATATGCATCAAATGGTATTTCAACATACCCGCTCATAAATTTTAAATTATTATAAACTATTTTTTTATATTCATCTGGTAACTGTCTACTACGCATAAGACCTTTAAAAATAGTACGACTTTCATCACACAGGCCACAATTATAAGCACTTAATGCTTTTTGAAAACGTAAATGATCTTTGCCTAAATAACTTAAATCTGTTCTCAAACCTGCTTGAACATTATCTGCTACGCTTTCGCCAATGCTAGCAATCATGTAAGTGTCATTCCAATGTCCATCATCTTGTTTATATTCATAGAATCTACTTAGATGATAATATGCTTCTGGTCTGGAAGGTATAATACTTACTGCATGTTGAAGCAATCCTTTTACAGTAAAGTTTCTACTGCCCTGTCTTTCAAAACAAATGCTGGCTCTAATTAAACATTCATACTTTAATAAGTCATCTACAGCACGTTCAGCAGTTCTTAGGTAATAACTTACTGCACTGGCATGCTGACCCATCTGATCATACTCTAAAGCCATCATAAAATTTAGTTCAGGATCTGATGGATTTTGTAGATAATTCATCAGATTAGTTTGTAGTTTTGTGTTATCAAGCATAATGATCTATATCCAATATTTTTAAATGTCTTATATCAACATTTCCAAGAAAATAATAATTGTTGACTAGTATAAGATGTAATATTCGTTCACCAAAAAAATCATAAAATCTTACCTGCTGATTTCTTCTATATATTTCAGGTAAAAAATTAGCATAATTACTATGGAACTCAAATAATATTTGAAATAATACTTGACAAATACGATTAAAAGTTGTTCTATCTGCTGTAAACATATGGAATGGAATAAGATACTTATATGATCTAAGCTGATTGATCATTTCAGTAGTAATAGGAATACGATTATCACCGGCAAGTCCATACAATAACTGCCATCCTAAACTGTTATGACAATGACTAAAGTGATCATACACACTGTTAACATTAGGAGCATGTCCTTTTATAGCTGTAACTATATCTTTAGCCTCTGGTATAAACACTGTGTTTGGTCTAAGATTAAAATCTTCATCCCAAAATATTCTATATGTGTTTGTTCCCTTATATTCATGATCAGTATTTTTCCAAACCCAATATAATCCTGTAAGACTACCAAAATCATTGTTCATATGACTAATATGCTCACCAATATGATCCATAAGAAATCCACGATTCTGCATATTCAAAACATCAATATGGTTATAATTGACCGAACCACACATTAGGTTACGTTGGTCATACTGATTTTTTTTTGGTTCTTTGCCTACATAGCAAAGACAATACATTCCTAAGTCTTGCATAGTTGTAATTATCTATGCTAGTATTATATAGGAATTTTTTATTTTGTCAATATCAAGCTAAACGTATTATTGTCAATCTAGTTCCAGTAGCACTGGGACTACCACCATTAACACGTAGGTTACTATTCATATACCATGTCATTGTATCGTTTATTACAAATTGAATAATTTCACTAACAGTTCCTCGCTGTGCTCCATTATTTAGAATTTGACAATATTTTATTGTATCCAGTCCATTTTTCCTTACCCAACAATCTATTACAGGATATACACCAGCATCAATTAGATCAGTCACGCTATAATTTATTAAAATTTGATAAGTTCCACTAGCACTAAAGGTAAATGTACCATTACCAGCACCATTCATTGTACCAAAACTTGATCCATCTGTAAATGTAGCACCAGCTGGTAAAGTGACTATGCCTGGATTATTATTAAAAGTTTGATCACTGCCCTTATAATATGCTTGAATACTGGCAAGACCAGGGTTTACCCATGCTACACCAGTTACAGTACTAGCTAATAACTGACCTTGTAGCCCTGCTGTACCACCTGCTGTGACAGTTCCTGTAAGAATACTATCATTTAAGGTAGCAGTATTTAAAGTTTTATTGGTTAATGTTTGAGTAGCTGCTAAACTGACCACTTGACTAGCTGTATTTGATAACCCTGTTTGCCCGTATACATAAACGTCATTAGCATGTACCTGAAGTTCTACTCCTAAACCTCCTTTTACCTGTAAAGCACCTGTAGTTTTTGTAGTACTGGCTGTGTTGGCTGTTACTAATACTCTGCCGCCAGTGGCTGTAAGGGTAATGTTTCCAGTATTTTTAACATTGGCCAGTGTAAAATTTACACTTGATGTAGATATTGTAGGATTATCCTCTAGTGTTTCGATATCAATATAATCACGATCTCCGCCTTCTGTATAGTTAGGACCTACTCTTACTTTAGCAAAAGGGTTTTGAATCACTAAACTATAACCTGTAAGTTCTGTTTCCGTTGGATTTCCATTTACAATAGTAGTATCTAAATCATTTAGATAAACTGGTCCATTAATATATGCTGCTCCGCCTACTCCTATCCCACCTGTTATTACTGCTGCACCTGTTATTTGACTAGTTGAAACTGTAGCATTGGTTACTCTAAACAATCCACTGGCATTTAATGTCGTAAATGCTCCAGTGCTGGCTGCTGAACTACCAATAGGTGTAGATTGAATACTTAAGGCATCAACTATACCAGTTACATTAAGATTACCACCTATATTAGTTGTACCTGCAATACCAACACCACCATTTACTACCAATGTTCCGGTAGTAGGATCTGTACTAGGAACATTAGATGACAGTGTAAGCACACCAACACCATCTAATGTAAGTTTGTCAATTACGCTTGCACCATCAAAATCATGATATCCAATTATCACTTTATTATTAGCGTTGCTTGCGTCATCAATTAATTTAGTTACACGCCAAGCACCTTTGGTAATGTCATCTCTTGACCAAACTGTTCCATTATAATTAAGATTACTAGTCCAATCAAATCTATTATTTTGTATAGTGTTAAATCTTGTATTGTAACTAGTAGATACTTGACTGGTTATAGTTATACTATCAGCATTAGTTGTTAGATTAATGTTAGGATCTTTGATTAATGGATCAAGAATAGTTTTATTAGTCAATGTTTGAGTAGTATCTATGCCTACTAATGTTGTAGTATGATCAGGCAATAGTATTTTTTGATCAGCACTAGAACTAACTACACTTAATCTTGTTTCAAAACCATTGGCAGTATCAGAATCTTCAAATATTATATTTGATCCTACATTACTAGTGAAGGTCATAGCACCCGAAACTGTGCCAGCAGTAGTGCTAATAGCTGTTCCACCCATGGTTGTACTTAGAGTAAACTGACTGACTCCATTAGTTGCTGTTATAAAATATATAGAACCTGCTGAATCGTAAGATGTTATTACTCCATTTCCTCCATTACTTCCCACTACTCTAACAGCATCATGTATATTGAATACTACCTTATCAAATCTAGCACCAACTACAGTTCCTACTGAAGTTGTTACAGCACTACCTCCTAAAGTTGTGCTTATAGTGAATTCTGTTGTGCCATTTGTAGCAATAATATAATAAGTTGTACCTGCACTGTTGTAACCTGTGATAGTTCCTGTTCCTGTATTAGCTCCACTAACATATATTCTATCACCGATATTAAAACTATTAGAACTACAAAATATTTTACCACTAGCTCCAATACTAACACTGCTTAAACTGAATGGTGTACAAGTAAATGAGCCAGATGATCCTATTGCCGTACCTGTTAAGGTATAACTAAAGGGATTTAGTTTTGGTTCTGTTACTACAGGCTTGGTCAGTGTCTTTAATATTGTTGTTTGAGTACCATTTAGAGTGAGGTAATTACTGAGATCTTGTGTCAATCCTTCAGGACCAGCTACACTAAATGTTATACTTACTGGTTCATTATCTGGAAAATTCTCTTTACCTGTTTCTACCCTAACTATAGCAACTCCTATCTCAAACCAACCTGTATGGTCTGTTATAGTTTTCATTTCATAGATTTGAAAATAATTAGGATCATTCTCCTTTTCTATTTTAATGAAACCTCTACGATTATTATTACCATAACTACTTAAAGAATTTATAAAACTACTAATAAGATTATAATTTGGTACTCCTGGAGGATATACTCCATTAACAATATAGTTTGGGTCACCTGCAATGCTATAACCACTAATAACTAAATTAGTTGTAGTACTCATTCCTGCTAGGAAATCTCTTGGAAATCTTACGAAGCCGCTGCCTGGGTTACTAACAAATGCACTTTCACTGACTCTATAATGAAATTTACTGGCATCAAGTACAGCAGGTGGTACCCAACTAACTGTGCCATTACCATTAGTCCTCAATATCCAATTAGCTGCTCCACCGTTGGGAAAGGCACTAACACCAGTAGTACCAGTATCCAACCATAAAAGTTTAGTGGCTATGTTACCAAAATAGTCTCTAGGTTGAGTATCAGCAACGTGAATACTCTTTGAGATGACTGGACTGCCGTTAAGGATCAGACCATCTTCATCGGTGCTTAATAAATGCGCTGGGCCCGTCTGATCTAAATTAATTGTCATCTCTAATCATCTCCTTATTACAATTGTGCTACTCTACTTTGGAAGTCTGCGAAATCTGCGCTGGCTGCTACCACGCTCTTAAATGTGGCCAGTGACAGTGTTCCAATAGTTCCGTCTATACCTTGTGCTCCAGTTGAACCTTGTGCTCCGGTTGAACCTTGAGTACCATCTGTACCTTGTGGTCCTGGTAATCCCTGTAAACCTGTATCACCTGTAGTACCTTGGGCACCTGTAGCACCATAGTATCCTTGGAAGCCTTGTATACCTTGTTGTCCCTGTATACCTTGTTGTCCCTGTGTACCTTGGATACCTTGTTGTCCCTGTGTACCTTGGATACCTTGACGACCTTGTATACCTTGTTGTCCCTGTATACCTTGTTGTCCCTGTGTACCTTGGCTACCTTGCGTACCCTGCTGCCCTTGGATACCTTGCGTACCCTGCTGACCTTGGATACCTTGCGTACCCTGCTGACCTTGGATACCTTGTTGTCCCTGTGTACCTTGCTGACCTTGGATACCTTGTTGTCCCTGTGTACCTTGTTGTCCCTGTATACCCTGTTGTCCCTGTGTACCTTGTGTACCTTGTTGTCCCTGTATACCTTGTTGTCCCTGTGTACCTTGGATACCTTGCGTACCCTGCTGACCTTGTATACCCTGTGTACCTTGTTGTCCCTGTATACCTTGTTGTCCCTGTGTACCTTGGATACCTTGACGACCTTGTATACCTTGTTGACCTTGGATACCTTGGATACCTTGTTGTCCAGCTGGATCAAAAGTTACTATTACTCTTTGACCGGCAGTGGGCGAACTACCATCTGTATCTACAAATGTTACACTTAGACTATACCATGTTGTGTTATTAGTTACAGCAGTAAGTGTACCTATCCATCTTACACCTGGATTACCTTCAGCAGTTAGTGTAACTGTTCCATGATAGCTATTAGCAGTTCCATAGTTAGTAAATGAGCTTAACCAAGTTGCACTAGCATTACCATCTGCATCAGTAGCACTGATATTAATTGTAGTACTTGTTCCTGTTGTAGTCCAAGCACGACCTAGAGCAACATCACTTGCACCTGGGTCTACTACTGTGTTACCTGCATCCCATAAGTATGGTTTACTATTACCGCCGGCTGTACCAACAATACCTTGGATACCTTGACGACCTTGTATACCTTGTTGACCTTGGATACCTTGTTGACCTTGGATACCTTGCTGTCCTTGGATACCTTGCTGTCCCTGTATACCTTGTTGTCCTTGGATACCCTGGATACCTTGTTGACCTTGGATACCTTGCTGTCCCTGTATACCTTGCTGTCCCTGTATACCTTGTTGTCCTTGGATACCCTGCTGACCCTGGATACCTTGAATACCTTGAATACCTTGACTACTAATTTGATCCCAGTTAGCTGATTGATTTGGTGTTCCAGTAGCTCCACTTCCGTTGGTACTTGTATGAGCAACTTTACAAATATAACTTGTACCTTGATAGAACACCATATCATTTACAGCATATGCTGTTGCTGCAAATGTTGTAGTATAGTTACTCCATACACCTTTCCAAGTTACACCAAAACCTTGTATACCCTGAATACCCTGCTGACCCTGAATACCCTGCTGACCCTGAATACCCTGTTGTCCCTGGATACCTTGTTGTCCTTGGATACCTTGCTGACCTTGTATACCTTGTATACCTTGTTGTCCAGCTGGGGCAAATGCCACGCTCATTCTTGTGTCTAGAGCAGGAGCAGTGCCATCAGTCTCTATGAATGTACAAGTAACAGCATAATATGTAGTTTGATTGCTGACAGCAGTTACACGACCAATTAAGCGTTTTGTTGGGTCACCGTTTACAAACAGGCTTAATGTGCCAAAATAACTACTGCTTGTACCAAATCCACTTAATGAGCTTAACCAGCTAGTTGTTGTATTTCCATCAGCATTACTATTGTTTAGATATACACTAAAGTTTGTGCCAGCTGTCCAACTTGTGCTTATTCTAACTTTGTTAGCTGTTGTTCCTGCTGCTGTTGATGATGAATCAAATAACCAATCTTGACTGTATCCACCAGCTGTACCATATATACCTTGTATACCCTGTTGTCCTTGGATACCTTGTTGTCCTTGGATACCTTGTTGTCCTTGGATACCTTGTTGTCCTTGGATACCTTGTTGTCCCTGTGTACCTTGGATACCTTGCTGACCTTGTATACCTTGTATACCTTGTTGTCCAGCTGGGGCAAATGCCACGCTCATTCTTGTGTCTAGAGCAGGAGCAGTGCCATCAGTCTCTATGAATGTACAAGTAACAGCATAATATGTAGTTTGATTGCTGACAGCAGTTACACGACCAATTAAGCGTTTTGTTGGGTCACCGTTTACAAACAGGCTTAATGTGCCAAAATAACTACTGCTTGTACCAAATCCACTTAATGAGCTTAACCAGCTAGTTGTTGTATTTCCATCAGCATTACTATTGTTTAGATATACACTAAAGTTTGTGCCAGCTGTCCAACTTGTGCTTATTCTAACCTTATTAGCTGTTGTTCCTGCTGCTGTTGATGATGAATCAAATAACCAATCTTGACTGTATCCACCAGCTGTACCATATATACCCTGTATACCTTGGCTACTAATTTGTTGCCAAGATGTTGATGATGACTGTGGATATCCTGTTGCTGTATTAGCATTATTTGTACTTGTATGAGCAGTTACGCAGATCCAGCTTGTGCCTTGATAGAACACCATATCATTTACAGCATATGCTGTTGCTGCAAATGTTGTAGTATAACTACTCCAATTTCCTTTCCAAGTTACACCAAAACCTTGTATACCCTGAATACCCTGCTGACCCTGAATACCCTGCTGACCCTGAATACCTTGTTGTCCCTGGATACCTTGTTGTCCTTGGATACCCTGTTGTCCCTGGATACCTTGGATACCCTGTTGTCCAGCTGGGGCGAAAGATAATACTAGTCTCTCATTAGCACTTGGTGCAGTACCATCTGTTTCAATATATGATACTGTTAATGTATAGATACTTGATGCAACAGAAACAGCAGTTAATCTACCAATCCATCTACGAGCTGGATCTTTTTCAACAAATAAACTTACTGTGCCAAAATAACTACTGCTTGTACCAAATCCTGATAAACTAGCTAGGAAGTTAGTATTATCATTACTATCAGCATTGGTTGTATGTACATAGATACTTGTACTTCCTGCTGTAGTAGTAGCCCAAGCACGACCTAATCTAACTTGAGTAGCCGTCATGCCTGTTGTATCTGTAGCAGTGCTAAACAACCAATTACTGCTATAACCACCAGGGCTACCTACTATACCCTGTATACCCTGTTGTCCCTGAATACCCTGTTGTCCCTGGATACCTTGGATACCCTGTTGTCCCTGGATACCTTGAATACCTTGACTACTAATTTGTTGCCAAGATGTTGATGATGACTGTGGATATCCTGTTGCTGTATTAGCATTATTTGTACTTGTATGAGCAGTTACGCAGATCCAGCTTGTGCCTTGATAGAACACCATATCATTTACAGCATATGCTGTTGCTGCAAATGTTGTAGTATAACTACTCCAATTTCCTTTCCAAGTTACACCAAAACCTTGTATACCTTGTTGTCCTTGGATACCTTGTTGTCCTTGGATACCCTGTATACCCTGTTGTCCAGCTGGGGCAAAAGATAATACTAGTCTCTCATTAGCACTTGGTGCAGTACCATCTGTTTCAATATATGATACTGTTAATGTATAGATACTTGATGCAACAGAAACAGCAGTTAATCTACCAATCCATCTACGAGCTGGATCTTTTTCAACAAATAAACTTACTGTGCCAAAATAACTACTGCTTGTACCAAATCCTGATAAACTAGCTAGGAAGTTAGTATTATCATTACTATCAGCATTGGTTGTATGTACATAGATACTTGTACTTCCTGCTGTAGTAGTAGCCCAAGCACGACCTAATCTAACTTGAGTAGCCGTCATGCCTGTTGTATCTGTAGCAGTGCTAAACAACCAATTACTGCTATAACCACCAGGGCTACCTACTATACCCTGTATACCCTGTTGTCCCTGTATACCCTGTTGTCCCTGTACACCCTGTATACCCTGTTGTCCAGCTGGGGCAAATGCTACACTTAATCTTGTGTCTAGAGCAGGAGCAGTGCCATCAGTCTCTATGTATGTACAAGTGACTGCATAGTATGTTGTTTGGTTGCTAACAGCAGTTACACGGCCAATTAATCGTTTTGTTGGGTCACCGTTTACAAACAGGCTTAATGTGCCAAAATAACTACTGCTTGTACCAAATCCACTTAATGAGCTTAACCAGCTAGTTGTTGTATTTCCATCAGCATTACTATTGTTTAGATATACAACAAAGTTTGTGCCAGCTGTCCAACTTGTGCTTATTCTAACCTTATTAGCTGTTGTTCCTGCTGCTGTTGATGATGAATCAAATAACCAATCTTGGCTATAGCCGCCAGCTGTACCATATATACCTTGTATACCCTGTTGTCCTTGGATACCCTGTTGTCCTTGGATACCTTGGATACCCTGTTGTCCTTGGATACCTTGACTACTAATTTGTTGCCAAGATGTTGATGATGACTGTGGATATCCTGTTGCTGTATTAGCATTATTTGTACTTGTATGAGCAGTTACGCAGATCCAGCTTGTGCCTTGATAGAACACCATATCATTTACAGCATATACTGTTGCTGCAAATGTTGTAGTATAACTACTCCAATTTCCTTTCCAAGTTACACCAAAACCTTGTATACCCTGAATACCCTGTACACCTTGTACACCCTGTACACCCTGTACACCCTGTACACCCTGTACACCTTGTACACCTTGTACACCCTGTACGCCTTGTACTCCTTGTACTCCTTGGATACCCTGAATACCTTGACTGGTCATCTGGCTCCAATATGTACTGTTAATTATAAGTGTCTTGTTAACATTATCAAATACAGCAGGTCTAATATTAAAGAATACTGTTGCACCATTACTATGGCTTGCTGCTATTGTTGAACTTGCACCTCTAGTTAATCCATTTAGAGTGTTGACTGATTTACTAGTATATGTGATATACTCATTATCAATAACAATTTGACCTGAACTTGGGAAAGCACTGGCATTAGTCAATACAATTGATGTTGAACTTGCTGTTATTGCTCCGTTTAATGTTGTACTTGTGCTACTGAATGATCCATTTGAGAATGGGTAAACAGCAATATATGAAGCACCATCATAGAATACAATATCATTTTGAGTGTATGTAGTAGAAGTATTGAAAATACCTCTATAAGTTACACCAAGACCTTGAATACCCTGTACGCCTTGTACGCCTTGTACGCCTTGTACGCCTTGTACGCCTTGAATACCCTGTACGCCTTGTACGCCTTGTACACCCTGTACACCCTGTACACCTTGTACACCTTGTACACCTTGAACGCCCTGTACACCTTGTACGCCCTGTACGCCCTGTACACCTTGAATACCTTGAATACCCTGTGAACCTGCTAGCTCCCATCTTTCTAAATCAGACTCGGGACTTGGACCAATTGCATTATAAATTGTACTTGTATGATAATTAGGAACATAAGTTGGGAGATAGAAACTAATACCTGTACTTGTACCTGCTGTACTGGTTATAGTTGCTCCATCTGCTCTAAATGTAATTGCTCCATTAGTTGTTGCTGAAGTGCTTATGGTAATTTGAGTAGCACTATCTACACTAACAATAGTTGGGGCTCCATTGAAAACACCAGTACCTGATGTTTTGGTTAAAACCATTCCAGCATATAACAATGTTGTACTGGCTAATCCAGTTATTGTTGTACCAGTTAATGTACCTGTTAAGTTGGTTCTTGGTGCAGTTAAACTCAGTGTTACTGTAGTACGGCCAGCACTAGGTGTGTTAACAGCAGCAGTCTTGACATAGTATATTACTCCTGTGCTTGAATAGCCTTGTAATACTCCTGTACCAGTCTTGGTATTAATACCATATAAGACCTGACCTACAGCAGCAGCACTTGTTGGATTATCAAAGCTGATTTGACCACTACTTAGTATTGATACATTGGCCAATAACTGTGGTGTATATTGTGACAAGCTAACATATGTACTACCCAAGTGTGAAACCATATCACTAACAGCATAGTCATTCTCTGGCTTCCAAACACCACGCCACTTAAAGCCTGAACCTTGAATACCTTGTTGACCTTGTACACCTTGAACGCCTTGTACGCCCTGTACACCCTGTACGCCCTGTACACCTTGTACGCCCTGTACGCCCTGAACACCTTGGACACCTTGACGTCCTTGTACGCCTTGAACACCTTGAACGCCTTGTACGCCTTGAACACCTTGAACGCCTTGGACACCTTGTACGCCCTGAACACCTTGAACGCCTTGGACACCTTGTACGCCCTGAACACCTTGAACGCCCTGTACACCCTGTACACCTTGTACACCCTGTACACCTTGCACACCCTGTACACCTTGTACACCCTGTGTAGTTAATTGATTCCAATATGTAGTATTGACATAGAAACCACTGGTATTTGGTGTACCATATGCAGGTCTTGTATCTAATAATACCCTTGCACCATTGCTATGTGTTGATGCTGTAGTTCCTTGATATCCTCTTGTTGTTATAGTTAATGTATTACCTACTATACCATTATACAACATTCTTTCAGCAGTAGCAGGCATTGAGTCTATTGATGCTGCACTGGCTACACGAATTACACCGCTAGTTGGGAATCCTACTACACTTGTTAATGTTATAGTACTCTGATTTATAGTTGTGATAGCAGCACTTAATGTTGTACTTATGTCACCTCTAAATGTCCCACTTGAGAATGGATAAACAACAACATAACTTGATCCATCATAGTATACAACGTCGTTTTGAGTATAGTCATAATTATTAACATAGGTGCCTCTCCAAGTAAAGCTTAAACCTTGAATACCTTGTACACCCTGTACTCCTTGTACACCTTGTACACCCTGTACTCCTTGTACACCCTGTGCTCCTTGTACACCTTGTACACCCTGTACACCTTGTACACCCTGTACGCCCTGTACACCTTGTATGCCTTGAATACCTTGGCTTGTTAATTGATTCCAGTAAGTTGTATTAACTATTAGTTGTTTTGTACCTGCATTGTATATTGAAGGTCTTGTGTTCAACCAAACTGTAGCACCATTATTATGGCTTGCTGCTACAGTACCGTCGGCAGCCCTTGTTAATCCGCTTAAGGTATTTGAGGTCTTTGTAGTGTATGTAACATATTCATTATCAATAACTACCTGACCTGAGCTTGGGAATAAGCTAGCATCAGTTAATACTATTGATGTTGAACCTGCTGTAAGAGCTCCGTTTAATGTAGTACTAGTATTACCAAATGATCCGTTAGTATATGGATATACAGCAACAAATGCAGCACCATCATAGAATACAATATCATTTTGAGCATAGCTTCCAGAAGTTGTCCAATTACCTTTGAATACTAATCCAAATCCTTGGATACCTTGTATACCTTGTGTACCCTGTACGCCCTGTACACCCTGTACACCTTGAACTCCTTGAACTCCTTGAACTCCTTGAACTCCTTGAACACCTTGAACACCCTGAATACCTTGTGTACCTTGAACACCCTGTAGACCCTGTACACCCTGTACACCCTGTACACCCTGAATACCTTGAATACCTTGTGTACCTTGAACACCCTGTACACCTTGACGACCCTGTACACCTTGTACACCTTGGATACCCTGAATACCTTGGATACCCTGCGTACCTTGAACACCTTGAACACCTTGTACTCCTTGTGTACCTTGTACACCCTGTACACCTTGTACGCCTTGAACGCCCTGTACACCTTGAACACCCTGTACACCCTGTACACCCTGTACACCCTGTACACCCTGTACACCTTGTACGCCTTGTACACCTTGAATACCTTGACGTCCTTGTACACCTTGTACACCTTGTACTCCTTGTACACCCTGAATACCTTGTACGCCTTGTACACCTTGTACACCTTGTACACCTTGGACACCCTGTACACCTTGTACACCTTGAACGCCCTGTACGCCTTGTACGCCTTGTACGCCTTGTACACCCTGTACGCCTTGAATACCTTGTTGACCCGCAGGCTGGAAGCTGATTCCTAATTTTTGTCCAACTATTGGTGGTGTTCCTGCACTATCAACAAATGTTAATTGTAGTCTAAAATAACTTGCATAATCAAATACTGTGGTTATAACACCTGTCCAACGCTGTAAAGTAGCACCTTCTGGCATAATTGTTATAACACCAAAATAACTACTTGAACTACCAAAGAACTTAATAGAATTTACCCAAGCTGCACGATCTTGTCCATCAGCATCGTATTTGTCAAGATTAACGTATACTTGGCCACCGGTTTGATCTGTCCAAGCACGCTCAATTGTAACATTACCTACTCCTGGATCGCCAATAGCTGTACTATTGCTCCAAGCATAATTAGCTGTATAACCACCAGGAGTACCAATAATACCTTGTATACCTTGTACGCCTTGTATACCCTGAGTACCTTGTATACCTTGTATACCTTGTACACCTTGTATGCCTTGTATACCTTGTGTTCCTTGTACTCCTTGAACACCTTGGACTCCTTGGACTCCTTGAACACCCTGTATGCCCTGTATACCTTGAATGCCCTGTATGCCCTGTATGCCTTGAATACCCTGAACACCTTGAGCACTAATGATCAACCATGGAACAGCTTTAAATGTTAATCCTGTTAAGCTACCTGTTCCAGTTGTTAAGATTGAAGCTACAGCAAATTGACTTCGTCCAAGGCTAAATGTTGTAGTTGGATTATTTGGATAATCAATTACATAATAATCATTATCAATTTTATCGCCAGCAGCATAAAAGGTTGGAGCTAGTGCAGGACTATCTGGATTCTCAATGGTAAATCCAACTGGTACTATACCACTTACTCTAATAATTTCTGATTTATAAATGTCTACTGGATTACAACTGAATTGACCATTTCCAGTTAAGCTAACATTTGATAAAGGTACAGTTTGACCAGGAATTTGACCTACATTTACATAGGCGCCACCGGTATAAGTTTCATCACCATATGTACTAGTATATGCTGATCCATTATAATATACAGAATCATTCTTAATGTATCTTGAAATTGAGCTCCACTCACCTAAGAATGTAAATCCTTCACCTTTAGTGCCTTGGAAGCCTTGTACACCTTGGATACCCTGAATACCTTGGATACCCTGCGTACCTTGAACACCTTGAACACCTTGTACTCCTTGTGTACCTTGTACACCCTGTACACCTTGTACACCTTGTACGCCTTGAACACCCTGTACTCCTTGTACACCTTGAACACCCTGTACGCCTTGTACACCTTGAACACCCTGTACGCCTTGTACACCTTGAATACCTTGAATACCTTGGACGCCTTGGATACCTTGATTGCCTTGTACGCCTTGTACGCCCTGTACACCCTGTACGCCTTGAACGCCCTGTAGACCCTGTACACCTTGTACACCTTGAACACCTTGTACGCCTTGAACACCTTGTACACCTTGAATACCTTGGACGCCTTGGACGCCTTGGACGCCTTGGACGCCTTGGACGCCTTGATTGCCTTGTACGCCTTGTACGCCTTGTATACCCTGAATACCTTGTGTACCTTGTACGCCTTGTACGCCTTGTACGCCTTGAACGCCTTGTACACCTTGTACACCCTGTACGCCTTGGACGCCTTGGACGCCTTGGACGCCTTGGACGCCTTGGACGCCTTGGACGCCTTGTAAACCTTGGCTGCTCATTAAATTCCAATAGGCTGTATTATCTAAAGTAGGCTCTTGACCATTCCACGAACCTAAAGTGCTTACTCCTATCCAACTAGATCCTTTATAGGATACAACATCATTAAAATTATATGTTGTAGTAGAATTATAAATTCCTCTCCAAAGAATACTGAATCCCTGTATACCTTGAACACCTTGAACACCCTGTACGCCTTGGACGCCTTGAACACCTTGGACGCCTTGTACGCCTTGTATACCCTGTACGCCCTGTACGCCCTGTACACCTTGACGTCCTTGTACACCTTGTACACCTTGTACGCCTTGTACGCCTTGTACGCCTTGGACACCTTGAACACCTTGAACACCTTGAACACCCTGTACGCCCTGTACGCCCTGTACGCCCTGTACGCCTTGAACACCTTGTACGCCTTGGATGCCTTGGATGCCTTGGACACCTTGGACACCTTGGATGCCTTGAGCAGATACTTGATTCCAATAAGTTAGTGAAGTTAAAGGTATATTTCCTAAATTATTAGATTGAATAGCTATATAGGAACCACCACTGTAATAGACTACATCATTGATAGTATAACTTAAATTGGCTAGCCAATCACCTCGCCATGTAATTCCAACACCTTGAATACCCTGTACACCCTGTACACCCTGTACGCCTTGTACGCCTTGTACGCCTTGTACGCCTTGTACGCCTTGTACGCCTTGTACGCCTTGTACGCCTTGTACACCTTGTACGCCTTGTACACCTTGGATACCCTGACGACCCTGTACACCTTGAACGCCCTGTACACCTTGGACACCTTGAACGCCCTGTAGACCCTGTACACCTTGTACACCTTGTACACCTTGTACACCTTGGATACCCTGAATACCTTGGATACCCTGAATACCTTGATCACCCTGTACGCCTTGTACACCCTGTACACCCTGTACACCCTGTACACCTTGTACACCTTGAACGCCTTGAACGCCTTGAACGCCTTGTACGCCTTGTACGCCTTGTACACCTTGTACACCTTGAATACCCTGTACACCCTGTACGCCTTGTACACCCTGTACGCCCTGTACTCCTTGTACACCCTGTATACCTTGAATACCCTGAATACCTTGATCGCCCTGTACGCCTTGTACACCTTGTACGCCCTGTACTCCTTGAATACCCTGAATGCCTTGGATACCCTGAATACCTTGATCACCCTGTACACCTTGAACGCCTTGTACACCTTGAATGCCTTGAATACCCTGTATACCTTGAATGCCCTGTATGCCTTGGATACCTTGGCTAGCCAAGGTATCCCAAACAGTTGATCCTACTGTAGGTATATTACCTAGATTAACTGTTTCACTTACGCTGATCCAAGAACTGCCGTTATAAAATACAGCATCATTTTTAATGTATTCCTTGGTTACATCGTACATTCCTCTCCAAGTTACACCGCCACCTTGAATACCCTGTTGTCCTTGTACACCTTGGATACCTTGTACACCTTGTACACCTTGTACACCTTGTACACCTTGAACGCCTTGTACACCTTGTACACCTTGAATACCTTGAATACCCTGTATTCCCTGTATACCTTGGTCACCCTGTACGCCTTGTACACCTTGTACACCTTGAATGCCCTGTATACCCTGTACGCCTTGGATACCTTGATCACCTTGTACGCCTTGTACACCTTGTACACCTTGTACACCTTGAACGCCCTGTATACCTTGGATACCTTGGACACCCTGTAGACCTTGGACTCCCTGTAGACCTTGTACACCTTGGATGCCCTGTATACCTTGAATACCTTGAATACCTTGATCACCCTGTACGCCTTGTACACCTTGTACACCTTGAATACCCTGGATACCTTGGATGCCCTGTATACCTTGATCACCCTGTACACCCTGTACACCTTGTACGCCTTGTACACCTTGTACACCTTGTACACCCTGTACACCTTGGATACCTTGAATACCTTGGATACCCTGTATACCTTGATCACCTTGTACACCTTGTACACCTTGAACGCCTTGAATACCCTGTACACCCTGTACACCCTGTACACCCTGTACACCCTGTACGCCTTGAATACCCTGTACGCCTTGGATACCTTGAACACCCTGACTAGCTAATCTTTCCCAATAACCATCGTTATCTTGTGGTCCTGGAATTGCTGCTGGATCATTTATTCCTTTTGGAACTCCCTCGACTCCAGAATAACGTACTATCCAACTATTGCCGTCATAGAATACAACTTCGTTTTGGAAATATGTAGTATTAAAATCATAATATCCACGCCAAATGACACCAAATCCTTGGATACCTTGAACGCCCTGTACTCCCTGTACACCTTGAATACCTTGGGTACCTTGTACACCTTGTACACCTTGAATACCTTGAACGCCCTGTATACCCTGTACACCTTGGATACCTTGTAAGCCCTGTACACCTTGGATGCCTTGTACGCCTTGAACGCCCTGTATACCTTGAATGCCCTGTACACCTTGTACACCTTGTAAGCCCTGTACACCTTGGATGCCTTGTACGCCTTGAACGCCCTGTATACCTTGAATGCCCTGTATACCTTGATCGCCTTGTACACCCTGTACACCTTGAATACCCTGTACACCTTGAATACCTTGTGTACCTTGTATACCTTGTGTACCTTGTATACCTTGAAGGCCTTGGACGCCTTGTATACCCTGAATACCTTGTACGCCTTGTACACCTTGTACGCCTTGTACACCTTGTACGCCTTGTACACCTTGGATACCTTGTACACCTTGTACGCCTTGTACACCTTGTACGCCTTGTATACCCTGAATACCTTGTGTACCTTGTACACCTTGTACGCCTTGTACGCCTTGAACGCCTTGTACACCTTGTACACCTTGAACACCCTGTACGCCTTGAACGCCTTGGACGCCTTGGACGCCTTGTGTACCTTGTACACCTTGGACGCCTTGTACACCTTGTACGCCTTGTACACCTTGGACACCTTGTACACCTTGGACACCTTGTACACCTTGGACGCCTTGGATGCCTTGTACGCCTTGTACGCCTTGTACGCCCTGTACACCTTGTACACCTTGTACGCCTTGTACACCTTGAACGCCTTGTACGCCTTGTACGCCTTGTAAACCTTGGGCAGTCATTCTAGCCCAATATGTGCTATTTAGAGTTCCTGGCTCTCCATATACTCCAATAACCTCAGGTACCTCACCACTAAACTGACTTCCAGGTACATCATATGGATCAATTGGCCAAACAGCAATAAAACTAGTACCATTATAATAAACTACATCATTTTGTTGGTACTGTGCAGCATTATTATAAATGCCTTTCCATACAATACTAAAGCCTTGAATACCTTGAACGCCCTGTACACCTTGGACTCCTTGGACTCCTTGGATACCTTGCAATCCTTGGACACCCTGTATACCCTGTACACCTTGTACACCCTGAGCAGCAATGATATCCCAATCTGAACCTAATGTTACTGGAGGCAGATTTCCTAAATTATCCATAATTAAGGATACATAGGATTCCCCATTATATCTTACAGCATCATTCTTAGCATAAGATTCTGTTGGGACCCATTGACCACGCCAATTAAATCCAAGACCTTGAATACCTTGTTGACCCTGTACACCCTGTACACCTTGAACGCCCTGCACACCTTGAACGCCCTGCACACCCTGTGTTCCTTGTACGCCTTGAACACCCTGTACGCCTTGAACACCTTGTATACCTTGTGTACCTTGGATACCTTGTTGTCCTAGTACACCTTGAATACCTTGTACACCTTGAACGCCTTGTAAACCTTGAATACCCTGTATACCTTGGTCACCCTGTACACCTTGTACGCCTTGTACGCCCTGTACACCTTGGATACCTTGGATGCCCTGTATACCTTGATCACCCTGTACACCTTGAACACCTTGAACACCTTGAACACCCTGTACACCTTGAATACCCTGTATTCCCTGTATACCTTGGTCACCCTGTACACCTTGAACACCCTGTACACCCTGTACACCTTGGATACCTTGAATACCTTGGATACCTTGATCACCCTGTACACCTTGTACACCTTGTACGCCTTGTACACCCTGTACACCCTGTACGCCTTGTACACCCTGTACGCCTTGTACACCCTGTACGCCCTGTACGCCTTGTACACCCTGTACGCCTTGAACGCCTTGAACGCCTTGAACGCCTTGGACGCCTTGGACACCTTGTGCTGTCATGCGCTCCCAATAAGTATCATTTACATCGCCTGGACTAAATTCTGGAACTTGATTACTAAACTTTCCATAAGGAGATGTTAGACTAATTGGATAAACAGCAATAAAACTATTACCGTCATAATAAACTACATCATTTTGTGAATACTCTACGTCTGGTTGCCAAATACCACGCCATGTAAAGCTAAAACCTTGAATACCCTGTACACCCTGTACGCCTTGTACGCCTTGTACACCTTGAACACCCTGTACACCTTGGATACCTTGTACACCTTGGATACCTTGTACACCTTGTAAGCCCTGTACACCTTGAATACCTTGATCACCCTGTACACCCTGTACACCCTGCACACCCTGTATACCCTGTACACCCTGTACACCCTGTACACCCTGTACACCTTGGATACCTTGGATACCTTGGATACCTTGGATACCTTGGATACCTTGGATACCTTGATCACCTTGGACACCTTGTACACCCTGTATGCCTTGTATGCCTTGGATACCTTGGATACCTTGAATACCCTGAATACCTTGATCGCCCTGTACACCTTGAACGCCTTGGACACCTTGAATACCCTGAATACCTTGGATACCTTGGATACCTTGATCACCCTGTACACCCTGTACACCCTGTACACCCTGTACACCCTGTACACCTTGGATACCTTGAATACCTTGGATACCTTGGATACCTTGATCACCCTGTACGCCTTGTACTCCTTGTACACCCTGTACTCCTTGTACACCCTGTATACCTTGAATACCCTGAATACCTTGATCGCCCTGTACACCCTGTACACCCTGTACACCTTGTACACCCTGTACACCCTGTACACCCTGTACACCCTGTACACCTTGTACACCTTGTACACCCTGTACACCTTGGATACCTTGAATACCTTGGGTACCTTGGATACCTTGTATACCTTGAACAGCTAACCTATTCCAGTAAGTATCATTTAATGTACCTGGCTCACCATTATTTCCTATGTATTCTGGAACTTGACCACTAAATTTACTACCTTCTAGGTCATAAAAATCAATTGGATATACAGCAATATAACTACTACCATTAAAATAGACTACATCATTTTGTTGATATGAAGCTGTAGAATCGTAAGGACCTTTCCATACTAGGCTAAAACCTTGGATACCTTGGACACCTTGAACGCCCTGTACTCCCTGTACACCTTGAATACCTTGGGTACCTTGAATGCCTTGAATACCTTGGATACCTTGGATACCTTGGATACCTTGAATACCTTGATCACCTTGGACACCTTGAACGCCCTGTACGCCCTGTACGCCCTGTACACCTTGTATGCCTTGAATACCTTGAACACCCTGTACACCTTGAATACCTTGAACACCCTGTACACCCTGTACACCTTGAATACCTTGGATGCCCTGTATACCTTGATCACCCTGTACACCTTGTACACCTTGAATACCTTGGATGCCCTGTATACCTTGGATGCCCTGTATACCTTGATCACCCTGTACGCCTTGTACGCCCTGTACGCCTTGTACGCCCTGTATACCTTGGATGCCCTGTATACCTTGATCGCCTTGTACACCCTGTACACCTTGGACACCTTGGACACCCTGAATACCTTGGATTCCCTGTACACCTTGTACGCCTTGTACGCCCTGCACACCTTGGATACCTTGTACACCTTGTACACCTTGTACACCTTGTACACCTTGTACGCCTTGGATACCTTGTATACCTTGATCACCTTGGACGCCTTGAACACCTTGAACGCCTTGTACGCCTTGAACACCTTGAACGCCTTGTACACCTTGTACACCTTGTACGCCTTGTACACCTTGTACGCCTTGTACACCTTGTACACCTTGTACACCCTGTAGACCTTGGATACCCTGTGCGGTCATCCTATTCCAGTATGTTGTATTAACTACTCCTGGATAGCCTGCTCCTGGTTCGCTTAATAATGGACGAGTAGCCTCGCCACTAAATGTGTTGTTTACATCACCTGTGATGGCAATAAATGTATTACCATCATAGTAAACCATATCATCTGTTGAATACTTCTCAGTTGGACTCCAATCACCTTTCCAAACTGGGCCACGACCTTGGATACCTTGGACACCTTGAATACCTTGAATACCCTGTAATCCTTGAATACCCTGAATACCCTGTACACCTTGAATACCTTGATCGCCTTGTATGCCTTGTACACCCTGTATACCTTGAATGCCTTGTACACCTTGAATGCCTTGTACACCCTGTACACCTTGAATACCTTGTACGCCTTGTATACCCTGTACACCTTGTATACCTTGATCACCCTGTACACCTTGAACGCCCTGTATACCTTGAACACCCTGTACACCCTGTACACCCTGTACACCTTGAACACCCTGTACACCTTGAATGCCTTGTATACCCTGTACGCCTTGTATACCTTGATCACCCTGTACACCCTGTACACCTTGTACGCCTTGTACACCTTGAATACCTTGTATACCCTGTACGCCTTGTATACCTTGATCGCCTTGGACGCCCTGTACACCTTGGACGCCCTGTACACCTTGAATACCTTGGATGCCCTGAATACCTTGTATACCTTGATCGCCTTGGACGCCCTGTACACCTTGGACGCCCTGTACACCTTGAATACCTTGGATGCCCTGAATACCTTGTATACCTTGATCGCCTTGGACGCCCTGTACACCTTGTACGCCTTGCACACCTTGTACACCTTGTACACCTTGTACACCTTGTACGCCTTGAACTCCTTGTACACCTTGTACACCTTGCAAGCCCTGTATACCTTGACTTACAATCATATCCCAAGCACGAGGATCAAAAACTAGATCTGGTTGTTTACCTATATTACCATCATATAAGCTATTGTAAGCACTACCATTATAAAATACGGCATCGTTCGTAAAGTAGGTTGCTGTTGGATCCCAAACACCTTTCCAGTTAAATCCAAGACCCTGAATACCCTGTATACCTTGTATACCCTGTATACCTTGTGTACCTTGAATACCCTGGATACCTTGGATGCCCTGTATACCTTGATCGCCTTGGACACCCTGTACACCCTGTACACCCTGTACACCCTGTACACCCTGTACACCCTGTACACCCTGTACACCTTGTACGCCCTGTATACCTTGAATACCCTGTACACCTTGTATACCTTGATCGCCTTGGACGCCCTGTACACCCTGCACACCCTGCACACCCTGTATACCTTGTATACCTTGGATACCCTGTATACCTTGATCGCCTTGGACGCCCTGTACACCCTGTACACCTTGAACACCCTGTACACCTTGAACACCCTGTACACCCTGTACACCTTGAACGCCCTGTACGCCTTGCACGCCCTGTACACCCTGTACACCTTGAACGCCCTGTACACCCTGTACACCTTGCAAGCCTTGAATACCTTGGCTTGCTAATAGTTCCCAATATGTGTCATTATATTCTGGGCCTGGTACCGTTGTTGGGTCTTGTATTCCAGGAGTAAGACCATCCACATCCTTGTTAATAACAATCCAACTTGCACCGTTGTAGAATACTACCTCATTTTGATAATACCTTGTATTAAAGTCATATTGGCCTCGCCAAATTAGACCAAAACCTTGAATACCTTGAATACCTTGAATACCTTGTACGCCTTGTATTCCCTGTTGACCTTGAACGCCCTGTACACCTTGTACACCTTGTACACCTTGAACGCCCTGTACACCTTGTACACCTTGTACGCCTTGTACGCCTTGTACGCCTTGTACGCCTTGTACACCTTGTACACCTTGTACACCTTGTACACCTTGTACGCCTTGTACGCCTTGAATACCTTGGGCACTCATTAATGACCAATGAGCATCCTCTGTCACTGGCCATTCTGGTGGTTCATTATTGAAATTGTTATCGTGTAAACTAATCCAGCTGCTACCTCTGTGGTAAACAACATGATTAGTGTAATATGCTACATTTGGATACCACTGACCTTGCCATAAAATACTGAAACCTTGGATACCCTGTATACCCTGTATACCTTGTACGCCTTGAATACCCTGTATACCTTGTATACCTTGATCACCTTGTATACCCTGTACACCCTGTACACCCTGTACGCCTTGTACACCTTGGACTCCTTGTACACCCTGTACGCCTTGTATACCTTGTACACCCTGTACGCCTTGTATACCTTGTACACCCTGAGCAGCAACAATATCCCAATCTGTTCCAAGATATAAATCAGGTTGTTTGCCTTGATTAAATCTTGTCAAACTTACATAACTGAAACCATTATAGTAAACGGTATGATTTATATCATAGACACCATCTACGCTCCAAGTGCCTTTCCATTGGAAGCCAACACCTTGAATACCCTGTACGCCTTGTACGCCTTGTACACCTTGTATGCCTTGTACGCCCTGTACACCTTGAACGCCTTGGATACCCTGACTGGTCGATTTTTCCCAATTATTACTACCAAAATATGGTCTATTATTAATATTATTATCAGTGATACTTACCCAGCTACCACCATCATAATAAACCATATCTCCAATAAAATATTCAGCAGTAGGAGCCCAGTATCCTTTCCATAAAATACTGCGTCCTTGAATACCTTGAATACCCTGGATACCTTGTAAGCCTAAGTCACCCTGTAAACCCTGTGTACCTTGTGGTCCCTGTGGTCCCTGTGGTCCTAAGCGACCTTGTATACCTTGAATACCCTGTGGTCCTTGGGCTGTCATTATCTGCCAATAAGCACTACCTACAAATGGAGCAGGTTGTCCTTGATTGGGCTGTAGAGCTACCCATGATCCACCATTATAATATACAACATCATTAAAGCTATATGTTTCGCCTGCTTGCCAAAGACCACGCCATACAAAGCCTAAACCTTGAATACCTTGTTGACCTTGTATACCTTGACGACCTTGAATACCTTGTGGACCAAGACCACCTTGTATACCCTGTATACCCTGTATACCCTGTATACCCTGTAGACCACCACCACTAGTAATAGCAGCATAACCAGCTTGTGGACTGGAAAATACAACACGAATATTACCAGCATCCAAAAATTCAATATATGGACTTCCTGGTAAACCCTCTCTTATACTTTGTTTATTAAGATCGCTGAGTTGTACAACAACAATTTCAGCGCCTAATCGATGATTAATTTCCCATACTGTAGCAGCAGTAAGTTGTTTGTGTAGGAAGAATCCACCAACAGCACTATCACCTTGGAGACCTTGAGCACCTTGGGCTCCTTTTTCTCCAATCATTACGGAGCGCCAACCGTCTTGGACTCCTTGTATGCCTTGGAAATATCGCTTTAGTACACTCATCTGCTATTTCTACCACTACTGTCCAAAGCAAGGCGAGTTATATCGTTGTTAGGCCAATAGTGTGAAGAAAATAGCTCGTTAAATTTTATTTGTAGTATGCTATCGACATCATATTTTACTGGCTTACAGTAAAAAATATTCTCGTAATTGTTATCTAATAGAGTTAAAGGATCCTGAACATAGTTAAAACCTATGTCTATGGGCATTAAACCAATGTTCCAGCGCAACGTCATCGTCGTCGTCCCTTAAGTCTCGTAGATATCCAAAGTATTTATCGCTACCAACCATTTGATAGTTTTATCTGGATCACCTCCACTTAATTTGGAAGGACCCTTAACTAATATTTTAATCGATCCATTAGAAGTGTCTGCTTCAGCTTTTACTGCCCAACTATAAGTTCTTTGATCAGCAGGTGTAAGATATTTATCAGCAGTACCTGTACCAGTACCCACTGTACTGTTAGCTGTAAACACTGTACCTACTAAGTAGTCCCTTGTTTCACCATCTGTGCTTAATGCAGCCCAGTTGGTTCCAGTTCCTAATGTTTTGATTTTATATACGTTACCACTAATTAGTGATGTAGCTGCAACTGTTACTGTAGTTACTGTGGTCGTAGGTGACCCAGCAACTTTTTCCGTAATTGTGTTTCCTATAATAGCTGTTGTCGATGCATTGGCTCCTCTGGTTGCTAATAAATCTATGTTCCATATGGCACTCTCTGTGCCGCCGTCTAACCTACCTGTTATGTTTACATTAATCTTATAGGTCGTATGATTAGATAGATAAAATCTATTTGTTACACTTGGTGGTAATCCATCTAATGTAACTTCTAATTCTTGACCATTTGTAGTACTGGTTCTTGCTAATAAACTTGTTTTTTCATATAAAGTATTAAAAGGATTATCTGGATCATAATTATCACTGGTTAATGTATCAGTTGCATGTTGAGTAAATCTACTACCCTGTAGCCTAACTACACCATCTAATCTTGGCTGAATTATAACATCGCCTGTGTCAGGATCATCTGAACTATCTTTATTAACAGCAACAATAGTATTATCAATCAACTGTAAATTACCAAATTTACCTTGTTGTTGATCTGAAATACCTACAAATCCAATATATCTATAACCTCTAACCCATATACTATTACCACCTAATCCATCTGGTATTACATTACTATTATTACCATTATCTAAATAATTAGTAAAATTAAGCACACCTGACATATAGTCAAAATAGTATGCACCTTTGTCATTAATACCAGCATCAAATATTTTAGTACCACTACTAGCAGGATTGCCTATAAAAACTTCAATTAAATACCCAGGGCCAAACTCTGGTGGAATCCAATTAGTGTATCTTGTAGCACCTGCTTTGGCTATCCATGTAGGGTAGATACCGCTAATAGGTGTTGTTGTATTATCTGCTATACATTCTATTGTACGATATTCAACTATATTAGGTACAGCAGCTGGAGCTGATGGTGGCTGTAAAATACTATTACTTTGAGTCCATACTGTGTCACCGCGGATCAGTGCTGGACTGGGTATAACCTCGTTGCTAGCACCTTTTAGTGTGTTAAAATCAGTCTTTGCTACACCAAATAGCTTTTTATATAAGAGGTCAACCTTCTGTTTATCAACAACAGCCATTAGTTAGTTGCTCCTGATAGTGTTAATGCTGTTACAACATCACCTGCCTGTAGTTTAATCCTTATATATACTTCTTGTGTAGCTGTTCCACTGGTGCTCAATGTACCAAATGTACATGTTCTACTCTGTGTAACATTACTGCCTAAAGTGACTACACCGCCCAAGCTACAACCATTTGAGCCATTTCCACCTGTGCCTGTTCCAGGAACACCTGAACCAGCATATGGTTGATCCATTCTCAACCATCCATTTAATCCGTTGTTTGTACCAATACCAGCTGGTACTGCTACCCATAATCCTCTGATAGTTCCAGTAATATTGATATTAAACTTACTAACAGCACCTCTTACAAAAGCAAAAGTAAAGTATTGATTTGCTGCTTGTCCGCTTCTATTTGGCCCTACTGGTAAAAATCCTGTGCTATAATCTGTAGCGTCATGCTTTAACACTGCTTGATTACCTTGTCCTACCACTACAGCATCATAAGTTTCTATAGTACCTGACTGGCTGTTAAAGGCTGCTGCACTGGCTGTAAACGAAGGAGTATCACCGCTTCCTGGATTTACAATACGATATGCACTGGCACTTCCACTACCAAACCCCGCAGCAGCCGCTATATTAGTTTCTTCTATAGTATTTGTATTACTTGTTCCTGTTTTGAATAATACACCACCGCTAGGAGTAAAATTCTGTGTAGTTGAACCATAGCTATTAAGTGCTTGCAATGTTACAGGTGCGTTACTAAGTCCAACACCACTTTTTACAGTAACAGTAGTTGATAAACTTAGTGTTGAACTAGCCAAATAGTTTCTTGGTAATGGGGTCGTTATCCCTGCACTAGTATAGGTCAATGGAGTTGGTGCGTTAAATGCTCCGCCGCCTCCGCTAGTTATAAATGTATCACTTACTGGGTACATGTCACCACTTAATTTGGCAATATCAAAACTTAGTGTAAATGTTGTAGCATTTGCATAATGTGGAATTCCGCTACTATATGTTAATGTTGCTGATGTAGGAGTAAATGCTACATTAGTAAATTCTGGGCTACCTGGGGCACTGGCATCATAATACCAAACTGCTGTGTTGGTTGTGCCTGTTGTTGCTGGGACTGTTTCTGGAAATAAATTATTATGTCTAATATATACTTCATTCCAGCCTTCTTGGACTGAACCTGATGCTGTAGCGTCAAATGTTTGCCAAAATAATGGACTTATTGCTGGTACTGCTATACGTGAATAATCCTGATCATCTGTAATAACTAGATCACCATAAGTACCATTATCTGTTCCTAGTAAATATACAGCACTGCTTTCATTTTCACTCTCTTGTAAACCATCAGTGAATGTCTTATTTCCGCTAGCTACACCATTTTTCCATACTGTTATACTTCCTCTATCACCTGGTCCACAGTCCTGTATAGTACTAGATGTATATGTATTACTGCGTCTAGTCACACTGACTACAGTTCCGCCTGCAACGCTTTTATTTTGTCCAGGTGTACGATCAGTTTGAGTAAAATTACACATTCTATAACTAGATACACCTAATATAGACAGTGTTTGACTATTACCATTTTTAAGTTTAGGGAAATTTGGAGGTGGTTTAGGTACGAGTTTACCCAATATAAAATTCATTTGTGCCATTCCTCTGCTTACAGGTGTGGCTGTATTCATTGCTACTGCTCTACTTACTAGTCCTGGTTGATCTGGGTTTCCTATTTTTACACCCATAGCACTGTCAAATTTAACTAGACCAGTAGTTTGTAGGTCTCCAGCAGTGTCAAGTGTTATATCTTCGCCGTAGAATCTAGCTTCTATGCCCTGATCAGTTAATTGAATTCTTTCTGTATGAAATGCTTCTGCTTGAATTTGTCCAGTGGCTTGAAAATCGCCATTATCATCTATCTGTAGAGTATCACTCCAATAGCGTTTACCATATTTGTCTGTGAGCAGAACACGTCTGACATCTGCACTATCAGTGGTCTCTGGGACTCCTAGATCAGGTTCCGCTTCACTTAACTTTAAAAAGTCGTATCTTTGTTCACTGACTTCAGTGGGTTTGATCTTTTTGACACGGCCACTGAACAGTTCTACTCTTTGTTGTGCAGCCATTTATCAAACTCCCACTCTATCAGTGCATACAAAAACGGGCCTACTCAAAGACCCTTTTTTGCTCAAAATAATAGATTCAATACATTCATGGATCATTTTAACTCTTTGATTCAAAAGTCTTTACAGACTATTTAACAAATTTTGGTTAGTATGTTCCGCAATCTACTATGTTGCTAAAATAAGGTCTACCCCCTTTGTCACTTTGCAATAAACTACCATTGACCAATGCTGGATTAGTAACTCCTAATGGACCATCGCCTTGTCCAAAAAGCATACCGCCTTCTGGTAATTCAACACGACCTGTACCACCATATGCTACCTCAATCACATCAGCTTGCCAACTACCTTGTGTAATAGCACTTTCAATGACCACTGTGCCAGTACCACTTGGTGCAATTCTTAAATTCTGATTAAGAGCTGTAGTAATATTCTCAGTTTGTAAGTTTGGAACTTGAAAAGCACCTTCACTTGTTCCACTGTCACCAGTAAATATTTCATTATTATTAGTACCACTGGGTATGAATGTAAAAGTCTTAGTTGCTGCTTTAAAACCAAAAAAACCTAATTTGGCCTTACCTAAACCATCATTTGCGTCTGGATCCCACCAACGGAATTCAATACCACGATCTTTGCCTCCATCATACTCTTGTGGGGGTGTATCACCACCAATTGTAATGATAGGATCATCAATTGTAGTTTGAACTGTGTTAACTTCTACGGTAGTTCCATTAACAAACAAGTTGCTATTAATGATCATGTTGTCATTGGCATCAATAGCAATTTTATTGGTCCAACTTCTATTACCATAATTGTCTGATACCAGCATAGCACGTAGAGTAGTGCTTGTAGGTGCTGTCATACCAGCATAGAAATCAGCTGTAACACCAACTACAGATTTTGGATTTTGATCTGTAGCAATGTTAGTTTCTGGATCAACTGTTCTCCATGGTACAAACAAGTTTGGTTCAGCTTCTGCTAACTTTAAATAACCATTCTTTTCTGGTTCGCCTGGGGTGCGTACTTCGTATCTGCTTTTACCAGATCCAAAGCCCTTGGTCATTATATCACGAGCCGGGACTTTTCTTACACGACCACTAAATAATTCAACTTTGGGTTGAGCTGCCATTTTTATCTATCCTTTATTAGTCCTTTGGACTATTAATCGTTAGCTGATTCTAGAATACTTAAAGTAACTTTCAATGCGCCATTTTGACTACCTTGCACACGAAGACTATCACCTGATTCTAATACCAACTTTCCTGCAACAAAGCTAATAGCATCGCTGTTTGGAATTTCAAAATCATTAACTAATTCACTACTTACAACACCACGAACATGCCATGCTGTGAATGCTGCACTTGTACTATCTGTTATGTTTGTGACCTGGGTACCAAGTATAATACCTGTTACACCAGCTGGTGTTGTGTAGATATTAGTTGGGCTTGCTGTTACGCTTGCTGTCACGGTTTTAAATGCGTTTAAGGGTACTGTTGCCATTTATTAAATCCTTTCTTTATTATTTGTTACTTACCTGCCTCCTGACAGGTAAGTAACCCTTTTCAACTATTAACTCTGCAATGCTAGGATGTATGGTGTCACTACCCCTAACAAGCTCTTGTTAAATGCTCTACCTATAATACTACCTGAGTCACGCTTGATTGTTAAGTCTGGACCAATTCTAAAGTCACCCTTTTCATCTGTACTGGTGAAGTTAATAAATCCGCCCTTGTCACTTACAAGCTGATTCTGGGGTTTTGGTACACCGCCGTTGTATGGTAAAGCACTATCTACGTCAATACCAGTTCCAACCCACTCTAGTGTGTGACCAGTTGTAGTAATTGTACTAACTTGGTGGAATGTTGCGTATGTATTATCATTTACAGCACTTGTAAATGTTGCATCTAGCTGTATTACACTGATGTAACCATTTGTCAAGATATCTGTGAATGCATCAAACAATATTCCTAGGTTAGTAACTTCACTACTTGTAGCCGCTGTATTACTCTTGTCTTGATCTACATAGTTTTGGAAAGTCACTATTGGTTCGTTTCTTACAACTTTTGCAGCCAATGCACCTAGATATACAAAGCAAGCCACTGTAGCACTCTTACTATCAGCTGGGATCTGGAAACGACCACCACTGAAGTACTGTTCAGCAGCAAACTTGGTTCTACTATTACCACCATAGATCAAGTCATATGCTACAGCATCAATTGTAAGTCCTACATCACGCTTACATGTGTCTTGTAAGTAGCCAAATCCAGCATATGTTTCATTGATGAATGTAATTGTCTCTGCTGCGATTCTAGGAATAGCATCACGAGCTACTGCACGGATAATCAAGTATTCTGGATCAACTGTCTTATTAGCAATAACATCTGGTTCAACTAGAGCTGGTAATGTTTGACCTTTTAGTGCTTGATTAACATAACCAGCCTTTGTTACAACATTTGAAATTGTTGTAGCATCAGAGACCACTGTTGTTGTTACTGGGGTTTGATTATTGCCTGCTGTTTTTGCTAGACCAGTTGTACCATTATTCATTGTACCATCTAGTACATCTTCAAGGATAGCTTCTAATCTCTTGAATCCGCCAATAGTTGGAGCCTTTGTTGCTAGAGGAATAACTAGTCCGCCCTTGTAAGCATATTGTAATGCTACTTCTCTTGACTCTTTATTACCACCATGTAGTGCATCAAATGCTAGACCTTCTACAACAAATCCTACATCCTCTTCACACTTGGCTTGTCTGTATACAAAGAACTGAATCTTTGTACCAGTACCATCACCATTTGTATCCATGAATGCTTTCTTGATTTCAATACTTACTAGTGACTTCAAGCTCTGATTACCTGCCGTTCCACTATCAGCATCTGTCTTCAATCCTAATAGAGTAGCATTTCCACCTGTTGTTGGATTTGCTGGAGCTGCTATAGAACTTGCGGCTGCTGCTGTTAGAGCTGCTGTTAAATCAGCACTATCAATAATATCAATGATTCTATCAATAGCATTGCCAGCTTGTGTTGACTTAGTATTATCTCCTGCACCTGCTACACGACTTGTTATACTTTGTAACACTGTATAAGCACCATTATTTAATAGAGCCTGTACCACTGTCTTGAGTTGAGCGTAGGCTGCTAGAGTAGCTTCCTTCTCATTCTCACCACCTGTTATATCTGGATCATCAATATCAGTTGCATGTGTACCTAATGTTAGGCTGTTACCCTCCCAATATGCTAGACCAGCTTCAGTTGTAGCATTATTGCCACCATATGCAATATCATAACGTAGTGCATCTAATATTAGAGCAACGTCACGCTCACACTTGGCCTTGTTATAATCAAGCTCTGGATAATTTCTATCAATGAAAGCACGTACTTCAGCTTTGACAAAGTCATAGTTATTAGTTATAACAGTTGTTGCTGCATTAGCTGTGATACTTAATGCTGGAGCTGCAACTGCACCACGATTCACGATATCAATGATTTCATTCATTCTAGCACGAGCTCTAGCAAGAGCTGTTGCATCTCCGCTTAATGCTGTTGAAAACACTTTCTTGATAAAGTATAAAGCACCAATTGTAGCTGATTTTTGCTCTGCTGTTACAACTTTACTATAACTTCTTAAGTATGACAAGCCTGCTGTTACACTTCTATAGTTAGTATTATTAGCAACATCTAATGCTACACTATCTACAATAATGTCAACATCACGTTCACACTTACCAACAATAGTTGTTGCATCGCCAGCATTACCTGTATAATCAAGATATGGTCTGCTGTTCATATACTCGAACACTTTCCATTGATTTAGTTCAGCTGCATTGGCTAATATTAGTGCTGCTGGAGCATATGTGCCATAACCATCTGGTAAGTCAAGAGCTGTCATACTACTAAAGCTTTCAGCAGTTACTACAGCAATGATTATATCAATCAATGTGTTTGCATCAGCTGATAATGTACCTTGTGTCAAATACCCTGTAGCTATAGTATTACCTCCTGATATACTATTACCACCAGTTGTGAATGGAGCACCTCCAGTACCACTAGCTAATACAACTTTTAGAGCTGCCAACACTGCTAACATTGTAGCCTTCTCACCTGTAACATTACCAAGTGTTAGAGCATTACCTGTAATATATGCACGGGCAGCAACTCTTGTAGCAGTATTACCACCATGATATAGATCATGAACAATTGCATCTACAATAAGCTTAATATCTCTTTGACATTCATCTAATTTACCTGCTGCTGTTAGAGCTTGATAGGTAGAATTAAATTGATCCTGCATATATTCTGACAGTGCATCACTAATTTTATCTTTTGATGCTGTTAGAGCTAGTGTATCAATCTGAGTTTTTTCAGCTGCTGCTCTGCCTGTGCTTGCTGCTGCTAGATCAACTGTGACATTTGCATTTGACTCTTCGTTAAGAATATCAATAACTACCTGTAGTCTTGAACGAATTCTTGCACCTGCATCAGCATTGGTACTTACTAGATCACCAAGAGCTGCTTTTGCATACTCAAGAGCAGCAATGTGTGCCCACTTCTGACGTGGTGTCTTGGCTATTGCATTGCTTGCAAGATTACGTAAGTATGCTTCACCAGCAGTCTTTGATAAGAAGTTACTGCCTGTAGCCACATCACCGTAAATAGCCTCTAGTATATAACCTAGATCACGCTCACACTTCAATACATCATATACAAAGTATGCTCTATTATTGACCCAACGAATTACCTTATCCTGAGCGTTCTTCTTATTGCTTAGTAGAACATTTCTTGATACTTCTTTAGCAGTATCACTGCCTAGTAGTTCTGGATACTCGATAGCTGGTAGAGCACTTAAACCACCTGTGATTGTAGCTCTAATGATCTCAATCAATTGGCCTACTCTTGTAGCTGCTGTTACACCATTTACTGTACCACCAATATTAGCTAGTAAATCTATCTGTGTCTTTAAGTAGTTATAAGCTGCTAGAGTAGCTGTAGTCTCATCACTGTCAGGTCCTAGTTGGTTCGCTGTACCTACATAGTAGCTGCGAGCATTGATTACAGTTGCCCAGTTTCCACCATGTGTTAGGTCATAACGTAATCCTTCTAGGATATACTGTAAGTCTCTTCTACATTTAGCCACAGTGTAAGCACTTGGAGGATTATTAGCACCAATCCATGCGATAACATCATTAATAATAGTATCAATAACTGTTCCAGTAGAACCATTAGCACCTGCTAATGTTGTTGCTGTCCATTTTGCTGGGGTTGGAGCTGTACCGTAGTTCAGTGCTGGAACAGCATATTCACCACTAGCAGCAGCAGTTGGAACACCACCTACTAGACTTGAACCATATAATACCTTGGTTATTGTCTCGATTCTGTTCTTAACTTCTGTACTGGCAGTTGCATTATTACCAACATAATTACCTAGTAACTGCTTGAGATACTTCATTGCTAGTAATGTGATATGCTTCTGTTCTGCATCAAATACTTTTACAGCATTAGCACGGAGATAACCTTGAGCAGCACGAACTGTCATATAGTTACCACCTTGTACCATATCATAACCAACAGCTTCTGTAATAAATCCTACATCACGATAGCAACTAGCTTCATTGTACTGATACTGATTATAAGTTGCATTTATGTAAGCACTAATTTCCTTCTGCAAGAACGTCTTATTATTGATTAGAGCCTTAGCAGCCTTTTGTGCATTAGTTGTTGTAGCACTTGGCCAATTGATTGCTGGTGTTGCTTGATCATTTAGACCATTCTGGATTATCTCTAGGATAATGTCCATGTTAGCTGTCACACGCTCGTATGCAATACTATTTGTAGCACTAATACTTTGTAGTCTATCCTTCAAGTATGTAAATGCTGCTATAGTTGCTGACTTTTGTTGTTGAGTTGCTAGAGCATCTGCATTGAGCATTACTGCATTTCTCCAATAGCTACGTCCTGCTGTTACGCTACGGAAGTTGCTGTTCAATAACATATCCCAACGAACTGCATCAATTAACAATCCTGCATCACGTACACACTTATCCTTCTGAGTAGAAGTCATTAAGCCTGGGAAATTGGTATCTACATAAGCACCAACATCTGTCTTAATTGTGTTAGTCTGTAGTCTCATTGCTACACTGATTTCCTGTAGAGGAACTTCAGCCCAGCTTGCATCAGCTACTACTTCCTTAACACTGGTGTCAGCAGCACTAGTGATCAACTGATTAACTGTGTCAATCAATGCATCAACGGCTGTCTTAACAGCAGTACCATTTCCAGCACTGCTTAATTCAGCTTTGATATATGTACCTAACTGTGTAAATGCTGTTTTTGTTAGATTTATATGAGCAGTAGTTCCTACTTCATTAGGTGCTGTACCTGTTGGGCCTAACACTGCACCACTGTAATAGCTCTGACCTGCTACCCATGATTCCATATTACCACCATAAGTTAGGTCAAATCTAATTGCATCAATCAAGTATCCAACATCACGTAAACAAGTTGCTTCATTATATCCTAAGAAGCTTGTTGTTTGTGTACCTAACCATGTCTTCATTGAAGCTAGTAGACTATCCTTCTTGGCAGCAATTGTAGCTACTGCTGCTTGCCAGGTTGGATTGTAAGCGTTACGTGCATATGTATCTGTACCATAATCCATTGTACCACTTACAGTTACTCCATACTCTAATACATCAATTACAACATTCATTGCAGCTCTTACTCTATTACTTGCTGTTTGATTGTTACCTGTTACAGCCAATAATAGTGACTTCAAGAATCTAAAGCTGGCTAGTGTTGCTTCTTTTTGTTGTAGTGTAGTAAAGTTTCCTGTTACTACTTGACTACGTAGGTATGCACGACCAGCTGTCCAGCTGCGGAATACATTACCAAACATCATGTCATAACGTACTGCATCAACTACATATCCAACATCACGCTGACACTTGGTTTTATCATAACTAAATCCTTGGAATGTAGCATCAATATAGTCAGTTACCTGTAGTCCCAAGCTTGTTTTACGATCTAACATTGTACTTGCGAACAATGCTAGATTATTGTCAACCCAACTTGTACTTGGTTTTGTAGCTGTTGGCTTATTAGTTATTGTACTATCCAAATAATCTCTTACAATGTTTACAAGAGCTTTAGCTTGAGCAGCAGCTTCAGCACTACCTGCATTTAAACTCCTAATTTGAGCAATGCTGTGACTTGCACTTTCATTAACATCTGTGTTCAATATCACTTGTTCGATCACTGTTGCTATTCTACTAAATGCATTTTTAGTAGCTGTTAGTTGTGCGAGTGGTAAACTATCAGGTACTGCTGCATCTGGGCTGTTAGCCTCATAGTATGCAATAGCTGCTGTTACAGTTTCTAAACTACCACCGTAGGTTAAATCATATAATACAGCATCTAAAATCAAGCCTACGTCACGCTTACATTTAGCTACATTATATCCAGCTGGAGGACTATTCGCCTGTACAAATCTATAAGCTTCTTCAATTAAGTATTCAAAGTTAGCTTTAACAACATTTGTAGCGTTCAAATAACCAATGTCCACTGCATTTGGTGTAGCACCATATGGAGTTGAAATTTGTGGTATAGCTCCAGTACCTGTATTTAGAATATTTAGAACTAGATCCATTAGAGCTGCAACACGATCTTTGGCTAAATCATCGCTCTTAACGATTTCATCAAGAGCAACTTTAACTACACCAAAGGCTGCTATTGTAGCTGGCTTTTGACTGCCACTACCATTACTACCATTTGTGAATGTACCAGTAAGCACTTGACTACGATAATAGCTACGAGCAGCAACGATAGTTCTAAAGTTACTGTTAAACATCATATCCCAACGTACAGCTTCAACAACCAACTGTACATCACGCTGACATTTTTCTATGTTATAGTTTCCTGCTAGTACTGGGAAGTTAGCATTCACATAGTCTGTTGTAGCTTTAGCTACTGTAGCAGCTTCAGATTTTAACTTGTCGCTGAATACATATAACTCACTATCAACCCAACTTGTGTCTGCTTCAACTTTAATTGGATCTTCAATCTTTGGATCAATGAAACTGATTATTTGATCAACCAATGTAGTTGCTGTAGCTACTGCACCACCTGCTGCTGCTGTAGTAATCAAGTTCTTAAAGTAAGCATATGCATCTGCTGTACCTAATTTTTCTGTACCAAGAGCTTCACCATCATAGTAGGCCTTACCTGCTACAATAGTTTCTTGATTACCACCATAGGTCAAGTCATATGTAATTGCATCTAATATAAACTTGATATCTTGACGACACTTGGCCTTATTGGCGTTGCTATTTTGCGTCCAATATGTTTCAAAAGTTGTGTCAAAATTACCGTTTTTATTAGTAACTTGATCATCAATCCACTGTATTAGATCTCTTTCAAGAGTCAGTCTAGCTTGATTAATCTTATTTCTTGCTGTGATTCTTGATGTTTGATCAGCTACAGCAGCATCATAATCAGCTTGTACATCAAAGTCATTTACATCTAATACTGGAGTTGGATGGATATAGAACGATGCGGTGCTATTCTTAACTACTGCACCACTAGCATGACTAAATCCTTGTCTTACTGTGGCACCGTTGATAGCACTGGCAGCAGTTGTAGTACCACTACCTCTGGTTAAACCTACAAATGTAGTAGCAGTTTTACCTGTGTATGTAATCTGCTCTGTACCAATTACTAGGAAACCTTTATTTGGGAATCCAGTTGTGCTGGCCACTGTGATTGCTGTGACACTAGCATCTATGGCACCATTCAATGTTGTTGTAGCAGCACCAACTGCTCTTGTACATCCAGTAAATGTATTTGATGTTTTATTTGTATAACTAATAGTTTCATCACCAATTACTATACTACCTGCACTTAAGAAATTAGCTGTACCATTATTCACTGTTGTAATTGTACCAACTACAGCATTGTTAATAGCACCTAGTGTAGTAGTTACATAACCATCCTTGGCTGGTGTATCTAGACCTGTATCTAAATTAAAGCCTAGGCTTGTTAATGTAGCATTACCAGCATCACCTTGTAAAATTGCTAGGAAGATATCAAATAATCTTTCTGCTCTTTCACGTATAGCTATTGTCTTAACTTGACCACTACCACCTGTTGTTGTACTTGGAGTACCTGTAGCAACAAACACTTGGTTAGCACTATTACTTAAAGCACCTAACTTGGTATAATCTGTGATATAACGAGCAGTACCTGTACCTGAACCAATATCAGCAGCAGTAAATTCATTACCAGCTGCGTAGGTAATACCTGTTGTACCAGCAGCACCATTAAAGTCTGTAATACCTAGTAATACAACCTTATACTTGCCACCAACTACAAAGCTACCTGCTGTTTGTACATCAGCACCTTCTGTTACAATCTTATACTCAACACCTGGTCTCAATGCATCAGCAGCAACTTTAGCATCTAGAGTTTGTGTATCTAACAAGCCCTGTGTAATAACTTCATCTAATACATCTAGACTTGGTCTTACTTCAAATGTTAGACCTGCTGTAGTACCTGGAGTTACTCTAATTGGAGCACCATCAATAGTTTCACTTAGCTGGAAACTGGTTGTTGTTGGTGTACCAATGATGTAGTAGGTCTTTGGCTGTGTAGCAATGTTGCTGAAATCCTCAAGAGTAGCTGTACCTGTTTGATATGTACCTGCAACACGAACTGGAAGGTCTTTTCTTAATAGACCTGCTCTTGTAGTTGTAGTATCTGTACATGTAAACTTGCCAGTAGTTCTTGTGAATATTAGACCAGTTGTGGTATTATTAGCACCAGTAATGGTTGTTACAGCAACAGGATTTGTAGCAGTTGAACTCAACTTCAACAGTGTTAGTGTTGTAGTATTTGCACCTTTGGTGATTGCACTGACTTTAAATGTCTGTGGTGCTGTGAATTGAGCACCAGCAGTTACAGTATCATCATCAATGCTTGCTGTACCTGTGGTTACTGTACCTGTTACAGTGATATAATCAGTAGGAGCAATATCTACGGCTGGATTAGGGAAAGTAATCTGACCAGTAGTATTGTTAATTGTAACAATACTGCTTGTAGCACTTTGAACAAATGTAATTATATCATTAGCGCCATGTGCTTCTGCCACTGTACCGCCAGTAGCTCTTGTTACACCAGTAAATGTTGTTGCACCTTTACCTGTATATGTAAAGAACTCTGCTCCAATACTAATTGTACCAGCTGTTGGGAATCCAACTGTGCTGGCCACTGTTATTGTACCTGCACCTGCTAGTGTATCACCAGATAAAATACCTGTGCTTAGAGTAGTTGTACCAGCATTAAGCACTGTACTATCTACTGTAACACCACTTAATTTCTTACCTAAAATTCTTTCCTTTAATTCTTGGAATGCTTTTAGGTTAGCAGCAGCTTGAGCACCACTGTTTACCACGTTAGCAAAACTTCTGCGATAGCTACGTCCTGCACTGATTGTTCTAAAGCTTGTACCAAACATCATATCATAGCGAATAGCATCTAGTACTAGTCCAACATCTCTACGACATTTTTCAACATCATAGTTATTTGGTATTTGTACCACATTATTAGTAAATGTATTGATATTGTTTACATAATCAATAATATTGTCTTGATATATAGACTTATTATTGTTTAGGGTACTGCTAATTTCCTGTAGCAATGGATCAACCCAAATTTGACCTGGAGCTGTTACACCTGGGATAGCATTATTTCTAGCATCAATTAAATTTCTAACTAGTAAAATTAAATCTCTAGCTTCGTTACTAATTTCTGCACTTGCAATTGTAATATCAGCAAGAAGAATAGCTCTAACCTGTTCTGCTAGGAACTCATAAGCAGCCATTGTTGGCTTAACTTCTGCATCTTGTAGGCTATCAGTAACACCGTCACCTGTACCTTCATAATAAGCATAACCTGCATTGAGAGTTTCCATGTTTCCGCCGTAGGTTAAATCATATGCTATAGCATCAATAATAAATCCTACATCTTCTTCACACTTGGTTACTCTTGTACCAGTATATGTAAATGTGTACCAAATACTGTCAAGTGGTTGTCCTGCTGCGCTATCATTAATCTGTGTAGTAATCCATGCACTTACAGCAGCCTTCAAATTGGCTTTTTCATTGCGTAATTTAGTAGCAGCTAGAGCATATTTTGGATTACGTGTTCTGATACCAGCTGGTCTTGGTAATGCATATACACTACCACCAGGAATTGGCATAGCTGGGCTCTTTGGAACACTGCCACCACCAATAATACTACTGATTAATTCAAAACTCTGTGTTACACTTGCTATAGCAGCAGCATCGTCCAATAGCTCAACTAGTTTATCCTTGGCAAAATCAATACCACCTAGTGTTTCTTGTAGTTGATCTGTTAGAACCAAGCTACTTGCTGCGCGACGATATGATAGACCTGCCTTAACACTGTTATAATTTGTACCTAGTAATAGGTCATATAAAGCAGCGTCAATGATCAATCCAACGTCACGACTGCAACGACTTTGATCATAGGTCTTGTAGTTAGCTGTAATATAAGCAACCACTTCTTCCTTCAAGAATTCCTTATTAGCGATCAAGCTAGCAGCAGCGTTTACAGCATTTGGATTAAATGCAGCACCTAATGGAGCTGTATTAACTATTGAGGGAGCTACTTCTACGCCCTTATCAATAATGTCAAACATTAGATCAAACAAGTTTGTAATACGTGCTATAGCAGCCTCATTCTTTACTAGAGGTGGCTTCTGGCTAACTGCAATTACCTGATCACGAATAAACTTGATAGCCTGTAGTTGTGGACCAATCTGTGTGCTTGTTACAACTTGTGCAGCCTTCTGTAAGTATACGCTACCTGCTGTTACACTTTGGAAGTTACTGTTTAGTACCAAGTCATACATAGCAGCATCTATGATCAAGCCTACGTCACGAGCACATTTTTCTGTGTTGTATTGTAGGATAAAGCTATCAATATAGTCTGCAATACGAGCCTGTAGTTCACGCTTCTGTTCTTGTACTGCAATGCGTACATAGGCCAGTGTTTCGTCACCTGCTAGGAAGTTTGGTTCTTCTCTAACTGGTACTTGTTTTACACCACCTTTAACAACATTAATTACAATGTCAATTAATTGACTTAATTTCTGTGCTGTTTCTACGCTACCTGCTGTACCTCTGATCTGTTCTAGTTCTGACTGTACACTCTTAACAGTTACATTTTTAGCAACGTCAGCTAAAATATAACCAAGATGATTGTAAGCACGGATTGTTGCTTCTTTTTCATCAGATTGCACACTGTCATTTACTGTTACACCTGAGTAGTAGGCTAGACCAGCTGTATAGCTTTCCATATTACCACCATAGGTTAGGTCGTAATACACAGCATCTAGAATAAAGTCAATATCTTCCTTACACTTAGTTCTATTGAATACAAATGGACTTGCGAAGCCTTCTCTGTTTTCACGCTTCTGTTGATCAATCCAAGCAATTAATTCTGCTTTGATGAACTCTCTATTTTCTTCAATTAGATCACGAGCAAGACGATAACCTTCATCTCTACTATTGTTTAAGCCGCCACCTGGTAATGGTAAGCTATATGGTTTCTGTGGTAGAGCTGCTAGTAGGGCTGCTTCATTTGCTGCCTGTGTAGCATCAATAATATAGTCCATCAATGTGCCAATTCTAGTATAGGCTACACTGTTGGCTACAATACCTGGAATACCGCCGCCACCTGCTGCATAACCAGCAGCATTTTCATAGGTCTCACCTAGTGTACGCATTCTTGTCTTCAAGAATTCAAACAATAGTTCAGTTGGTTTTGTCTGTGGATAGTTACTTAGGCTGGTACTACCTGTTGCTAGAGCAGCATTAGCCTGTTGTCTCCAATAGCTACGAGCAGCAGTAATTGTACGGAACTGTGTATTAAACATCATGTCATAACGTACTGCATCAATAACTAGACCAACGTCACGCTCACATTTGTCAATGTCATATGTAAACATTTCATAGACTGTGCCTTCACCTGCTACAGCATTTAGAGGTGTTGTGTTACGAATAAACACATCATCTTGAGCACCTACAGGAGTTGTAGCATATGTAGTCCAACTGGTTGTACCAATAGTCTTGATCTTGTATCTCTTACCTGCTACTGTTTGGCTAGCTTTTAGTACTTTTACTACACGACCAGTAGTACCAGTAATAAGAGCATTGTTATATACAAATTCTGTTCCAGCTGTTTGAGCCCCAGCACTACCAATAGCAGACCAATTTGTGTTACCAACTGTATGAATTACATAACTTTGTCCATTAACTAGGTTATTTGTACCTGAAACACCAGGTTTTACAGTTGTAGCACCAAACCAATCTGTCCATGTACCATCTCTTGTTACTGTAACTTGAGCTAATGGTCCTGTACCTTCTTGGTTACTTGCTGGAGCACTTGTATTGTTTACTCTAGCCATCTTGAGCTGTTGTCTAATGTACTCTGTTACTTGACTCTGTAGACTACTTCTACCTGGATAGCTTGTACCGCTGACCACTTGAGCAGCATCACTGGTCTTGTAAAGTACTAATAGGTCATTAGGGAACTTGAGATCATTTGGTACCCAACCATAGCTTGGCTCAACAAACGCTGGAGCAGCTACAGCAAAGCTACCATCTTGATTACACAAGTTTCTAATTACCCATGCTAGACTTTGAGCTGTTTGAGCAGCAGCACTGCTACCTGCATCACCTGGGCTCTGTTTAGCAATAATTCTTAAATCAGCTACATCATCACCTTGTGCTACTAGTTTAACTAGATTAGATAGACGAGTAAATGCAGCAATGCTGGCTGTTAGATCATCACCACTAATTGACTCAGTTTGAGATCCTACAAGTTCTCCACTTGCAACGCCGCCAATATAATATGCACCACCAGCAATAATACTTTCCATATTACCGCCATAGGTCATATCATAATATAGTGCATCTAGTATAAGATCCATATCTCTCAAGCATTTTGACTCTACGAAATCTAATGTAGCAAATGCTGCATCACTTAAGATGTATTTGAGTATTTCAGCTTTTAAGAACTCTCTATTACTTTCAATTAGGTTACGTGCATAACCATAGCTGGCCAAATAGGTTGTATTATAACCTGTTGGACTTGGGCATGAATATGCTGGGATAACTACTTCACCTTTTGTTACAATATTAATTAATAGATCCATTCTGTCTGCTACACGCTCTGAAGCTACAGCAACATTCTTTGTTAGATCAACTAATTTTTCTTTTAATAATTTAAATGCTTCAATAGTAGGTACTTTTTGATCACCAACTACCTTGCTAGCCTGTGCTCTATAGTAAGCACGAGCAGCAGTGATAGTTCTGAAGTTACTATTAAACATCATATCATAACGTACTGCATCAATAATGCTTTCAATATCTTCTTGGCAATCAGTTACACTATATTGTAACTCTGGGAAACGATCACTAATATATGTTGTGATAGCTGCCTTAATAGTTGCTGCATTTGAATTCATTAGTGTACTGCTGGCCACTAGATCAGGATCAACCCAATCTGTTGTAGCTAGTGTTTCGTCAGCTTTAATGCGAGTAAATGTTAGTCCAGTTGTAGATCCTGCTGTTGTTCCAATCGCTGCATTTGCCAATGTTTGTAGAGTAAATGTAGTTGTACCATTTGTTGCACTGATTTTGTAAGTGCCATTAGTCACTACACCATTTCCACTATTTGTACCACTAATTGTTACTTGATGTCCAACAACTAAAGTAGTTGCGGCACATTGGAATTGGCCTGCTGTGCCTGTAATAGCGACATTTGTAAGTGTGGTATTATTAAGGAAACTATTTACATCTAAAATACGATCTCGAGCAAAATCACCAGCACCACTGCTACCAGCACTACCGTTCTTATTTTGTTCCTCTGTATAAAGAGCAACTTTTTCTAGTACCCAATCTCTTAATTCTTCATACACAGCAATACTTGCATCTTTTTGGTTAGCTAGTACATTTTTTGCACCAGTTACACCACGATAGTAAGCATTAGCAGCAAGTTGTGTACGGTAATTTGTACCAAACATTACATCAAATCTTACTGCATCAATAACTGCATCAATGTCCTGCTCACATTCAACTTGTAGAGTTTGACCAGTACTGGCTTGAGTTGTTGTATATCCTAGTCCTGGGAACTTATCAGCCATCAATGCTGTTACAGCAGCCTTAACATCTACTCTAAACTGTGCTGCATTAATTGCTGTGTTAAGAGTTTGTAGTGTAGTATCAACCCATGTAATTACTGGAGCATCTTTAGCTGTTGCTGTTGCACCATCTGTAATAATATCTACAAGTAGTGTCTTAACTAATTCTCTAGCTTTATCGCTGGCTGTGCCTGTAGCATCACCTACACCAACACGCTGTACTTCACGACTCTGCTGTTGATTTCTGGTAAATGTTAGACCAGTAGTTGTACCACTTGCACCTGGAGCTGTTACAATAGCTGTACCATCAACATTGGCTAGTCTAATCTCAGTGCTACTTGTTACTGCAACAACCTTATAAGTCTTAATAACCTGTGTAGCAGGATCTGCACCACCGACTACTAGACCTGTAATTGTTGCGGTACCTGTATAAGTAGCTGTCTTAGTTGCTGTAATTAAATCACCAACAATCAATGGATTGCTTGGAGCAGTTAGAGTAAATGTACCATCTGTTGTAGCAGTTTTTACTGTCATACCTGCTAGAGATTGGCTAATTACTCTTGAACCACTTGTCACAAACTTCAATAAGTTACCTAAGAATCTAAATGCTTGTTGAGTAGCATTTAATTCACCAGCACCCAATGTACCTTGAGGACCGCTACCATTAGCATAGTAACTATCAGCAGCGATAAATGTTGCTGTATTACCACCATAGGTTAAGTCATACATGATAGCATCTAGAACTAGATCTACATCTCTTTCACACTTAACTTTATTATAATTTGCTGGAGGACTATTAGCATCAATAAATGCTGTTGTCTCTGCAATTAAGAACTGCTTATTGCTAGCAATCATCTTTACTGCATTGAAATAGTCTGTATTACCAGCATGAGCACCTGTGGCTGTTGGTTTTGGCATTACGAATGGTTTTCTTGGAGTAAATCCTGGACCATCTAAAATGATTTTATTCAACAAGTCAAAACTAGCATTTATTCTATCTTTGGCTTGGAATTGACCACTTGGCTTAACATCTTTTAGCTGTACAACTTGATCAACAACTTCTTTTAGTCTTTCATAAGCAGCCACTGTTTGAATAATCTGCTTTGGAATTGTTGATTTTGGTGTTACTGCACCATCAAAATATGCGATAGCTGCCTGTGTTGTATCAACATTACCACCGTATAACAAGTCATAGCACATGGCATCAATTAAGAAACCAACGTCACGAGCACACTTGTCTTTGTTATAGGCAAAATTCATATCAACAAAGTCACTTACAGCATTCTTTAACTTGTTAATTGTAGCTGTTGTTGCTAACAATGTATTAAACTTAAGAATATTAGCATCTACCCATGATGTTACTGGTGTTGATGGACTAAATGTGTAGGTTGTTGGATCATTAATATAATTTTTAATAATTGTTACAAGAGTTTTTGCCTTATCACCACTGGTTCCATTTCCAGCATTGGCTGTTACAGGTTGATTTTGTGTGTAAGCATTGCCATCAGCATCATTATTTGTTGTTAGAGCCGTACCTTCAGCAACATCTTCAACTAGATCTGCTAGGAAGTTATAAGCAGCCACAGTAGCGGCTGTTTCACCTGCACCTAATGCTAGATTTACACCACTTGTACCACCATAATATGCCTTAGCAGCAATAATAGTTTCTAAATTACCACCATATGTTTGGTCATAATAAATTGCATCTAAGATATATTCAACATCTCTGCGACATGCTGTTTCATCATAGTCTAAACTTGGATAATTTAATGTAATATATGCAACTACTCTATCCTCAATCCAAGCACGATTTGCCTCAATTAAGTTACGTGCTTTTAGTCTTTCTGCATTGCTGGCATTATCAGATCCGCTTGTTGGATCTGTTATAATAAATGCTGGCTCAACTGCTAGACCATTCTCAAGTATCTTAAGAATAGTATCCATGCTACGGCTTACACGCTGAATACTAGCACTTTCTGCTGTAGTTGGATTGTCTGGATCTACTGCTTTAACAATTTCTAATAGTTTTCCTTTTAAGTATTGGAAACTGGCCAATGTAGCTGTCTTTTGATCTTTAACTACTGTACTAGCCATAGCACGATAATAGCTACGACCAGCTACAATACTACGGAAGTTACTGTTAAACATCATGTCATAGCGTACAGCTTCAACTACATAGCCTACATCACGACGACATTTTTCTCTATCATAGCCAAATAGAACATAGTTATCGTCTACAAAATCTGCAACTTTATTTTTAACATCTTCTTTATTAGCTTGTAATATATCAAAAGATTTCTTAAGAGCTGTATCAATCCAATCTAAACTAGGTACACTTGGCACTGTGGCTAAATCGGCTACTGGTGGACTCTCAGCCACGCTGTCATCAATCAATTTGATGATTAAATCTACGCATGTACCAATTTCTTTGGCTGCTGTAGCACTACCATCACTGCCGTTTGGACTACGAACCTGTGTAGTAATATTACCAACTGTTGGTGTCCATACAAGGTCTTGAGCTACACTTTGTACAACTAACTTCAAGTATTGATATGCACGTAGAGTAGCACTAACTTCATCCATTTGAGTACCGCTTGGATCTAGTTGGCTTAGTGTGCCTACTGCATAGCTTAAACCTGCTACCTTACTTTCTAGTGTACCACCATAAGTTGTATCATAAAATAGTGCATCAAGAATCAAGTTTAGATCACGACGGCACTTGTCTACATCAAATCCAGCTGGGTTAGCATAAGTTGAACTGGTTGCACCTGGAGTAATCTTTTCAAATCTCATTGTAGTTGTGAAACCAGATGAGCTTGTTGTAACAACTGGGCTACCGTCTAGGTTAACAATCTTGAATCCTGGTGTATATTCAGTGGCTGTACCTGGATTAGCTCTAGCTTCAACTGTAGCTACCTTGTACACGCTTGGGCTGTTATAACCACTAATACTTGCACCAGAGAACATCTTACCACTAATTCTAATCAAATCACCAACTGCTAGAGTTGTGAATTCTGATTGTCCAGTTACTGGGTTAACACTAAATGAGCCATCTGTTGAAAAAGCACCAATAACACCTTTGAACTTTACAACTCCTTTGACTAGTTCTAATCCTGGTGTGTTAATATATGTTAGAACATCATCAATAATAAACTCTCTATTCTTCTCAACTAGGTCACGAGCACGTTTGTACTCAATGGCACGACCTTTCTCTGGGAATGGCATACGATATTTTGGAACTGTTTCTAAACCTTTATCCACAATATCAATAATAATATCCATATTGCTTTCTATACTGTTAACTGCTAATGAGTTAGTCTTAACTAATTCTTTAGCTAATTTCCTCAAGTGTCTGAAAGCACCCACTGTGGCTAGTTTTTGATCGCCTTTAACCTTAGCAGCATTAGCTCTATAATAAGCACGACCAGCACTAATACTACGGAAGTTGCTGGTAAATGCTAGGTCATATGATAATGCATCTACAATTAGTTCAACATCTCTAGCACACTTATCTCTATCAAACTCATTTAGAGTAAAGTTAGCATCAATGAATCCTACAATTTCATCTTTGATGAATTCAACATTATTACGTAGGATATTAACTGCTGTTTTACGATCTAGGTCTTCCTCGTTATTTCTTGTTGGGATTGGGAATGTTAATGCTGTACCATAACCATTGATTGGATCATAGCCATAAGCAACACCATTCACTGTAACCTTAGCATTTGTGATAATATCACCATCTTCATTAACTCTTGCACCGTCTAAAATATCAATAACAATATCAAATCTTGTACTGATTTCTTCTTTAGCACTTGGAGCAACGATTCTCTTTAGTGTAATATTTTTGGCAGCTTTCAAGCTGGCTACAGTTTGTACTTTTTGAGCACCAACTACTTCGCTAGCATAAGCACGTAGGTAACTGATAGCAGCATTAATAGTCTTATAATTACTGCCAAAAACCATGTCACTTAAAATAGCGTCTAAAATTAAACCAACGTCTCTATAGCACTTTGGCTTATTAAAGCTAAAGTTATCAAAGAAGCTGTTAGCCATAAACTTGATTGTTTCTGTTTTAATATCTTCCTTGGCTGCTAGAACTGCATCACGAATAGCCTTATATGTTGTAGGCTGATATGTAACAGTTGGATAACCTGTTGTAGTTGTACCTAATGTTAGATCTGTTGCTGTGTTAACACGAGCAAACTTAGTATCACCATCACTAATTGTATACCAGTTAATGTTAATATATGCTAACATTTCAGCACGGATGAAATCTCTGTTAGCCATCAATAGATCAAAGGCACGTATTTTGTTTGTATCTGTGCTGGCAACAAGATTAATAGGCTGCTTTAGTCTTTGAACACTATCTTCACTGTTGTTTGGACCTTCTTGTAAGATCTCGTTAATAATGTCAATTAAATTACCAATAGCTACAACTTCTGTACTAGTAGCTGGAGGTAAATCTGTACGTTGTGGTACAGCCTCTTGCCATGGATTTGGAGTTGGGCTGCAAGTAATTACATCACGTACAAGTTCCTTCATGTACTTGTAAGCATTTACTGTCTGCTTGATCTGATTTGGTAATACACTCTTTAATACATTTGTGTCTTCATTAAAGTCAAAGTAATAAATGCCTGCTGTAACAGCTTGACGATTACCACCGTGTACAAGGTCAAAACAGATACTGTCAATAATGTAACCTACATCACGGCTACACTTAACTCTATCATAATCAAATCCTGGGAATGCTCTACCTAAATAACTGATAACGTCATCTCTAATTGCTTGTTTATTTGTTTGTAGTGCTGTAAATGCAGCTTCAAGATCAGCATCATTTAGACGCTTACCATTTGGCTGAATAAAATCACTTGTTCCTACGATTTCATTATCTAGTCCTTTTAAGAACAAACTAAACAAGGCACCAAGTCTATTAACCTGTGTTTGAGTAGTTGCTACTAGACCATTAGCTTCTTTAAACTGAGTTATTCCAGCTTGAGCACTTTCAATGGTATCTAAAATTACCACACGCTGTGAAAATAATTGAGCACGACCATAGGCATCAACAGTTGCTGGGACTTCTTCAGCTGCCTTAAGTTGGCTTAGACCATTTGCATAATTGTAATAACGCTTGGCAGCATCTACTGTTTGGCTATTACCACCATAGATCAAGTCATAGCAAATTGCATCAATTGTATAACCAATATCTCTACCGCATGTAGCCTGCTTGTCTGCATCAAAGCCATAAATTACAATCTGTGGCCAGTTTTTCTTAATATAGTCAATAACTTCAGCTACAACAAATTTCTTATTAGCCTGTAAGTTCTTTACTAGATTAACTACACTTGCTTCTGTATCCTGTAAAGCTGGATATGCTAGCTTGTAATTATTTGTATCTCTATAATCTAAATAAGTTGTTAAAGTTGCTAGACCACCTGATGACATTGCTGTAGTAAGAATATCAAAATTGCTCTGTACTCTTGATAATAACACTGCATCTTCTTGCACAATAGGAGCAATTTGATCTCTTACAAACTTATAAGCTTCAATAGTTGGTACTCTTTGTTCTTCACTAATAGTATATGTTCCAGCAACGGCTGTCAAATATGTAATAGCAGCCTTGATAGTTCTATAGTTTGTACCAAATATAATATCATCTGCCACTGCTTCAATAACTAGTCCAACATCACGCTTGCACTTTGAACTTACAAAGGCTAAAGTTGGATAATTCTTTTTCAAGAAAGCAATAGCAGCATCTTCAATTTGAGCTTTTCTATCTAATATAGTTTGTCTTAATACCTTATATTCTGGTTCTGCTGCATCTAGATCAGGACCAACAATTAATGTTGGACTTAATGGACCTTCTGCTACAATTTTACTGATGATGGCAAATTCATCTTTTACAATACGCTTGGCTGTGGCTGTAGCACTAGCAGTAGTCAATACACTGGCGGCAGTAACTTGAGCACGTTGAATAGCTGCTGCTGTTTGAACTTGTTGTTCAATACCAGTTGTAATATTATCTTTGGCCCAATAACGTAGGCCAGCAAATGTACTTTGTGTAGTACCTTCATATAATAGGTCAAATGCTAGACCATCTACTACAAGACCGTTATCTCTATCACATGTTGTTTGGTTGTAATTGGCAAAAAGTACACCATCACCAATGTTAGGACGTCTTGCTAAATTCTTAAATGTGATCTGACGACCAGCTGACTTCTTAACAATACCACGATATAATGGATCACTGGCACCACGACTAACTAGACCGTAGTTACCAAATGAGCTGTTGGACAAGTTAACTGAACAGAATCCACCGTTCTCACACATAAATGATATGTCACAGCAAATTGTAAAGATGGACACTAACTGTGTATTACCTCTGTTCAACATGTGAATACCAATACCACCTTGGTTATACTGTGTAAACGCATCACAAACCATTGAACGTAAGCCTGTGGTCAATGCACCGTCAACACGCATACCTGTACCAGTAGTTGTAATACTTGTAACAGCCTGTGTGTATGGTGATGTTACGATTTCACCAGCACTACCGTCTGGTGGGAAACATACCGCAGCACTTGGTGCAATATGTCCTTTAAAGTTCATACAGAAGATGTAAGCGCCATTGTATACCCAGAAGATATCCTTGGTTGGATTCTTTGGACGAACTGTGGTGTTACGCAAGTTGTCACCAACAACTGACACACGAGCTGGAACACGTAGTGGGTTATCTTCAATATACTCCCCACTCTTTAAGAATATAGTTGTGCCAGGAGTCGCTATGCTCAGTGCCTTCTTTAGTGTCAAAAAAGCTTGACCTAATGTCTTTCCGCTGTTACTATCATCACCGTTCTTGGCCACATAAAGTACATTAGGTACTTCCATTGCTCCAATTTCAATAATTTTCTGAATAGCAGCGAAACCTTCTGGTTGCTTGATTTCTTGTTTTGTAAACAGTTTACCATCGGCTGTGTTAAGTGCTAATTCGCCTAGGTCAATGCTATCTAGTGATGGTACTTTGCCAGGTATATCACTACGCTTAAATCTAATATTTGTGCTCATTTATTTTCCTTTAACATGAAAATTCATACTTTATATTTACCAAAAATGCAGGAAATACTGTTAGTACTCCCCACAATCGATCACTGTGTCCACTAACTTTCCACCTTTGATGTACCCTCCTACATTAAGGTCTTTGGTTATGTTAGTGTCGCCCTCTACTTCTAATTCTCTCTGAACTTTTACACTATCTTCTACCTCCAAGCTTTGGCTAACTCTTGCAGATGCTTCAACGTACAAGTTGTTGTCCACTGCAAAATTACCAGCGATAGCTAAATCTCTATTAATCTGTAGATTTCCATCTACTTCCAAATTATTATTAACATTGGTAACACCTTCACTACTACCAATTTCAATGTTTGTTGCTTCACCTGCAAAATTCACAGTCTTGGCTGTGGTATTTGCTAGATTAAATTCTGATGTACTAACTCTTAAATCACCACCATCAATATTAACATCACCATCAACATCTAAGTTATTATTAATATTGGTTGTACCAGTACTAGCACCTATTTCAATATTTGTAGCAGCACCAGCAAAATTAACATTCTTAGCTGTGTTATTTGCAAGGTTAAATGTTTCTGTGCTGACTGTTAGATCTCCACCATCAATATTAACATCACCATCTACATCTAAATTATTATTAATATTGGTTGTACCAGTACTAGCACCTATTTCAATATTTGTTGCAGCACCAGCAAAGTTTACTGTGGTTGTTGTCTCATTTAATAAATTAAAAGTAGATGTACTGGCACGTAAATCTCCGCCATCAATGTTAACGTCACCATCAACATCTAAATTATTGTTAATATTGGTTGTTCCGGTACTAGCACCTATTTCAATATTTGTTGCAGCACCACCAAAGTTAATTGTTGTAGCATTGGCATTAGCTATATTAAATGTTGGTGTACTAACTGTTAAATCACCACCGTCAATATTCAAATCACCATCAACATCTAAATTTTGTCCGATATGAAAGTTACCGTCTACATTAAGATTACCATCAACATCTAAATTATTACGAACATTTGTTGTACCTGTTGTTGCACCAAGAACAATACTGGTAGCTGCTTTGGCAAAATTCACTGTAGTTGCTACATCTGGAATTAGGTTAAAAGTTTGACTAGTTGTCTTTAAGTCATCTCCATCAATAACTACATCACCATCAACTTCAAGATTATTACGAACATTTGTTGTACCTGTTGTTGCACCAAGTAAAAGACTAGTAGCAGCACCAGCAAAGTTAATAGTTGTAGCAGTTGTGTTTAAAAGATTAAACACACTTTGACTAGTAGTTAAATCACCACCATCAATATTAACATCACCATCTACATCTAAATTATTATTAATATTGGTTGTACCAGTACTAGCACCTATTTCAATATTTGTTGCAGCACCACCAAAGTTAATTGTTGTAGCAGTTGTGTTTAAAAGATTAAACACACTTTGATTAGTAGTTAAATCACCACCTTGTATTTCTAAATCTTTCTTAATTACTGCATTTTCTTCAACAACAATATCACCTCTTAGTGTAATTAGAGTAGGTAAGGCTGGATTACCACGCATTATGGGACTATCTACCTTAAATGCATAGTCAAATCCTTTTGGTCCTACATACCTATATCCAAATACATAGATAACATGACTACCGGTCATACCTGTTGGTATTGTATTTCCATAAAAATGTAGTATACCAGCTTGATAATCAAAATACCATTCACCAGCACCTAATATACCATCAGCAAATATTTGTGTACCACCACTTGTACTTGGGTCTGTTAAACCACTATTACCGTAATAAACTTTTACTCTATAACTATTTGTAACATTAACTGTATCAAATTCAGGAGGGATCCAATCTGTGAGACCAGTTTTCCATGTAGGATAAACAGTACCACTCATTCTTTGACTAGTAGTATCTGCTGTACATTCTACTCTATTATTTTGTAAGTAGCCTGTGACGGTGCCTATTGTTGCATTTGCAGTAGCAGGAACCAAATAGGCATTGAGCCAGATACTGTCCCCTCTATTTAGAGAGGGGCTGGCTATAGATTCATTACTTACACTCTTGTTGGCAGCGGTATCAGTTTTAGCTACACCTGCTAACTTCTTTAGTAATAAATCAACTCTGGTTGTATCAGTTACGGCCATTATCTATCCCTATTATTGATCGCTCACATCTAAATATAAACTAGTCATTGACTGACCTTGATTTAATCTAATTCTTACCCATATTTCATTGTTAGTACTATTGGTACTACTCAATGTTCCAAAACTAATATTAACTTGATTAGTACCTGCTGCTGTTGGGAGATTACCGCCTAATGCACAACCGCCTGCTAGACTATTGTCTATGGCTGCACTTAACCAACTGTTAACATGTCCTGATTTTAAACTAGTTCCATTTGCTCCTGGTAATGCTGCCCAAATACCTGCTATACCCCCTGGTGTAGTCCAACGTATTCTAAACTTGCTTACTCCGCTTCTTACAAATCTAAAAGTAAAATATTGTGGATTAGCCGCTGTTCTTGTACTTAAATTTGGTCCTGCAGGAAGATATCCTGTTGAATAATTTGTTACATCATGTTTAAGACTATTAACACCTGTTCCTGTTCCTACTACTGTAGCATCTGTAGCTAATAATGTACTTGTTTGACTGTTGAACAATGTGCTACCTGCTGTGAATACTGGATTATCTGTGCTGGCAACTCCTGCATCTGGATTCTGACATCTTGTAGCACCAGTTGTACTACCACCTACTGCTGCATTAAAAAATATATTAGTTTCATCTAAAAATGATGTGCTACTTGTTGTTCCAGTTTTATAAAGAACTATAGCATTTAGTGTTGGTAATGCTGAATTAGCTGTAAGATAACTATTATCTGCTGTGAATTGTGGCACAGTAGTTGTAGTTGTCCAAGCACCAAATCCTGTAATTATGTTAACAACAAAGTTTGTACTATTTGGGCCTGCTCCTGTTGTAACCGTAGTTGTTGCTGGCAATGTTGTATAGGCAAAATTAGCCAATGTTTTATTACCTGCACTGGTCCATGGTCCTACTGCACTAGTAGTTAGACATGTGCTGGCTGTACTAGGTAAACTGGTTTGTCCTGGATTCCAAGTTACGACAAATCCTATGTTATAAATTGTACTACTATTGTAATGTGGAATAGTACTACTATAGGTTATATTGCTTGTACCAAGAGTAAAAGTTTGAGCGCTGAATACAGGGGCTAGTGGGCTAGTACTATCATAGTACCAAATACCTATATTACTGGTATTAGCTCCAATTGTAGTTGATCCTGCCGCATCATGAGCTATTTGCACTGTATTCCATCCTGCTGGCACTGATGTTCCAGTAACGCTTAAATCTACTGTCTCATGAAATCCTGGCTTGTCAACAGGATAAGCTACATTATTACCTACAACAAGACTAGTATTATATGCTGTATATGTATTATTATCGTTCTGTGTAGTAAATTGTAAACTTTGTCCACTTGTTGTAGCATTGGCTACTATATTGGTTGCACTTTGTTGACCAGTTACAGTATTATAACTGGCCAATTTTAAAATCTTTGAACTAATAAAAGTTATAACATATGTACCATTAAGTGCTAGTCCACCAAAAGCAGTACCACTTGCTGATATTTTAATCAAATAACCTGGAACTAATACGCCTGTAGTTGGCTGTGTGTACTTGAATTCTTCACTGCCATTAGTTGATCCTGTTAGCACTGTAGTTATTACTTGGGTAGTATTACCATAAGTTAATTTCTTTGTAACCGCTGCACTATTATTTCTATTAACTGTTATAATACCACGATTGCCTGGACCAGTGTCTGATATTGTATTGGTACTAAATGTACTGACTCTTGCCACATATACTACTGTTCCAGCTGCTGGTGCAGTAATACCTGTACCATTTGTTGATTGACTAACAGCATCAATATTCATAATACGTTGTGTTAGACTATTAATAGTTAAATTTGTAGCATTTGGAAAACTTGGGGGTGGTAGAGGAACTAATAATGTTAATGTTAAATTAAGTTGAGCTACACCATCTGTTAAACTGGTCTGCTGCGTCATATCCACTGCACCAGCTAGTATTCCATATTCTGGATCACCCATTAAAATATAGTTTGCGTTATCTGTAGCTACATCTCCAAGGACATTTAGATCATTATGTATTCTGGTATCATTAATAAGTTCGATCAGCCCATTACCATTTGACGCTAATGTTAAATGTCCTTGGCTAAATGTATTGCTAACTTTTGTATAATTCTGTGGATTGTTTATGCCAGTAAATGTTTTAGCTGGTAGTGTACCAGATCCGGGGATAGATGTTTGAGTAAAGTTATAAGTGTCACCAACTTCTGGACCACCTAATCTCATATCATCAACATAAACTTGACGCCATGATTTAGTCAAACTTCCCAGATCATAAGTATCATCTACATCGGGAATAATATCACTTATAATATCTGCATTAAATTGAATAGTATCTGTATTTTGATCACCTAAGACCAAATTGCCATCTGCTGTAATACTACCGGTAGCATGTATATTACCATTAACTTCTAAATTACCTCTTAAATCTAACTGGCTAAATCCGTTAACTGAATCTGTTGTTGTAATTTTAAATGTTCTACTATCAAAAGTTATGTAGTCTAAAACTGTATTAGTTTTAAAACTAAGTCCTTGACTATAACTTTTTATTTCATTACCATCAATTTGAACATTATCTATTCTAAGATAATCACCAAGATATGTATTACTAAAAGTTGTACCTGAAACATCTAATGGATATATAGGGTTTACTTTGTTTATACCTACACCAACTATCTTAGTAGGATCATTATCCTTAGGAACTGATAGGTATAACAGAGCTCTATTTACATTGGTAGTTACGCCACCTACTGTTTCTGGTACAGATCTCTCCTCAAAAGACATATCTTCTCCATATCTGAGAAGATTCTTTCTGAGCATCGAACCTGAAATACGACCTACATTGGCCATTACGCTCCCCTATACCCCGTGTTTCACGGTTAACCTTTGTTTGAGCTTGCGCTCGCATCCCTTACGGGCTCTTTGCCGGTTTACCACAGTTTGATGTGATACTCACAGAATCATGAGTACCAATCTTATTTAGCTAGATTTGGGAAAAGGTTAGTCAAACCCGTGAATTACAGTCACCGTTTTACCAGGAGGTGGTGGACTAAAAAATTGAATATATTTTCCAGTAGGGTAGGATTTTGAGCTTGGGGCATTAACCATGATATAATTCGTATATGGTATTTGAAAAACATTTTCAACATATACAAATATGTTAGCAGCACTCTTTGGTACAAGTGCATTTACATCTCTTATAGGACCAAAATTTAATTCTGTCCCATCAACAAAGCTTATAGTATTAAGATTTTCAATTTCACTATCAGCATCGCCTTCATAAGATGGATAAGTTTCTTCATCTGCTAGAAATATTCCGCTGCTTGCTGGATCTGCACCAAATCTTTGTATGGTTACTAGAGCAGGTTGTTTAGCTTTTAACTGAATCCAGATACCATTAGTTAATACTTCAAGAGCATCTTCATCAAGATTATATCTTATTAAACCGCTATTTTTATACCATGTTGTGGGTGCAGGTCTTTCGTCAGTATATCCTGTGGGTAAAAATAAAGCTTTTAACTGAGGCAATCCTGTATACCAAGTAGCACCTGGAGCAGTTCTATCATAACTATATGGAATATCCATTATGACCTGTCCATCATACCTACTGCTATAGGTCAATTCTAAACTTTTAGCACTATTATTATTAATTTTATTTTGTTTATAAAATTTCATTACTGTACCTGCACAACGCTTAAAAAAGCATTGATAGCACTGGGGCGATCAGCACTGGCCCAAATAGCATCCAGTTCGCCTAAAATAATTTTTTCGCTATCAAAAGCAAATGTATCACCTACATTAATAGCAAGTTCCTTAATACATACATTAGTACTACTAGGATTCCTCCCTTTCTCTACAAGATATATGGTAAGCAAGGCTGGTTGAGTATCTCTATTACAGAAAAACATACTAGTAATAGCATATGCTTTACCTGGAAAGTTTGGAGCGGTGAAAGGAGGAGTGTTAACTTGAAAAAGAGCAGTGCCACCTGCAACAGTGCCTGGTGTTGTCACCGTTGCTTCTGTTACACTTAACACTGGTACTAGAGCTGTTACTAAAGCCATAAAAATTCCTTTAAAATATTAGCCCATAAACTAGAGCATTAGCAGCACTACACAGTTCACCAGTGGTATTATTGTTAGTAAAAAATATACCTGTTCCACCTGATCCTTGTGTGGCTCTACTATATATAGTATTTGTTCCCGTTGTACTTGTAGGATCAGAAAGAGCTGGACTGAGATAATCAATCTTAACTATGCTCCTTATCACTACATTTCCTGTAGAAGGATTGATTACTAGATCAGCATTATCTGTTTTAATTATTGCCTGATCACCAATATCTATAACGACCTTAAGATTCCTATCAGCTAATCCGCCTCGACCAACAACTAAGCCTTGATCCGTACCTACTTTACCTATTCTAGCCACAGCCAATTGAGCTAAATCTCCAGGTGGTGTTCTTGGAAAACTACCTAAATCACTACCTACAGTAAACAATACTCCACTAAATCCATCACCTGTTTGACTTATATCCTTGGCCTGTGCACCACTATAAGTATTTAGAGTGTTTAAATCAGTATATCTAAAAAACTGTTGAATAACAGCTTGACCTGCTTCAGCTCTTACATAATCCCTAATGAACTGTATGTTAGGTATAGCATTATTACCTTCTTCTTGCATTGTTATATCAGGATTATCAATTAATTTTTTAATACGTATATGATAAGCATCATAAAGCTGATCCTCATTTAGATCGGAAGCTTTATAATCAACTTTTAAAAGTCCTTCATATCCAACAAAAAAACTTAAATCTTTATTTGGTTGCACACCATAAGTTTGTATTCTATTAGTTGTTATCGGTAATAAAGACTTATTAGGTAAAGTACTTTTACTGACAAACGATTCTAAAACAGGATATGCAGTTTTATCTTCTAAACTGTCACCACCTAAAACATAACCTCTTAAAGGAACTTCATCAAACACAAATAATGCGTCTACATTTCCTCTATCTATTTCTATTCCAGACATTGGTTCAACACCGCTTATGCCACTCTGACCATTTCCTGGACCTTGTTCACCTCTGTTCAGTCTTATAATACGGTCTTCAATTTCTAAATTTGTGGAATTTACATAGGTGGCACCACCTTCTACATAAAGATCTCCTGTTACAGTAACTCTACCAGAATTACCTGGTCCAGGATTCAATAGAATTTCACTACCTGTTTCTTCGGCAATGATCTTATAACCACCTTTCTGTATTCTTAAAACTTTAGACATTTTAGACTGCTGTTAGTTTAATAATATCCCCAGTGCTATCTTCGTATTGTGTTAGAAACCATGTATAACGATTTCCACTAAAATCTGTAGCAATACGCTTGGTAAGTTTAGCTACACTTACACTACCTGGACTTAATCCATCTGTACTGCCTGTAATTAAAATTTGACCATTTGCTATGGCATTGTCAATAGAATTAACCAGTGTTCCTACTCTATATGTTGAACCATCTCTTGTTACTAGATATGTTCTAGCACCTCTTTGTTTTACAATCCAGTAGTCTGTGTTAGTTGTTCCACCAAATCTACCAGTTACTCTAATACCTGCATCACCTACATATGTGCCAATAACTTTGACACCATTAACATCTTTGCTTAACGGACGTCCCATTTGTTTCTCCTTTAATGGCGTTCTAGGCCTACGGGGAGGGTTACCCCGTAATAGCTCTGACTATGTATTTACCAAAAAATTAATTTAGTAAGTTACTATTCCTCAAATGTTCAGGATTTTTTCCATCTGTGTGTACTATAGTTGGAGGGTGTCCTCTTGGTCCATATATTGCACCTCGAATAGGACTACCTGTCAAATATTCTTCTAAGCCATATTCCTGACCAAAACCTACATAATGAGTATGTTTTGCAGCTTCATTTAACCAACGCTGACGGTTAATAATATGTGGATTATTACTTACTGCATTTACCATAGCATAGGGAAATACGCTGCCTTCATAGTCAACCCAATCCATATCATGACCAAAACTTGCATGTACGTCTGGATGATTTCCGTGTACTTTACGATTAAATCTCATATGCAAAATATCGTCTTTACGCATTCCATCTACTATTTGATCTAGGGTATGATGTATATGTTCTTTGTTAAACAACCAATCATGTTCTAACATAAACAAAAATTCTTTATTACTACCTCTAACAGCTAAATGATAACCATGACTTAACCCGCCTACTTCATGATTAACTACGGGAAAAATTTTATTAAGAGCTTCAATGTATTCGTAACATTTTTCTTTGTTTGGATTTTTATCACACCATACTGTTACAGGAATATCTGCATTAAAAGTATCCATAAAACTTTTATATGTTGATTCAATATGCCAAGTATCAGGTGCGTTTATAGTACTGTTTGTAAAAATATGCAATTCTATATCCATAATGATTCCTAAATAATAGCATATTTAAAAAAAAAGGCACCAAGTAGGGTGCCTTTTATAATAGAACAAATTCTTGGTCTATTGAATGATTAGCTAAACTTGACGTTAGCTGTGTTCAATCCAACTTTACCCAAATAGTCTTGAGCGTTACCAAGAGAACTTGCTGTATTTGTCAACTCTACATAACCATAACGTGTCATAAATGATACGACTGGTTCAAATGTAGATGGATCCAATACAACACCACTGCTCATCAATGGAATGTATGGGCAGTAGAATGCAGCAGCATCACTCTCGCTTGTACCTTTGTAACCAATTAGGATATCAGAGGTATCGCTAGCATATGTGTTTACATATACTTTCATAGCACTATTTAATGTACCAACTAGCTTGGTGTTAGTTGGAGCTTCAAATGTGCCTTCTGTTGTACGAGCAAATGCGCTGGTTGTAGCACTTTGTAGAATAGTTAGTACAAATGGACTTACTACTGCCCAGTTAGCAGCACCACGACGTGTGCGTTGAGCAATAATATTAGCAACACGGTTGATTAAAACTGCTAAAGCAGCATGTTCATCACCAACGAATGTAGCTGTACCACTTACAGTAGCTTGATTATATGTAGCAAGTGCAGGTCCGGCCAAGTTATTTAGACTTGCTAGAATTTCTTGATCGATTTCAGCAGTAATTTCCTGTGCTAGAGCAGCCATGATCTCTGCTTCAACATCAATGCCGTGTTGTGCTTGCATATCCTGAGCAGCCTCAAATGTCCAGCGAGCGCTTAACTTACGAGTTTTCGCTTCAACTGTTTGTTTGAGGATTTGAATGCTCATTCTACGACCAGCAACACCTTCCATTGTAGCTGTACTAGCAGCTTTGCCACTAGAAGCACCGGAATACTGTTCTGCAATCTTGAATGGGCTTAGTGCCTCTTCACCAGCAGTTGTTCCAACAATGTCACCGTTAGCACCGACTGTGTCAGCATAACGTACTCTCAATGTATGGATTTGACCAACTGGTCCAGTTAGTGGTTGTACACCAACCAACTCGTTAGCAATAACGGTTGGCATAACACGACGGATCACTGGAAGGATCACGCGGTTTAAAGTTGCGACGTTGCCAGCAGAAGTAGTACCAGCTGAAGCGGTTTCTGCGAGATACTTACGAGTATTCTCTAGTGCTACACCCATCACTGATTTCTTTGTGCCTTGGAGGCCTTCGAGTAGAGCCTCTTTTGTCTCCTGCCAACGGTTTGTTAGTAGTTCAGACATTTCTTTCTCCTTAATTAAGTCCAGCTAGGCGACGGATATCAACGATGTTACTATCGGGTTCGCTGCTGTTTGTCTTTTGTGTGGTAACCTTGTTACCGGTAATTTCCTTTGCCTCTACAAGTGCCTGTCTTTTCTTGGTTGTACCAGCACTACCTTCTATAATAGTTGGTAGATACTTGTTAAAACTTTCTGTTAGTCGTGTTGTTTGTACGCTTTCTAAAAGTTCACTCATAATTCCCTTTTGTTCTGCGTTTAATGGAGCAAGCAGTTCACCCATTACTTCTCTACGCTTGGCTGCTTCTTTTAGACGACGAATTTCCATTTCCTTGGTTTCTATAACTCTCTGTGCTTTCACTGCCACTGTATTAGCCATAGTGATGGCAGAGTCTTTCTTGTTTATAACCTTGAGCAATTTACTTGTTTCTGATTTCTCATTCAAGTAACTATTCTGGTATTCGTTGCTAAATGCTTCAAATATCTTACGACCAAAGTCTGCTCTACGGGCTGCTTCAATGTCCTCTTTAAGTTGTACAAGCTCTTTATTCAAGCTCTTTGTTACAACTTGCTCGACCATTACTGCGGCACGCTTCACAAAATCCTTTTTCATCTTTCCTAGCTGTTGGCGACCTTCTTTAATTAACTTAACTTTGGTCTGAGCTAGATCCTTCTTATCTGCATAAAATTCAGCAATTTCATTAGCGAGAGCTTCAACCACAAATTCTTCTAGTTTAAAGAATTTTGTAGCCATAGACTTTTGATCTTCATGCAATTCTTTTACTTCTTTGGCGAGACTACGTGTGATGAACTCTTTGAGTACAGCACTGTCTTGCTTCATTTTCATTGCATACTTGGCTTTGGCTTCGGCTAATTGTTTACGATCTTCTGCGAACTCAGCAATTTCAGGTGCTAGTTGATCTGCTACCATTCTGTCAATGGCTTCAATCATGACCGTACGATCATGCTCATAACGCTGAGCAAATTCTTCCCTTAATTGTTGGCTTAGCTGTTCACGATTTTCGGCAACACGGGCTTCCCATGCTTCCTCAATTTGAGATCTAATATCCTCACTAATCACATTGTTTTCAAATAAGCTTTTTAATACATCCAACATTGTGATTCTCCTCTTGTTATCGGAGCTTGCCTATTACTGCTAATAGGCTCTCTTTAATATACTTCTGTGCCTTGGCATCTTTCTTCACTTCCTCCGCTATGCGTAAGGCTCTATAACCACCACGACTATTCATCAAGTGTTCATAGATTGGTGTAGGATATGCACCTGGGGCACTAGGTTGAGCTACCACATCCACTGTGATAATCTCAAAATCACTGACCTTGCCAGTACCATCTCCACTGACATTGCCGGATCCTCTACTACTTACTCCCAACTTAACTCCACTTTCTAACATGGTACGAACTAATTGTCCCATGGGTGTTGGCAGTATTTTAAACTTTCCATAACCATTTGGACCGTCCATCCACATTTCTGTAATCATGTGGCTTACACGGTCCAAATTAATTTTTAAATCATCTGGATGATCTACTTCACCGAGAACGCTATATCCTCCTGATATCTGATCGTTCAAAGTTTTGACAGCTCGCTCTATCTCATCAACAGGATATATTCTCTGGTTGGCATTTTTAATACCACCTTGAATACAAATACCTTTCATAAAAAGGTCTTTACCATTTTCACCTTGACTTTCGACCACGACACGAGCCTGATCGAAACTCAAGTTTTCACGTAAGTAGCTCATCTATCTGTGTTTACTTGGCTCTTTTTGGTGCGCCGTTTAGTGGACTCTTTGTGTTTAGTCCACCAACTTGACCTGCTGCGCCGCCTGTACCTGCACCCCAAGCTTTACCTTCTGCTTCACCTTTCTTCTCTGCACCGTGTCCAGGCTCTTTCTTCTTAAAGCCTGTCTTACCAGCATTGCCACCTGGCTTGTTTACATTGCCAAAATCTTCAATTTGTGGCTTGCTTTGTTTAAACACACCGTTACCTTGTATAGTACGTCCTGCACCTACTTCTACAGGAGCAGCACCATTACGGCCACTTAGAATGTTTTGATTTGTACCACCCATGTCATTTTTCATGTTGTCGATGATACTTTTTGTGTTAACACCATCATCACCCATTTTACCCCAGGTGTTATAGTTACCACCACCTACTTTCTCTACATATTCACGGATGAAGTCTTCATCACTGCGTGACTCTTCTTCCTCTTCTTCCTCTTCCTCTTCTTCACTACGCTTTTCAAAGTACATACTGTCTTTTGTAGGTTCTTCTTCACCGCCCATGTCATCGCCGCCCATGCCCATGTCATCGCCGCCCATGCCCATGTCGTCGCCTTCTTCACCACCTTCATCACCCATTAGACTTTCAAACTCGTCTCTTAGTGCTTCAAGTTCTGATTCTAGATCGTCCAAACGGTCACCAAGTTCTTCTTCTCCACCAGCACCCATGTCCATGTCGCCGCCCATTTCATCGTCGCCGCCCATGTCCAACTCATCACCACCTTCATCACCAACGTCACCTAGCATGTCGTCGGATGAATCACCACCGAAGGCTTCCATACCTGGCTCTGTTGGCTCAGGTAACATACCCATGTTTTCTTCGACATCGTCCTCATCGTCATCACGTGACTCTTCGGTTTCCTCTTCTTCGAAATCATCGGCTAATAAATTCTCGTAAATCTCGCGGCTTTTAGCCACGACTATATCATGAAATAACTCTCGTGCTCGTGCTTCCTCATCGTTAATAAGGTACTCAAGCATCTGTTCGAACTTTGAACGATCTCCCATTTTGGTCTCCTATAGGTTATGAGCTGTCAAGTATTATTTACATATAACTGTAAAAAAGGGTGTCTAATGGCTAAAATTTAACGTATTTTATCCCATGTTGATATCATTTTTCTAAAATCTTCGTATAGTATTTGGTAATAGTTATCATATGTCCATTTGGTCTCAAAGAAATTTGGAATAGTCACTCTAAAATATTTGATATGCGTATTTTCTTTAATAATATTTTCTGTTTGTTTGAGCCAATTGCCATAGAATGTAGCGGCATGATCAGCAGGTCTATAGTTAATTGTGCCTGCAAATACGTTATTAATTTTACCATCAATGCCTTCAAAATCAAACCCAAATATATAGACTTCATCAGGACAATGAGTCTTACTTAGATACAAGGCAGTGGGACCACTACTATAGCCTAAAGCTGGATCTATATAGTTTAAATTTTGATATTTTAAGGTTTTTTGAGTTATATATGTATAGACATTATGATCCTGCATATAGCCAGTGTTATGCAATTCTTCTAACATTTTTTTATCAACGGCTATGAGGTAATCAGGCTTATAAACCCTATAAACAGCATTACATGCATATATTGTTCCATAGGGCTTAACTTCATCAAAATCTATATTTAGGCGTGTTTTTCCGTTGCCAAATATAAAATGTCGTATTACATTGGCTTTCTTCGACACATCCATGCTACGTTTTGAAACTCATCATACATATAATCTTCTAGTTTATTTCTATCAATTGTTTCTTGTATGTCAGCATCTACTATCTCACACCAATTCCAGATACGACGATTAATATTTTGTTCAAAAATATCTCTATCTTTACAATAATCATGGGCCATGATGAAATCACCGGGCTTTAAATAATCTGTAAGTAAATTTACTTCCATTTGCTTTAATCCACCGTCGCAGAGTAAAACAGTGGTGCCACTACGCTGTAGATTAGCTATAATTTCTTCTTTATTATCTGGTCTTAGATTCATGTAATCATCAGTAAAAAGATTACATATTCTAACATTAATACCTTCATTACTTAACATTACATACCAACCTTGTGGATATAGTTCATAACTGATCATTTCATATTCATGACCAACTTCTTTTAAAAGTCTGTTTAGTGCCAAGCTAGTAGCACCTTGAGCTATACCAATTTCTATAACTGTTGTGGGCTTTATTTTATGAAAAAAATCCCTAAAAACTTCCTGAAATCTATAATGTTGCTGGCACACTAGGCCATCAATTGGTGGATGTTCCATATTATTCCTTTATAAATGATTAGGCAGCAGGCTGTGCAGGTTCAGTGCCGTACATTTTTTGAACAAACTCCATTTCTTCTTCTGTTTCTAAAATGTGTGCTTCCGAAGCCTTACGTAAATCATTTATCTGTTTCAGGGTTAACCTAGTTTTTCTTTGGTCTGTACGCATTAGTTCATCAAGATCCCGTGCAGAATCAAATCTGAAATCATTCACAATCTTATTTGTTTCTGTATTAAGGTAAAATAGTTCTCGAAGTATCATAGTGTATTTATTTACATTGGAGCCTGTACTGGAGGTGTTGCTCCCATACCTGTATCCATACCCGGTGGCATAGCTCCTTGCTGTGTCATATCTTCTGGTGCAGTAGTATCGCTGCTCATCTCTAAATCGCTGTCAATTCCTGCTGCACTAATGCCTGCACCGCGTAATTCTCCGCTGGAATCAGTACCTGTGATAGGTGCCATGCCCTTCTCTTGACGCCATAGATTTTCGTTTTCTGCCATCTCTTCTTCACTTAAACCTAGGAATCTCTTTAGGGCAAAACGCTTACTGATATAAGGAACTTGTTGTATGGTATTAAATGTATTGATCCTCTGTCCATCCATCTCACTTTGACGATAAGCAGCAAAGTTTAATGGTGCTTGAAATTTTAACTCAAACAAACTTGTGTCAATGTTTACACCTTTACTATAGAGGAACCTCTTAAATTCCTCATCAAAAACACTGGTTAACAATGTTTGTAGTCTCATACAATAATTATTAAAACGTAGTTCTTGTATATAGGCTGTACCTACACGACCATCGTTATATTGCTGTTGTCCATCATCTGGACCGCTGGGAAGATAGCTACTCGGTATACGCAAAGCTCTAAATAATTTGTTTGTAAAATATCTTAAATCGTCAATTTCACCAAGATTTTGACCGCCTGCTAGTGTTTCTACCTTACTGCCTCTACCGCCTTCAGTCTGCGGGAAGAAATAGTCTTCACCAATACTCAATGGGTTGTAAGCACTATCAATAATGTTCATACCACCGCCATTTTGACTAGGAATACGACGTTGATGTATTTCATTTTTAACACGCTCTACAAAGCTCATAGCCATATGACTGGGCATATTTCCCACATCAATATAGAAAATTCTACGCTCTGGAGCACGTTGTATACGATAGATTAAAATAGCATCTTCTAATAATTCTTTTTGTTTATAAACTTTAAAAACTTGTTCAAGTAGACTAGTACCAAATGGATAATTGTTGTCAAGACCTTCACTTAAACTCAAATGTATAACGTGAGCAGCATCAATGGCCATCTCATTTTCGTTGATACTAAAGCGATCTCCGTACTGACTAGGATATGCACCTGTAGCACCACGAGCCATACCTCCACCTGCTACATAATTACTACCTCTATTGTTAGTTTGATATGGACTTAATTGAATTTGAGTAGCTACTAAATGTGTAAAATTAGGATTTAAATCTCTAATTACATATTGTTCAGGCTTTTTACCTTCACTTTCATTAACAATTACCTTGACTAATTTACTGGGGTCTATGTAAAACCATTTCTGTGTTTCTGGATCACGAATAAAAAAACTATCACCAAATTTAAAAGTATTTCGTACCATACGAAAAAATCTTACATCAAATTGTTGTAGTTTGAACCATTGCTGTAAGTATTCTCTGAGCACACGAATTTCTGTATTTGTGGCACGATCCTTAAAACTTAGACTAAAAGTTGTATTATTTTCTTTATTTTTTTGTGTACAAAATTCTGCAAGTATATCCAATGCTGCATTAACTTCTGGATCCATGTCCATGGTCTCATATTGCATATATCTTTCAATACGATTTGGACTACCGGTGTAGATATCAGGTAGATAACTGCTATAATTACTACGAGCAGGTCCTGGCTTATTACCTGAATTCATACCATTAATCACGCTAAGGCCTGATTGATTACTGGTATCAACAGGTGTAAAGTATCTACGCCAACTCATATGTTATGCCCTATTATAAAGATTGCCGTTATTGGCTTTTACTGCACTTACCTGTGCTCTACCAGTCTCTTCAACCTTATTGATTAGTTTATTCATGCTACTATTTAATGATTCTAAAGTTTTAACTACATCATCAAGAGTTTTAGTTGCTTGCTTTTCTGTACCAGTTGTACTAGTTTTCTTATCATCATTCTTTTTAGAATCTTCTTTGTCCTTATCCTCTTTCTTGGCGTCATTTTGTCTTTGTAATCTTCTTGTTTCAGCATCGCTTTGATTTTCTATAGTTTTAGCTTGACTTCTTGGCTTGGGTATAGGTAGTCCATCAGGACCCATAGTAAAGTCGCCCATACTTAATGGTGCTACATCTGCTTGTCCCTCCTGTTCTGCTGCCTTGGGATTAGATTCACCAAAATCTACAAAATTGTTGCTCATGGCCAAAGGTTCAGCTGCATCAAAACCTGCTACACTGGCATCACCAGGATCTGTTCCACCTATTAGATCGTTACCTGCACCATATTCATCTTCCTCAAAGCTACGATCTAGTTCTCCACCAATAGCTTCACCACCTTCACCATATTCATCTTCCTCAAATTCTTTCAACCCTGATACTTGATCTTTAAACTCTTTTAATGCAAGTCCTATATAATCTTCTTCTGGCTCTTTAGGTAGCACTATGTCCTCACCACCTTCACCATATTCATCTTCCTCAAACTCGCCACGCTCTGGCATGTCAAACATTTCATTGAGCTCTTGCATCATAGAATCTTGTGCATCAGATATAACTTGTGATGGCATGTCAAACATTTCATTGAGCTCTTGCATCATAGAATCTTGTGCATCAGATATAACTTGTGATGGCATGTCAAACATTTCATTGAGCTCTTGCATCATAGAATCTTGTGCATCAGATATAACTTGTGATGGCATGTCAAACATTTCATTGAGCTCTTTCATCATAGAATCTTGTGCGTCAGATATAACTTGTGATGGCATGTCAAACATTTCATTGAGCTCTTGCATCATAGAATCTTGTGCATCAGATATAACTTGTGATGGCATGTCAAACATTTCATTAGTTTCTTGCATCATAGAATCTTGTGCATCAGATATAACTTGTGATGGCATGTCAAACATTTCATTGAGCTCTTTCATCATAGAATCTTGTGCATCAGATATAACTTGTGATGGCATGTCAAACATTTCATTAGTTTCTTGCATCATAGAATCTTGTGCATCAGATATAACTTGTGATGGCATGTCAAACATTTCATTGAGCTCTTTCATCATAGAATCTTGTGCGTCAGATATAACTTGTGATGGCATGTCAAACATTTCATTAATTTCTTGCATAAATGCTGATTGTGCAGCCACAGCAGCATCAGTCATTCCACCTACACTTTCTATTTGTGCCTCATTAGCTTTTTCTGTTTGTTCTAAAATTTTATTATCAGATTCTTTTTTAGCTATCCCAAGTGCTTCATCTAATTCTTTTTGTTGTTCTAGATTAGATTTAAGATTATTCTGAGCTCTTATTACACCGTTTTCCGCCAACTTCAACTGTGCCTGCTCTTCTTCTGTCAGTGCTCTTTCATTAGCTAGAGCTTTTAGTCCGTCTACTTCACCTTGACGCTCTAATAGTCTTTCTTCAATTTCTGTTCTTCTCTCTGCCAATTTGTTCATTTCTTCAGTCTTGTCTCTTATACCTTGAACTGGCAGTGCTTCCTTCATATCCTCTTTGATTTTTTCACTATTAGACTTAACTTCTACCTTAGCATCAGTTAATGGCGCCACTATTAGCTTGCCCATATCTTTACTGATATTTTCAGCTTCCCTATAAGCCTGTTTCATTTCTTGATTGGCTTTTTTAAATGCTTCACTGCCTTCAATTTCTTCTTTGCTCTTGCCTTCTCTCTGCCCTTTAGCCATCATAGTGTCCATAGCTGCGCTTGCTTGATCTCCTCGTTCAGTGGCAGCTTCTTTGGCCTTGGCTAAATCGTTTATTTTTGCCTGTCTCTCCATTTGGCGTTGATAGAGTTCTTCTCGTTTCTTCTCCTGCTCTGCTTCTTCGGCATTACGACGAACTATATTATCCCCGCCACCAGTTACATTCTGTGTTTCAGTGATCATAGTCTCGGCATTTTTTAGTTTCATTCCTGTGGATTCTTCTATCTTAGGTACTGGCATTGTACCCTGTAGATCCTTAACCATATCCATGGCTTTTTGTGTATCAAACTTTCCGTTGAATAACTCTCTTAACTTTTTCTCTTCATTCTCTAGTTTCTTAATTACTGCTTGACCTTCTGGACTATTTGGATCAACATCTTTACCATCTATAGTGACCTTCGTATTACTCTTTTTATTTTCTATAGCATTATCTACAGCACGTACACTAGCTTGGGTAGGAATTTGATTATTGAGATCTCTTTGTTTTTCCTCCCACATTTTCCTAGCTTCTGCTTCTGAAATTTTTGGAGTTTCAGATTTCTTATCTTCAGCTTTTTTGTCTTCAGCTTTTTTGTCTTCAGCTTTTTTGTCTTCAGCTTTCTTTTCAGTTGCAACTTGTACTTGTCCAAAGTTTTTAGGCCAATTAATGATTTCAACTTTGCTAGTGGTTGTTGCAATATCTTTAGCAATTTTTTGTAGATCAATTCCTGGAAGCTTTGTAGCATCACTAGTTCTAGATCCTTGTGCAGCTACCACTCTGTTCAACACATCACCTATAGCTTCTGTCCTTACATTTTGTATTAGATTTTTCTGTTGCTCAGGTGTCAGTACCATTTCACCTTTGTGTAATAAGGCCATTACATCTTTTGTTTCTATGGCTCTACCAGTTTCACCTAAAGTACCGCCAGCACGACCAGTTTCTTCTTTGGTAACCTTTAGAGTACCTACATTCATTATACCCACTTTTGCATCTTGTAGTGCTCCTTGTATAGCGGGTATAATGCCCTTATCATAGGCAGTAGTGACTGCTTTGGCAGTTCCTTGTGCTAGGCCTGTACCTATATCAGTAAACATTCCTACTGTACCTTCCAGTCGATCTTGTCTAGTAGCTGGACTGAATTTGCCCTTTTCTGCATCCTTCTCCTGCTGTATTCTAGCCTGATTATACCTTCTAGCAATGTCTTCAGGGTTATCCCCTGCCTTGGTCATGAGCATTGATTCACTTAATCTTCTACCTGCTTTGTCAATGTCACCGCCTTTTCTATTCAGTTCTCCTAAAGTTCTAGTAGATGCAGCAGCATTTAAATCATCTATAACAATGCCTAAAGTTCTTATACTTTGAGTAATACCTGAACGTGCCTTTTGTTCTTCTTGTATGGCTGCTACTTGTTTTTTCATAGCAGCTTCAACATCTCCGCTACCTTTGGCAACATTTTGCATACCATGATAGGCAGTGTCATTAGCCTTCATCAAATTTCTACTGGCTTCACCTGCTTCGCCGCCTGCATAGATTGATGTTTGTAAAAATGCTTTATCCTTTTGCAACTTCATAGCTTCAATACTAGCACGCTCTGTATAAACTTTTGCTAGTTCTGTATTACCTCGACTGAGCTCTGTAGCACTTTTAGCAGCATTCATACCTGCCTGACCATACATGCCCATCTGTGTCTGAGCACTTTTACTCATGGCTGTACCAGTGGCAAAATACTCCTTATATAGGTCTCCCATGCCCTTAGCAGCCATTTGAGCATAGTTATTTTTAAATTGATCTCTTGCTCTTTTCTCTGCTTCTTCACCTTGTTCCAGACCAATTAGTCTAAACTTGGCCTCTAACTTCATATCAGCTTGAGCTTTTTTGAGGTTGTCTTCTTGTTCCTTACGACTTACACCTGTTAATTGTGTTAACTGATCTAATTCTAATGCAAATTGAGCAGCACTGGCCGCTGCCTTAGCCTGACCTTCTTTGGTATTTTCAAATGTACTTTTTTGAAATCCTACAGTAAGAGCTAAAACTTCATTAAGTTCACCAGTAGTAAAACCCATTTGACGTAGGTTTTCTGTGAGACCACTACTATGATATACCTTGGCTAGATCTGAGAATACTTGAGTACCTTTGCTAACACTACCGCCCAAGGTGCCCATGATATCATTATTACTTTGTAGTAATTCAGCAAACTTTTCAATAGGCATGCGAGCATTGGTAGCTGCCATCTGCATCTTGATCATATCATTGCCAAAGGTATTACCCGTGACACTGAGCTGCTCAAAGGTTTGATTCATCCTCTCAATAGGTGTTTTAGCCTTTTCAACAGTTTGACCAAACTTTCTAACACTATCTACAGCACTACCTAACATACCCTTTTCATCTGCCATATTTTTTCTCGTAAAATAAACACATATAAATATGTTTCTATATATTTATTGGAGCTGTGATGACTGGAAATCCCTTACAAAAATACTTTCGTCAACCTAAAATCTTCATTGATTTACCCAGCAAAGGACGCTATTATGACCCTAATAGTTTAGATAAAAAGAATGATCAATTACCTATTTTTGGTATGACAGGTATGGATGAGATCATAATGAAAACTCCAGATGCTTTGTTTAGCGGTGAAGCCACAGTAAAAGTTATTGAAAGTTGCTGCCCCGCTATAAAAGATGCTTGGAAAATGCCCAGTATTGATGTAGATTGTCTATTAGTCAGTATAAGAATTGCAACATTTGGATCAAATATGAATGTGACTCATAGATGCCCAGCTTGTCAAAGTTATAACGATTATGAAATTGATCTAAGCAAAGTATTAAGTTATCTAGGCTCACAAGAATATGACAGTGTTATAGACTGTGGTGATCTAAAAATTGTTATACGTCCTTTACGCTACGAAGAAATTACTCGATTTAACATAGAAAACTATAAGCTACAAAGAATGTTAGGTCAACTCAGTAAGATGGAAACACAGGGTGATGATGACGGTAGTATACGTAGTCAAAACGAAGTTTATCAAAAAATCAGTGACATGCAACTAAACTTGTTTCAAATCAGTGTGGAAAAAATTATTACACCAGAAGGTGAAGTCACCGACAAAAACTTTATTGCCGAATGGATTCAAAATAGTGACAAAGAATATTTTAAATTTATTAAGAAAAAACTAGAAAGTAATAAAGCACAATGGGACGTGCCCAGTCAAGATGTTGTATGTCCTGAATGTGAACATGCCAGTAAGGTAGTTGTTACTATGGATCAAACAAGTTTTTTCGAAAAAGGCTAATAACAATACCGGATTCTGACTTAGAAGATTTCCTAAATAGCTACGATCTACACTGTAAACAAATTAAAGATGATATCTTTACCATAAGCTGGTATATGCGTGGTGGTGTCACAGCCAACGACTTATTTCATATCTATAGCTATGAAGATCGTAATATTATGAATGGTATAATCAAAAATAATATAGAACTTACTAAGAAAAGCGGTTTACCTTTGATGTGATTCAAATGCAGGCAAGCTAAGATTACTAACAGTGCCAGGACGATCAGTATACCGATAAGCATCACCTACTTTAGGCAATTTATTTTTTATCTTATCCAAGGCTCCACCAATAGCACCAATTGGTCCTTTATCAATTACTTCCTTACCAAATTCTATTACCTTTTCTAATGCGTATCCTGCTGATGTAAATAAACCCATAATTACTGGAAAAGTTTCAGCAAACCATTTTTTACCGGCATCAGTACGAAACCATGCCATGGCAGCAACTTCACCCACACGGGCAACATGTCCCAACCAACGTCTACTAACTTCAGCAGCTCTAGGAAATCCAGTAGCCTGTATCATTTTTGCTATAGTTTTACTACCAACTTTGCCTATAGCCCCAACGACTTTGGGCATAATAAGTCCCATAATAAATTCACCATTAAGTTTAGCCAATTGTTCTTCATAATTTGGGTCTTTAGGATCTAATGCCCATCTACTCATCAAATAGTCATAAGTTCCATAAAGTAAACTTGCTGTTGTAGCAAATGATACACCCAAGTTAGCCAGTTTTTCTTGAGCTGCTGTAGCTGCCTGCATATTGTTCACTATAGCTGCTTGATGATTTTTTTCTCCTTGCCTTATTATAGCTTTTTTCATACTATCAATACGCCACTTACCAACAGTTGAATTTTTACTAAAGCCAATTTTATTCCACCAAGTGCCAGCATATTGTTGTGCTGCTTGTCTTTGAGCAGCTACTTGTCCAGGTATTTTAGGTATAGGAACTCGTGAAACATTTGCAGGTAGTGTACGTGATCCACGCCATAATCCACCTAAAGCTCTAGCACCCGCACTAATCAGTTTACCAGTTCCAATAGCAGCTAACGGTATTATGAATTCATCTAATTCTTCTTCTGTCAACAATTCATTAAGTTTCATCTTATATTTATTTAGGAGAGTGAAGCTACGCTCACTCTTTTTTAGGACTTATCGTCCTAAAAACTTTTTTCTTTCTTCTTTGTTTTTTTTAATATTATGCAGATTGTGACGTCACTCTTCGCCCGTCCGAGGGCGAAAGGAACATTATGCGAGTTGCTCAGTCCATAGCATTAGTGCATTACAGAGGCGGTTGTCCGGTACCTCGAGCACAGTCTTCATACAACGGCGGTTAATATACAGTATGCTATCACTATATACTAACGTGCTGCGTTTTTACAGCGTCTTTTAGCCTTTTAATCCTGTTCAAACAGCCAAATCACGGCATTTAAGTGATCGTCATCCTTGCGGGTAGTGGCTGAGTACTCACTACGGCGGTGAGTTTTCCATCCCTGCGACTCGTGGTCCAGGTATAGGGGCACCTGAAATTGGCCGGTGCCTAGCCTTAACCGTGTAATATTTTGCCTTTGATGTGTTTGCCGTGAACTCTGACCTGAATATGCCCGTTATAATAATCGTCTGATTCTAACACTTTTCTTTCAAACTGTATTTTCGCTTCAACATAACTACATTCTGATTTGCTGGTACAATAATATAATATTTCTCTTGTGAAATTTTCAGTGCCTAATTTGATAACATCTGCCTTGAGTTCGTCATTTGAGCCATAATAATCTTGCCAATCACTTGATACTTTGCCTCTGATTCGTTTTCTTTTCTTAGTACCATTTTTTAATTTTACTATTTTGTAACTTGTTTTTGCAAACTGAGCTAATTTTTTGCCTATATACATACGGCCTGACTGTGTATTCGTAATAAGATAAACGAAGCCTATATACTCTTCTGGAATTTCTGTAACTAATTGGCCTTGATAAGTCCATGACATCAATTATATATTCCATTACGGTGCCTTTATAATTATTTTACGCTATCCATCACAGCTAAAACATATTCAGCTAGTGTTCTAGTTGTGCAATGTTTTTGAAAATGTTCAAAAATTTTATTTTCTAAATCATGATATTCCTTGTGTCCCTGTTCTGTAGCATAGTATCTCATTTTATCATCATATATACCACGCATACTAACAGCCTCTTTGATTAAGCCTTTGGGTAAAGTTTTACATACTTCAGGAGGACAACCATCTATGTCAGTGAAATATGGCAAGCATCTACAGGCCATTATTTCATAATGACGCATACAGTCCCATCCTGCTTTTTTATAGGTTAATCCAAACAAACTTTCTCTATATCCATCATAATAATCTTGTTCTGTTTTATATGGGTATACATAGTCTCGATATTTTTTTCCTAATGGTTTAGGCTTCATTTTTGCCTGTGCTCTAGTTTTTGGTAGAGATGTTTGAATTTTTTCTTCAGGAAAAGCAAAACTTATAGGATACATTGTTTTATTACGAAAATTTCCATACAGTTCTCTTTTAAAATATGTACCATAATCAAAAGCTTCATCAACAAAATAAGCTACTTCATCATGACCCTCTATTACTGCTATTTGTTTTTTATCGTAATATTTTATAACTTCTTTTACCAAAGGATGTATTTCGGCCACATACATACTTGTTCTAGCACTGACATAGGGTAATATAATATAATCAAAATAATTTTTTTTAACTTTCTCTAATATATCATTTTCTTCATAAGGTCCACGATAAACAGGCAAAGTTCCAAAAATAGTAAACCCCATACCATAAATTCTAGCTTTTTTAATATTTTCAAAAGTATCCATATACATAAAGTCAGTTTTAGGATAGTTTGTTAGTTCAATATTAGGCAAAAAATATAGCCCATGTAATACCATATCAGGCAAATAATCAGTGACAGCTCTTCCTAAAAAAAGTATTTTAGTTTTTTCTTTCATTTTTTTGTTTTTTCCTTTCTGCTTTTTCTCTATCTATTTGATAACGCCATTGCATGATTACTTCACGACGTTCTATAGCAATATGCCTAATTTCACTGAGCCATTTTCTTGTTTTCAACCCTGCTCTTCGTGTGCCTTTATCAATCCATTCTTGATTGGCCTTGTAATATTGCCTAAATGCATCCATTAAACGATCATGGAGTTCTTCATCACGTGGAGGTTTCAATCCCTAATCTCCAAGTCATTGGCATAACTGGTATATCCATTTTCTTTAATAACTTTTAATACATTATTTACACGACCAACTAGTTCATCCTTATGACTGATCAAATATATATTCTTATTACGTTCTCTGGCCATTTTCTTTAATACTGCTAGAGCACTTTCTACCCCACTGGCATCCAAACCATTGTCAATAAGTTCGTCAATAAACAACAGATTAATATTCTGATATAGGCTTTCCCATACATCTCTAAATGCCCAACTTAACCCTAAAATTAATCTATTACGTTCACCTCTACTTAAATTGTCAAAGTCTAAATCTTGTCCTAATTGAGTAATTTCTACATTAAGATCATTTAAAAAACTAACTTGATGAGGTAGTCCCATACGATCCAAATAATAACTCAACCTATTATTCAAGTAGGCCAAGTTTTGATCAATGATCTTTTTACGAATAAAACTATCCTTACTGGTCAATAACTTAAGTAAAAATTCCTGATGTTCTTTTAAACTGTTAAGCTCATTGATTTGATCCCAACTGATTTCCTGCATGGCAGTACTACGCAATTCGTCTATCTGTTCTTGATAAGGATCCCGTTCTTCACTACGATTCAATAAGGTCTTTTCCAGTGTAGTAAGATTATTTTGATGTTTTAATGCTTGTTCCACAGTGTCATAAAATGTTTGAGGTCTGCCATTTATGTTGCCAATCTCATCTAATTCTGCTACCACATTAATTAATTTAAAATCTACATTGTTAAGATAAGTTTGTGCCTCATCTAAATTCTTTTTAGCCTCAGCTATCAAATCATCATGTATATGCCCTGGCAAGTTTTGATCACATTTGGAACATTTATTATTGGCTAACTTTTCTAATTCAACAGTATAATTTTTAACACTACGTTCAGCCTGATTAACAGCAGTTTCTAATGTGGCCTTTTCCTTATTCAAACTATTAATACGAGCACTCTGTTCCAGATAATTTTTTAATTTATCATGTTGTTCTAGTTCTTGTTCAATATCGATACTCTGTAGTTCTAAAATACTTTTAGCAATCTTTTCTAAATCTTGCTCTTGTTGACTGAGCCAAGCACGTTGTTTAGAATGTAGACTGTTTATACTTTGTTCAATACGTTCATTGCTGCGTTTGGCTGCTTCAATGTTAGCAGATTCTTGCTGTATAGCATCTTTAGTTTCTTTTATTTGATTTTTTAAACTTTCACTTTTATCACTGAGCAAGGTAATACCCAGTAACTGCTCAATGATCATACGTTGATCCGCAGCCCTCATGCTTAGAAATGGCTCTGTGTATGTGTTCAATGCCACAATATGCTTAAACATATCATGGCTCATACCCAATAGTTCATCTAAATCTTTCTGTGTTTCTCTTACATCACCTTGACTTTCATCAATGACTTCTTGTTCTAAGCCATTGACAAAAAATTTAAACACATTAGGCCTACGTCCACGCTCAATGCGATATTCAACACCATTCTTTTCAAAGTTTAACTTGACCAACATGGCTTTGCCATTAGTCTTATTGACCAAGTTATCTTTCTTAATGTTGGTTAATGCTTGGCCGTAGAGCGCATAACTTAGAGCATTGACGATTGTGGTTTTCCCGGTACCATTACGGCTTCCTGAATCATCACCTCCTTGATCTAAATTTTCGCCTAATACTAAAGTTAATTGCTCTCGGCCGAAGTCGACGGCTTGGGTATTATTACCCACGCTCATAAAATTCTTAACACTAAGATCCTGTATCTTAATCATAAATTGTTATAAATGTCCATTAATAGTTTAACATTGTAGGTATCACTCTCTACACTGGTCAGTTGATTCATTACAATTTGATCTACACTTTCAAATTGTTTAATTTCCAAATCACTATCGAATTCAATCTCACGTTTTTCAGGTATCAAGGTTAACTCCCTAATTTCGTATTTGTTAAAAAATTCTTCTTTAATATGACCACTTTCTTCATAACTGATATCTACATCTAATAATACTCTTAGGTGTTGTTTAGGTTTTATTATACGCTCTTGTTCATCTATAAGTTGAGTCAATTTGATAGTTCTGAATGTAGGTTGAGCAGGCCAAGCGTGATATTCTGGATCACCTCCCCATTCTAAAATCATCATGCCTCGGTCATCATCCCAAGCATCCGCATAGTTATGTGGAAATGCGTTGCCAATATAGTGCATGTTCTGTTTATTTTGGCGTTTATGAAAATGTCCACTCAACCCAAGTTCATATTTTTTAAATTGAGCCAGTTGTATCTCACCGTGATCAGGCATCTGTACCATGGCATTCATATAAAAACTAGGCAGTTCAAAATGACCAAATATATAACGGGCATCTTTCTTGCCCACAGTTTTCCACTCTTCACCTACAAGCCAAGGACACATAATAACTTCGCCTAATGTCATAGGCTGATGCACTACTGTGATCCCTGGTATATATTTGCCAAACTCTACACTATGGATATCTCGTTTATCTTTATAATAGAGATCATGATTACCAGGAAAGAAAAAGAACTGGTCAAATGCCCTGCCCAGTTTTTCCAAAGCTCTAAGACTATAATCCATAGTAACAATATTAAGACTGTTTCGGTTATGATGCCAATCACCCAAAAAGAATCCGGTATCACATCCATTCTTTTTAGCAGTGGCAATAAACCAATCTACAAAATCTTCACAGTCTTGATTATGTGTTTGGCTATTTGATTTTAGACCAAAGTGTATGTCTGTAAAAAATGCTGCCTTTTTGAATAAGCTCATTCCTCTTCTCTCTCAAATCTACGTAGGCTAGCGGCGTGTTCAGCATTACTAGTTCTAGTATAACTTGGGGCCATATCATTCATTTCTAGTATATCATCCCTAATATTTTGATTACGTTTTTCAATATTGATTATCCGTACAAAACTGTTAGTAACAGCAGCAGTAAAATAAGCAAATGGATTATTCGATTTAGCTTCATTAAATTGTAGTCCTACTTGTGTGAGTTGCAGTATAGCCTGTGCCCTCATTTCATCGTTATAGGTATAGCCACGCACATTACCACGGGTAGCATAACGTTCGCATAGTTTGATATACATACGGGCCAATGTGTTGGTTATTTGTCCATGATCCTTACTGAACTTGCCACTTTTTACACCACCTCTCCAATGACTTTTCCCTACGCATATGAGTTCGTCATTTTCATCAAACTTCCAATGTTGGAAAGGTGGAAAATTTACTCGATCGTGACTATCTGCTTCAGTTTTTTGATTTTTCTTACGTGTTTTGTTCACAGGGATATGATCATAAGTCATGATCCTAAAAACCAAGTCTCCTTTGGCTATTTTTTTATAATCAATTTCACAGTCAGCCATTTTGACCTTTTCACCTGCTTCTTTTAGTCTAGCATATTCTTGGTCACCCATACGTTTGGCACGGTTTCTTTTAGCTTCTGCTATGGTTCTTATGTTAATTTTGTCCAAGCTGGGTAAAATAATATCGTATTGATTATATTCTGGCTTAGAATAACTGCTATAAGTGTTTTTACTTTTGTGTATTTCTTCTAACAAATCTTTGTTATTAAGATAATTTACAGTCATTTGTAATAATTCTCCTCATGTTATTATAAACTACGCACATTTGAAAGTCAAATAAATATTTGCCAAAGGGGAATAAAATGAGTCTAATTTCAAATATTGCCAGTGCTGCTGTGGGTGCTGCTGTAGGTAACCTAGCTAGTGGGTTAGCAGGTGGCCTAGCTGGTGCAGCAAATAGTCTTGTAGGTGGCCTAGCTGGTGCAGGTAATAACTTAATGAGTGCTCTAAGAAGTAAAAATATACCCATTAATGCAGAAAATTTTATTCCCAAGGAAGTTACAACAGCGCAAATTGGTTCAGATGGCGATCCAAAAGATTGGAGAGTCCGTCTTAGTTTTCCCTCCAGTGTGGCTCCATATCAAGACTCTCCATTATTTACTCCTTTACGAGAGGCTGGCGGCTTAATTTTTCCCTACACTCCAACAATAAGTATCAGTAGTCAAGCTAACTACACTGAGACTCCTATAACACATAATAATTTCCATTTTACAAGTTTTTCCAGTAGTCGTGTTAGTGAAATCAGTATCAGTGGTGATTTTTATGTTGAGGATGCTGTTCAAGGACAGTATTGGTTAGCATGTATACATTTTTTGCGTAGTGTAACTAAAATGTTCACCGGTGGTGTTGGCCTAAGTGGCAATCCTCCTGTTATTTTATATTTTAACGCCTATGGAGATTATGTATTCAAAGATGTTCCTGTGGTAGTAAGAAGCTTTAGCATGACCTTGCCCAAAGAAGTAGATTATATAACTACCAACATGACAAATCCCAAGCAGGGATCAGCAGGTGGTTTTGCTGATCCTACCAGCAGTTTAGCAGATACAGCCAGTCAAATGGCAGGGTTGGCCAGTGCATTTGGAGCTACTAAGGCTGCTAATGCTCTAAGAACAGTCAGCAATGTGTCAAATGTCCTAGGCGGATTAACCAGTCTAGCAAATAAAACACTAGCACCCAGTAACGAAGGTAAAGCCGGTGCAGATGATAGCCATGTGCCAACTCAAAGTAGTTTAAATATAAGTCTTATACCCATTTACAGTAGAAATAGAATTAGAAAATTCAACTTAGAAGATTTTATCAAAGGAACATATGTAAAGGATGGGTTCATTTAATGGTAGCGAAATATAATTCAACTAGTCCTTGGCAAAATACCAAGATAACAAAAAATTATTTAGATATATTGACCATTAGGCCTGTAAGTGCTGAAAGTGATGATTTTCTTTATACTATAGAAAGTCAATATGCTCTAAGACCAGATCTATTGGCCTACGATCTATATGGTAGTCATAATCTATGGTGGGTGTTTACACAGCGTAATTTAGACGTACTACAAGATCCTATATTTGATTTTGTTCCAGGAGTACAAATATACCTACCAAAAAAGAGTAGTTTATTTAAGGTGTTAGGAAACTGATATGAGCATTTTAAAAAATGCTGTAAAGGCTACTATAGCTACAGCAGCAGTAGGTGCAGTGGCTAACCAACTTAAAAATGTAAATCCTGTAAGTGATTTAAAAAATGCTGTATCTACGCTATCAGGTGGTTTAGATAAACTAAAAGCAGGACTAAGTCTTGATGCTAGTCAATTAGTAAACAAAATAGCAGGGCAAGTACCAACAGCATTTGATGTAGGTGAAGTTGGCGGGTTCTTCAAAGTCCCAACTCGTAAAATTAGTATTGATCTCAAAAACGAAAATATTGTAGAAACAAATATTAAAAAACTACCTTTGTCTAATGTATTACGAAACTATGCCAGTGTTAACTATGTTTGGACTCTAAGTGTACTCAGTCCTTTTGCCTGTAATTTTCCAGATGAAACTTATAAAAAAGGTGAGTTAGGTGATATTATTCTTCGCAGTGGTGGTGGAGATCCAGAAAATAGAGTAAGTTTAAAAAACTATGGTTATACAGGTGAAGCTAGAATGGATCATAATCCTGATGGTAAATTTGATTTTTATATAGACAACCTTAAAATTCAAAGTGTTATAGGTTTAGATCAAAATACCAAAAATACAAATGCTAGTACTCTACAATTCAAAGTATTTGAACCCTACAGTATAGGATTATTTTTTCAAAGTTTACAAATGGCAGCTGCTAATAATGGTTATGAAAACTGGATCATTATGCCTGTGCTACTTACTTTAGAGTTTAAAGGGCATTATGGTCCAGATCAACAAATGGTGGACAGTGCCGTAACTAAAAGACATTTTCCAATCAAAATTACCAATATAGATTTAAGAGTTACAGATAAAGGTAGTGAATATGAATGTCAAGCTGTGGCATGGAATGACGAAGCATATAGCGACACCATAAGTAGAACAAGAGTTGATCTACAATTGCAAGGAAAAACTGTACAGGAAATGTTGCAAAGTGGTCCCTACAGTGTACAAAGTATTGTTAATGATCAATTATTAGAACAAGCTATAAAAAATAAAGTTCCTATAGCAGATCGTATTGTTATATTATTTCCTACAGATACCAGTAGTAAAAGGAATAGTGATACCACAGACGATACTAGTAGTCCAAAAAGTGCCACTGCCAATCCAAATGTTAAAAAACAAAATGTATTCAAAAAACTAGGATTAGAAATAGCCAACGATGGATACAACTATGTGCAGAAAGACAATGTAAACAATGTTGGAACAGCTTCAATGGGATTTACTGATCGTAAAAAAGCAGAGGGTGTATTTGGTAAGGACGGTGCAATTTGGGACGAAAAGAAGCAAGTATTTACAAGAGGTAAAATCGAATTAAGTACTACCACTGGCAAAGCAGAATTTAAACAAGGTAGTATGATACCTAACATAATCATTGAAATAATAACCAGCAGTAATTATGGAATTGAAGCATTGCAACCTAGTAATATTGTAAAAGGTAAAGTTAATTGGTTCAAAATAGACAGCCAAAGCTATATAATAGATACTGATGCCAACATACCAAAAACAGGACGTATGCCCATGGTCACAGTATTTAGAATTATACCTTTTCAGGTTGATAAGTCTAGATTTCAGAGTGCTGGAGCTGCTCCAGAACATGCCCCAGAAGTGGTCAAAACCAGCCTAAAACAATATGATTATTATTACACAGGAGAAAATACAGAAATTTTAGATTTTCAAGTTAAATTTGCCACTACATTTTATAAAGCTACCACTGCTGATAGTGGTATTAATAACGAAGATGCTAGACAACGTGATAAAAATGCACCAGTAGCCACACCCACTAGTCCAGTGATCACTAATGGTAAGGTTACCAATTTTAGACGTAAAGAAGATGGTAGTATATACGATGCAACTGATGAATATAAACAAGGCAAACATGGCAATACAAATATAGGTGACGCTGCTACTAAGGTATTAGTACAAGCAGATCAGTTAAAACCTAAGCGTAATGGGGGAGGAGTGACTGTACAGGATACAGGTACATTGATAGCTAAACAATTCAATGATGCTATAAACAGTGCTGGTGATATGATCACTGTTAATATGAAAATTCTAGGAGATCCATTCTTTTTAGGTGATAGTGGATTTGGAAATTATACTGCTCAAGGTACTGAAAATCCTGCCATCACCGCCGACGGTACTATAAATCAACAACGTGGTGAAGTTTTTATAACAGTAAATTTTAAAAATCCTACAGATATCAATGGTAATTTATACAAATTTCCTGGGCCTAATACAGTTAATACAATAAGTGGTTTATATAGAGTGAATACATTAGAAAGTTATTTTGACAGAGGCATGTTTACACAGAATTTAGATTTATGTAGAATGCCAAATCTAGACAGTGCCCCAACTGATGCTGCATTAGGTGAATTAGGTATAAACACTGCCCTACAAAGCCAAACAGTGTCACCAGCAGCACCTGATATATTGACTGGCCCGCCACCTCCTTCTGACGCTGATCTAACAGTTTATCCAGATGACGGAGTTATCTAATGCCTGAAATTAATAGATCAACTCTTGAAGGTGAAGGTACTAGTAAAGAAGATGGACTGATATTGGCCATTGTGGTCAGTCATTTAGATCCTGATTATATGGGTAGCCTGCAAGTGGAAAAATTACGACAAGTTGGAAATGATCGTAAAAGAACAGGACAACTGGCCACTGTAAAATATGTAAGTCCATTCATAGGTGTTACCAGTGCAGAATTTAATAGTAAAGTAAATGATTACAATGGAACTCAAAAAAGTTATGGATTTTGGGCCATACCACCAGATGTAGGTACCACAGTGGTCTGTTTCTTTGTAGATGGTGATCCAGCTAGGGGATATTATATAGGTAGCATACAGGATAAAGACATGAATTTTATGATACCTGGCTATGCTGCTACTAGTTTTAATCAAGATGGGGAAGAAGAACGTGTACCTGTAGCTGAATACAATAAAAAAGCTGACTTACCAATTAAAAAAGATACTACCAGAATTGAAAAACCACAGCATCCATTTACCACAGTACTAAAAGATCAAGGTTTACTACGTGATGATGTAAGAGGCATAACCACTAGTAGTGCTCGTAGAGAATGGCCCAGTGCTGTATTAGGTATTAGTACACCAGGACCTATAGACAAAGATGGCCCAAAAGGAAAAGTAGGTAAACACGAAGACGAAGTTAGTAAAATGCCTATAAGTAGGTTAGGCGGTAGTAGTTTTGTTATGGATGATGGAGATGACAAATTTCTACGTAGAAAAAACGCCAGTGAAGGTCCACCTGATTATGCTGCTGTAGAGGATGATGAATTAGATGGTGATAAAAAAATATTACACAATGAACTCATACGCATACGTACACGCACTGGACATCAAATATTATTACACAATAGTGAAGACCTTATCTATATAGGAAATGCACGTGGTACAGCATGGATAGAATTAAGCAGTGATGGAAAGATGGATATATTCACTGAAGACAGTGTAAACGTACATGCTAAAAACGACTTTAATCTATATGCTGACCGAGATATAAACATGGAAGCAGGACGTAACTTTAACATTAAAGTAAAAGAAGAAATGCATACACATGTTTTAAAAGATAGTATCTTAATTGTAGAAGAAAATCAAAAAATACACATCAAAAAAGATGTTGATATAACCTATGATATGACATTTCAACATAAGGTCAAACAAGATGTAAACATTCAATTTGACACTAACTACCTACACAAAGTTGGCAGTAACTATGACTTCAATGCAGGTGGACATATCTATATGACTAGTGGTGGCAGTAATGAAACACAAGCTGGAGGAAATATTATAGAAACAGCACCACAGATTCATATGAACGGGCCAAGGGCGGCCACCGCTGCCATAGCCAGTCAAGCAGAATTACCTCAAATATTAAAAACTCATAGTGTCCCAGATCAAGAAGGTAGTGAATTATTTCAAACTATTATGCGTAGAGTACCTATTAAGGAACCTTGGTGTCACCATGAAAATTTGGATCCTGTAGAATTCAAGCCAGATAAAACAGATCGTGATATAGATGGTAGATATGAAGGTAATAGCGAAAGTATACTAAAAGTTCCTGATTTTTTCAAACAGTACACTACAAAGTATGATACTTTTAATAAGGTCAAAACATAATGAGCATACAAAGACTATATGAAAATACAGTGGTTAAAGGTGATAATAGGGGATCAAAGCCACCCTTACCTAGAACTTATAGGGGGTTTAGCACAGTGAGCCCAGATAGTGAAAACTTTAGCCTTTATGATTTAAGCCTGATAAAACAAGATTTACTCAATCATTTTCATATTAGACAAGGTGAGAAATTAAATGATCCTACTTTTGGTACTATAATATGGGATTTAATTTTTGAACCTTTGACACAAGATGTAAAACAATTGGTATTAGATAATGTAACAGCTATAATAAATTACGATCCAAGGGTACAAGCTAATAGTATCATTGTAAGCAGTTATCAAACAGGTATACAAATCGAATGCGAATTGACCTATTTGCCCTATAATGTCAGTGAAAAAATACGGTTTAGATTTGATCAAAGTTTGGGTTTGATAGGTTAATAAATAAGAAATAAGGAAGTTTTATGTCATCCACTGATAGACAAAATAGATTGCTTGTAGCCGAAGATTGGAAGAGGATCTATCAAAGTTTCAAAAACGCTGATTTTACCAGCTATGATTTTGAAAATTTGCGTAGAGTAATGATAAACTATCTTCGTGAAAACTATCCTGAAGATTTTAATGACTATATTGAAAGCAGTGAATATCTAGCACTCATAGACATGATTGCTTTTTTAGGTCAAAGTTTTGCCTTTCGTGTGGACCTAAATGCTCGTGAAAACTTTCTAGAACTAGCAGAACGTAGAGAAAGTATATTAAGATTAGCACGTACTCTAAGTTATAATGCTAAACGTAATAAACCAGCTACTGGTTTACTAAAATGGGAAAGTATTAGTACCACTGAAGATGTTATAGATAGTAATGGACGTAACATCAGTAATCAAGAAATTGCTTGGAATGATCCTAGTAACGCTAATTGGTTAGATCAGTTTATTAGAATAATTAATGCGGCATTGCCTATGACTGCACAATTTGGTAGCCCAGACTCATCAGAAAAAATATTCAATATACCTACTGAACAATATAGATTGCAAACTGTAGGAACAAGCGTGCCTGTATATGCTTTTACCAAGGCAGTTGACGGTCGTAATATGAATTTTGAACTAGTAAGTACAGTGATCAAAGATAATAATATCGAAGAAGAACCACCATTAGCTGGACGTAGACTAAGTTTTATATACCGAGATGATGGTAAAGGTGCAGCCAGCAACAGTAACGGTTTCTTTTTATTGTTCAAACAAGGTGGATTGAATACGGGTACATTTACATTAAGTGAACCAACAACTAATGAAATAGTAGATATTGATGCAACTAATATAAATGATAGTGATGTATGGTTATACAAACTCAATGCCAACGGTAGTGAAAGCGAATACTGGGACAAAGTTACAAACTTTGAAGCTAATAATATTATCTATAACAGTGTAAAAAAGAATATAAAAAATATCTATAATATTATTACTAGAACTAATGATAGAATAAGTTTAGTTTTTAGTGATGGCGTATTCGGTAATCTTCCATTAGGTACTTTTAGAATATATTATAGAACTAGTAATGGTGTAAGCTATACAATTAATCCAAAAGATATGCGTAGTGTCAGTGTAGATGTAAGTTATCTATCAAATACAGGGCAATTAGAAGTATTAAGCATAGCGATGAGTCTACAAACCAGTGTATCTAACAGCAGTCCTAGCGAAAGTGATGATGAAATTAAGGCTAAGGCTCCTGCTACATACTATACTCAAAATAGAATGATCACAGCGGAGGATTATAATATTAGTCCTCTAAGTGTAGATCAAGATGTTTTAAAAATTAAAGCTGTTAATAGATCAAGTAGTGGTATCAGTAGATATTTTGATCTTATAGATCCAACAGGCAAATACAGTAGTACTGATTTATTCAGTGATGATGGTATAATTTATAGAGAAGAATATGAAGACAGTTTTAGATTTACCTATAAAAATCGTGTAGATATACAGGCTGTAATTATAAATCAAGTGTTACCTTATCTAAGTAAAATCAGCATTCGTAATTATTATTATCAAAAATTTGGTAGAATTGTTTTAGATTTAAGTGCTGAATCACGCATCATATGGCAGCAAAATACTGAAGGTACAAATTATAGCACAGGTAAATTTAAAAATAATGATCAAGTTATACTTGGATATAATTCAAATAATACATTTAAAAGTTTAGAGTCAGGTGCTTTATTAAAATTTGTTGCTCCTGATAATTATGCTTTTTTACGCTCAGAAAATAATAGATTAGTAAATTCAAACTTACCTAACACTACCAAATACATTTGGGCTAAACTAGTAACTATAACCAATGATGGGTTAGTTGAAAGTTTAGATGATGGTAGCGGACCTATCACATTAAATGAAAAAATTCCTAATAATGCCATAATCACTGAAATTATACCAAAATGGACTATAACATTAGATGACGTCACAGTAACATTAATGAATGATTTAATATTCAATAATAGAGACTTTGGTCTACGTTATGATTTAGATACAAAAACTTGGCAATTAATATTTGATACTAACTTAAATCTTGTAGATCCCTTCAATATAGGAAGAACTGGAGATATTAGCAATCAAAAATTAGATAGTAGTTGGTTATTGAGTTTTACTACAGATACAGAAAAATATACTGTACTCAGTCGTAACCTAAGTTACATATTTGAAAGTGATAAAAAAATTAGATTTTATTATGATAAAACTAACAAAGTTTTTGACACTAAAACTAATAAAATTATAAAAGATAAAATTAGTATTTTAAACATTAATACTATTCCAGATTCGCCTTATACACCTTTAAATTATTCAATAGATTGGGAAATAATAAATGAATTTATTGGTAATGATGGATACATCGACACCAAGAAAATTGAAATTACCTTTAAAGACTCCAATGATGATGGTGTTGTAGATGATCCAGATATTTTTAACTTAGTTGTAAGTCCTAGTACTACTGATCTTTATAAATTTGTTGTGCTTAAAAAGTATGAAACAAGTACAGGACAAATAGATTACGCTTGGATTGAAAATATAGGTTCTGACGGAAATATATTAATTCATATAGCTAATACTTTTACTAATATTCCATCTAATTATTTTATAGATAAAAAATATGTTTATGTCTATGATACAGATACATTATTTCAATATGACATGCTTTTAAATAAATTTGTAGTAAGTTTGGACTATAAAGTATACCAAGGACGTAAAGGTCTTAAATTCCATTATATACACAGTGCTGATTATGAAGCCAGAATTGATCCAGGTTATAGCAATTTTATGGATCTATATGTTTTAACCAAACAATATGATATTAGTTTTAGACAATGGCTATTAGGTAGTATAGATCAAGAGCCCATGCCGCCTAGTACAGATCAATTGGCTATAACATTAGGTAGTAAATTGGAACAAATTAAGGCAATGAGTGATGAAATTATATATCATCCTATTAGATATAAAATATTGTTTGGAGCAAAGGCTATATCAAATCTAAGAGCCAGTTTTAAATTAGTCAAAAACCAAGAACAAATTATCAGTGACAATGATCTTAAATCTAGGGTATTAAACAGCATAAATGAATTTTTTAGTTTAGAGAATTGGGATTTTGGTGATAGTTTCTATTTCAGTGAATTAGTTGCTTATATAATGAATAGAACAGCACCTTTTTTGGTAAACATTGTAATTGTACCAAGACAAGAGAATTTAACTTTTGGTAGTTTGTTTGAAATTAAAGCTGAAAATGATCAAATTTTCATAAGTGGTGCTACCAGTGAGGATTTAGAGATAATAGATAGTATTACAACAAGTAGCCTTAATGCCACAGGGCTTATCAGTACTAATAATACTGTATTAAGTCAGCAATTTATTGAAAGCAGAGTGAGAGATAATTAATGTCTGACGAAAATACATTAGGAATACCTTTAGATAAAAATGAAAAGCGTAAATCTGAAAGGTTTTTACCTCAATTTTACCGTACTGATAGTAATAAAAAATTCTTGTCAGCCACAGTTGACCCTTTAATTCAAAGAGGCACAGCAAAAAAACTTAGTGGATTTATAGGTAGAAAAAATAGTAAAGCCAGCAAAGCCAATGATATTTTTATAAATGAAGTTAATGATGAACGTAATAACTATCAATTAGAACCATGCTTGACCAATGAGGATATATTAGGTAATACAACTTTCTTTAAAGATTATATAGATTATATTAATACAATTGATGTTTTTGGAGGAGTAACTAATAATCATCAACGACTAAATGTACAAGAGTTTTACAGTTGGAATCCTCATATTTGTTGGGATAAGTTTGTAAATTATCTACAATATTATTGGTTACCATATGGTCCAGAAACTGTAAGAGTAAATGGTACTAAAACATTAGACATAGTTAGTACCTTTAAAGTTGAAATAGTAGATGAAGGCGATAATTTTGCCTATTTAATGACTCCTGATGCACTAACTCGCAACCCAGCACTAAGATTATATAGAGGAGAAACTTATAAATTTGAAATAAATGCTGAAGCACATCCATTAAGTATACGTACAGCAAGAGTTAGTAGTACTAGTCCAGAATTTAGAGGTAGCGTTAGTTTTAACTATAATCAACATGGTAGTAATAATTTTGTTGTTGACATACTTACAGATTTTGATGTTGTACATTTAGAAAAACAACAGAAATTTGTATCCAGTTCTACAGGATTAATGAGAGCAAATGTCAAAGCTCAAGATGGTACCGTAAGAATAATTAATTCTAGTCAAACAGATCATCTAACAAATGTAGTATCAATAACACCAACTGCTCAAAATTTATTAAAAATAGATGATGAAGTAATATTTGATTCTAATATATCTGGATCTACTGGAGTATTAGGTAGTTTAGAACCTAATCAAACTTACTATATTAAGAGTTTTGTATATGATAATCCGCCCCCTCCACCAGAAGGCATAGCTCCTACCCCACGTAAAATTATAGGATTCACACTAAATTATGTACCAGCAGTAAATCTATTCGCTGAAGTATATGTAAATGGTAATAAACTTAAACAAAGTGAATTTAATTTTTATACAAATGATAAAAGAAAAAGAGTATTAAACATACAATCTAATATCGGCCAAGATGACATTGTTATTTTGGACTTTTTTAAATTAAAAGAAAATGATCAGTTTAGATATTTTGATGGTATTAAAACATTTGAATATCTAAATGATAAACTTGTTGAAACTAAAAACTTTAGTGTTAGTAAAGGAATATTAGAATTTACAGTGTCAGCTGATGCACCTGATGTATTGTACTATGTAAGTAACATTGATCCTAATACTAGCGGATTGATTAAAATTTTTGATATTACAGAGAATACAAGTATAGATGTTGATGCTGAAATAGTTGGAAAAATTAATTACACTTCACGAGGCATTGATCTAAGCAATGGCATGAAAATTAAGTTTGGTGGTTTAGTTTATCCTGAATCATATCGTGATAGAGATTTTTTTGTTGAAGGTGTAGGAGAAGGTATAAAATTAATAGATGTAAAAACTTTAGAAGTTGTTACAGATATAGCCTATAATGTAGACGTAAATTTTGATACAAGTGGATATGACGAACTAGCATTTAACAATATAAATTATGCTGCTTTAGATAAGGATTATATTGTTATTAATAGATCTAGTCGTGATCGTAACCCTTGGACTAGATATAATAGATGGTTTCACAAAGATGTAATTGAAAAAACTGCTAAAATTTTAGGCAAAGTAGCAGTGTTCGATCAAAGTCAAAGAGCTATTAGACCAATAATTGAATTTAATCCTAATCTAAGATTACATAATTTTGGCAACACTAGTAAGAAAAATATTGATCTAGTGGATAATTTTACAAAAGATGCATTCAGCACCATAGAAGGAAGTTTAGGATATATTGTTGATGGTATAGAATTATTTAATGGACATAGAATAATTTTTACTGCTGATTCAGATATTAGAGTAAAAAATAAAATTTACAAAGTAGAATTTATCAATGTGTTTAATGAAGATACTGGTATAACTAAAAGACTTATTCATTTAGCAGAAGAATCTGATGCTATACCACATGAATTAGAAACTGTACTAGTTCTAGCAGGTAAAGAATATGGTAGTAATATGGTTTGGTTTGATGGTAGTAATTGGCTTAAAGGGCAAGCTAAAACTTCATTAAATCAAGCACCTTTATTTGCTTTATTTGATAAAGAAGGTAGGGCATTAAACGATTCAAACAAATATGATGGTAGTACCTTTATAGGAACTAAGCTTTTTTCCTACAGAATTGGTAATGGTAGTATAGATAAAGAATTAGGATTTAGTTTAACTTATAAAAATATTAATAATATTGGAGATATTGTATTTGATTTTAATTTAAGTGTTGATACATTTAAGTATAAACAGGAAAATAAAGTTGTAGAGGAAAGTATATCTAATAAGTTTTTACAATACTACACTGCATCTAATGAATTAAGTTTAGTTAATGGGTGGACCAGAAATAATATTGAAAATGTACAGCCTATTATTAGAATTTTTAAACAAGAATATATAGAAAAAAATGGATTAAAACAAATACAAATTAATAATTTCCCTTTAGATGTATTTGAAGATAGTATAGATTTAGAAGATTTACGTATTAAAGTTTATGTAAACAATAAAAAATTAAGTGAAACTGAGTATGAATTATATCAAGGTATTGATATAAAATATATTAGGTTAGAAAATGATATAGAAAATGATGATATTGTCACTTTAAAAATTTACACTAAAAAACCAAAAAGTACAAGTAAAGGATACTACGAATTTCCTATTAATTTTCAAAATAATCCTCTAAATGAAGACGTGACAACTTTTACTCTTGGTGAAGTTATAGATCATGTAGATTCAATAGTTGATAATGTGGATAGTTTTTACGGTATATACCCTGGACCTAGTAATTTAAGAGATATAGGCTACTTATCTAGTAAAGGTACAAAATTTGTACAACATAGCGGAAGCATAAATCTTAGCTTGTACCATTTAGCCAACACTGATGCTAATATTGTTAGAGCTCTTGAAAAAAGTATGTTTGACTATAATAACTTTAAAAAATCCTTTATGTATAATACAGAGTATTTAGAAGAAGGATTAAGTGATAAAGATGCTGTAGACAAACTATTACAATCAATAAATCAAAATAAAACAATGAATATGGCCTACTATTTTAGTGACATGTTGGCATATTTAGGCGAAAAAAATACACAATTTAAAATAAAAGAATTTGTTCAAACTAAATTTCCTTTAACAGAAAACTTTACATTGACCACTATGACGCCAAAAGCAGTGTATATCTACGTCAATAAACAGCAATTAATTTATGAAAAGGATTACAATTTTACTGGAGATGGGTTTGTAGAAATATTTATAGAGTTAAAAGAAGATGACATTGTTGATATGTACGAATATGCCAGTACAGATGGGTGTTTTATTCCACCGACTCCTACTAGCTTAGGACTATATCCAAAATATGAACCAAAAATTTATTTAGATACCACTTTAATAACTCCTCAATATGTAATACAAGGTCATGACGGCAGTATAATTTTAGCTTTTAATGATTTTAGAGATAATCTAATATTAGAATTAGAAAAAAGAATTTTTAATAATATTAAAATAAACTATGATCCTAAAATTTTAGACATTTACGATTACATACAGGGACCTAATAGACCTACATCTTATAGTAAAGATGAATTTAATCAAGTACTGGCCCCAAACTTTTTTAAATGGACTACCTATGTAGATAAAGATTATACAAAAAGTCAACTTTACATTCAATCTAATCCTTTTACTTACAATTATAGTGAAATACAAAGCTTTGATTTTACACCATTACCAGGTTATTGGAGAGGCATATACAAGTGGTATTTTGACACAGATCGTATTCATTTATGCCCATGGGAAAGTTTAGGATTTAGCATAGAACCAAAATGGTGGCAAGCAGTATATGGCCCTGCTCCTTATACCAGTGATAACTTAATATTATGGAATGATCTTAAAGAAGGACTAGTTCGTGAACCTAACAAGCCTATCAGAGTTATTAATAAATTTATTAAACCTGTATTAGAAAATATTCCAACGAATTCTAATGGTGCATTAGTTAATCCAATTCAAGCGAATTTAGCCACAGGATTATTCAACGCAAGAACAGAAAAAAATTATGTATTTGGTGATATTAGTCCTGTAGAAAATGCTTGGCGTCGTAGCAGTTATTATCCCTTCGCTATGCTAAAAACTATGATCTTACTAACACCAAATCGTGTATTCAGTGTATATTTTGATCGTAGTAGAATATTAAGAGATCAAACTGGTCAACTTGTATATGAACCTACAGGTAAAAGAATAAAATTAAAAGATATATTAATTACTAATACAATAAATGAACAAGAAAGGGTACAAACTTCAGGTCTTGTAAATTATATAGTAGATTACTTGATAACTAGAAAGCCTCAAGCATTAGAAAATTACAAATTTGATTTAAAAAATTTATCAAACAAAATAGGTCACAGACTAAGTGGGTTTAGCAGTGAAGAAAAATTTAATTTAATTCTTGATAGTAGAAATATTAATTCTACAACCAGTGTATTTGTACCTAAAGAAAATTATAAAATATTTCTAAATACTGGATCACCTACTAAAAAACTTTTTTACAGTGGTGTTATTATAACCAAACTATTAACTAGATATGGTTTAGGATATGAAATAAAAGGATATAGTCAAAATCAACCATTTTTTTATTATTTTCCTTGGTCAAAATCTGGATATAATATAAACATTGGTGGTATTAGTGAATCATATATAAACTATGAATCTAATCAAACATATGTTATTGGAAATATAGTAAAAGTTTTAGATAATTATTATAGAGTAAAAATATCCCATAACAGTGGACCTAATGTAGATTATACTCTATTAGAAAAATTACCCAGCTTGCCTATTGTAGGTGGTGTTGATGCTGAATTTAGATCAGAATTTAGTAGTATACCTCAGGTATTAAATTACGGAACTATATTATATAGCGTACAAGATGTTGTTGATTTTATCTTAGGCTATGGAGAATACTTAAAAAGTAAAGGGTTTATTTTTGATTCATATATTGCTGAACTTAAAGATGTAGGTAGATGGGAACTAAGTTCCAAAGAATTTATGTTTTGGATTACACAGAATTGGGGAACTGGAAAAGATTATTATGATGAATGGAAACCACAGACTAATTATAGGAGTGGTGATCTAATTATTAATAATAATTTATTTTACAGCGTTAGACAAGATCATACTACAACTGAAATATTTGATGTTAGGAACTATATACCAGTAGAAAATATTGATAGTTCAGGTGCTAGTGCTATCAGTTTAAGTCCAGCAGCTTTAGGAATATCATTAGGATTACAATATAATGTAGTTGATAATATCATCAGTCCATTAGACTATGAAATTTTTAAAAGTGATGGTAGTAAATATGAACCTAATGATTTAAATTACTATAGAGATGGCAATAAATTTACTATAAAACCTAAAAATGAAGAACAAGGTATATATGGTGTTGGATTTCATCTAGTACAAAAAGAACATGTATTAGTGATAGATAATGTTACTCAATTTAATGATATCATTTATAATACTTCAACAGGTTATAGGCAAGAACGATTAAAGATATACGGGTATAAAACTATAGATTGGAATGGAAGTTTTGATAGTCCAGGATTTGTTTATGATTCTGCATATCTAAATGAGTGGTCTACATGGACAGACTATAACGTAGGTGATATTGTAAAATATAAAGAATTTTTTTATACTGCCACTCAACGAATAGATGGTACAGATGAATTTAATCCTAGTGTTTGGCAAAGACTAAGTCAAACACCTACTAGTAAACTATTACCTAATTGGGATTATAAATCTTTACAATTTTTAGATTTTTATGACCTAGACAGTGATAACTTTGATAGCAATCAACAGGCCATAGCTCAACATCTTATTGGTTATCAAAAACGTCAATACTTAAACAATATCATTAAAAATGATGTAAGTGAATTTAAATTCTATCAAGGAATGATAACCGAAAAAGGCACTTTAAATTCACTTAACAAGCTATTTGATGTATTAGGACCAGATAATAAAGAAAGTTTAGAATTTTTAGAAGAATGGGCTGTACGTGTAGGTACTTATGGAGCAACTAATACATTTGATGAGATAGAGTTTGTATTAGATGAAATTAAGTGGAAAACCGAACCTCAAGCTTTCGAATTAGTTAATGAAATTGATCCAACTAAAAAAGATTATGTAATTAGACAAACTGAAAATGACTTATATCTTAAGCCTCTCAATTACTCTAATAATATTTGGCCAATTGCAACTGATTATACAAAATTTCTAAAAACTCCTGGATTTAGTAAAGTAGAATTTGCAAAACTTATATTAGATGATTTGACAGATATCATAACACTTCAAGATACAGAATCAATAGATATAAATGTAGGCGAATACGCTTGGTGTGGTTTTCAAACAAAAATTAATCAATTTGGCGATGATTGGAATATATTTAGATATAACAAACTAGATGTAACAGTGTCTAATGTTACAGTAAGCACTACTAATTTAATTATTACATTTAATGTTTGGCCTAACTTTGTTATTGGAGATGTGGTTAGATTTGTCAGTAATTATGAAAAATTTAATAAATTTTATAGAATTAATAATATAAATCAAAGTTCTAAAACTATCACAGTGATAAAGGACAAAGATTTTCAAATTAATGAATTACAAAATAACACAGTTCAAACTTATGCATTTAATAATCAAAGATATAACGATATTGATCAGGTAACTATTCCTAAATATGTTAATACAGACACTAATTTATGGCCTTATGGTGAATTATTATGGTTTACAGATAACGGTAAAAATAGTATTTGGAAAAATACTAATGTATATAAACAAGAAGTTATAACAAATTTCAGTAATTTTGATAATCAAGAATTTGGTTATACTGTAGCAGTAAATGAAGATTCTACAGTACTAGCAGTGATGTCAAGAACAGATGAAGTATGGCGTAGTAGTTGGCAATCTGGAACAACATATCAAAAGAATAACCTAGTATATAGAGATAATAAGTTTTGGCAATGTATTTCTGCTACAAGCACTCGGGCCATATTTAATCCCAATAAATATATTACAAATGTAGAAATAATTGAATCAACTCCTGGACAAAAAATATTTACATGTGATAGTGTAGAATATTTACAAGTAGGATCCTTAGTAGAAATAGTTGGTGTATTTGTAGGCTCTGCTCAAATTATAGATCATGTTGATGGCAAAACTTATAAAGTTAGACAAATAATTAACAATGCTAACCAAAATGATTTTATTTTAGAAAATTTAGATGGCAGTAATTTAACATTGGCAGTTGGTGTAGCTAGTAGTGTAAGCTTTTTATTAAAAGGTGATTGGACTGAAACTAATCAATCTACTAGACAAGTATTAATATATGTTAAGCCTTATCTGAGTACACAATGGGCCAAAAAACAAGTTATCTATGCTGAATCAAATGTATTCAATTTTGGTTCGAGTATCAATATAGATAAAAATGGAAGATTTATTTCAATAACTGGTATACGAAAAAAAGTTAGTAATAATCAATTAGAATCTGCTGTATATCTTTATAGTATACCTCAAAAAATAGTTACCTTTAGTAGTAACTTTAGACTGACCACTGGGAATAGATTAGATTATGTGAATAATAAAATCGTTATACCAGGTCATCTACTATCAGAAGGGACATTAGTAAAGTATTCAACATCTGATACGCCATTAAAGGGCTTAGAAAATAATCAGGAGTATTATGTAGAAACTCTTGATAGTGAAAGTTTTAGACTTACTCGAGATGTAGATTTAATTGATTTAATTATATTACAAAAAAGTGTATCTGGAACTCACTATATTACTAATTTAAATATAGCTCAGAATTACAGTTTAACTACAATAATATCAAATACTGAAACTACTGATATCAACTTTGGAAGTAAAGTAAAATTTGCATTGGTTCCTAATGCTAATCCTAATTTAAGTTATTATAAAATTTACATTAGTAGCTATGAAAAGGGAGTGTTTGTTTATGAATATACTAGTTCAATAGGACCAGGACTTAACATAGATAATAATAATCTTACGGGCTTTGCCTATGATTTTGATGTCAATAGCGACGGAACAAGAATTGTTGTTAGTGCTCCTACTCAAGGAAAAATATTCTTTTATAATAATTCATATATACCAACAAGTATAATAAGAACAACTAGCGAAGGTTTTGGACAAAGTTTGAGTTTAAATAATGATGGTTCTTATTTGGCTGCTAGTAGTCCATTAGAGGACGGTGTAAAAACTGATCAGGGTAAGGTTAGAATATATAAACTTACTGGTAGCACTTATATTTTAGATCAAACCATAGAAGATCGTAATCCAGAGACTAATGAGGAATTTGGTTATTATATTAAGTTTATTAACAATCAAGATAATATAGCAAAAACACTTGTAATTTACAGTAGGAAAGCTGATAGTTTTACATTAGATACTTACGATGATGTTACATATCCTCAAATAGGTGAATCTAATACTGTGGTAGATGTAGGTAGAATAGACATATATGATAGATATTTGACCAAATATATCTATTCTGAATCACTGCCTGCAAGTAATATACCTTTAACTACGCCATATAGTTTGGCTATAGGTGAAAATACTGTAATTTTAGGCAATCCAAACGTGCTTAAGGATAACAAACGAGATGGTAAATTGTATCTCTACACTAAAAAAGCAAACACTTATAGTTGGCAAAAGTATATTCAACAACAACCCAATATTAAACTAGATTGGTTTAAAAAGATATTTGTTTATAATAAAAAGAATAACAGTTTTATAAGTTATCTTGATATAATTGATCCTGTACAGGGTAAGATAGCAGGGGTAGCAGAACAGGAATTAAAGTTTAAAACTTACTACGATCCTGCTACATATTCCTTCAAAAATAGTACATTTAGTAAAACAGTAGCAGTAGATAGAGGTATAGCTTGGACAGATAAACATGTTGGAATGTTATGGTGGGATCTACGACGTGCTAAATTTTTAGATGCAGGATTAGGTGATGTTGTTTATAATAACAGTGTATGGAATACGTTATTCCCAACAGCCAGTATTGACATCTATGAATGGGTGGAAAGCAAATTATTACCCAGTAAATGGGATACATTAGCTGACACTGTTGAAGGATTTGCTGATGGCATTAGTGGAACTAGTTTATATGGTGATAATGTATACAGTACCAAAACTAGTTATGATACTTTAGGTAAAAAAAATATAACAACTTACTATTTTTGGGTAAAAAATAAACGCATAACACCCAATATAAAGGATAGAAAATATAGTGCTTCGGATGTAGTCAGTTTAATTGAAAATCCTAAAAATTACAATATAAAATATATTCAATTTACATCAAGAAATAGTTGGGGATTAGTCAATGTTAAAAATGTTTTAGATAAAAAGGATGTAGCCTTAAGTGTGCAATATTGGAATTATGAACCAGATGATCTTAAGATACACAGTGAATTTAAAATATTGAGTAATAATGAAAAAACTGTAATACCAGCTAGTATTGAGGAAAAATGGTTTGATAGTCTAGTAGGGTTTGATAAAAAAGGACGTATGTTACCAAATTTAAAATTAAGTCCTAAACTTAGATATGGGATAGAAAATAAACCAAACCAAACTATGTTTGTTAATAGATTGGAAGCATTAAAGATTTTTATAGAAAATTTAAATTACGAATTAAAAGATATTCAAATAGACAATGTTGATCTACAAGATTTATATCTAAAAGATAATATTCCTGAATTTAAATTTGGATATTATGATTATGTTAAAGATTTTTATGAAGAATTAGTTTATATTGTTGTTCAAACCTTTCAACCTGGATCATTATTACCTATTATATCAAACGGTAGACTTAGCAGTGTAAAAATATTAAGTCCAGGATCAGGTTATAAATCTGCACCAATAGTTAAAATAAAAGGTAAAGGATATGATGCAGAAGTTAAAACTCAAATAAACTCATCGGGTTCAATTACAAATGTTAAAATAGTATCAAGTGGTTACGGATACTTAGATGATACAGAACTTGAAATCAGGCCATTAAGTGTGCTAATTCGTAGTGACAAGTATACTTTGAATGATTGGGCCATATATCATTATATTAACGGAAATTGGATCAAAGCGAAAACTAAACAATATGATGTCACAGATTACTGGTATTTTATAGATTGGTATGCAAAAGGGTATAATCAATATACTAAAATTGATTATATAGTTAAAGGATTCAATGAATTATTAAGCCTAAAAGCTAATATTGGAGATATTGTTCAAATTGAAAATACGCAGGGTACCACAAATTGGACACTGGCGGAAAAAATATCAAATGATTTAGCTATTGATTATACTAAAATTTATAAAGTTGTTGGAAAGAAAAACGGTGCTATTCAAATAAGCAATAATTTTTATAATTTTAAGTTAAACGAACAGGGTTATGATGGTTTATTATATGATAGTGATTTATATGATCGAGTTGGAACTATTGAGTTAAAAACTATATTAGATGCCTTAAAAAATAAAATTTTAATAGACAATCGTAGAAGCATTTATATGAACCTATTTTTCAGTAGTCTGAAGTATATTCTAAAAGAACAACCTTTTGTAGATTGGTTCTTTAAAACTAGCTTTGTTAAAGTGCTTCACAATGTAGGTGGACTAAAACAAAAAGTTACCTTTAATAACGATAATTTAAGTGATTACGAAAATTACATAAGAGAAGTAAAGCCATTTAGAACAAAAATAAGAGAATTTGTAAGCATATATGATAATACTGAAAATTCTAATAGTCTAATAACAGACTTTGATGTACCATCTTATGTGAGCCCAGCAAATGTTATAAGAAATTTATATACTGAATATCAAAATAGTAGTGTATATGTAAATGACAATGTATTGATCAATCAATATCCATATAAGTCATGGATTGATAATGTTGGATTTGGTATAAAAGAAGTTGTAATTGTTGATTCAGGTCAAGGATATATTGACTATCCTAATATCAAAATAACAGGTGCTTGTAAGAGACCTGCTAAGATTAAAATTTATATAAGTAGAGCCAAAATTAGTAAAATTGATATTTTAGATGCAGGTGAAGGATATTTTACTCCACCTACAATTAAATTAGAAGGTCAATTTACTCAAGATGGATACGAAGCTAAAGTAATAGCAATATTAGGAAATAACCCAATTAGATCTAATCATATTGCAATGAAATTTGATAGATATGCTAAGGAAACTATTGCAAACGTACAAGATATTAATGTTATAGAGAATTTTATAGGTGATTCAAGTACAACAAGTTTTATATTAAAATATAGTCCAGAAATAATTAGAAACAAAATTAATGTTTATGTTAATAATGTCCAATTATTCAATAATCAATTTTCTATTACTAAAACAAGTAATAATGACAAAAAATATAAAGTTTATTTAGGAAATTTAATATTAACGAAAGCCCCAGTTGATAACGCCGCAATTAGAATAGAATATGTAAAAGATTTTAATAACCTTAATGCACTAGAAAGAATCAAGCATTACTATACACCAACAGCAGGAATGCTGGGATTAGAATTTGATCAACTTATGACAGGTATAGATTATGCTGGAGTTAGTATTACAGGTATAGGATTTGATAAAGTTAATACTTGGGATGGAGAATATACTTGGAGCAGTAAAGGATGGGACGCAGGTGATCCTACAGATGACGAGCGATATGATATAATAATTGACGGTGGTAATTTACCTAAATTAAATGCTGCCTACAGAACAGCTAATGGTATACGTGCAGAAGATATTATCATTGATGGGGATAGTTTTATTACTCCAATGACTAGTCCAGCTCCAGAAGAAATGGTACCAGGACACACAGCAGATACATTGGCTATCAAAGTTTTTGAGCGTAATATCAGTGTAACTAGTGAAATAAACTGTGTAAGATACATTACAGATGGTATATCTAATGAATTTAAACTGGACGTTTATCCTAATAATGAACAAGCTATTATAGTAAAACTAGATGATAATGTACTAGATTCTAATCAATATGTATTTGATTATAACACATTAACACTAACTTTAATACAGACACCACCAATTAATAAAGATCTTAGCATAATTTGTTTTGGATTTAATGGAAATAATTTGCTGGCCATAGATAAAGTAGTTGTTACTGAACGTAGCGATACTGTAATTTTAAATACAGATTGGCAGGATAATATCAGTGTATATACTGTTGTTGCTGGTGATCCGACTGATTGCATACCATTTCAAACATTTGGTGCCTATCAGTCTAATATACCCTACAAATTAAATGATAAAGTTGTCTATCAAAATCAATTATTCCAATCTAACATTAATAATAATTTTAATAATGTTCCATTAATTTATAGTGAAAATGATAGAGCATTTATTGTAAACAATACTTTTTGGACTAAAATAAAAGATGGTGTAACTGCTTATGCAAATATAAACAAAATAGCAGTATTACTTCCAATTACAGTGGATGTAGGAGATGTAATTGTTTATAGTGTTTTCATTGGAGATACTAAAGATCAAAGTGTACTAACTAAAGAAATTGTAGTTTCTAATGGCACTAGTACTCAATATACCCTAAGTAATTTTGTTGGTTATAGTTTTCCCTTAGCCAGTAACACTCTAGTAAGAATTAATAATACTGTTCTTAACAGTATAGATCAATTTAAATTTACTCTAAAAAATAGAGTAACAAAATACATTATACCCCTTAATAAAGGTGATATAGATGTTTACTCTAGTAATGATTATGAAGTTTATATTAATTCTATTAAAGTACCTGATGCTATTGCATACACTTTGAACTTATTAGATAATACTATTACAATTAAACCTAATTATTATAGAGAAAATGCTGAAGTATTAGTTGCCATAACAAAATTTAGTGATTATACTATAAGTAACGCCACAGGTAAATCTGTTTTAACACTAAGACAAACATATCCCGCAGGTACAAGAATTGAAGTTATAGCTATGACTAATCACGATATTTTAAAAATCAATCGTAATTATTTGACTATAGAAAAAAATGTTAATGCCCTAACAGATAATATCTATAAAGCTGTTTTAATGGAAGCCAGCGGAGGTATATTATACTTAGGACAAGAAATAGTTAATAGTAATTATGTTTGGGTAACCAAGAATAAACAACTATTAGTTCCTTTATTAGATTATCAACTTAGAGAAGATAAGAGTAGCATAAAATTATCTAAAACACCAAGCGAAAATGATGTTTTTGGTTTAATAACATTTACCAGTAATATAGTTCGTAATCCAGTTAGTTTTATGCAGTTTAAAGATATGTTAAATGACTTTAGTTATAAACGTCTTAACAAATATAGAACTACTAGATTAAAAAATAATCTTAATCAAAATGATAAAGAAATTATAATAGAAGATAGTGATCATATCGCAGACGGATTAAGAGACAGCAATACTTCTGGTGTAATATATGTTAATGGAGAAAGAATTGAATACTTTGTAAGAACTGGTAATAAATTAAGTGAAATACGCAGAGGAACTAGAGGAACTGGAGTCCCCCAGATTCATAAAGCTGGTGTAGAAGTTTATGATATTGGTATAGCAGAAACTATACCATATAGAGATACTACATCAATTTATAAAATTTTGGGAACATGGATACCTAGTTATAGATATCTAATAAACGATATTGTTACCTATAATAATGAAAACTGGATATCAATAACTGGAATTAATTATGACTTATGGACTGCTACTAAAACTTATAAGCTCAATCAACAAATAATCTTTAATCATAACTTATACATAGCTATTAAAGACATAGATGGAACAGTAACCAATACTAATAAATCTCCAAACACTGAAAATACTTGGTGGCAATTAGAAAAAACAGGAGTAACACAATATCCTAGTTTGACTAATACAAATTGGGAAAAAACTAAAATAGCATATTTTGATGATTTTAGCTCTGTTAATGACCCATATGGGAAAATTGTATTACCTTGGATGCCTATAGTACAAACTGATATAAACAATTCTAGCATAAAAACTGTATTAGATACTGAAATTTTTATTGGAACAGAAAGACTTAAAAAGGTACCGTATACAATACATGATAGAAATATCAATCCACATAGTCCAGAAGGTGATGTAAACTACCCAAGAGATTTTGTAACTGATGCAACAAATCACAGCACAGTTAATGGCGAAGTTGTAGTATACATTAAATTAGAAAATGATGTAGCAGTAAATAGTAGAATAACTATAGTAAGAAAACAAGGCAGAGTTTGGAGCGATTTAGGATTTAGTTTGTCAGAATCAGCTAATAAAGTAGCTGAATTTTTGAAAGTAGATGTGGCTAAATTTCCAGGGACTAACCCAACTTTTGACAGTAGAGGTTATACTATAGACTCTGGAAATATTAGAACGGATGAGGAATAAGCATGGCCAAGCAAATAATTAATGTAGGTTCTAGACCAAATGATGGCACTGGAGACAGTATACGTAGAGCTGCAATCAAGATCAATGAAAACTTTACTGAAACTTATGATAATATTCAAAGTCTTCAAAGTACTATACAAACTATAAGCCTACAGCAAGGGTCTCAAGGTATACAAGGTATACAAGGTCGTCAAGGTATACAAGGTCGTCAAGGTATACAAGGTCGTCAAGGTACAACAGGAAGTCAAGGTACAACAGGAAGTCAAGGTACAACAGGAAGTCAAGGTATACAAGGTCGTCAAGGTACAACAGGAAGTCAAGGTACAACAGGAAGTCAAGGTACAACAGGAAGTCAAGGTACAACAGGTAGTCAAGGTACAACAGGTAGTCAAGGTACAACAGGAAGTCAAGGTACAACAGGAAGTCAAGGTACAACAGGAAGTCAAGGTACAACAGGTAGTCAAGGTACAACAGGAAGTCAAGGTACAACAGGAAGTCAAGGTACAACAGGAAGTCAAGGTATACAAGGTCGTCAAGGTATTTTAGGTAATCAAGGTACACAAGGTATTTTAGGTAATCAAGGTATACAAGGTATACAAGGTATTTTAGGTAATCAAGGTATACAAGGTCGTCAAGGTACACAAGGTATTTTAGGTAATCAAGGTATTTTAGGTAATCAAGGTATACAAGGTATTTTAGGTAATCAAGGTATACAAGGTATACAGGGAATTCAAAGTTTACAAGGAATTCAAGGAATTCAAGGTGCCAATGGTGTACAAGGTGCCAATGGTGCTACAGCAGCACAAGGTATTCAAGGTGCCAATGGTGTACAAGGTGCCAATGGTGTACAAGGTGCTCAAGGTACAGCAGGAAGTTCAGGTACCGGATCTGTAGGATCACGTACCACCGCACAAGCAACTACAAGCAGCATAGCCAATAATGCTAGTACTAGTTTAGATATTACTGGTTTTAAAGGTTATGTATTGTATAAAATACAGACTAGTCATGCTGCTTGGGTAAGATTATACGTATCAGCAGCAGCTAGGACAGCTGACGTAAGTAGAGCACAAGGTACTGATCCTGCTTATGATGCAGGTGTTGTTACTGAAATTATAACTACCGGGTCCAGCACTGTGATTATGGCTCCTGCTGTACATGGGTTTAATGATGAAAGCCCAGTTACTACAAACATACCAGTAGCTGTTACTAACCTAAGTGGTAGCTCAGCTACTATCACAGTGACACTAACTTTATTGCAGGTCGAATCATGAAAGAATATGTGATCACCCTAAAAAACTTTGATGATCTGGATCAGTTCTATGATGACATGGAAACACCTGGCGGTAATCTGTATGTCCCAGATCGTAGTGTAGATATTGTCAATCGTAGACCTATTAGTCGTAATACCCATTATATGCTCAGTGATGAGGAAGCAGCTCAGATAAGAAATGATCCAAGAGTATTAGCCTGTGAGTTAACCCCAAGTCAGCTAGGTATTAGTATACGTCCATCATGGACACAATATAGTACATATTGGGATAAATCTACATCTAACAATTCTAATCATAAAAATTGGGGATTATTAAGATGTGTTGAAGGCACTCAACGTAGTAACTGGGGTAATGATAGTATATTAACAACAAAAACTGTATCAGGAACTATTCAAGTTAATGCCGAAGGACGTAACGTAGATGTAGTTATTATAGATGGATTTATCAATCCATCGCATCCAGAAATGGCTCTAAACAGTGATGGTGGTGGCGGCTCAAGAGTTGTTCAATATAACTGGTTACAACATCGTGCTACACCTGGAACTTATGTATATGGTCCATATACTGGAACTGGGGCCGAAAGTGATAATAATCATGGGATGCATGTAGCTGGGACCGTAGCAGGCAATACTCAAGGTTGGGCTCGAAGTGCTAATATCTATAATATTAGTCCTTATAGCACAGACCCAAATGGTGTTAATTCATTAGAGATTTTTGATTTCATAAGAGCTTGGCATGGTAGTAAATCTATCAATCCTGCTACTGGTAGAAAAAATCCAACAATAACTAATAATAGTTATGGGTTTTCTTATAAGCTAACCATTTCAAATATAAGTTCTATTACTAACAGAGGAATAACATACTCGAATGGATTAACCAGCTCTGCTCTTAATGCATTAGGTGTTATTAATGATGGCACGTATGCTTATACACCAGCTAGATATACTGCTTTTGAACAGGATATAATAGATGCAATGAATGATGGTATAATATGTGTTTGTTCTGCTGGTAATGCTAGTTATAAAATAGATAAATCAGATGGATTAGATTATAATAACTATTGCATTCACAGTGGATCTAATATACCTTATCATCAAGGCGGTGCTCCTATATCTGCTGGTAATATTATAGTTGTGGGTGCTATAGGAACAAGTGCTAATGATAGTAAGGCATCTTATAGTAATACTGGACCAAGAATTGACATATATGCTCCAGGAAGTAGTATTATGAGTAGTCTTAATAGCACAGGAGTATACGATTCACGTAGTCTTTCTTATAGGATTGGAAAATACAGTGGGACAAGTATGGCCAGCCCACAAGTCTGCGGAGTGTTAGCCTGTTTACTAGAAATATACCCTAATCTTGCACAATCAGAGGCTATTGAATATTTGGAAAAATACAGCAAATATGGCCAAATCGCTGACACCAATGGTGGGTATTCGGATACAGCCAGTTTACAAGGATCGCCCAATAGATACCTTTATTACTATAAAGAACGTGCAGATACAGGCACAACTTGGCCTAAATTGAACTACAAAGCCAGACCTAGTACAGGAAGATTGTATCCAAGACAAAGAATTAGAAAAACTAGCGCATAATGATTTTAATAAATATTTTGATAGAGAGTTAACATGCAAAATAAAGAATTTGGCGGTATTCACGTAGAAGGGCACATTAAGATTTGGGATCCTGCATCACAAGAAATCTACATCAATAAAAGAAACGCCATTCATTATGAAAACATGAGTATAGCTCTCGCTAATAGTCTAGCTAATTCAGGCAGCGGATTTATTACTAAAATGGTGTTTGGCAATGGCGGAACTGCTGTAGATCCTACCGGTATTATAACTTATCTTACCCCTAATACCACTGGTGTTAATGCAGATCTATACAATAAAACTTATAGTAAAGTGGTAGATGACTCTAGTAAAGATAACTTAGATCCTGTTAGAAATTACATAGAAACACGTCATGTCACTGGTACAACTTATACTGATGTTTTTGTAACATGTTTATTAGATTACGGTGAGCCAAACGGTCAGGAAGCTTTTGATAATACTACTGATAATAATAGTATATACACTTTTGATGAATTAGGACTGGTGACAGATAATGAATCAGGTGGGGAAAGATTACTAACTCATGTAATATTTCATCCTGTACAAAAAAGTTTGAATAGATTAATTCAAATTGATTATACAGTGAGAGTACAAAGTTTAACTGGGTTAATGGGCGAATAATATGGCAAATACTACTGTAAATTTCACTGACCTAAGTAAAGCTCCTATACTAGTTGCAGATGCTCAGATAAATGTCTCGGCAACTGATTTAACATTTATAGGTAAAAAATATCCAGAAAGTTATAGTAAAATTATAGCGGAAAATTTTTTACATCTTTTAGAAAATTTTGCTAGTAGTACTGAACCTGATAAGCCTGTTGAAGGACAACTTTGGTTTAACACTAATAGTCTACAAGAAGTGGACAGCGATGTTAGTGATGCTTCAAATAGTTTTGGTTTAAAAATATATGTAGGCAGTACTTGGTTACCATTAGGCATAATTAAAAAGGCAGCAGTTAGCCCCAGTAGTGGTAATTTAACAAGTTCAAACCTTAAAAAAGGTGACCTATATGTAGATACTAGTAAAAATCAATTATACATATATAATGGATCAGGCTATAGTCTTGTTGGCCCATTTTTTAATAGTTTTGAAAAAACAGGTATAGAAGTTGAGGAAATTATTGATAGTGCAGACAATAGAGCTATCAGTGTTGTTACTTTTTTTATTAAAGCAAGACGTCTAGCAATTTTCAGTGATAAGTCATTTACACCAAAATTAATTTATGAAGGTTTTAAAATTATAAAACAAGGAGTAAATTTAAGCAATAGTACTTTTGATATAGATACTACATTTTGGGGTACTAGTGAAAAGGCTAAGAATCTTATAGTTGGGGATACAGTAGTTTTAGGTAATAATTTCCTAAGATCAGATGTAATCAGTACAACTAATTTTGAATTTAATATTAGGTCAAATAAAGGTTTAAACTTAGGACCTGACGGTAGTTTTAATATTGCTAATGATAATACAGGTGCATTTCTTTATAATAAGAATAGCGATAGTGATATAGATTTTAGGTTTAAACGTGCAGATAGTACTGATTCACAAACTGTAGTTCGTATAACTGGACGTAATAATGGCAGAGTCGGTATAAACAAAACTAATCCTCAAGAAGTATTAGATGTTACAGGTAACATACAGGCTACGGGAAATTTTTTAGGATCTAATCTTTTTGCTACTGGTAATATAGAATTAGGTGGTAAATTAACAATTACAAATAATATTGAATTTGCTACCAGTCCAAATATTAATATAGGTAAAATTACAAATGTCAACGATATAATACCTAGACTAGGGGCAGATTTAGGGGCACAAGATAAAAAATGGGCCACAATATACGTTGATCGTATAGGTAGCCCTCAGCAATATCCGTTAATATATGGTAACATAGTTGCTAATCAATTAGTAGTAGGTGGCAATGGAAGAACGCAACTTGCAGTCGAAGATCTTACAAATAGCTCAACTACTATAAAAGTTCTTAGTACTGCTGATTTTCCTTCAAGTGGAACTTTGATCATTGATAATGAAGAAATTACTTATACTAGTAAACTAAGTGATAGATTTACTGGAATTACAAGAGGTTCTTCGGCAGTTAATCATTCTATAGGAACATTTGTATTTCAAAAAACAGGAACCCAACAAAATTTTGGAACTATAGATGGATTGAGTAGAGGATTAAGTAGCCCGGTAACATTTGTTACCAGCAATGACAGTGATATTGTTTTTGAAGAATCAGGAACGGGTTTATCAAGTATAGCCTTTCAAAATGCAGGTCAATTAAAAACTATCAAAACAAAGCTCAATACTAATTTTATTACTAGTAAGAATGTGGCTAATATTGTAAAAAACGAAGATCTTTTCTTAATTCAAGATCCTAGTGACAATGCTTATTATAAAGTAAACAAGACCGCATTATCAAATAGCTTACCAACTATACCTGTAGGAACTATTATTTTATATACAGGATCACTTGCAAACATACCTGCTGGCTACTATCCCTGTGATGGTCGTGAACTTGTTAAAACATTTGATCAAAAACTATTTAATGTTATAAGATATAGGTTTAGAGCTGAAGCAGACTTACCAAGTGCAGGCGGAACTGTGGATACTTTTTGTCTACCAGATTTAAGAAGTAGTGTCCCAAATTTTTATCCTAATCAATTATTGAAGGGGTTATCCTACGCAATTACAGATTTAGGAACAACTGATTGGAGCACATTAGGGTATACTGGGTTACTTGCACCGCAGGTGAATACGGTGTTTCTAGCCACTTGGAATGGTCCTACACATCCAGGAACAGGCACAGGTCGTGCTAGGTTAGCAGACGGTCTACACTATATAATATTCACTGGAAACTTATAATGCCATATACATTGAATAAAACTGATGGTACTATACTTACTGATTTATTAGATAACAGTGTTGATAGAACCACTACGGATCTAGCCCTAGTAGGTAAAAACACAGCTAATTATGGTGAATTATTCAATGAAAATTTCATCAAACTTTTAGAAAATTTCGCCAGCGATCAAGAACCAAGAAGTCCTCTTAAAGGACAGTTATGGTTTGATACAAGTGAAGACACATTAAAAATTTATACCGGTAATACCTTTATTGAGTTTGCTAGACCTATAGTATCCAGCTCAGAGCCAAATAATACCAGTGCAGGTGACTTTTGGTTTAATTCAAATACAAGACAATTATTTTTCAACGATGGTAATGGTCTTAGACTAGCAGGACCAATTTACACAGCACAACAAGGAATAAGTGGTTTTGAAATTGCTACAGTAGCAGATATTACAGGTATTACTCATGTTATAGCTAAACTAAAATTAGGAAATATTTTGGTAGGTATCTTTAGTGATTCAGCCTTTACTCCTAATTACAGTGCAGGAGAAGGATTAAAACTTGCTAGTGAAAATGTAACAGGCGATATTATTAAAGGATTTACTCCTTTAAGTAATTTGTTTAAGTTTAACGTAACAGTGGCCAGATCGGAAAGTTTAGTAGATGCTTTTGGCCAACCTATTAGTGTTGATGAATTTGTAAAAGTTACAGGTCAAAATACCATAGATGGTAGATTAACTATAACAGGAACTAACACTAGCAGTCTCAGTGATTTATTGAATAAACCTTTAAGTTTAGGTTGGGGACCTAATCTAACATTTGAAATGGAACAACCTCCTAGTGGTGCAACTGTAACACCTCCTGTACGTTTAAGAATAAATCGTGCAGACCAAGATATTACAATTACCACAAAGAAAGGTACTGTATTTGAAGATGCAGTATATGTAAAGGCAGATACAAGTAGAGTCGGTATCTTTACAACAAGTCCCGGTACTACACTAGATGTCAATGGCGATCTCACAGTTAGAAATAATATCATAGGTACAACTACTACATCCTTACTTGATGTAGGAACTGGTACAATAAATTTTGGTGGTGATGCTACAGATATTCAAATAGGTAGTACTACTGGGTTTACAACCATTAATAACGATACAAAAGTTTTAGCAAAACTTATTATTAATAATCCTATTAGTTTAAATCCAGCTGTATTACAAAGTAATAATACTAAATTTAATCTACTGAATACAAATACTACAGAAATTAATTTTGGTAGTGTGGCTGGTACAATTAATATAGGAGCGGCTAACGGCACTGTTACCTTCAACAATGATGTTGTAGTTACAGGGAATCATAAGATTGAAGGAGTTTTCAATGTAGATAACATAAGAATAAAAGATAATCAAGTTAATACTACCGGTGATTTTGATCTTGAATTAGGTGCATTATTTCCTAATAGAGGTATAAAACTTATTGATGTAACATCTGCTCAAGAAGAATTTTTTATTGAAAAGCAACTTACATTTATAGGGAATACCCTAAGAGTTGATCCAAGTTTTACTGGACCTTTTAATCTTCTAAATACAACTGTTCCGACCATTAATATAGGAGGTGAAACTTTAGCTATCAATATAGGTAACTCTCCAAGTCCTAATGCTAAAATTAATGCTCTTAGCAGATTACAAACATATAAAGATTTAATTATAGGAAATAGTGCAGGTGATCCTGGAGAAATTAAGAGTTCAGGGCTAAACACTAATTTATTTAATAATACTAGAATAATCAATATGGCACAAGAAGCTAGTGATATTAATATTTTTGGTGATGGCGGTGCAGGTAGTTTTGGTCATAGACAACCAATAAGAACTATGAGAATCAATGCTACAAGTGTTGTTATTGAAGGGGATTTAGAATTAAGAGGTGGTGATATAACTGCCACATTACCTAGAGCAGGTATTTTTAGTAATGCACAACTTATTGAAATAGGAGATAATAGTACAACTATTATTTTAGGAGGTCCTAGTACTAATGTTGAAATAGGAAACAGATTACAAGTAGGCAGTACAGGTAGTGTGTTCCTACAGTCAAGAACAGTTGGAGGTAAAATTAGAGGCGGCTTATTAGGTAGCAGTAATATGGATGAATTCGAACTCATACCAGAGTTTGTGACCAATGTTTACATTAGTCCTAGTAGTGAAGAACTTCAATTAGGTCAAGGTCTACGATCTGAATTATATTGGAGAACACCAGCTACAGCAGGAGGAGCAGGATGGAGTCCTAATCGATTTATTCCCGATGGATTTGATATTATTGGTGGAAATCCTGTTCAAAGATATAGAACTCAGTATCCAGTAACCATTAGCAGAAATAATCACTTGATTCGCGGTAAGTTGATGATGAGTGATAAGTCTTTATATTATCCCAATGCCATATTGTTTATGAATGAGTGGAACGAAGTAGTTTCTGTTAATAATATTCAAGCATTCGATACAGGAAGTTTAACACTTGGCGGTTCGTTAACAGTTAGTGGAATAATTAGCGGTCCTGGGGCAACACCTGCATATTTTAATAATATTAGAATAAATCAAACAGCTGAATTCGTAGGAAACTTAACCAGCACAACTGTTGCAAGTAAAAATGTGTTTACAAGTAATGTAACAACCTTAAACATAGGTGGAACTCTTAACGGTGTAATTAATTTAGGCGGGTCAACAGGAACTACTAATATTCCAGGCAAGCTCAAGGTAGGTTGGAAACGAATTACAGCCAATTATGATGCATATGCAGGTGATAGATTACTAGTTGATACAGAGATCGCAGGTATCGAGCTAAGATTACCACCTAGCGTAGGTAATCCAACTATACCAGTAGTTGGTGATCAAATTCAAATTATTGATGTTTGGAAATTCAATGTAAACGTAGTAGAATTAATCAGAAATGGTAATAAGATTAACGGAGTAGATGCTAATGTTACGTTAAATCAAGCAGGAACAGCATTTACACTAGTATATACAGGCACTGAAAGAGGCTGGTGCTATGATCATAAGGTTTAAAATAAATAGAGAAGAGGGGTGAAAAATGCCATATAATATTAATAAATTTAACGGCACATTAGTTGCTACAGTAGAGGATGGAACTGTAGATAATACCTTAGACATTAAGTTAGTAGGTAAAAACTATGCTGGTTATGGCGAAATTCAAAATGAAAATGCTGTTCATATGCTGGAAAACTTTGCTGGGCCTAGTCAACCCCCACGTAAGATTACAGGGCAACTTTGGTATGATAGTTTAGGTAAAAAATTAAAATTTTATGATGGAACACAGTTTAGAACTACTGGTGGAGCAGAAGTAGGCAATACACAGCCCAGCGGACTTAGTCAAGGTGACTTTTGGTTTAATACTAGTACTAATCAACTATTTGCTTGGGATGGGGATGAATTTATTCTAGTTGGTCCACAGGCAGTAGAGGGAGCAGGTCAAACAGAATTACGCAGTGAAAGTGTAATAGATAATCAAAATATTTCTAGGCCCATAGTTAAAGCTCTAGTTAATAATAGTCCTGTGTTTATTATTAGCAATAATGAATTCATTCTAAAAAGTGATAGCCCATTGATAACAGATTTCCCAATGATAAAAAAGGGAATCACACTATCAAAAACAAGAAGCAGCGACGGAATCAGCCAAGAAAGTTGGCAGTTGTGGGGCACAGCCAGTAGCGCAAAAGGACTTGTTAATACCGATGGAACATTGTTAACTGCTGCTAATTTTGTTAGATCAGGAAATGTTATATTTCCTACTGTAGTTAAATTCAATGATCCAGGATTTTTCCTAGGTGACGATAACGATATAAGATTTCAAATTGATAATAATGTTCCTGTTCTTACAAGTAATACTGATGATGCTGGTTTAATTTTTAAGAGTAAATTAAGTTCAGCTACTACTGCTAAAGTAACTGTTAAATTTTTAGGTAACGATATTTTGCCTGGAGCAGCAGACGTAAGTAGAATTGGTCTAAGTGGACAAAAATTTAGTGAAATCTATGCCGGTACTTTTTATGGATCTTTAAATGGCACAGCTAATAGAGCAGATACTTTATTAGTAGAAGGTGGAACTTATAAGGGTGCTACAGCGGATGCAGACGCAGATACTATTGCTGTAAGAGATGCTCAAGGTAAACTTACTGCTAATGGATTTTTAGGCGAAGCAAGTAGAGCTGCTGCTATTACAGGCGGCACTGCTCAAAGTTTACTGATACAAACGGCAGCTAACACAACAGGGTTTTTAACTAAAGGTAGTGTAGGTACAGTGTTAAATGTCAACGCAACAGGTAATTTAGCATGGGTTGATATCACAACTCTATTACCAACTAACGTAGCAGCTACTACATTAAATGTAGCCAATAATACAACAGCAGGTAATTATTTTCTAACATTTACAACTGGTAGTAGTGGAGCCCAAAGTTTTAATGTACATGCAACAGGATTATTATATAATCCAGGGTCAAAAACAATAACTACTGATTATTTTTCCGGTGTAGCGGCCAATTCCAAATATGCTGACTTGGCAGAAAAATATCTTGCAGACAAAGACTATGAAATAGGAACAGTGATCATGGTGGGTGGGGAAAAGGAAGTTACAGCAGCAATGACAGGATTCAAAGCTATTGGTGTTGTCAGTGCAAATCCAGCCTATTTGATGAATAGTGAGTTAGAAAATGGAACTGCTGTCGCTCTAAAAGGACGAGTACCCGTAAAAGTCGAAGGCTCAGTATTAAAGGGTCAAAGATTAGCTGCCAAAGATAATGGTGTTGCTATAGTAGATCATATAAATAGCTTTAATGTATTTGCTATAGCTCTAGAATCATCTAATCATACAGGAATACAATTAGTTGAAGCTATAGTTTTATAATCTTAAGGAATTTATGTCAAAAATAGTATTAGTAACTGGTGGGTTCGACCCCATCCATTCTGGTCATATACGTTATTTTGAACACGCAAAAACATTAGGTGATAAACTTATCGTTGGAATAAACAGCGATGCTTGGTTAACAAGGAAAAAAGGTCGCCCTTTTATGCCAGCAAATGAACGTATGGATATAATTAGAAATCTACGTATGGTAGATTATGCATTCCAACATAATGATGATGACGATAGTAGTTGTGATGCTATAAGACAAACACAACAAATGTTTCCTGGATATGAAATAATCTTTGCTAATGGTGGGGATCGTACAAAAGAAAACATTCCTGAAATGCGTATTCAAGATCCTAATGTAAAATTTGCTTTTTGTGTGGGTGGACAAGATAAAATAAATTCTAGTAGTTGGCTACTGGAAAATTGGGCAGCACCGCGTACAGATAAAACTTGGGGATACTATAGGGTTATTTATGAAAATGGTCCAGAAACTAAAGTAAAAGAATTAGTCTGTAATCCACATAGTAAATTAAGTTTACAAAGACATTTTGATCGTAAAGAATTTTGGTTTTTTATGGAAGGTGAGGGATATGTGAATACGCTCAATTCAAACGGTGAATTAGTACGGATGGGCCCGTATAAAGAATTTGATAGTTTGTTCATTAATTATGAAGAATGGCATCAACTGGTCAATGAAGGTGATGTTCCTATTAAAATTGTTGAAATTCAATACGGACACAATTGTGTCGAAGAAGATATTGAACGTAAATGAACACAATTCCTATATTTATAGGCTATGATCCTAGAGAAGCCGTTGTCTTTCATACATGTGCCAACAGCATAATTAGACAAAGTTCTAAGCCTGTTAGTATCATTCCTCTAGCTCTAAATTTATTTAAAGAATACGAAGAAACGCATAAAGACGGTAGTAATGCCTTTATCTACAGTAGATTCTTAGTTCCTTATCTTACAGGTTATGATGGTTATGCTATCTATATAGATGGAGACATGATCATCAAGGGAGATATAGTAGAATTATGGAATCAAAGAGAAATAGGCTACGATGTTCAAGTAGTTAAGCACAACTACAAAACTAAGATGCCTATAAAATACTTAGGCAGCAAGAATGAAGATTATCCTAGAAAAAATTGGAGTAGTGTGATTATTTGGAACTGTTTTACAGTAGCAAATAGAATATTAACACCTGAATATGTAATGCAGGCCCCTGGAAGTCATCTACACAGATTTCAATGGTTAAAAGATGATATGATAGGTGAATTACCTAAAGATTGGAACTGGTTACCAGATGAATTAGGCCCAAATCCTGACGCAAAACTTTTGCATTATACTTTAGGTGCACCATGCTTTAATGAATTTAAAAATACAGAAATGGCCAGTGACTGGCATAATGAATATAGTTTAACTACCTATTGTCTACAAAAATAATGCATCAATAAATACTCTATTAAGGGGTATATTTTGAATATAGCATGGACAGGTCTAGCAGACTCTGTATATTATCACTACATAGCAAAATATTGCTTACCTTCTTGGCAAACTTTACCAGGTAATAAATTTATAGTTCACGATGCAGCAGATATATCCTTGTCTAATATAGAAATTGTAGATTGGAACAAAATTTATAACAAAAATAATACTTTCACTAAGAAATATCAACGAACTAAGCCTTTAAATTTTTGGCGTAAGATGCAAAGCCAGATATGGGCACTTAAAAGTCTTACCAACTATGATTTCGTTATCTTATTAGATACAGATGTAGAAATTACCGGTATTAATATGAATATTCTTAATGATACCTTCAGAGAGCTTAAAAATTCAAATTATATATGGGCCATAGGCCAGAGTCAGAAAAATAAGTTGGATGCTGGACATATTATAGTAAATATGAATCATCAGCAGGTGAAAAGATTGATTTTTGACTATGAAGAGGTTTGGGAAAGTGGTAAAATATTCGAATTTAGACGATTTTATGATGGTAATGCCATAGAGTACCTACAAGAACATTATCCTAGTATAAAAATTAATAATATTGACCATGGTGGAGGACTACATACTTATGAATTGGGAACTGTGCATTATGGTAGCAAATTTCCTAAAATATTAAGGGCTTTATACTCTGGAAATTACGAAAATATGGTTAATTTTATCATAAATGAAAAAAATAGGTTAATCCGTGAGCAAATTCCTATAGAAGAATTAGAAAAGAGAAAAAATGAAACAAATTACGTTTAATAACTTTACTATAGACAATTCAAGTCCCATAAAGGTGATTGCAGGACCTTGCCAAATAGAAAGTAGAGAGCATGCCTATCAAATAGCCGCAGAATTACTAGATATTTGTAGAGACTTAGGTATGGACTTAATTTTTAAGAGTAGTTTTGATAAGGCCAATAGATCAAGCATCAATGGACGTCGTGGAGTAGGTCTACATAAAGGATTGAGCATACTTAATGAAATAAAAACTAAATTAAGTGTGCCTGTACTAACAGATATACATGAAAAGGAACATGCCAAACTGGCACTAGCATATGAAATTGATGTTATTCAGATTCCTGCCTTTCTTTGTCGCCAAACTGACTTATTGATAGCAGCAGGTGGGACTGGATTGGTTATTAACGTGAAGAAAGGCCAATTCTTAGCCCCTCATGATATGAAAAATGTAGCAGAGAAGATAGCCAGTACTGGAAATCATAACATTATGTTATGTGAAAGAGGATATACTCATGGATATAACAATTTGGTGGTCGATATGCGTAGTTTGCCTATTATGGCCGGTACTGGTTACCCTGTCGTGTTCGATTGTACTCATTCAGTCCAACAGCCTGGAGGATTGGGTTCCTCTTCTGGCGGGGATCGCGGGATGGTCCCATATCTCGCCCGAGCAGCAGTAGCAACAGGCTGTTTAGCCGGCGTTTTCATCGAATGCCATGATGATCCAGACAACGCTCCCAGTGATGGACCTAACATGATTAAGATGGAAGATATGTCTAACCTACTGAAAAGCTTGAAAGAAATAGATGATCTTGTAAAAAAATTGTGAAAGTAGGAATTTTTTATACCAGTATAAGTGATTGGCGTACTGCTTCCTTAAAAACGTCAAGATTGATAGATTTTGGCTTGGGAGTGGTAGCTGCTGGGGACGAAATCGTTAATTTTAAAAAACATGAACAAAAAATTTTAGATATTGACGCAGGATTTATTTTAGGCTATACTTTAGGTGAAAATTTTAGAAGTAAAATTATTAGAAACTTAAAATCTAGAGATATTCCTATAATTTACATAGATAGTAATATTTTTAACTACGGAAAAAAAGATAATCATTGTTATAGATACAGTGTTAATGGAGTTTACCCAACAGATGGTGAATATTTTTTAAGTTTACCAAAAGACCCAACAAAATTAGATAAACTTTTAGCTATGCATGACTTAGAAATTAAACCATGGCGTCAAAATGGTAATCATATTGTAATTTTAGGTCAAAGAACTGAAGGTTGGAACATGTTAGGACATAATGGCATCAAATGGGTGTGCAATATGGTGGGAAGAGTGAGAGAAATAACTGATAGACCAATCACAGTGAGGCTTCATCCAGGTGATAGTGGCCATAATAAGGCAAATGTTGAAAGAATAAGAAAAAGATTCGGTCATACTGTGAATGTTCGTACTGGAGGTGACATAAAAGATGATTTGGCTGATGCTTGGTGTTGTGTAGGATTCAATAGTACACCAAATTGTGTCAGTGTAATAGAAGGTATCCCAGTTTATCTTGATGAGCCTACTAATAGTTGGGCCAAGGATGTGGGATTTACTAATCTTGAGCAACTTTCTGACCCGCCAATGCCTGACAGAAATGAATGGCTTCATAAAATTGCACATATACATCATACTGGTGACGAAATTCTCCAAGGAGTATATTGGAACAAGTTTAAAAGCTATTATAAACTTTGATATTTTTTAATTTCACTGAGCCAAGTTTGATTATCTTTTAAGTTTCCCTTGGCACACCATATAAAACTAGTTTCGCCCATATCGAAGTCAACAAATGCTTGATCTAATGGTGCTCTTTTATATTTGGCTAGGGCAACATCTAAAGTTTCCTGATCTAAAAACCAATAGAATAAATCTTTTTGATATTCTTCAATAATTAAATTGGCATGATCACGAATTAGCTTAAAACTAGCGTCAGTTCCAGTATAAAAAATAGTACTAGCTAAATGTTGAGGCCATGGAACATGCTTTTTATGTTTTTTTATATATACATGAATGTCATATTCATTAGTAGGAAGAACAAAAGGCATCCTTACCAAACTGTCAACGTCTAAAAGTATGACATAGGTCGGTTTTTGTAAAAGTTGCCACAGTCTAACAAATCTTGTACAGGCGTAATAAGTTTTTACCAGATATTTCCAAAGTTCTTTGTCATCTCTTTTGCCACTTTGCATTTTTGCCTTACGTCTTATTAGTTCAAAATCATAATAAGGCCTTTTATATATTTGGTGGGCTCGTTCAACTAATTTTTCATCAAAGAATTCAAAACTATAACTTACATTATTACTTTCGCAATAGATTTTTGTAGCATCACTTGGGTTATATATATGAATATGTATAGGATGATTAAAATTTTCTTTGATACTGGCTATAAGAGTTTTGGCATGAAGATTAAAATAGACCTCGTCAGCGGCCATATAAAAAACTATGGAATTTTGGGGGAATTCTCCTATGAAATTCGGCGTATTCATGATTAAATATTTAACATATGAAAATTTCCTACTTTGAAAATCAAACAGCACAACAGAGTGAACCAGTGTGGCAGGGATTTTTAGAAGCCTGTAAAAAATTAGGTATTGAGCCTGTAGCAAATTCTTTAGATTGTGACTGTGCCTTAATTTGGAGTGTACTGTGGCGTGGTAGAATGCAGAAAAATCAAGAAATCTACAATCACTATAGAAATTTAGGTAAGCCTGTTTTTATTCTTGAAGTCGGAAGTTTGATCAGAGGACAAACTTGGAAGGTCAGTGTAAACAATATTACTCGAGATGGAATTTATGCTCATAATGAAAACTTTATACCAGATAGAGACAAAAAATTAGGTATTAAATTAAACGATGTCACTCCTAATAATAACAAACCTATATTGATAGCCGGACAGCATGATCAAAGTTTACAATGGACATATTCTGGATCATGTAAGGATTGGATGAGACAAAAAATTCTTGAGATTAGAAAATATACAGATCAAAAAATCATCGCTAGGCCTCACCCACGTAACTATCTTGGTCAAGATTTTGGCCATAATGTCATTCTTGATACACCTAAGAAATTATTAGGCACTTATGACAAGTTTGATTTAAGTTTCAACTATAAGGCAATCATAAATTTTAATAGTGGTGTAGGTATACAAAGTATTATCAATGGCTGTCCCTTAATCTGTGATGAATCTAGCCTAGCCTATGAACAAAGTGATATGCTGTCTAATATAGACTCCCCAAGAATTTTAGATAGAAGCAGTTGGTTTAATGCCATACTACATACTGAATGGACCATTGAAGAAATTAATGAAGGAACACCTCTTAGAAGGTTATTGAGTAAAGTAGACTTGACATAGCTTATCTAATTTTATACAATATACATATGAATACAGTTGATGATTTAATTTATTCTTTAAAACAAATAGGTTTCGATAATATCAATTCATCCATACCTCTTAAAGATAGAAAAATACTGAAAAATATATCATCTATGATGACTAAGGATTTGTATATTACGGAATCCCAATCTAATCTAGTATTAAAAATCTTAAAAGAAAATCAAGAACACTTAGGAAATTTTAAAGACTCTGTGCTAGAATTATTGGCAATGCCAATGTGGAAAAAAGAATTTAGAGTTAATGAAAAAATTCGTCAAATCTCACTAAAATACTCAAAAAATGAGGAAGCACAAATTCTAGTTGAATTTAGTTTTGATAAAGAAATCAAAAAAATATTGTCTATTATTAACTCTCAATTGAAATATGAAAAGCATGATTTAAATAATAAAGGCTACATATACTCATTGTCAGAAAAAAATATAGTAACTTTATATGATCAGTTGTCCCCACTAAAATTTAAGTTTTCCGATGATTTTTTGGAATTATATGAAAAAATTTCTAAACTTGATTTAAAACAAGTCCAAGAAAAATTTGAATTTGACCACCTTTATAAGAGTAAATTAGAACCAAATAATCATAAAATAGATACTACTAACCAGTTAATTGTTTTAGATCAAAAAATACGGTACCAGTACAATTTCAATGGTGAGTTTGACGAAAATACAAAAAATAGTTTAGAATATAAGATAGCCAACAGAGTACAAAATAAAGTTTTTATCAATAGTAACATAGTCAATTTTAATACTCTTTTAACCGCACTGTCTAATCTTAGTAGAAATCGAATTTTGATAATTTTTGACGATTTTTCACCTATCAATAGTATACATTCAATTGAAAAATTGATAAAATTTTTAGAGTCAAATATTCAAGAATATAATACTGGAATTTATTTTAGATTTGATAACAAACAAGAAGGACTAGCATTTAACAAGATTATATCACAATATTCACTGAATAAAAAATTAGATAACGATACTGACATAGTAGGTATTGGTAATGGAAAACTACCAAAATTCATGCTACACAGTAGTTGGTATCCAGATGCTGTAATCAGTTTTACCAATAGCCTTAGAAACAATAAATGTGATGTTTATTGTAATGACTGTGACCTGATAATTTATCATTTACCTGTAAAGCCATTAATATCAAATGTACATGAAATCCTGTAAATTAATAATAAAAGATGAAGTAAACATTAAATTTGAGGGGTTGCCATTAGAAGCACGTCGTAAGTTAGCCAACACCTTCAAATATGTATTGCCCTATGCACGTTTCCAACCTGCTTACAAGTTAGGACGTTGGGATGGTACAACTAGCCTATTTGGTATTGGAGGATCAGGGTACTTAACACACATAGAAAAAATACTTGGGGTATTGGATTCTATGGATATCGAAGTAACTGATATTGAAGATCACAGATCCAGTAAACAAATCAGTTTTACTCCGGTAACTGAAACATATTGGGCTGATCAGGGTAAGGTATGGCCTAAAGGTCATCAACAAGAAGGTCAACCTATATTGCTACGTGACTATCAAGTAGATGCTATAAACAATTTCCTTCAATATCATCAAAGCCTACAAGAGATTGCTACTGGTGCTGGTAAAACTATTACCACTGCTACTTTAAGCCAACTATGTGAGCCATATGGAAGGACTATCACCATAGTACCAAACAAAAGTCTAGTTGAACAAACTGAAGAAGATTTTCGTAATGTAGGATTGGATGTTGGTGTGTATTATGGTGATCGTAAAGAATTAAATTGTACGCATACAATATGCACTTGGCAAAGTTTAAACATATTGGATAAAAAAAGTAAAAATGGAGAAACAGATCAACTTACATTGGCTGAATTTTTAGATGGGGTTACTGCTGTAATTGTTGACGAAGTACACATGGCCAAAGCAGAGGTATTGAAAAATTTGTTAACACGTAACCTAAATAATGCTTGTATACGTTGGGGCCTAACTGGAACTGTGCCTAAAGAACCTTATGAACATGAACAAATTTTCGCCAGTATCGGTCCACTAGTTGGTGGCATTAAAGCTAGTGAATTACAAGAGCGAGGAGTCCTTAGTAATTGTCATGTGAACATTGTACAACTTGTTGACTTACCTGAATTTAAAAATTATGCAGATGAACTAAAGTATCTTGTTACAGATGAAACTAGGATGATTTATATTAGCAAATTTATTAAGAATGTAGCAGAGAAAGGCAATACATTAGTATTAGTAAATAGAATTGACACAGGCAAATTTATAGTAAATGAATTAGAAGGCAGCGTATTCATATCAGGCAATGTAAAGACAAAAGATAGGAAAGAAGAATATGACGAAGTGGCAACGAGTCAAAATAAAGTCATCGTCGCAACCTACGGTGTGGCGGCAGTTGGCATCAATATTCCTCGCATTTTTAATTTGGTTCTTATTGAGTCTGGCAAGTCCTTTGTACGTGTTATACAAAGCATTGGCAGGGGTATCCGTCGAGCGGAGGACAAAGACCATGTTGAAATCTGGGATGTAACCAGCACCTGTAAGTTCAGCAAACGACATCTTACAGAACGTAAAAAATATTATAAGGAAGCCCAATATCCATTCAGTATTCAAAAAATGGACTGGCAATAATCATGCAAATACTAACATTAGAAAACAAATTATTCTCATTAAACAATTTACCAGACGAAGTAGATGAAAACACAAGATTCGCTGTATTAGACAATAGTGATCCAAAAAATCCAGACTTCTTCTTTGTACCATTGATATTTTTAGAAAGTTTTAACAGCCCAGCTATAGTGTTAAAAATAGGTGATCAAGAAATCAGTATGCCTATAGATTGGAGCATTGTTGTAGGAGATGGCACTAGCAGTGTGGACGCTGAAATATTACCTCTAACTAGCCTAAATGATCGAGGATTTGATGCTGTAATTTTTAACCCTTTGAGCAGTTTCAAAATTGAATATAAGCCAATTGAGATTGTAAATTTTTATAATGATGTCAAATGGTATTTTCCTAAAATGCGTAATAACCATTTACTAGTAACTCCATTGAATTACGAAGAAAAGCCAGAATGTGCATTTTTTGTTAAAGAAGTAAGTAGGCAAAGTGAGCTGATTGATATTGGTAGGATTCTTTGATGGGGGAGATTTTTGAAAGTCCAGACGGTGGTCATACAGTATATGTAAGGAAACCTAATAGCACCGAAAGAGCTCTTGTCAGTATGGATCAATATGCTATAGATAGGAGAAATCAATTAGAATGGAATGAAATATGGTATAAAAAAGATTCCAACCCTGCTTTACAAAAGGCTGTTGAACGTGTTATAATGATCTATAGATTAGGTAAAGAAGATGGCAAAACTTGAATTAAAAGACATACTCAGTGCAGTAGATCAAGGCGGTAAAGACCTTTGGGATTTATTCACTGATGAACAAAAAAAGAGCGTAAGTTTCTTTTTATTGAACAGATATGTTAGTAGTGTAAAAACTAGTAAAAGAGAAGTTCAAGAACACTATGTATTATCAACAAACGAATTTTATAATAAACACTGGTCATTGTTTAATAAACATCCTAAATTACTTTGGCAGTTATTGTGTTGTTGTGGATATGAAAATAAACAAGAATATTTTCATGAATGGATTGGTTTTAAAAAGAAAAAGGGCGAAACTAAAAAATTAAAATTTTTACAGGATATATATCCAGATAGAAAACTGTGTGACCTAGAAATCCTAGCTGAAATCAATGGTGTGAAAGAACTTAAAAATTTAGCTAAAGACTTAGGTTGGGACGATTCACAAATTCAAAAATATTTTTAATGAATCAAGCATTTATTTGTAATCATTGTCAAAGTAAATTTACTAAGGAAAAAACTTTGATGGTGCATATGTGTGAACAAAAAAGACGCCATTTTGCTAAAAATGAAAAACATGTACAAATGGGCTTTCTAAGCTATTGTAGATTTTACAAATTATCACAGAAATTTGAAGGACAAAAAAGTTATGATGATTTTGCTAGAAGCCAATATTATAACGCTTTTGTTAAATTTGGTAGCTTTCTACACAATGTAAATCCTTTGTATCCAGAATATTTTATTGATTATGTAGTGGTCAGTGGAGTAAAACTTGATCACTGGTGTAATGAAAAATTATATGAATCCTATGTTCTTGAACTAATAAAAAACGAAAGTGTAGAAACTGCACTGCAAAGAAGCATAGCTACTATGATGGATTGGGCAGATGATCATAGTAGCATATGGAATCATTATTTTCTATACGCTAGCCCGACTAGAGCTACCTTTGATATTAAAGATGGAAAAGTGAGTCCTTGGCTATTGTTAAATAGTACTGGTGGTAGAAAATTATTAACACAATTTAGCGATGAACAGTTAGCAGAACTCAGTAATACTATAGATCCAGAATTTTGGGTTAAAAAGTTTCGTTCAAACTCAGATGATCTTGATCTAGTCAAACATGTTGTAAAGGAACATAACTTATGAGTACTGAAGTAAAAGAAATACCATTAGACATAGAAGTTAGGCTAGTCGAAGAAGATAAGGCAGTTTACGTACAGTTCACTGGTTTTGAAACTGTAGAGGATGCTAAGGAATATACTGAATTTTTGGCAGATAATTTACCATTACTAATGTTTAACAGTGAGGTCAAGCACTGATGCCTGACATCGACATCGATTTTGCCAATAGAGATCAAGCACTAAATTTGATACCTCATATCAAGGCAAGACGTGAAGGACCTGATGGGGTAGCTGTACATAATACAGGTATATATGTTCAAAGTATACCTTATGACCCTTTGACAAAAATAGCAGGCATAGAATACAAACAAGCCGAACAACGTGGCTATTTTAAAATAGATTTTCTCAATGTTAACATCTACAAAGATGTACAAAATGAAGCTCATTTAACACAATTAATGGAGACAGAACCACTATGGGAACTATTACTACAAGACGAGTTTACGGATCTACTATTTCATTTGAAAGGGCATGGGACTATTCTGAAGAAGACCCAACCTACTTCCGTGGAACAATTAGCTGCCGTCCTCGCTATGATCCGACCATCCAAGAGGCACTTGATTGGAAAATCATGGCCCGAGATCATGATGGAAGTTTGGACGAAACCAGAGAATGACGAGTATTATTTTAAGAAGCCACATGCTGTAGCCTATGCTATGGCTGTAGTAGTACAGATGAATTTAATTTGTGAAAGCTTGAGTTATGATTATAGTTAGATCTTTCTAACTAATTCAACACTACGACGTTTAGCTCTTTTTAAACTCATATTAAGTAAGTTTACTGTGGGACCTAATACTATACGAACACCTTTACTATTGAAAGTTTTAATACAATATTTGAATATATCTATCTCAGCTTTCAAAAATATATTGATGGGTATTTGACGATTACTTTCCCACCACCAAGTTTCGCCCATCAGAATGAATTGATTTTTTTCTTCTGGTGTTCGTATAGCATCAATATCGTAGAAAGTTGTAACAAATTGATCTTGATTAATTATGATCCCAACATATTCCTGCTCACCATAGTTTAACACGCTGATAAAGGGTAATTGCTCTTTTGTTGTATCTCTTAGCTTTTTAGCCATATAAATAATGTTAGGAGTCCAAATGCATAAAATTCAAGTTTATTTATATCCAAATCGTATAACTGTACTTACCAATTTGGATAATAATTCAGCTAATACGGAGTGGCGAATAGTGTACCAGCGTAACGTAAAAATATATAAAGGCATTGATAATGTCATAGAAATAGAAGTAAAAAATCATGATCAGAAACGTATTGAGATTGGTAATGATCTATTAAAACTAGTTTTAATGGATCAAAGTCGAAACCTCATTGGTACTTATACCGCAGAAAATATGGAAGACAGTACACAAGTAGGCCTTGCACGAATTACTATACCTACATCTGACTTAGACGACTTGGATCCACAATTTTTGAAATTTGCTGTACTAAAAGATCAAATGATGGGTCCTGAAGTGCTAACTTATACTGATAGTCAATACGGTGCTGTTGGAACTATGCAATTATTAAATGGACTTAATTATATTACCACTAGCACTAAAGTATATGATAGGTTTACTCAAGAGACTAACTACACTGCTGGAAGATGGGAAGACCGAAAAACTTACTACAATAGCGAAGGCATTAGCTTAAATGATTATAGAGCCAAAAAAATAACAGAAGTTAAATTAAAAATTAAAATGACTAATTTCTACGGAACTGTAAAGGTTGAAGGTACAAAAACTGAAGTTATTGGTAATGAATCATTTAGAAACCCTGCAATACTTTTAAACTTTACTTGGGATGGATATAATGGGATTTGGACAACAGATCCATTGCCTATTGATGATTTAAATTATTTAAGAGTTAGATATATTAAAACAGCCGGATCACTTGATTCAGTTAGTCTTCTAGTGTAAAATAAGGAATGAACCTTATTGCTGATACTATATTAAGTCATTTACCTTACAGTCGAAAGACCACTCCAAGTGGATGGATCAGCTTTAATGCTATTTGTTGTAGTGATCGTCGTAATAGAGGCGGCTTCATTATAGATGGGGAAAGTTTAAGTTACCACTGTTTTAACTGTGGATTTAAGGCAAGTTGGCAACCAGGGCGTAGTATTAGTGTAAAAATGAGACAGTTGCTACAATTATTATCAGTACCAACAGATATAATCAGTAAAATATATATTGAAGCAATGCGTCTTAAAGATACAGAAATAGTTGAACAAGAATTACATGTTCCAAAGTTTGTACCTAAGACATTACCCAGAGGTAGCAAACGAATCATTGATTTACTTGATGACCCAAGCGACCAATTAATATCAGTGATAGAATATATATACAGTAGAGCTTTGACCTTAGAGGACTATGATTTTTATTGGAGTTCAGAAGAAGGTTTTGACAATAGATTAATTATTCCCTATTACTTTAGAAATCAAATTGTAGGATATACCTGTAGAAGAATTGATGAAGGTAAGGCAAAATATCTAGCAGAGCAACAACCAGGTTATGTGTTCAATTTAGATCGTCAAAATTATCATAGACAATTTATTATTGTTTGTGAAGGGCAGTTTGATGCTATTAGTATAGATGGAGTTGCTGTAATGAGTAACGAAATCAATAAACAACAAAGTATGTTAATTAATCAATTAGGTAAAAAAGTTGTTGTTGTTCCTGATAGAGATCAAGCAGGTTTAAAAATTATAGAAAGTGCATTAGACAATAATTATAAGGTAAGTATGCCAGATTGGGATAATGATATAAAAGATATTAACGATGCAGTTAAATATTATGGCAAACTAAAAACTCTTTTGATTATTAAAAATGCAATATTAGAAAGTGAATTAAAAATTAAACTTAGGAGCAGAGAATGGTTAAAATCTTTAGAATTTTGATATATTATGTCACTTATCCATATTATTATCTAAAAGAAAAACAAAGAATAAAAAAGAGACTTGAGGAATTAAGAAAACAAGATCCGTTTATATACAAATGATTTATTGGGGTGTCAATGCTAATAACCACGACAGTAGTCTGTCAATAGTATCTGATAATCAGATATTATTTGCTGCTCATAGTGAACGTTATAGTAAAATTAAGAACGATAGTGATATAGATTCTAATTTGATAAAAGCAGCATTAGAATATGGACCTCCCAATCTAATCATTCAACACGAAAATCCTTGGAATAAAAGTTTAAGACAATTTTTAGCTGGACAAGGTATCATTAATAATTCTTTAAAAAAATATTTTAAAGATCATACTAAATCAAAAATTATTAATGTTAATCATCACCTAAGCCATGCTGCTGCTGGATATTTTACTAGTGGGTTTGATCGAGCCTGTGTACTTGTAATAGATGCTATAGGTGAATTTGAAACTTTGAGTATTTGGCAGGCAGAAGGATCTAAACTAATTAAAAAATTTAGTTTAAAATATCCTAATAGTATAGGTCTTTGGTACAGTGCTATGACAGATCGTATTGGTCTTAAACCTAACGAAGAAGAATATATATTAATGGGTATGGCTGCTTTTGGTGACCCTAATAGATTTTATTTTGATATTTTTGATGATTTCTTTACTCATGCATCCTATTCAAATATAAAATTTAAAAAAAATCTACATCGTGGCTGTAAAGATTGGAAGACTGATCTGAAATCAAAACAAGATTTATTTGATATTGCTGCCTCTACTCAATGTGTTTATGAAAAAGTATTTGATTTTACATTGAATAAGGCTAGGTCTTTGGTACCTAGTAAAAATCTAGTATTAATGGGAGGTTGTGCTCTTAATTGTAGTGCTAACTCTATAGCATTTGAATATTTTAATGATATTTGGATTATGCCTAATCCTGGTGATGCAGGTAGTAGTTTGGGCGCAATTTTAGCACATACAAGAAAAAACATAGGATGGAAAGATGCATTTCTAGGACATAATATAGAACCTACAACAGATGTTAATCAAATAGTCGATTATCTAATTGAACATAAAATATGTGGGGTAGCTCAAGGTAGAGAAGAATTTGGTCCGAGAGCTTTCGGAAATCGTAGCTTACTTGCTGATCCAAGAGGTCCTGATATTAAGGACCGTGTTAATCAAATAAAACGTAGACAAGAATTTAGACCGTTCGCTCCTATGATACTTGAGGAATACGTTACAGAACATTTTGAAATATTGGGTTCCCCTCGACATCATAGATATATGCAATACACCAGTAGATGTAGACATCCAGAGCAATTTCCTGCTATAGTACACAAGGATGGAACAAGTCGTGTACAATCAGTACCTAAAGATGGTTCAAGAATTAGACAACTTTTAGAATATTGGTTTTTAAAAACAGGATGCCCTATGTTGCTTAACACCAGCTTGAATATTAAAGGACAACCTCTAGTGCATGATATTAAAGATGCAGAATATTTTCAACAAACTCATAATATTAGAGTTTTTACATAAGGACTTATATGACTAGACAAAATGCTGATTATGGATACGACATCCAAAAAATTTATTTAGAACTTATGCTTAATGACAGCGAAACATTTGTTAGATGTCAAAGCATATTCGATCACGAACTTTTTGATCGACGATTACAACCTACAGCAAAATTTATCAATGACTATGTGGTAGAACATAATATTCTTCCAACATTTGAAATTGTTAACGCTGCAACTAAAAGTAACTTGGTAAATCCTGGTACTATTAGAATAGAACACTATGATTGGCTACTACAAGACTTTGAAACCTTTATTAGACATAAGGGACTTGAAAGAGCCATTATCCAAAGTGCAGACTTGTTGGAGAAAGGTGAATATGGCCCAGTAGAAGATCTAATTAAACGAGCAGTTCAAATTGGTCTACAGAAGGACATGGGCACTGACTACTTTTTAGATCCTAGAAGTAGGCTAATGAGTATTAAAGATAAAAATGGTCAAGTTAGCACAGGATGGACTGCTCTTGATCAAAGACTATTTGGTGGATTTAATAGAGGTGAACTTAATATCTTCGCTGGTGGTAGTGGAGCCGGTAAAAGTTTATTCCTAGCCAATCTCGGACTTAATTGGTCTATAGCAGGTCTTAATGTACTTTATGTAACATTGGAACTTAGTGAAGAACTTGTTAGTATGCGTATTGATAGTATGGTGACAGATATACCAACTAAGGAAATTTTTAAACAAATTGACGAAGTTGAAATGCGTGTAAGAATAATAGGTAAGAAGAGTGGTAGTTATCAAATTAAGTATATGCCCAGCGGTAAAACTGCTAACGATATACGTAGCTATATGAAGGAGTTTGAAGTAAAGGCTGGACGTAAGATTGATATCTTGCTAGTAGACTACTTAGATCTATTGATGCCTATGAGTCGTAAGATCAGTGCAGAAAATTTGTTTATCAAAGATAAATTTGTCAGTGAAGAACTTAGAAACTTGGCTGTAGAAAAGAATGTAGTACTAGTAACTGCTGCTCAATTGAACAGAGGAGCAGTTGAAGAAATTGAGTTTGATCATAGTCATATCAGTGGAGGACTCAGCAAGATTCAAACTGCTGACAATGTATTTGGTATCTTTACTAGTCGTGGTATGAGGGAAAAAGGTAGATATCAAATTCAATTGATGAAAACTCGTAGCAGTAGCGGAGTAGGTACTAAAATTGATCTTGAATTTGATATGGATACTCTACGTATTAGAGATCTTAAAGAAGAGGACATGGGTACTGAATATAAACCGGGCAGTACAGTATTAGATACTATACGTCAACGTAGTGCTACAGTAAGAGAAGATCCCACAGAAGGTTCAAGCTTGAAGACTAGTCGAGTTGATGTACAGACTACTAAACTTAGGCAACTACTTAATAACTTGAATACCGAAGACCTATAAACTAGTAGTTTATGTCTCGTTCATACTCCTTAAATACAGTATGGACGAGATCGGTATCATAACACAATTACTGGAAATTGGCAGCCCTATTGCGGCTGCTATTATTGCCTTTTATTTTGTATATCTTACTATAAAATTTATTCTAGCCGGCGTGACCAATAGTGTTAATGGAATGGCCAAGATCATCAGAGGATTAGATAGTAGAGTCTTTACTATGACTAATCAACTTATACAAATTGATGTTAAGGTTAGTACTGCTCTAGGGCTAAAACCAGACTATGAACGTTTGAGTAGATCCGAAATTAAGGATAAGAGAAAAGACTAATGAATTCAACCGATCTAATCACATTTATTAACAAATATGGATTTCCCATAGTGTTCTCAGGCTGCTTGGGAGCATTGATTTGGTATATTTGGAATTGGGTAACTAAAGAAATTAAACCAGTTATCGGACAGGCCAACGAAACCCTACTTGAATTGATTGATCGAATTCGAATGTTGGACAATGACCTAATCCGACTAAATCAAAAAGTTGAAACTGTGATGGAATTGAGAGGCGAACGTATAGAAAAAGAAACCGAACAGTTTGATGACCTAATTAATAATGAGCCACCAAATAAAACTGAAAACGGGAACATACAACAGTAATAGACCCACCATTCGTCTCTGAACCATTTCCGCCTCAAATAATTCAATCTCTTTAGGGTTTAAACTTTGTCTTACTTCCTTGCTTAATGTACTAGATCCTGTAACAAATAATATTGATCCGTAGAGTAAAAATACTGTATATAGGGCAGCTAACATCATCATTATTTCATTCTGTTATCATCAATAAATTTAATTTCATCCACTAGAGCATCCGCATCAGTTTTGAAATTATTAAAATCACTTCGAGTGATGGTCTTATTGAGCTCTTCTAATAATTTCTGTGCCTCAGCATTATGCTCAGCACGAGCAGCATATAACCAACGGAAGGCATTTTTCTTATCACCTATCTGTGTATAATATTTTCCAAGACTTAGCATAGCTGGTATCTTACGCTTCATTGCACCTTCCTTGAGATCACCTATTACACTTTCTATTTCATTATCACTGCTGTTAGGATCACTAAACACCATCATGGCTAATCTATAACTGGCCTGTTCATTGACCTTGGCTGCTTGACGTAAAAACTGCATGGCCAAACTACGACTTTCACCTTCAACTAGGTCTACTATACGTAGGGCTAGATCGCTATTGATCTTTTGACAAAACTCTCTGAATACAGCATGTACATAGGGTTTTAACTCTGTTGGCACTAGGTTTTTTTGTACCATATTGATTAATTCATCTAATGCTTGACTATCCTGCTTGCTCACACGCCACATCATGATACGTGTAGCTGGGCCATACTTGGCATCATGTTTCATTGATATAGCATCATTTAGTGTACGATTACGGGCTGCTTGATCATTGACCACAGCGGCTACTAGTTCACTATGGCTCTTAGAAATAGTTTGATTTTGAGTTTTTTTTACTGTTTTATTAAGATGTGGATTGGGCTCTGCACCTTCAATATCCACACTCCATATTTCCATGGGCGCTACATTCTTAAACTCTTGTACTCCCCTACTGATAAATTTATGATTTTTTATCTTAGGAGCTACTAGACGATAGACAGCATCGGTCATGGTAACACCACCATGGTCGGCTAGACTTTCACAACGAGCAGCAAGATTCACAGCATCGCCCATGAGGTTAGTACCATAGATCCATACTTCGCCCATGTGCATACCCACACGCCAACGCATGCCATTATTGAGACTGCGTATTAGTGCTTGCATTTCTATGCCAAAGCGTACAGCATCCACTACACTGGCGAACTCAATAAGTACACTGTCTCCTCCTGTGTTGAACAATCGACCCCTACTACGGTCGATTAAGGGATCAATAACAGCACGACAGGCATCTAACTTGGCCAACGTCCCTGCTTCATCTTGCTGCATCAGTGTGCTATAGCCAATAACATCACTACAGATAATGGTGGCTAGTTTGGTTTCCATACAAGTATTTATTTGATTTGGCTACGTAATCTAGCGACCTCGTTGTGTAATTCTTTATGTCTATTGTGCAGGCGACGAATCTCCTGTTGTAGAGTATTGATTTGACGCTGCAACATACGCATAAGATCATAATCCTGTGGGTTCTTGGCCACATTGTCACTGCCCATACTTAGGGGACTATGTCTATTATCTAAACTAGATTCTACATTATATTGACTTTGAATTAAGTTCTTCATTTTTTCCCCTTATACACTGTTTAGATTACTTATCACTTAAATACATTATACAGGATCTAGTTTGAAAGGACTTGAACAAGCTTTTGACCAACTGTTCTCTGAAACTCTAGAACATCAGGGATGGATGGTCCCAAAAACCTTGCAAAGGACTATGGTTTCTATTCTTATTAATAAAGTAGATAAAAATCCTTGGCAACCGCAACCCAGCTACGCTGAACAATACCTTACAGCACGCTCACCACAGGCTCTACGCAGCTTGGGTGATACTTGCTGGTTTACTCGTGCAGTATTTCCCAAACTAGGCACACGCAGAGGTATTAGTGCCAGCTACTACACAGACTTAGGACAAGGCTGCTACAATAGACTATTACAACATACAGGCCCAGACACTACAATTGAAATGATGATTCGTCACTTTGACTTTCTTGCTGAAGTGGCTTGGACTGTGATACATAGCCAAGGCGAATTTAGGGAAATGTGGCTGTAGGGAGAACATGCTGCGAAGCGCAGCAAACCGCCGTTAGCGATTTTTTACTCCATTAACTGCTACTATTATATAAATACCACACACGAAAAATACCTATCTTATAAACTAAAAATTAAATCTAATGCGATATTTTATATTAACACAGCAATACAACGAAGATTACTTATTACCTATTTTTCTCAAGCATTACCAACAATATGTAAATGCCGAAGATATAAAAATTATTGATCACGGAAGCACTATGCCTATACCTACAGCGGGCTACGATAGAATATACATACCTAGAAACAAACCATTCAGTGAATTTAATAGACTACATAGCATGAGACATATAGCAGCTAGTCTGCTATTTTCTTATGATTTTGGCATTATAGTTGATATAGATGAATTAATCAATCTCTCTGCATTACCTCAACTTGAATTTACTCATAAAGAAGTTTATTACGTAACAGGGTTTGAAGTGTTTTATAGACAAACCGAACAGGGAAGAAGACTTAGAGGATTTTGGAATCCAAATATGAGCAAACCTAGTGTGTTTAAAGACTTGCCTAATTGGGACCTTGGATTTCATCGATGCGACCAACCTATAGTAAATTTTTCATTGCCCATGGCTCATATAAGATATTTGCATCCAGATCGAGCTAAAAATAGATTAAATTTAAGAAATGAAATTCATCAAGAAATGCTCGACCTTGAAAGAAATTCAGGAGTTAACTTGCATTGGCAACGTGGCCTGCAAAATTTAAGTAATTTTTATGAATACGTAAACCTAACTAATTTTACCTGTGAGAATTTGGATCAAAATTACTTAAATAAACTATATGAAAGATTTATGTCGGACCCCACCTCATTAGATTTCCATTATAAAAAATTACCTATAGAATTTGATCTAACTGATTATTTTCCACAATTGATTTTCTAGCTGAAGTGGCTTGGACCGTTATACATAGCCAAGGACAATTTCGAGAAATGTGGCACGACGATTGATATCTATTAAATAGTATTTTAATAATATAAAATGCTATGTTAAAAGATCAAGCTCTAGAATTTTTTATTCAACTACAGACAGATATAATCTCTGACTTAGAATCATTAGATGGAAAACAATTTATTACAGATACTTGGCACAGACCAGAAGGTGGAGGTGGTACTAGTAGACTGGTAGAAGATGGTAACATATTTGAACGTGGTGGCTGTAACTATAGCCATGTATTTGGAAAAAAATTACCACCTAGTGCCAGTGAACATAGACCAGAACTTGCTGGACAGAGTTGGGAGGCAGCAGGCGTTAGCCTAGTCATGCACCCAAAGAATCCCTACGTGCCCACAGCGCATCTTAACGTGCGTATGTTTATCACAGAGTCAGGACAGGGTTGGTTCGGCGGTGGTATGGATCTTACCCCATATTACTACTTTGAACAAGACGCTGTACACTGGCATGGTATTTGTAAACAAGCACTAGACCCCATTGACACAAACCTATACCCCAAGTATAAACAATGGTGCGATAACTACTTTGATCTTAAACATAGAAACGAATCAAGAGGCATTGGCGGCATATTCTTCGACGATCTCTCCCGGCCTTCAATGGAACAGGCATTTGACATAGTTAAAGCTACTGGACGAGCTTTTATTAAAGGCTATGCTCCCATAGTAACACTGAGAAGGGATATGCCCTATACACAACGAGAACGTGATTGGCAACTACATCGTAGAGGTAGATACGTAGAGTTTAATCTAATCTACGACAGAGGTACACTGTTTGGCCTACAGAGCATGGGACGTACTGAAAGTATATTGATGAGTATGCCTCCCTTGGCTAGTTGGCAGTATGACTATAAACCAGCATATGGAACTAGGGAAGATGACTTATTGAAGAACTTGGTGCCTAAACAGTACGTATAGGCCGAAGGCTCCGCGAAGCGGTAGAAACGGTAGCCCAAATTTTAAAACCATTACAAACAGATTACAACTTATTAACCAATAATCTTATGAAATCTGCTAACAAAGCATGATGAGTATACTGATGCCAATGCTGCTGCATATAGCGATCCATATACCAAAAACTGTCACTCTCTGGATGAGGCCCAATTAGACCAACCCTACCCTCAATTAGGGCCGCACAGTCACCATTAGTATAACTGGCTATGCTACTAGAAGGCTTGGCTCCTAATAGGCTACACCCATCATAAAAAAACATGGTTTCATTATGACCCATCCAAGTAACATTAACTACTGTGCTGTAACTACGACGTACACTGGCTCCGGGACGCCGAATATACTGCACTGGATTGATATCCTTGACTAGATCAAAATATAAGGGACCGGCCCAGTAGGCTCCCATACAGATGCCAAGATAATGCCCACCCTCTAAACAGTACTGCTGGACTAAGGGCTTGGAGGGCTCTAATAATCTATGCCAACTGTCCGCATCCCCTAGGCCACCGGGCACACAGAATAACTGATACTTACGTAATCTCTGTAAGGTTAACTGGTCTGGACTGATACAGTCTACGTTGGTGAGTCCATATAAAGATGACAATACCCTTACTAGACCGTGTGCACTGTGTAGGCTACACTGGGGATGGTTCAGCAAAACTGCTGCTCGGGGCTTGGCCATAATACTATATTTACACTAGAATTATGGAGTTTTGATTACACAGAATTTACTTATTCCAACGATCTAAATCGTAATCTTTGACCTCTTGCCGACTGCCCAGACTAGAACTGGCTAGAAATCCTAGAAATATGATAAATCCTATGACCTCAACCCATACAGCTAAATCAATCTCACTATAGTCTATCATAATACAGATCCTTTCAAGAATTATTTAGCAGAATCCGAACCGGGTCTACACTAAAAAAAAGCTGTAAAAAAATTTTTTAATATGAAGTACTTAGAGTTTTCAGGGGGTTTTTCTGCCACCATGGGTTCTGTAGCAGCAGCGCTATAAAATATATAATTTATTTTTATAAGCCACCACCCAAGACATCCTTCAGAGATAAAAAAAGTCCTGACGGTGTACTCACATCAGGACCTAAAGGGGGCCTAGTCTAGTCTACTGCCTGCGTATACACGCTCAAGTCCAAGTTGAGCCTTCAGGACCTGTGCAAAGGCTTCAGCGCCGTCCTCCAGTATGCCTACACTCTGTACGCCTAGTCTGCTGGGGTTCCAGTACTGTAGGCTACGCTCGTAGCCATTGCGAGTAAAGCCTGCTGCTAACAGTGCCCGACCCAGTTTACTGTTAGCCCTAACGCCGTAGACGTCTACCCAAGCAAAGCCACAAGCGTCCCTATCACCACGTAGTTCTAAGCTCTTACGTGCTTGGCTGTTAGCGGCTTGGAGTGCTTGTTCTACAGCCTGTTGTACCTGTTGTTCCATTTGCTAGTCCTTTGTGTTAATGTCTAAGTGTTCGTAGTATACGCAGGTTCTAAAAGCCTGTCAACCCGTGTGGGTATTGGCTAAGTTCACAGTGTGGATGGGCACTGAAAGAATATAGAAGTCAGTGAGATCTAGTGTGCCGTAGAGGCTGAGGTGTTGTTGTTCTGCGGCTCGTTGTGCCTCTAGTGCCTCATCCAGGGAAGTGTAGAAGCCTAAGGTGCCATCGTAGTCTGGGTCCAAGAGGCTGCTGGCCAGTGTGGGTTGGCCCAAGTTCTGTAGAATGTAGATCAGGATAGTGTCAAACATCTGTGTTCCTTTCTGTGTCTGTATGTTCGTATTGTACGTTCGTTCTAAAGACCTGTCAACCTGTGTGGGTATTTTGGCCTGACTGGAGGGATTCGAACCCCCGACCGACGGATTAGAAATCCGTTGCTCTATCCTACTGAGCTACAGTCAGTTGGTGCCCGTAGCCGGACCTTTTGGTGCTCCGACCCGGACTCGAACCGGGACTCCCGAAAGAAGTGGATTTTAAGTCCACTGCGGCTACCTATTACGCCATCGGAGCATGACTTCTATTATACTTACTCTTTATCGCTTCTGCAATCTTCCTTTTATGTTCTTCTGATTTAGGTTTACCTTTATTAGCCTTTCCTCCTGATGCCTTGTTGCCTCTTGAATTCCTACGACAAGCCTCTTCGTAACCATACTTATCTACTGAGCGATCCCATGCACTTTTCCAAGTTCCATTAGCGATTTGATCATCTATATTCTCTTTGTAGGACCCCCAATAAAGGTGCTCGGGATTAGAACATTTTGCATTGTGACAAGCATGACATAGTACTATTTTCTTTTCTATAAAAATATCAGTGCCTAAAAAGTCTGCTAGCAATCCACGGAACATTGTTGAGTATCCACCACGCTCTTTACAAGGAGTGTTTAATCTTAAATGTTGTTTTCTTTCTTCTTTTGGTTTATCTAAATAATTCATATTGATCCCCTTCTACATTTATTTATAATAAACACGGAGAACCAACATGATTTGTGTCTACCTATTCCACCATACGGGCCTGTGTCTATTTAGCGGGTTCCAGGCTGGCTATGCCCAGTTCCTGCATGCCTTGTTCTGTGAACTTCACTGGGAAGCCTACGATCCTGCTGACATCTTGTTCAAAGCCCCTGTCAGTGTAGACTTCCCAGGGACCATCGTGTGCCACTAGGACTTCTGTTACAATCCTGTCTGCTAGGGCAAGATGCCTGATCGTTATAGCATCTACATTGAACTTCATACCTTTACTGTTCATCCACAGACTTGAGCCATCGCAAGTCGCAGAATCTATAACAGTGAAGCTGTGCTCTACACAGCCCTCTGCAAAGTGTGTCATAGTCATATTCTTTAGCATGTTATAATCCTTAGCCTAATAGTGCCTTTACTCGCACATACTCTCCACCGCCAACTCGCAATTGCACGTCGCAGTCACAAGAGGTACGTTTCACCTTGTT